>Ga0208078_1000005_pt1 | contig 338496 bp, 317 predicted proteins | sample NGESurdeep072012_3_FD_184468 | JGI IMG/M metagenome (GOLD analysis project Ga0208078, IMG submission 184468) | Arctic peat soil microbial communities from Barrow, Alaska - NGEE Surface sample 53-2 deep-072012 (SPAdes) | ecosystem: Environmental > Terrestrial > Soil > Wetlands > Peat ...
GCACGGGAAGTCGAGCTCGCCGACGCGCAGAAGGCGCTGAACGAAGCGATCGAACAACGTGACGACGCACGAGCGGCCGGCGCCGAAGCTCGGGCGCAGGTCCAAATCCGCGAAGCCGAACTCCGGCACGAGCTCCAAGGCGCGCAGCGCGAAGTCGCGGAGCTGCGCGACGCGTTCGAAGCGGCGCGCGAGCGGGCCCGCGTGCTCGCCGACAATCACGCTCGACTCAAGGCGGCAGCCGTCGAGGCCGGGCAGCGAGCCGCGGCGCTCGCCGTCGAGTGCGACCGGCGCGGCGAACGCGAGGCGCATGCCGCTACGGTGATCGCGGCGGCGGACGTCGACCGCGCGGCGATCGAGCGCGCGCTCGCAGACGCGCGGCGGGAGCGGGTGACCGCAACCGCGCAACGCGACGAACGCGCGGCGGCCGCCCGCGACGCTGAGGAGGCCCTCGCTCGCTACCGTACGGAGGCCACCGCTGCGCAGGACGCGCTGCGCGACATGCTGCGAGCCACCGCGAACGAGCTCGAACAGTTGAAAAAACGCGATCGCTACGAGGCGCTCGCATGGATAGCGCGCGAGCACGAAGCGCACGGGCCGCAGGAAGACGGCGCGCAGTTCTGGTGCAAACGGTCTGGTTACGCGATGACCTCGAACGAGAACGCGTCGAAAACGACCGGCTCGACGCCGTAGAGCGCGATCATCTCGGCGCGGTGAAATCCCGCAGCGAGCGACTCGGCGCGCACGACGGCGGAAAAACCGCTGGTGCGCATGCGCTCGCACGCGGTCGCAACCGCAACGTCATCGCGTTCGATCCCTCGTTGGACGGGACCGTGCGCGATGCCGTCGACGGCAAGCACGACACGGCTGGGCAGCCGCTCGGCGACGGGATCGCCGGCCCAGCCCGTGACGACCGCGCGGTCGCGTGCTGCGAGGCGCAGATACGAACGCTCTTCGACGACGGTCGCATCATCGTCGAGCCGCCCTACCAGATCGATCCGTCCGCGTGCGCGCGGCTCGTCCTGAAAAACGCGAGGCGCTTCGCGCGGAACGACCGAGATGCGGACCTCGTGACCGACGGCGTCGATCGTGTTGCCGACGATCGCGTGCACCACCAGCGAGTGCTCGCCCGCGCCGATCTCGTCGGCCTCGATACGAAAGCGGAATCCGTAGTCGACCGCTTCCGAGCGGAGTTCGGCCGCGACGTCCGGCCGCGGATAGCCGGTCATACCCCGCAGCGCGCGCACGCCGTCGATCTCCACGTACGCCAATGTCGCAGGGATCCCGTTCGGAGACGCCGCCCAGCCGCGTACGATCACGACGCGGCCCGCGGGTACGACTAGCACCGCGTTGCTCTCGGCGGCGGCCCCCGGCGCCTCGATGCCGGCCTCGTCGACGAACCCGATCAGCGATCCGCGGACGACACCGGTCGGCAGCCGCCGAAGCGGCGGAACGACGTCGAGCGACGTTGCGAGCGGGATCGGCACGCGCGACCCGTCCGCCCGCTCTCCCCGGAGCGCGACGAGGTGGTTGCCGGGCGCTGCATCGTCGAGGGCGAGCTCGACGTCGAAGCCGACCCATTGAGAGGACCCATACAGCGCAGCAACGTCGGGACGCGCACCCGCGCATGGGGCGGAGGCCCGCGCTCCTGCGACGTCGATCGCGACCGCGGCGAATGGCTCGCCGTCCGCGTCGAGCGCCCAGCCCCGGATGCGTACGCGACCGTCGTTCGGCACGACGGTCACCCGGCCGTGCTCGTCATCGATCGTGTCGATAACCGCGAGCGCAGTGCGGTTCGTCGTGGGATTCGTCGGACGCCTGGCCATCGAACGTGCAGTTGGCCGCGCGGCGAACGGCGCCCTGGCGGCCCCCTCCTATGCCAAGATCTCGCCTTCCGGCACTTCGAGGATCGCGGTGTCGTCCACGTGCACGATGTCGTCCCACCCGTAGCCGCACTTGGCGTACCAGTCCTGCGTCGTGACCCAATGACGGCGGCCGTCACGGATGAGGAAAACCTTGCGCCCTTGATCGGTAGGCGACGTGCCGCGCACGACGATCTCGCCGCGCGGGTTGCGCTGCGCGATGGCGATGAGATCCTCGCCGCGCGCGAACCCGTTGCCCGACGGGATGGTCGCGAGATAGCGTGCGACGCCGTCAGCCGACGGGCCGTCGAAATGAACTGCGCCGTGATCGATCCAGATGACCCTGTCGCATGTCGCCGCGATGTATGCCATGTCGTGCGAGACCAGCACGATCGTCGAATGCGCGTCCCAGAACCGTTCGATCCGGGCGGCGCACTTACGCCGGAAGCGCTCGTCGCCGACGGCGAGAATCTCGTCCAGCAGCAAGATGTCGGGCCGGAATTGCGTCGCGATCGCGAAGCCCAGGCGCGCGGTCATCCCGTTGGACAGCGTCTTGGTCGGCTCGTCGCGCACTTCGGCAAGCTCGGCGAACTCCAGGATCCCGTCGACGTTGGCCTTGACGAGCGCCTCGTCATGTCCGAGCAAAACGCCGTAATAGACGATGTTGTCGACCAGCGAGAGCTCGGGCTCGAAGCCGACACCGAGCTCGATCAGCGGCGACACCGTGCCTTTGACGCGCACCGTACCGCGCGTCGGGACGAGAACGTCCGCGATGACCTTCATCAAGGTGGACTTGCCGCTGCCGTTGGGGCCGATGAGCGCGACTTTTTCGCCGCGCTCGAGGCGCATAGAGACGCCGTCGAGCACCGTCCGCTTGCGACCGCGCCGCATGCGGCCGCGGAGCAGATCGAAGAACGTGCGCTTCAGATCGTAATGAAACTCTTCTTGCGTGCGGCGCTGCAGCGTGACGTCGCGCAACTCGATCGCGGCATCCACCTAGAGAAGATCCATGAAATCGCGCCGCTTGGCTCGGAAGAACCACGCACCGAGCACGACCCAGACGATCCCCGTGAACAGCAACACCGCGATCGGCCGATAGTGAATGGGCCCGCTCGCGATGGTGACCTCGCGCAGGGCGGTAATGGCTTGCCCGACCGGGTTGAGGTTGTACCACGGCCGGATCTGCGGTGTCACCAGCTCGATCGGGTAGAACAGCGGGCTCGAAAACCACAGGATGAAGCCGACGATCTGCCACAGATGCGGTAAATCGCGGAAGAACACGAACAGCGTGGCGAGCGCAAGCGACGCCCCGGTCACCAGCAGTACCACACCTGCCAGCACGACCGGAACGAGGATCGCCCGGATGGGATCGTGCGAGACGACGAGCGAGAGCACGAACACGATCGGGAACGTCGTCACGCCCTGCTGGAAAACGTTCGCGCCGACCGATGCGAGCGGGAAGATCACCGGCGGCAGCGCGATCTTGTTGAGCAGCGAGCCGTTGACGACGACGCTGGTGAGCGCATCGCTCGTCGCGTTCATGAAGAACGTCACCACCACGAGTCCGACGAACGCCGAAATCACATACCGGGCCACCGAACCGTCGTAGAACTTGCTGAACGTGGCGCCGAAGATCGCGGTGTAGACGGCGGTCATCAACAGGGGATTGGTGAACGACCAAAGGATCCCGAGCGCTGTCCCGCGGTAACGAACCTTGAGAGCGCGGAACGCCGAAATGCGAACGAGCTGGATGTTGCGCCGGGTACTCCCGGTCACGGTCGAATCGTACAGTGCTGTAGCCATGAGAGAGTACCGCCGCGGTAAGCGGCCGAGCTTTCCTAGATAGGGCGCGGGCGAGGAACGGTCCTTCCGTTGCCGACAGAAGTCGGATTCAGAGCCGCAGCGAGAAGTCTTCCGCTTCGAGGGTGAGATGCGGGCTGTAGTGCGGATCGTTGCGGCTTTCGCAGTGCCAGCGCTCCTGCATGATGCCCGCCTCGCGTGAATACCTCGCTTGCTTGTCGGCCGTGTCGTCGTAGCCGCGGCTCTTCGACTCGTCGTGCACGAGCACGACGTGCGGCAGGTATACGTTGCGCAATCCGAGCGCGCCGATCTTCAAGCACAGGTCGACGTCGTTGAACGCGATCCCCAGCGCTTCATCGAAACCGCCGGCGCGCTCGAACACCTGGCGCCTCAGCATCAGGCATGCGCCGGTCACTGCCGAGTAGTTGTTGACGGTGCGCAGGATGTTGAAATAACCGCCTGTCCCGCCGTCCGCATACTTGTGCACGTGACCCGCGATGCCGCCGATCCCCGTGACGACGCCGGCGTGCTGGATCCTGCCATCGGGATAAAGCAGCTTGGGCCCTACGGCGCCGATGCTCGGGCGCTGCGCCTGTTCCACCATCGCCTCGAGCCAGTCTTGTGTCACGACTTCGACGTCGTTGTTGAGGAACAGCAGGTAGGTACCGTCGCTGTTGCGCGCGGCGTAGTTGTTGATCGCCGCGAAGTTGAACGGCACGTCGTAGCGCAGCACGCGCACGCGCGGCTCGGCTGCGCTCCAGCGCGCGAACGTCGCGAGCGCCGCCGGATCGGTCGAACCGTTGTCGACGAGCACCAGCTCGAAGTCCGGATAGGTGGGCCGCGCGAAGATCGAGGCGAGCGCGCGTTCGACGTCGTCGCCGTGATCGCGCGTCGGGATGATGATGCTGATCTTCTCCGGCCGCAGCAGCGCATAGCGCACGACGTAGCATCCAGGCTGCTCTAGCTGATCGACCCGGCCCGGCTCGCCGCGCCGCGCGAGCGCCTCTTCGAGCGCGCGCCGGCCCGCCTCGTACGCGTAGCCTTTCGACGCGCCGTCGCTCGCGGTGGACGCGGCGTGGATGCGCCAGTGATACAGCACGCGCGGGATGTGGTGGATGCGATCGGTGCGCTCGGTGAGCCGCAGCACGAGATCGTAGTCCTGGCTGCCATCGAACCCCGTGCGAAAGCCGCCGATCTCCGTGACGAGCGCGCGGCGGAACACGGCGAGGTGCCCGGTGTACATGCGCGCGAGCAGCGAGTCCGGTGACCAGTCGGGTTTGAAGTACGGCTCGCTGCGATGGCCGTCTTCGTCGATCTTATCTTCGTCGCTGTAGAGAACATCGACGTCGGGTTGACGGTTCACGGCGAGCGCGACGTGGAAGAGCGCGTCGCGGGCGAGCACGTCGTCGTGGTCCAGGAGCGCGACATACTCGCCGGTCGCGAGCGCGAGCGCGCTGTTGCTCGCGGCGGCGATGTGGCCGTTCTCGTCGCGCAGCGCGAGCTTGACGCGCGCGTCGCGCGCGGCGTACTCCGCCAGCACGCACCGCACGTGCGGCAGCGTCGATGCATCATCCGCGACGCACAGCTCCCAATTCGGGTAGAGTTGCGCGAACACCGAGTCGAGCGCGGCGCGCAGGTACCGTTCGGCCGTATCGAACGCCGGCAACAAGACGCTGATCGTGGGCGTGCGCGGCAGCACGGCGATCGTGTCGGCGATGACCTGCGCGTCGGCGGGGCGCAAGTCGTTGCGGCTGATCCAGCGGTCGTAGCCCGTGCCGCCGCCGCCGGCGAGCTCGATGCGCTCGAGCACCACATCGGCGGGCGGGCGGGCGCCCGCGGCGCTGAGCCCGATGCGGTGCTTGAGATCGAACCAGGCGTTGCGCACCTTCCAGAACTTGCTGGTCTGCATCGAGATCAGCTCGGCGCGCATCCCTTCGGCCGCGGCGCGCGTCTTTTCCGCGATGCGAACGACGGAGTCGAGCCGCCCCGCGAGCTCGTTGCGCTCCGCTTCGAGCGCGAGCAGCTTCGCGCGCAGCCGCGCCTCGCGGTCGTCGAGCCCCGCCGGCGGATCGGCGCTCACACGCGGGTCAACGGGCTTGGAGATGGGATGCGCTCGCGGCCAGATCGTGGTACGTCACGCAGCCCGTCGCGAAGTAATGGCACACGAGCGCGCGGCGCGACGAACCGCTGCGCGCGCGCGGCGCGCCGCCGTGGATGAGGTTGCCGTGCCACAGCAGCAGATCGCCTTTGCGCGGCGCGAACGTGCGCGCTTGCAGGCCGTGCTCAGCGATCAGCGCGGCGATGCGCGGCTCGTAGCGCTGCGCGTACGGCCCGTAGCCCGCGTCGCGAAAGTCGTCGGGCGAGATCGCCACGTCTTCCGCGAACACGTACGGCAGGCGGTGCGAGCCAGGATAGTACATCAGCGGGCCCGAGTCGGGCGCGATGTCTTCGAGCGCGAGCCACGACGCGGCGAGATAGCCCAGCGGGTACGTCGTCATGTGGATCGCGTCGGAGTGCGCGCGCTGCTCGCTGGCCTTGTGACCGATGATCGTCTGAAACGGCAGCGCTTGCGCGCCGAGCAGAACGGACACGATCTCCACCACGCCGGCGTCGTTCAGCATCGCGGCGATCTCCGGCACGGCGAAGTGCGCGTTGAGCGTGCGGCCGGGGAGCGGATCCGCGTCGGTGGGCTCGGCATCGGGCGTGACGAGACGTGCCGCGAGCGCGCGCTCGTACGCGTCCCACACCGCGTCGATGCGAGGCTCGTCGAAGAACCCGGGGATCGCGACGACGCCGTCGCGCAGCCACGAGCGGGCGAACGCCGCTTCCGTCGCGGTGAGCTCGCCGCGCGCGCGCTTCGCCTCTATCGCCGCCGCGGCATCGGGCCGGTCGAGCCACGGCCGCGGCCCGGCATCGGGGAACGCGCCGGCGCGAAAGCGCGTGACGGCGTCGCCGGCCAGCGGCAGCTCGGGAACGACGGGCCGGAAGCGCGAGCGCGGTCGCGACGCGCTCGAGAAGAGTCGGGCGACGAGACCGTTCATGGCAGGGATGCCTTCGACCGCGACAGCGGGAGTATCTCGTCGCCCGCCGCGGTGCCGCGGGCGGTACGCCGGTAATCACCGCGCGCCAGCAATTTCTCGATCAGGACGTAGAAGACGATGAACAGATAGCGGCTGCCCATCTCCTTGATCTTGAACTTCGAGACGCCGTGCTTGCGGTTGTACCAGTTGGTGGGCACCACGGTCCACGAATAGCCGCGCACCATGGCCTTGAGCGGCAGCTCCACCGTGATGTTGAAATGGTGCGACAGAATCGGGCGCACACCGTCGATCACCTCGCGGCGATAGCATTTGAACGCGTTGGTCACATCGTTGTAGCGCACGCCGAACAAGAGCGCGACGACGGTGTTGGCGAACCGGTTGAGCAGCAGCTTGGGCAGCGGATACTCCACGACCGTCGCCTTGCGCGTGAACCGCGTACCGAAGGCGCAGTCAAAACCTAGCTCGATCGCGCGCCAGTACGCCACGACGTCGGCCGGATCATCGGACGCGTCGGCCATGACGATGCAGACCGCGTCGCCGCGGAACGCGTCCAGGCCGGTGTGGATCGCGTTGCCGAAGCCTTTCGCGCGCAGATTGGGTACGCAGCGCACGTCCGGGCACGCGGCCGCAACCGCCGCGACCGCCGCCGCCGTCGCGTCGCTCGAGTGGTCGTCGACCACGACGATCTCGAACGTGATGCCGTCGGCGGCGAGCCGCCGCGCCAACGCGGCGACGGTATCGCCGATCGAACGCTCCTCGTCGCGCGCCGGAATGACGACCGAGAGGAGCACTGCTTATGCCGGCGCGCTTTGCGCGCGCGCTTCTGCCGCCCAGCGCTCGGCGTTCTTCTCGAAGATATCGGTGAGCAGCATCGGGAGATCGTACCGTTGCCGCCAGCCTGGATAGTGCCCTTTGAACTTTGCCATGTCGCTGACGTACCAGACGTGGTCGCCGGCACGGTTCGCATCCGAGTACGTCCAATCCAGCTTGCGACCCGCGATCGTCTCGCACAGCGCGATCGCCTCGATCATGGAGCAATTGCTGAAGCGCGTGCCGCCGACGTTGTAGACCTCGCCGGAGCGGGGCGCGCGGAACACGTGATCGAACGCTTCGATGAGATCGCGGGCGTGAATGTTGTCGCGCACCTGTTTTCCCTTGTACCCGAACACGGTGTACGGCAACCCCGTCGCCGTGCACCGCATCAAGTACGCGAGAAAGCCGTGGAGCTTCGTGCCCGAGTGGTTCGGGCCGGTGAGGCAGCCCCCGCGCACGACGGTGGTCGGCATCCCGAAGTACCGGCCGTACTCCTGCACCAGCACGTCCGCCGCGATCTTCGACGCACCGAAGAGCGAGTGCATCGACTGGTCGATGCGCATCCGCTCGTCGATGCCCGTCCAGGCGGGATGCGAGCGCTCGAGCTCCCACCGCGTTTCCATTTCAACCAGCGGCAGCTCGTTGGGCGCGTCGCCGTAGACCTTGTTGGTCGACGTGAAGATGAATACCGCGCCGGGGCAATGTTTTCGCACGGCTTCGAGGACGACGAGCGTGCCGTTCGCGTTGACCGTGAAGTCAGTCTGCGGATCGCTCGCCGCCCAATCGTGCGACGGCTGCGCCGCGGCGTGGATCACGAGCGCGACGCGCTTGCCGTAGCGCGCGAACAGCTCCTCCATCGCCGCGCCGTCGCGCACGTCGGCAGCGACGTGGCGGTACTGCGCTCCCAACCGTGCTTCCAGGGCCCGGCGGTTCCACTCGGTCGATGCGTCGTCGCCGAAGAACCGGCGCCGCAGGTCGTTGTCGATCCCGACGATCTCGTGCCCGCCCTCGGCGAAGTAGGCGACCGCCTCCGAGCCGATCAAACCGGCTGAACCCGTGACGACGACGACGGACATGGGTTGATCGAACTCCTTATCAGACGGCGGTTAGGACCAGAGCGGGGCGACGAGGCGTTCGTTCGCGCGAATCCAGTCGAAGATCGCGGTGAGCGTCTCGCGCGGCGACTTGGCCGGCTGCCAGCCTGTGTCCGCACGCACCCGGGCGTTGTCGGTGACGTAAATACGGACGTCGGACGGACGGTTCTCCGCTACGCGCCCGATGTCCACTCGGTTGCCGGTGATCTCTTCGCACAGGGTGGTCGTCTCCAGCAGCGACAAGCTCGACGCGGGGCCGCCGCCGACGTTGTAGACGCGCCGCGGCAGCGAACCGATCGCGTCGATCTGGCGCAGCACCACATCGCACAGCTCGTCGATCGCTACGAGGTCGCGCACTTGCTTCCCGGAACCGCCGTAGCCGACGTACGACAGCGGCGTCTTGAAATAATGGCGACCCATCCACAGCGCGAAGACGCCTTGATCCACTTTCCCCATCTGCCACGGGCCGGTGATGACGCCGCAGCGGTTGACGACCGTGCGCAGCCCGTACATGTCGGCGTATTCGGTCAAGAGCAGCTCGCACGCGAGTTTGGTCGCGCCGTACAGCGAGCGCGCGCCCTCGAGCGGAAAGTCTTCACCGATCCCGGCCGGACCCACCCCCGGGAGCGACTGACCGGCGGCGATCGCAAACCGCGTTTCGCATTCCTCGAAGCGGATCGCCTCGAGCGCCGCGACCGGATAGACGCGGCTCGTGGAGAGGAAGACGACGTCCGCACCGTCGCGACGCGCCACCTCGAGCAGGTTGACCGTCCCGAACAGGTTGGTGTCGATCACGTACGACGGGCCGGCCTCGTACGCCGCGAGGACGGACGGTTCGGCCGAGCAGTCGACCACCAGATCGAAGCGGGTCTGCGGGAACACGAGATCGTCGGGCCGCCGGATGTCGGCGTGGACGAACTCGATCCGCGCCGCCGCAAGGCGGGGGACGTTCCATTCCGAGCCGCGGCGCTTGAGGCTGTCCGCGACGACGATGCGGGCGTCGGGGTAGCAGCCGCGCAGACGGAACGCGAGGCTCGAGCCGACGAAACCGGCCCCGCCGGCGATCAGGATCGTTGCGTAGGAAGCCATCTCAGCGAGGCTCAGCTTTGCGCGGGGGAAGGTACGCGCGCCTCCCCGTAGCGGGGTGGGCGTGAGCGACCGCTACGACCGCGCAGTGACCGGGATCCTCGCAGTCGGTGTCTTGGGGTGCCTCGTCGCGGTCGGCGCGGCGCGCACGGCACCCCTCCCGGCGGCCGACGGCGCGCGCTGGATCGCGATCGCCGACCGAGCCGGCGGTTCCGGCAAGCACGTCTTCCGCCGCACGTGGCAAATCGATGCCTTCGACGCCGGCGCATCGCATCTCGACTATTCGGACCAGCCGCCCGCGGTGCGGCGCGGCGACCGGTTCGCCGTCAGCGGCTGGGCGATCGACCCGGTGCTCCGGCGCTCGCCTGTCAAGGTAGAATACCGCCTGGACGGCGGCGCGTGGCATCAGGCGCGCAGCCACATCGCGCGGCCCGACGTCGCGGTCGCCTTGAGCCTGTCGGGCGCGGGCGACACCGGGTACGCCGCCGAGATCGCGACCGCCGCGCTGGCGCCCGGTCCGCACGAACTCGAGCTGGCCACGGCCGGCCGCGGCGGGTTGGCTCCGATGAGCCCCGCGGTTCGATTCGTCGTCAGCGCCCCCTAGCGGGCGCCGGCCCCCTCGCGAAAAACGCCGTCCTTCACCTCCGCCAGCTCGCGCAGCAGGTCGATCGCCAGTTCGGGATGCGGATACACCAGCAGCAAGCCGTGGCTGTCGCCGGCCGCGATGGCGGCGCGGGCGGCGCGGAGGTCGGCGGCGTGGAGGCGCCAGTCGTAATTTCCGGCGGCGCTTTGCTTGGCCGATGCGAGCACGAGGACGGCGATCGCACCGGACACGACCGCGGCGCGCAATGCCGGCAGCCGCGCGACGCGCGGCACGACGATGCACGTGGCGGCCAATGCGGCGATCCAGCCCAGCGTGGTGATCGAGGTGTACCGGCTGGACGTCGCCTGGGCGAGGCCCAGTCCGCCGCGCGCGGATGCGGTGGCGATCGCCGACAGCAGCGGGTACGCCGTCAGCGCGAGCCAGGGCGCCAGCCGCACGCGCCGGTCGAGCGGGGCGCGCGCGGCGAAGCTCGCCAGCACGACGATCCAAACGATCAGCACGGCGCCAACCGCGATCGAGGCCGTGACCCCGAACGACATTGCGAAAGGCGCACCCAGATACGCGAGCACGTACCGTCCGAGCAGCGCGACGTGCGTGAACCCGACGTGGCCCTCGGACGCGGTCGGCGCGCCCGCGCGCACGATCAGCGTCACGATGCTGCCCGTGGCGACCCAGGCGAGGCCGCGCGCGATCGGCCTCCGCGGAACCAGCGCGATCGCGAGCAGCCCGATCGGCCACGCGATCAGGCCTTGCGACGAACTCAAGCTCGCGACGGCGGCGACCGCGGCGGCGAACATCAGATCGCGCGTCGAACCGCGCGCGCGCGTGAGCAACAGCACCACCGCCACGGCGGCGAGATCGCACACGAACCACGCCATCTGAAAGCCCCAGTCGAGATTCTCGTACTGCACGAGGCCCAGCAGAAGCACGCTGGCGCCAAGGAAACAGATGCCGCGCCAGGCAGCCGGTACCGTGCGCCGGATCAGCAGCCACACGCAAAGTTGCGTCAGCGCGAGCAGCCCCAGCGAAAGCAACTGTTCGCGCACGGGCGTCCATCCGCCGAAGGCGTCGAGCCCCAGCATCATCAGGTTCGGGACCAGGATGCGGTGCTCGTTGTGCGGCTGCCACAGCCGCGCGAACGTGAGCGTATGACGGTGCGCGGCGAAGGCGAGCTCGGCCCATTCCCACTCGTCCCAGTAGGGGACGTCGACGGCGCGCTTGATGACGATCGCGATCAGCGGAAAGATCCCGAGGGCCGCGATCATCGCCGGCGCTCGCTGGACGAAACGTGTGCGCACCGCGCGCGGGTTCTGTGCGTTCGGGACGGAGTCCCGCGCGCGCGCCTGTTACGCGGCTGACCGCACGTCGCGCCTCATCTCCGAGGCGAGCAGCGCGAACACGACGCCGGCCGTGGCGAGCGCGCATGCGACCATGACGGGGTCGAGCGACGCCGACACGCGCCATGCATCGCCAAGCGAGCCGCACACCCAGGTCACGACGACGTCGACGACCGCGAGCCCGAGAACGGTCAGCGCGATCGCGCGTGCTTCGGCGATCGCCGCACCGAGCACGACGAACAGGATCAAGTCGAGCGCGTACGCGCTGTGCGTCGTGACCGTCGCACCCGGGCCCCACATGGCAACGCACCAAAACGCCGTCGACGCGGCGGCGACGCCGAGCAGGCCGATGCTCCAACGCCGCTGCGACTCGTCACGATGTCGCCGCCAGTACCACGGCAGCAGCAGCCAGCCGAGGTTCGCAATGCCCAGCGCGACGGTCACGAGCTCGCGTTCGCGCAATCGCCACTGTGTAAGAGGCGTAACGGGCTCCTGCGCGACGGCCGAGCCGAGCAACGGGGCGGCGCCCAAGGCCGTCGCGACGTTGGCCGCCTTGTACCGGACGATCTGCGCAAGCGGAGTCCCAGCATACGTCTCCGCGATCGCCTGCGCCGCCGGGCGCGGATCGACGGCGTTGATTCCGGCCAAGTGCATCTTGAGCAGACGGTCACCGGGCGGATCGTAGTACCGCTGATATGCGAACCACGGCGCGACCAGCACAACGGCAGCCGCCGCCGCCCATGCGAGCTCGCGCCGAAGCGGAAGGCGCCCCGCGACGGCGACGCACACGGTCGCGGGGACGACGAAGAAGACGGCGCTGCCGTGGGCGAGAAATGCGAGCGCCGCGCAGATGCCGGCGAGAACCAAGCTGATCGTGCGGTTTTCCGCTGCGCGCGGCAGCGCGAATGCCAGCGCGCTGAGCGACAACCCGGCGGAGAGCAGCTTCGGCCACGTGTAGTCGGTGTTGTACAAACAGAACCCGGACGCCGTGGCGAGCGCGAGCACCACCGCTCGACTGCGCGGCGAGTACCCCGCGCGCGTGCACAGCAGCCACATCGCGGGTAACCACGCGAGCTGCGCCACGACGCCCGCCGCCTCGTATCCAAGATTCGTCAGGGTGGGGCGCGCCGCGAAGAACGGACGCATCAGCAGGTCGAAACCGGTCTGCAGCGGCGGCCGATCGCTGCTGAGCCAGTCACCGATCAGATGGCGCGGGTCCGCCCCCTGGTAGAGCCGCTCGGCGAACAGTTGCGGGATGATGTTATCCGGCGGGCGCATGACAAAAAAACGCTGCGACGCGTCGATGGCCGTCGTCGGCAAGTACAGCACGGCGAGATAACACGCGCCCACGGCGAACGTCAGGACGAGCGGGACGAGCTCGTCGCGTCGCCAGGCCCTGCGCGAAAGCATGCGAACCGAGACGAGCGCGACCGCGGCCCAAGCGAAGGAAACGAGCCTGCCCAGCTGCGGTGCGAGCAAATAGGACCAGAACGCGGCAAAACCCGCGAGCGACGTCACCGCAAAGGCGATCGGAAGCGTCGCGGCGGCATCGAGCCGGCCGCGCACGACGATCGTTCGCGCAACGGCATACCCCGGTGCGAGCAGCACCACGAACGCCGCGGCGTAGAGCACCGGTGCGGCGAGCGAACCCCACGAGGCGCTCACGTGAATCACGGAGCTATCTTCCGATGACGTAGATCGCGCATCGGGCGCGATCGCGTGCGAATTTCCACGGCGTCGGCGAACCGTTGGCGGCGGTGACGGGCGTTCCTGCGTTCGGGTCGCGGCGGCGTTCGCGCCGGAAAGGCATCCGTGCCGCCGCAGAGAAAGCGCGCGCCCGTGATAGCGTACGTGACCGGAGCGGCAGGGTTCGTCGGCTCGCATCTGTGCGACCGTCTGCTGCGCGACGGGTGGCACGTGGTCGGCATCGACAACTTCGTGACCGGCGACCCGGGCAATCTTGCGAGCGCGCGCAACGACGAAAAGTTCACGTTCATCGAAGCCGACGCCGCGCAGCCGTGGGAACCGTGGACGGGCACGCTCAGCGCATCGCTCGGCACGCCCGACGTCGTGATGCACTGCGCGTCGCCGGCGAGTCCCGTTCACTACGAACGCCTCGCGCTGGAGACGATGGCCGCGAACGCGGTCGGCACGATGCACGCCGTCGCGTTCGCCCACCGCACCGGTGCCACGCTGCTCTACACGTCGACCAGCGAGAGCTACGGCGATCCGCACGAGCACCCCCAGCGCGAGACGTATTGGGGGCACGTCAACCCGGTCGGAATCCGCTCGTGCTACGACGAGTCCAAGCGCTTCGGCGAAGCGTACGTCACCACGGCGGTGCGCAAGCTCGGGATCGACGGCCGCGTGGCACGCATCTTCAACACGTACGGTCCGCGGATGCGCGCCGGCGATGGCCGCGTCGTCGCGAACTTCTGCGTTGCCGCGCTGCGCGGCGAACCGCTGACCGTCTACGGCTCCGGCGCGCAGACGCGCAGCTTCTGCTACGTCGACGACCTGATCGACGGACTCGTACGGTTCGCGACCCGCCCCGCGCTCGGCGGCCGCGTGATCAACCTCGGAAATCCGGACGAGCACACGGTCCTGCAGCTGGCAGAGACGATCGCTCGGGTCGCCGGCGTCGCGTTGCGCGTCGAGCAGCGGCCGCGCCCGCCCGACGATCCCTCGCGGCGCCGGCCCGACATCGCGCTCGCGCGCGAGCTGCTGGGCTGGCAGCCGGTGACCCCGCTGGACGCCGGGCTGCAACGCACGCTGGACTACTTCCGCTCGCCCTCGCTCAGCGGCTGACTCGGCACGGCCGCGGCGTCGACGGGCGCTGCGGTGAGCGGCGGCAGCTTGACGCGGCCGACGCCGAGATAACGAAGTCCCGCGGCGCGCACCTTGGCCGGATCGAAAATGTTGCGGCCGTCGATGATGACGTTGCCGCGCATCGTCGCGGCGCATCGCGTGAAGTCCAGCGCGCGAAACTCGTTCCATTCGGTCGCGAGAACCACCGCGTCCGCCCCGGCGAGCGTCTCGTACATGTCATCGAAGAACTCGATCTGATCGGTGCCGAGGATGCCGCGCGCGATGTCGTTGGCGATCGGGTCGTGCGCACGCACGCGCGCCCCGCGGTCCAGCAGCCGCGCGATGACCGCCAGTGCCGGCGCGTCGCGCACGTCGTCCGTATTCGGCTTGAATGCCAACCCCAGCACAGCGATCGTCCGCCGCCGTAGGCCGCCGAGCTCGCGCTCGAGCTTCACGACGGTGCGCTCGACCTGACGGCGGTTCACGAGTTCCACCGCGTGGAGCAGTGGCGCCTGGTAATCGCGCTCGACGGCCAGCTGCTCGAGGGCGCGCACGTCTTTGGGGAAGCACGAGCCGCCGTAGCCGATCCCCGGGTTGAGAAACTTGGTTCCGATGCGCTGGTCGTACCCGATGCCGTGACACACGTCGCGGACGTCGACGTCGAGCAGCTCGCAGATGTTCGCGATCTCGTTGATGAACGAGATCTTCGTCGCGAGGAACGCGTTGGCGGCGTACTTGATCATCTCCGACGTGCGCACGTCGGTAACCACGACGGGTGCGTCGAGCGGCGCGTACAGGTCGCGCAGCACGCGCTCCGCTTCGGGGTCATCGGTGCCGATCACGACGCGGTCGGGTTTGAGAAAGTCCGCTACAGCCGAACCTTCGCGCAGAAACTCCGGGTTGCTCACGACGCTGACCGGATGCGCCGCCGCCGCGTGGTGGCGGATGACCGAGCTGATCATGTCGCCGGTCTCCACCGGGACGGTCGACTTCGAGACGATGATCTTCGGGCCGTTGAGCGCGTAGCCGATCTCCCGCGAAACCGCGCGCACGCCGCTGACGTCGGCGTGGCCGTCGGCGCGCATTGGCGTCCCGACCGCGATGACGATGATCTCGCTATTCCGCACGGCGGCGGCGACGTCGGTGGTGAAGCTCAGCCGGCGCGCCTGCACGTTTCGCGCGATCAGCTCGCCGAGCGACGGCTCGTAAAACGGGACCTCGCCGGCGTCCAGAAGCTCGATCTTGCGCGGGTCGTTGTCGACGCACACTACGATGTTGCCGAGCTCGGAGAAACACGTTCCGGTGACGAGCCCAACGTAGCCGGAACCTATGATCGCGATGCGTCTCATGGTATCGAAGTCCCCAGTTCGACCGGCGCCGCCGGCCGCCTTGAGCCGCCCAGCGAGGTCGCAGCGGCGAGCAGCGCGAGAGTGTGCCCGACAGCGATCGTCTGCAAGAAGTCGGCGGCGGAGCGGTGACGCACGACGATGCTCGCGATCTCGCCCAGCGCGACGAGCGCGAGAGGTACGATAAAGCCCATTCTCCCGCGCGCGATGTTGTACGTCACGACGATGTTCGCGAGCGCCATCATTCCGATCGCGTAGATGTAGGGCACCAAGTATGGAGCCGCGTCGCGAAAGCCCGGCGTGGTGACCGCGACGATCACGGGTTGCGCGAACAGCGAAAAGAAGGCGAGCGCCGCGGCGATCATCGCCGCCGCGACGGCGAGCGCCTGGAGCAGCAGCCACCGCGTGCGCTCCCGCCGGGCGGCACGCAGCGCAGCCTGCGGCAAGAGCACCACCGGGACGAACGCGATTGCGGCGTAGAGCGCGCGACCAGCAAGGGAGGCGGCACTGTAGAGCCCCGTCGTGTGCGCGTCGAGATACCGCTTCGCGAGGACGCCGTCGTGGAGTACAAGCAGGTTGACGCAAAACACTGCCACCCCTACCGATACCGATGTGCGCGCGACCGCGCGCAGCGAGAACGGGACCGGCGTGCCGCGCCGGTGCGGGACGGCCGCGAGAAACGTATAGACGGCGGCAACGGCATATCCCACGGCTGTCCCGGCAACCGCGCCGCGAACCCCCGCGGCGAGCCCGAACAGCGGCGCGAGCAGCGCCTTTCCGCCGGTTTCGACGATGCTCGACAGCGCGTAAGCGCCAAATCGCGACGTGCCCTGCAAGACGCCGCGCAGGATGAGCACCCCCATCGCGCCGGCGAGCGCGCACCCGGCCAATGTGATCAGCAGCGGATCGGGTACCCGCAGGAACGCGGCAATCGGAATCGACGCGGCGATTAGTCCCAGCCCGGCCACCGCCGCGACGCCGAGCGTGACGCGATCGACCGAATGCACCAGCCCGGCGAGCCGGTCCGGATCGAGCGCCAAGTCGCTCGCGAGCTTCGCGACCACCAACTGCGCGATGAGCGCGGGTGTGCTGAGGATCAGCACGACTGCCACCAGCGCGGAAAACGTTCCGTACGCCTCGACGCCGATCGATCGGCTTACCAGCGCGTAAAAGGCGTACGCCAAGATGTTCGACGTCATGAGCCCGACGAACGTGACGCCGGCGTGCGCGGCGATCCGCGCGTTTCCCGCCGGGCGCGCCGACTCGTTCACAGGCGCAGGCCGAAGTCTTCGGCGTCGGTGGTGAGATTGGGGTTGTAGTACGGATCGCGCGCGGCCCAGGCAGGCCAGCGTCTGCCGATGATCGCGACCTCTTCCATCGCGCGTGCCACTTTCGCCGGCGTGTCATCGCTGCCGCGGCTCTTGGACTCGTAGTGGTAGAGCTTCGCCCGCGGGACGACGACGTTCCGATAGCCGTCGCGGTGCAATTTCAAGCACAGGTCGACGTCGTTATACGAGACCGCGAGCGACTCGTCCAGCCCGCCCGCCGCGAAATACTTCGTTTTCGCGACCATCAAGCACGCGCCGGTCACCGCGAGGTAGTTCGTGTCGAGCTCCAGCGCGCCGTGATAGCCTATCGTGTTCGCGGGCAGGTAGCGGTGCGCGTGCCCGGCGAGCCCGAGAATGCCGAGCACGATGCCCGCATGCTGCACGGTTCCGTCGGGATAGAGCAGCAGCGCGCCGACGGCTCCGATCTCCGGCCGCCGCGCCTGCCCGAGCATCGCCTCCATCCAGTCCGGCGCGATCACTTCGGTGTCGTTGTTGAGCAGCAGCAGATACGGCGCGTCGGTCGCGCGGGCCGCCTCGTTGTTGAGCCGGGAGTAGTTGAAGGGTGCCGGATCGCGCAGCACGCGAAAACGCAGCGGCTCGCGCCGCCGGAACTCGTCAAAGAGCGCAAACGTCGCGCTGTCGCGGCTCCCGTTGTCGACGACCAGCACCTCGAAGTTGGGGTAGGTCGTGCGCTCGAAGATCGACGCGATGCAGGGGCCCAGCAGATCGGCCCGGTCGCGCGTCGGGACGATGACGCAGACCCGCTCGTCGCCGGGAACGGTGTATCGCACGTCGACGCCGGACTCCGCGACGTGGACGGTCGCCGCTTCGCCGCGCCGGCGTAGCGCGAGCTCGACGGCGAGGGCGAAGTCGTTCTTCTCGACCGCGTTGACGGCGTGACGGTGGACAAGCACTTGCGGCACGTGCACGATGCGCTGCGATGCCTCCGTGATCTTCAGCAGCGCGTCGTACCAGTTCGCGCTTTCGAACACGTCGCGTACGCCGCCGGCGCGCTCGAGCGCGTCGCGGCGCACGACGACGAGCCGTCCGAGATAATCGCGCGTCAGGAGCGTCTCCGGGGACCAATCGGGCTTGAACCACGGGTCTTCGGGCGCGCCGCGGTCGCCGATCCGGTCCTCGTCGGAGTACACGACATCCGCGCCGTCCTGGAGCGCGAGCGCGAGTTCGAACAATGCGTGCGGCTCGAGCCGGTCGTGCGGATCGAGCGGCCCGACGACGTCCGCGTCGCCGAAGCGGTCCGCACCAGCCGGCACGAGCGACGCGCGAGCATCTTCGGCCGCGAGCGCATGCAGCGCGGCCACCGACTGATCGTCGAGCGACCCGCTGACGACGACGCCCGCCGACCAGCGGTCGTAGACTTGATTCCGCAGCGAGCGCAGCGTCGCATCGATGCCGTCGATGCCGCGCCGGCGAGCGTCGATCACGAACCGGAAGGCGACCGGGTTGGGCAGGAAGCGCGTCATCGAGCGCATCCGTTCGACGTCTTCGGCTCGCACGCGATGATGCTCGCGAAAGAGCTGGTAGGGGTCGCCGAGCGCGGCCAGCTCGATGGCGCTCGCATCCGTTTGCGCGATTTGAACGGGATCCTCGACGGGGCCCACGCCGAACCGCCGCTTCGCGGCGAACCACGTGTCGCGCAAACGCCAGAACCGGCTGACACGCATCGCCTCGATCGTGCGGCGCTGTCGCTGCACCAGCGGGTACAGATACGCGACCTGCGTGAGCAGCGCGTCGCGTGACTGGCCGTCTTCGAGCCCGGCGAGCCCGTCGATCGCTTCCGACGTGCGTGCGGCAACGGCGCGCCACCCGCCGCGGGTGCCGACATATCCGGCTCCCGTCCGCGCCATCGCGTGCAACGTCTCTTCCGGCGGCAGCGAGTTCAGGACGTCCGACCAGCCTCCGCTCGCAACGACGATCCCGCCGCCGCTCTCGCGCACCAGCGCGGCCGCACCCGGCGCGTTGGCGTCGGCCAAGACGGGCCGGCCGTACGCCCACGCCTCCGCGACTTCCGGAACGAACCCGCGTCCCGTTCCGCACACGGCAACAGCGCGCGCGTACGCGAAAAACGCGGCGCGATCGCGCTCTACCACGTCTGCCAGCAGGACGACGTGCATGCCGCTGTCCCGCATGCCCGCGACGGCGGATGCCTCGTCTCCCGCGACGAGCACGTACGGGCGCCCGCGCGTCGCACGGTTGACGCGGTCGTCGTGCAGCCGGTCGGCGGGGATGACGTCGACCGCGAGACCGACGATGCGCGCGCGCGAACGCGCGGCCGGGCCGTACAGCTCGGCGACCAGCAGCGCCTCGGCCTCGGTCGTGCACAAGATCATCCGCGCGCGCGCAACCGCCGCCGCGACCGCCGGGAGCCGCGCGGCGGGCTCGTCGTCGAGGAGCGGCACGAGCAGCACGCGCTCGGCGACGCCCGTCAGCGCGTGCACCGTCGTCGGCACGGTGAGGTCGACGAACAAGAACGCGTCGTAGCGGTCGGCCGACGCGCGCACGTGGGCGAGCAGCTCCGGGCAGCGCAGCCGCTCGTCGAGCAGCGCTTGCGCGCGCTCCTCGGTCGCGCCGCCGCGCCGCACCGCGAGCAGCGCGTCTTCGTACGCGACGCGGTCCGGCGCGTCGACGCGAAAGCGGTGCACCGGGAACGGCTCGGTGTGATCGGTCCCCGGCACGAAGAAGTTCGCGTCGGGCGCGTCCGGCGTCGTGGTCGTCGTGATCACCTCGATCGCGACGCCTTCGAGCGCGAGATGCGTCGCGAACGCGAACGCAAAGCGTTCCTTGCGCCCGCGCAGGTCGCGGCCGAAAAACGGCGCGACGAGCGCGACGCGCTGGCGGCCGGTACCCCTCACGCGATCGCAGCCGCGGCGCGGCGGCGCTCGAAGAGCCGGCGCGCCGCGATCTCGGCGACGGCGACGCCGACCACCAGCCAGTACGCCGTCGCGACCTTCGGAAAGAAGAACAGGTCGTCGAACGTCTGGTGGGCGGCGAGCGCGACGGTCGCACCGAGCGCGCCGACGACGAGCGGGCGGCGCACCGCGCTGCGACCGAGCGTCACGATCGTGACCGCGAACATGCCCAGCGTCGCGAGGAGCCCGAGGATCCCCGTCTCCGCGAGGCTTTGCAGATAGATGCTGTTCGCATGCGTGCGCACGTTGGGAAGCCCGGCCTGCGCGAGGTCGAGCTCGTAATTGCCGGCGCCGACGCCGACCACCGGCGACGTGCGCCACAGTTCGACCGCGGCGTGCCAGAGCTGCGAACGATTGGCCAGATGATCCGCTGCTTGCGGCGCCTGATCCAGCGAGAAGTATCCCGCGGGGACGCCGGCACGCAGCGCGAGCGCGACGCCGGCCGCGACGACGAACGCGACGACGCCGGCGAAGCGCCACGCCGCGCCGCCGAGCGGCCGCAGCACCAGCAGCACGACGACCACGCCCAGCGCGACGCCGACGATCCCGGAGCGCGAGATCGTCAACACGTCGGTGATCGCGGCGAGCGCGACGACGAGGACGAGCGTGCGATCGCGGTGCACGAGCGCGCGCGCGACGAGCACCGGCAGGCCGACGTCGAGATATCCGGCGAGCTGGTTCGGTCCTTCGAGCGCGCCGGCGATGCGCGGAAACGACGCGCCGTGCACGACGATCCCGCTATGAGCCCCGACGAGGTATTCCGCGAGCGCGGAGATGCACACGAGCGTCACCGCGATCTCCAGCATGCGCCAAAAGGGGCGGTCGTCGGGGTCGGTCGCGAACGCCGCGACCGCGCCGAGGAACAGCAGCAGATACTCGCCGTCCTTGAACGCTTCGCGGACGACCGCTCCCAAGTGTTGTGCATGCGCGGCGCTCAGCGCGATCGCGAGCAGCGTCGCGGCGAAAGCGGCCAGCATCACGCGCACCGGGAAGGTGCGAAACGCGGCGAGATCCGGTCGCGAGAACGTCAGGGCGAGCAGCATGCCGACGAGCCCGGCCTTGAGCGTCGTGATCGTCGTCGGGCCGGCATAGCGCGCGAAGTCGAACGGCGCGAGCACGAGCAGCGCCGCGACGCCGAGCGCGGGACGGCGCCGGGTCAGCAGCGCGACGGCGACGGCGCACACCGCGTAGACGAGCGCGCTCGGCAGGTCGACCGGCACGTGCGTCTCGTGACGCAGCGTGACGGTCCACGGGTGAAAGATCACTCGGAGAGTGACTCCGTCACGGCAGTGGGACGAGGTCGCGCGGGCGGCGGCGCAGCAGCAGATCGATCGCGAGGTGCAGCTCTTCGGAGTCGACCAGCCGTGCCAGCGCGACGAACACGAACGCACCGAACAGCAGGTGCTCGCCGAGGTTCGAGATGCGCGCGAGGGTCGTCGGCGCGGGCGGCGTGCGCGTCACCTGCACGGCCGCGAGCGCGAACGCCATCACCGCCGAGCACGCGCCGACCTTCAGCAGGGAGATGCCGACGGCGCCGAGCGGAAAGCCGCGAAGCGCGCGCCACGCGACGGCGAGGAACGCGATGGTCTGCAGCGTCTGCGACACCGCGTTGGCGAGCAGCAGCCCGCGCGCGCCCAGCGACGGCAGCCAGGCCAGCGACAGCGCCACGTTGAGCGCGACGGTGGCGACGGAGATCGCGATCGCGATGCGCACCGCGCCGCACGCGTACAGGCAGCGGGTCAGCACGACGTTGGCGGCCAGCGCGACGAGCCCGACCGCGGCGAACGGCAGCAGCTGCGCGCACAGCACCGTCGCTTCGCCGGTGAACGCGCCGCGCTCGAACAGCGTCTGGACGATGGGTCCGGCGAGCATGCACAGCCCCCACGCCGACGGCAGCGTCAGGAAGATCACCATCTGCAGCCCGGTGGCGACGCTGCGCCGCATTGCGGGCCGGTTCTTGTTCGCGAACTGGCTGGCGAACAGCGGGAAGATCACCGTCGCGATCGCGGTCACGAAGAGCTGCTGCGGAAAGCCGACGATCTTGACGGCGAAGTTCATGCCCGCGATCGTACCTTCGGTCATCCCCGAGGCGAAGAAGCGGTCGAAGAACAGCGCGACCTGGCCTGCGGCCGAACCGATCGCGATCGGGCCGAGCACGTGCAGGAGCCGAACCAATCCCGGATGATGCAGGTCGAGCGAAAAGCGGAAGCGCCGGAGCGCGACGAACGTCGGCAACAGCGCGAGCAGCGAGACGAACGCGCCGGCGAGTGCGCCGAACACCAGCGCGTACGCGCCGTAATGCGGCTGCGCGAACCACACGAAGACGATGATGCACAGGTTCGCCACGAAGCCTTGCAGCGCGGCGGCGCCGAAGCGGTGGTACGCGTTGAGCAGCGAACCGATCACGCCGGCCAGGCTGGTCGCGACGATCGTCGGCATCAGCCAGCGCGTCATGACGACCGCCGTGTGCACGTGCGCGGGGCTGAACCGCGCGATGCGCGGCACGTACCACGGCGCGAGCCACGCGCCGAGCGCGGCGCACGCGCCGAGCACGACGACGAGCACGACGATCACCGTCGACGCGAGGTTCCACGCCTCGTCCTCGCGCTCGGTGTTGACGTAGTCCGTGAACAGCGGGACGAGCGCCGTGACCAGCGCGCCGTTGAAGACGCCGAACAGGATGACCGGCACGACCGACGCGGCGAGGAAGGCGTCGAGCTCCCACGACGTGCCGTAGAATTTCGCGTACACCACCTCGCGCACGAAGCCGAGGATCGTGGACGCGAGCGTGGCGGCCATTACCAGCATCGTCGACCGCGCGAGCCGCCGCGGCGTTCGGCCTTCCGCGACGACGGTCAGCCGCCGGTTAATGCGCGCCGACTCCTCGCAGCACGGCCGGGATCGTCTTGCAGACGATCGCGAGGTCGTACCACGGCGACCACGCATCGATGTACTCGTTGTCCAGCGCCATCCACTCTTCGAACGAAAGGTGCGACCGGCCCGAGATCTGCCACAGGCAGGTCACGCCGGGTTTCACCACCAGCCGCCGCAGCGCGTAGCCGTCGTAGTGCGCGACCTCTTCGGGGAGCGGCGGGCGCGGCCCGACGATCGCCATGTCGCCGAGCAGCACGTTGACGAAGTTGGGCAGCTCGTCGATCGACGTGCGGCGCAGCAGCGCACCCAGCGCGTGCAGCCGCGGGTCGTCGCGCATCTTGAACACGGGCCCGTCCGCTTCGTTGAAGCGCCGCAGCTCAGGCAGCATCGCGTGCGCGTCGCGCACCATCGTGCGCAGCTTGAACATGCGGAAGCGCCGGCCGCCCAGGCCGACGCGGTCCTGGCGGTAGATCGGGCTGCCGCCGCTGACGATCAAGATCCCGAGCATCGCGGCGAGCACCACCGGGGCGGTGACCAGCAGCAGCGCCAGCGCGAGCCCGACGTCGAGCGCGCGCTTGGCGGCGTGGTACCAGCCGGGCCGCGCCGGGGCCGCCGGGAACGGGATTCCGGCCGGGAGGTCGGCCGTGAGCGTTCGCGGGCCTCGCAGCTCGACGACGCTCATCGGGCCGCGCTCCCGAGGATGGCCTCGATGCGCTCGCCGACGTAGCCCAGCCCGTCGACGATCCCGAGCTCGCGGCCGGGGCCGGGGCCGAACTCCAGGTACGGCACGTATTCGCGCGTGTGGTCGGTCCCGGGCTGCGTGGGATCGCAGCCGTGATCGGCGGTGAACATCAGCGCGTCGCTCGGGCGGATCCGTTCCAGGATTTCCGGCAGCCGTGCGTCCAGACGTGCGAGCGCCTCACCGTAGCCGCGGACGTCGCGGCGGTGTCCGTATTTGGTATCGAAGTCGTTGAGGTTGACGAACACCAGACCATGATTCGTGGAGTCGGCGAGCTCGAGCGCACGATCGACCGCCTCGCCGTTGTCGGCGACGCGCACCGATGATGCGATCCCGTGACCGCTGTAGATGTCACAAATCTTCCCGACAGCGTGCACGGGTACACCCGCCTGCTCCAACCGGTCGAGCACGGTCGGCGGCGGCGGTATTGCATAGTCTCTACGGTTGGGGGTCCGAGCGTAGTTCCCCGGTGTGCCGGTGAAGGGCCGCGCGATCACGCGGTTGACCTCGTGCGGCGGGACGAGCATCGCGCGCGCCTTCTCGCACCAGTCGTACAGGGTCGGCAGCGGGACAGTCCCCTCGTGGCAGGCGACCTGGAACACCGAGTCCGCCGACGTGTACAGGATCGGCCGGCCGGTGCGCTGATGCTCCTCGCCCAATTCGGCGATGATCTCGGTCCCCGACGCCGTGCGGTTCGCCAGCGGCGGTTTGCCCGCGATGGCCGTGAAGCGCTCGACGACCTCGGCCGGAAAGCCGTGCGGATAGGTCGGGAACGGCACCTCGGTGATGACGCCCGCCATCTCCCAATGGCCGGTGATCGTGTCCTTGCCTTTGCTGCGCTCGCGCAGGCGTCCGACGGCGGCCGCCGGGGGTGCGGCCGGCGACACGCCGCGTATGCCGGTGATGTGGCCGAGGCCGAGCCGCTCGAAGTTGGGCAGGCGCAGCCCGCCCAAACGCTCGGCGACGTTTCCGATCGTGTTCGCGTTCAAAGCGTCGTGGTAGGCGACTGCATCCGGGAGGGCACCGACGCCGGCGGAGTCCATGACGAAGGCGAGAATGCGCGGCATGCCGTTCTTCGCGGTTCCCTTCGGCGCAGGACCGCGCCTCCCGTGGCGCTGAACGCGTGAAGCCTTACATGCGTCTTCCGGTTCTCATCGCGCTGACGGCGGCGCTTTTCGCGAGCGCGACGGCGCTCGCAGGTGCCGCCCCGCCGACCAGCCTCGATGTGACGGCCAAGAGCGTCGACTTCTTCTCGAACCGCTTCATCGTAACGGCCGACGGAGACGTCCGCGTACGGCTCTCGGACGGGACGCTGGTCACCGGCCAGACGTTCACGATGGACCTCAAGCTGAACCGCTATCTGGTCGCGGGCGACGTCCATGTCGAGGGGCCGGCCGTCCATGCGGCCGGTGCGGCGTTCGCGGGCTATCCCGATCTCGACCGTTCGTATTTCCTGACCGCGGCCGCGGCGGGCGCGCCGCCGGAACGCTGGACGTACTACGGCCTCGCTTGGTCCGACGCGCACGCCGGCCGCGAACAACCGGGCGACGCGTTTCAATTCCCCGACTTGACCGGCGAGCGGCCGTACATCTACGCGACCGGCGCGCGGATCACGCCGAAGACCAACGTGCTCTTCTCGCTGCCGCGCGTGTACACCGCCGGCGTGTACCTCCCGCTGCCGCGCTACGTCGTCACGTTTTCCGCGAACTCGCATTTCTACGAGAACGGGTTCCAGGGCGCGCGCGCGGACGTCGCGCTGCCGTTCAACGGTTCCGAGCACAGCCTCACCGCGCTGCACCTGCGCAACGATCCGCTCAACGGCACGTACCTCGCGCTCGATCAGCACTTCGTCTGGAAAAACGATTGGATCGTCGCGTCGATCGATCCGCTGACGCAGGAGCAACGCCAGTACAACCTGATCGGGTCGAAGTGGTTCTCGCCGGCGCTGCAAGGGCGGCTGTTTCTCCAGGAGTCCGCGTTCCAGACCGGGATCATCAACAAGCCGCTCGACGCCGCGGCCTTCGGCGAGATCCAACTCAGCGCAGGGCTGCGCCGCTCCGGGCTGATCTACACGCAGGACAACTATTTCCAAGAGCTGATGGGATTCCGGAAGCCTGCCGACGACACGATGTTCACGTTCTTTTACGACCCGCGGTGGCGCGAGCACCCGATGAACGCCGTGCTGACGTGGACCGGCTTTCAGAACAACCTCATCAGCCCGACGGTACCGCTGAAGTTTCGGCTGCGCAGCGGCTTCGGCTACACGCACGACATCTACGGCGAGGGCGGCTACCCCAACCTCCAGCCCGGTCCGCCGACGCTGACGTACCACTTCGCCGGCGGCGCGATCTCCACGACCGCGATCACCGTGCTGCACGACTATTCGCTCACGGTACAGTACGACCGCCAGCGCATGTGGTACTCCGAACCCCACCACGTCGATCTGGGCGACGGACGCATCGCGCTCTCGCGCGACCTCCCACGCCGGCACATCAATTATTACGTGGCGTACGAGGTGAGAACGGTCGGCGACTACTGGGGCGACAAACAGCTCGCCGCGTTTCCGGCCAACCCGGACGTCGTCACGACCGCGTTCGGCACGTTCTCCGGACAGTCGGCCTTCCGTGGTTTCTCGACGAGCCGCGCGCTGAGCGCGTCGGTCGTGTACGCTCCGACGCCGTACTTCGCGCTGAGCCTGCTGGGCTCGCGCAACTACGACTATCCGGCGCCCGTGCCCGGACTCTACGGACAACCGCCGCTCCAGCTGGTCGGCGACCTGCGCATGCGGCTCTCGCGCCAAGTGCTCCTCGACTTGACCCGGTCCTACTACTTCAACTTCGCGAACGAGCGCTACACGCCGCAGTTCGTGATTCAGGTGTCACCATGACGATGCGCGGTTTCGCCGCCGTCCTCGGCACCGCCGCCGTGGTTGCGCTCGCAATCCCGTCAGGCGCGCAGGACCAGCTCCTGAAGTTCACCGGGCAACTGCTCGACGTGCGCAACGGCTACGTCTACTTCACCAGCGGCGACGCGTTCAAGCTCGCCGACGCGCCGCGGATCGCCGACTACGACACGGGCAAGACCACGACGCTGCAGCCGCGGGCAAAACTCTTCGCCCGCGCCGTGTTCAATCCGGCCACCAAACAAGTCGTCGAGCTCGACATCACGGCCAAGCACCTCGCGAACGATGCGCAGTTCGCGCACATCGCACGGACGTACACGCAGACGAAACCGGTAACGCAGAAAGCTCCGGAGATCGTCGGCAAGCCGTTGACCGGGCGCGAGGTCGCGGTGACGTTCATCATCACGGTGCCGCCGACGACGCCGCTGACGGCGGACATCTACATCAGCACCGATGCGGGCGGCTGGAACCCGCGTGAGATCAAGCTGGACCGCATCGACGGCCAGCGCTATCGCGCCGTGCGGCGCTTCGCGTCGGGAACGCAGTTCGCGTACCGCATCACGCGCGGGTCGTGGAATTCCGTCGAGCGGGACCAGAACGGGCTGGAAGGCGAGCCGCACATGTACTTCACCAAGGAAGTCGACGCGCATAGCGAGACGGTGACGGTGTACGCGTGGTCGGATGATCGCGGTAACGTTCCGCAACAGGCGGCGCCCGGCGCCATCCCCACACCGTTCAATCCCAACCCCTTCTCCGGCAGTGGGTTCCCACCGTCGCGCGCGACGCCGCCCGGCGGCTTTCCGTCGCCGCGTCCGCCGGCGCAGCCGAACCGGCCGCCGCGCTGAACGCCGTGGGGCACCGCCTTCGCGTCGGCCGGCAACGGCGACCGGGCTTCGCCCGCGTTGCGCTTGCGTTTTCTTGCTGCCTGGCCTTGCCGTTTGTTCCGAGCGCGGCAAGCGCGCGCGCGTCGGCCGTGCTCGACGGCGGCGCGATCGTGTTCTTCTCCGATACGCTCGCGCTCGTCGCGCGCGACGGCGTCACGCTGACGTTCGCGGACGGGACGCGCGCGCACGCCGACGCGGCGTACATCGATCTCAAGAGCGACCGCGTCGTGCTAGCCGGCCACGCGCGCCTCGCGCGCCGTGCGGCGACCGCCGCGGCCGACGCGATCGCGCTCGATCTCGACGGCGACCGCGTCGACCTGCTCGACGCAGCGTCCGGCGTGTCGCGCACCACGCGCGCGCTCGGCGCGGCGACCGCGGCGGAGTTCGACGCGGCGCGCTTCGCGTTCCCCGACGTCGACGACCGCAACGCATTCATCAAGTCCAAGCACGCCACGATCACGCCGCACGCCGACGTGCGCTTCACGCCGGCGTCGTTCCCGACGTCCGTGGGCGGCGTTCCCGTGCCGTCGTACCTGTATACGTACGCGACCGGCGCGGGCTTCGCCGCGAGCAGCCTTTCGGGCGCGACGTTCGACCAGCCGTACGGATTGTGGGGCTCGCCGACGTCGCTGACCGCGCTGCACGCGCGCTGGGACGACGGTCCGGGCGCCGCGCTCGCGCTGCAGCAGCAGATCGTATCCGGCGACGACGCGTACGTCAGCGCGTCGATCGACGCGCCGTTCCGCGGCTATGCCGTGCGGAGCTTCACCGCGTACAAGCGGCTCGGCGCGCGCTACACCGCGAGCGCCGACGGTTCCGCGACGATCTACGGCTCCTTCGCGCACGCCGGGCTCACCGCCGCATTCGGTCTCGCGGGCGCCGCGCTCGACTACCGCCGGTCGTCCACCGGGTTCTCGACGCTCGACGCGTCCCTGCGCACGCCGGACCGGCCGCTCTTCGGCGGCGCGACGTGGCGGTTGAAAGGCATCGTCGGATTCGACTCGCTGCGCGGCGGGCTGCTCAACCAATTGCCCGACGCGCGCCGCTACGCGACCGTGTGGCGCCACGGGCTCGACCTGCAGGTTGCGAGCCCGCTGATCCATGCGCCGCTCGGGACCACGCTGTCGTCGACGTTCGACCTGCAGCGCACGTGGTACGCGTTTCCGCACCATTACGACCAGCTCGGCGCGTCCGCGTCCGCGTCGCGCCCGCTGCTGCGCAACGTGATGCTGTTCGCGGGCTATCAAGGCCAGTGGAGCAGCGACGTGTTTCCGAACGCGCAGACCGTCTTTTATCCCACGCCCGCGACGCCGCTGCTCACACCGGACGGCACGCCGTACTACGGGTACACCGCGTTCAGCGGCGCGCGCACGTTTCGCAGCCAGAACGTCGACCTTCAGTTCACGCCCAACCGCGGCGCCAGCACGGCGTTTCGCCTGTCGGTGATCCACACGGCGGATTTCCCGCAGTTCAACGGCTACGGCCGGCCGCAGTGGGAGGCGCGCGCCGATGCCAGGTTCCGGCCGTTCCCCAACGTCGGCATCGACGTCGGGCGCGTGTACGACTTCGCGTGGGGCGGGACGCGCTGGCAGCCGCGCTGGAGCTTCGCGATCACGCCATGACGCACGCGCTGATCGCGGCGGTTACCGCCGCGATCTTGTTTCGCATCGTTCCGCTCGCGTGCGAGGGCGACCGGCTCGTCGTCGCCGGCGCCGGCGTGCTGCGGCTCGCCGCGGGCACGTCGTGCGCGGCGGTCTCGCCGGGCCGCGCGATCGCGATCGCGCTCGACGCCGACAACCGCGCGACGCCGCAGAAGCTCACGACCGACGCACTGCCCGCAGCGAAGATCCCGCGCGCCGCGTACGTCCTCGCACCAGCCGCGGCGACAGATGCGGACGAGACGCAGCTCGTCACTTCGACGATCGACGTGACCGTGCCGCCGCGCACGCCGCCGGGCGACGACGTGTACATCAGCACCGAGCGCAGCAGCTGGTCGCCGTCCGAGGTGCGCATGGACCGCGTCGACGCGCGGCATTTCCGTCTCGTGCTGCAACTGCACCGCGGCGCGCGCGTGGCATTTCGCGTCACGCGCGGCTCGTTCGGCACCACCGAGCGCAACGCGGCGCGCGCGCTCCCTGCCGCGCACGTTGCGCTCGGCGAGCCGGACGCGCACGTAGCGGTTGTCGTCGCGGCCTGGGGCGACATCGATTAAGGCGTTCCGGCTCCGCGATCACGCGGCGTTGAACGCGCTGTGGGTCGGGATCCATTTCCAGGACACCGCGCTGGTCGCGATCGTCGTGCCCGCGATCGTGCTGCGCCTCGCGCCGCACGACCACACGGCGGTGCTCGCGGTGCTCGCGACGTTCGTGGGCATCGCAGTCGCGGTGGTGCCGCCCGTCGCCGGCTGGTTGTCGGACCGCGCGCGGCGGCGCGGCGGCGACCGGCGCCGCGAGACGGCCTTCGCGCTGGTCGTCAACGTGCTCGCGATCGGCGCGATGGCCTTCGCGGCATCGGTCGGGGCGCTCGGGGCGGCGCTCGTCGCGGCGACGATCGCGATCACCGCGGCGCAAACGATCTACCAGGCGCTGCTGCCGGAGGTGGTCCCGCGCGCGGCATGGGGCACCTCCGCGGGTGCGCGCGGCGCGCTCACGCTCGTCGGCACCGTGCTCGGACTGCTCGCGGCGGGGCTGCTGCCGCCGCAGCGCGCGCTGTTCGCGATGGTCGCCGTGATGGCGCTCTCCGCGACCTCGCTGGCGGCGATCGCCGCGCCGGGATCGAGCGCGCCGGCGCAGCAGCACGCGACCGTGCGCGACCGCCACGACCTCGGCGTGACGCTGTTCGCGCGCGGCTGGATCGTGCTCGGAATGACGCTGCTCAACACGTACGTGCTGTACTTTTTCAGCGACGTGCTCGGCGCGCGCGACGCATCGCTCAAGACCGGGCTCGTCGCCGGCTCGGCGCTCGTCGGCGCGATCGTGTCCAGCGTGCTCGCGGGAAAGCTATCGGACCGCGTCGATCGCCGGCTGATCGTCGCGCTGTCCGGCGTGCCGATGACGCTGGCCGCGCTGGGCTTCGCGCTGGTGCCGGCGCCGCATCTGATCTTCGTGTACGCGGGGTTGTTCGGGCTCGGGTTCGGCGGCGTGTTCGCCGTCGGCTGGGCGCTCGCGCTCGACACGATCCCGGAGCTGGGCGACGTCGCGCGCGACCTCGGCGTGTGGGGCACGCTGTCGAGCCTGCCGTCGATCGCGGCGCCGGGCATCGGCGGCTGGATCATCGCGCACGGCGCGACGCCCGCCGACGGGTATCGCTGGCTGTTCGCGAGCGCCGGTTTCTGTTTTGCGATCGGCTCGCTCGTCGTGCTGCGCGTCGGCCACAAACCGCTCGCGTCGAGCTGGTCGACGCTGCTGGTCGCGCTGACGTCCGCGATCCGCCAGCCGCTGATCTCGCTGCACGTGCGGGTGCGGCAATGGGGACGGCTTCCGCGCCGCCGCGGTCCGGCGCTGCTGATCGCCAACCACCAGCACGAGGACGAGTCGGAGATCATCGTCGAGCGCACGTTCCTGCAAGGCCCGTGGCGGCCGGCGTTCACGGCGTCGTCGCGACGCATGTACGAGCCCGGATTCTTCGCGACGCGCATGCCGTGGCTCGCGCCGCTGATGCGCGACGTGAACGCCGGACCGCTGTTCGTCGCGCTCGGCATGCTGCCGCTCGAGAACGAGCTCGCGGTGCGCCCGCTGCGCAGCCTCGCGTACGCAGTGCACGCGCGTCACGGCGACCTTCCGCTCGACGTCGTGTTTCGCGACGAAGCCCGAACGCCCGCACCCGGCGCGCAGCGCTTGTCCGATCTCCTCGCGCCGGCGCTGTTCGCGGCGGGCGAGACGCGCGTGCGCCTGTCGTACGTGCGCGAGCCGTACCGCGGCGAGCTGCTCGCCGACGTGCGCCGCGGAATCGGCGAAGACATCGCGCGCATCGCCGGCGTCGTGCGGCGCGGCGCGACGTTCTTCGTCACGCCCGAAGGGTTCTACAGCGCCGACGGCCGCATGCGCCCGCTCAAGGGGATCGTCGAGCACCTCGTGCCGCTCGCGCGCGTCTGGTTCGCGGCGATCGCGTTCGACCCGTTCCGCGGGCGCCGGCTGTCGATGCTCTACCGAATCGTCGAACCGGCCGAGCCGCGCGATCTGCCGGCGTCACTCGCGGCCGCGCGACCGGTCACCACCAGCGCGCTGCTCGCGCAGTGGCTGCTCGCCGTCGGCTTGCCATTTGCGGACGACGAAGCGCGCGAGGGCGTCGTGCGGCTGCGCGACGCGCTGCCGCGCGGTGCGTTCGTCGATCCCGAGCTCACACGCGATCCGCAGGCGTGTATCGACGAGGCGCTCGGCCGCATGACGCGGCGCGGGCTGCTCGTCGCCGACGGCGGGCGCCGCCGCCTGGCCGCGCGCCGCGGTGACGCGCGTTTTCCCGGCGTCGCCGACGTCGTGAGCTTTCAGGCCACGTTTCTCGGCGAGACGGTCGACGCGCTGCGGCGCCTGAACGACCGAGAAGGCCCGGGACTTCGCTCCGAGCCGTCGTAAGGGAACGTCAACGTGAGGTTAGACCGTTTCCCGGCGGCGCTCGAAACCGCGCCGGACGAGCCGAACGCGCCCTAGTGCGTGTTCGGGCTTCGCCCGAGCCACGCTCGCGTTCGGCCTTCGGCCGATCCGCCCGTCGTCGCTTGTCGGACAATGTCCGACAAGCTCCTAGCGCACCGTGATCGGGATCGTGCGCGACGTTTCGACGCCGTCGACGCTGCGCGCGATGATCTGCAGCGCGTAGCCGTGGCGCAGCCACGGCGGCAGCCACCACGGCACGGTGTATGAAAGGGAGAACCGGCCCGGCCCGTCCTCGTGCAGCGCGACCTCGCGATAGTCGACGCGCGCCTCGACGTAGTGCACGTTCTCCGTGGTCACCACGTCGCCGTGCACGGCGCGCCCCGGATGGATCTGCGTCGACGAGATCGTGAACGACTTGATCGCCGGGTAGCCGTGCGGGGGCGGCGTGGCGCCGACGTGCGCGTAGGCGGCGCCCGGTTCGGGCGCTTGGCCGAGGACGGCGACGAGGGCGAGGAGGTGCGCGAGCATGATGTGATTCGTTCCCCCGCTACGGCACGCTGACGCCGACCGCGCTCTGCGTGCTGGCCCCGCGCGCGTCGCGCGCGACGAACGTCACCAGATAGCTTCCGTGAGCGTACGGAGGCAGCGGCGGAATCGTCGTGCTCGCGAAGAGGCCGGGCCCGACGCGCGGGACGGCGATCGAGACCCCGCCCGCGTGCGCGACGACCGCGACCACGCCGGCCGTCGTCCGCACCGTCGCGTGCACGACGGTCCCCGAGCGCACGACGGATGGGCTCACGCTCGCCCCGAGAATACGGGGCGGCAGCACGACCGCCGGTGCCGCCGGGACCGGCTTCACAGGGACGTCCACGGTGCGCGGTCCGGTGAACCGGCGCGGCCGGGGTGGGCTCGCCGGCGCCGATACGGTCGGCCCCTCGCGGCGGACGGCGGGCGACGGCGCGCTCGCGCCGGCGGACGACGACGTCGTCGAATCGTGCGCGCAACCGGTCGCGCAGGCGACCGCCGCCAACGCGGCGGTGATGGCGATACGACGAACGAGAATGGGAAACTCCGATCGCTGAGAGTGGGAGCGGGCGAGCGCCGAGAACACCCCGAGGTGTCCTTTCTTCCGCAAGAGATCGTCGTCCGGCGCGGTGCGGACGCGACGCTCAGCGTCGTCGTTCCCCTCTTCAACGAGGCCGATAACGTCGACGAGCTGCTCCGCCGCATCCGCCAGGTGCTCGCAGGACTCTCGGCCGCGCCCGCGGCGCACGAGATCATCCTCGTCGACGACGGCAGCCGCGACGCGACGCTCGAGAAGCTGCTCGCCGCGGCAAGCGCCGATCCACGGCTGCGGGTGATCTCGCTCTCGCGCAACTTCGGCCACCAGATCGCGGCGACCGCGGGGCTCGACGCGGCGCGCGGCGACGCGGTCGTGCTGATGGACGGCGACCTGCAAGACCCGCCCGAGCTGATCGACGACTTCCTGGCGAAGTTCCGCCAAGGCTACGACGTGGTGTTCGCGACGCGCCGCCGGCGCGCCGGCGAGAGCCGCTTCAAGCTGTTCACCGCCGCGCTGTTCTACCGCGTCATCCGGCGCTTGACGAACGTCTCGATCCCGGTCGACACCGGCGACTTCCGCCTGATGAGCCGGCGCGTCGTCACCGCGCTGCGCGGCTCGCGCGAGCGCCACCGCTTCATCCGCGGGCTGGTGTCGTGGGTCGGCTTCAAGCAGACCGGGATCGCGTACGACCGCGCCGAGCGTTTTTCGGGCGAGTCGAAGTACCCCGTGTCGAAGATGCTCAAGTTCGCGATCGACGGGATCACGGCGTTCAGCGAGATCCCGCTGCGCCTCGCGACGTGGTTCGGGTTCGTCGTCAGCGCGGTCGGATTTCTCGTCGCGCTCTCCGAGGTGGGGCTGCATTTCTTCACGGGCTACAACTTGCCGGGCTACACGTCGACGATCTTCGCGATCCTGTTCCTGGGCGGAGTGCAGCTGATCACGATCGGAATTCTGGGCGAGTACGTCGGCCGCGTCTACGACGAGATCAAAGGACGTCCGCTCTACCTCGTCGCCGAAAGCGCCGGCAACGGGCTCGACGCGGTGTCCGACTCGCTGCCGAGCACGGTGCCCGTCACCAGGTAGGTGCGCACGTAGTCGCTCACGGCGGCTTCGAGAGGCGCGATCGGCTCCGCGTAACCCGCCGCGCGCAAGCGGTCGATCGTCGCAACGGTGCGGTACTGGTATTTTCCGCGCAGCATCTCGGGCATCTCGACGTATTCGATGCGCGGCGGCAGTTCGAGCGCGGCGAACACCGCGCGCGCGAGGTCGTTCCAGCTGCGGTCGACGCCCGCGCCGACGTTGTAGATGCCGGCGGCCTGGCGCGTGCGGCCCAGGAACGCGGTGATCGCCGCCGCGTCCTTGACGTAGAGGAAGTCGCGCGTCTGCTCGCCGTCGGCGATGCCCGGCCGGTAGCTCTTGAACAGTTCGATCGCGCCGCTTGCGCGGATTTGCTCGTAGGCCTTCGCGACGACGCTGCGCATCGTTCCCTTATGGTCTTCGTTGGGGCCGTACACGTTGAAGTACTTGATCGCGACCGCGTCCGCGAGCAAGTTCTCGCGCCGCATCCAGAGATCGAACAAGTGCTTGGAGTACCCGTACATGTTGAGCGGGCGCAGCGAGTGCGGATCGAGATCCTCGCGCATGTCGTGCTCGCGCGCGCCGTACGTCGCCGCGGACGACGCGTAGACGAACCGCGCGCCGCGCGCGAGCGCCCAGCGCGCGATCTCCTGCGAGCGCCGCACGTTGTTCGCGACCAGATAGGACGCGTCGCGCTCGGTGGTCGACGAGCACGCGCCCAGGTGGAACACGGTCGCGATCTCACCGAACGCGTCCGGCGCAACGGCGATGCGCGCGAAGAACTCCTCGGCGTCGAGATAGTCCGCGAAGCGCAGCGGCACGAGATGCCGCCACTTCTCGCTGGTCCCGAGCCGGTCGACGACGATGAGATCGTCGCAGTTCTCCAAGTTCAAATGCCGGACGAGCGCGCTGCCGATCAACCCGGCGCCTCCCGTCACTATTGTTCTCACGGGGACCTTAGTTCACCAACGCCGCGAGGTCCGCATCCCTCACCATCGTTTCCACCAGCATGCGGGGGGCCGGCGCGCTTGCGCCCAGCGTGAAGGCGCCGGCGACGCGGCGCGGGTCGGCCGACGTTCCGGCGCATTCGGCGAGGACGTCGCCGGCGCGCACCGGGGTGCCGACGCGCGCGACGATGCGAACGCCTGCGAACGGTCCGTCGGCGACGGTGAGCTCGCGGGCCGCCTCGCCGATCGCGGCCGCGTCGATGCGGGTCACGATCCCGTCGCGGCCGGCCGTTGCGCTGACGCGGTGCGGGTGGGGCGCGATGCGCTCGACCGCCTCACGGCTGCCGCCCTGCGCCTCCACGAGCTGCACGAAGCGCTCGTACGCCGCGCCGGAATGCAGCGCATCGAGCGCTCGGGGCACGATCGTCGCTTCGTCGACGCCGCCGAGGCGCAGCATCTCGTGCACGACCGCGAACACCGCTTCCGCCAAGCGCGGATCCCGGTCGTCGCCGCGCAAGAAATCACGGGCTTCGACTGCCTCGATCCCGCTGCCGACCGCCGCGCCGAGCGGTTCGTCCATGTCGCTCACCAGCGCGCTGGCGCGCTTTCCAAACGATGCCGCGAGCCGCACCAGCGTGCGCGCGAGGCCGGTGGCATCGGCGACCGTTCGCATGAACGCGCCGCTGCCCGCCTTGACGTCGAACACGATCGCGTCGGCGCCGCCGGCGATCTTCTTCGACACGATCGACGCGGCGATCAGCCCGACGGACGCCACGGTGCCCGTCCGGTCGCGCAGCGCGTAGAGCTTGCGGTCGGCGGGGACGAGGCGTTCTGACTGCGCCGCGATCGCGCACCCGATCGCGTTCACCTGGGCGACGAACGCCGCCGGCGACAGATCCGTGCGAACACCCGGGATCGCCTCGAGCTTGTCGAGCGTGCCGCCGGTGTGGCCGAGCGCGCGGCCCGACAGCTTCGCGACGGGCACGCCGCATGCCGCGACCAGCGGGACGGCGATCAGCGACACGGTGTCCCCGACGCCGCCGGACGAGTGCTTGTCGACGACGATGCGCCCGCCGCCGTACGACAGGACGTCGCCCGAACGCACCATCGCGCCGGTCAGCGCGACGATCTCCCCGTCGGCCATCCCACGAATCGCGCACGCCATCGCGAGCGCGGCGACGGGCGCATCGTCGATCGCGCCGCCGACATAGCCGTCGACGATGCGCTGCCACGTCTCGTCGTCGAGCGCGCCACCGTCGCGTTTCGCGGCGAGCGCGCGCCGTAGCCAACCATCGTCCATCGCGCCTGCGGATTCGCGCGGTACCGTCGCGAAGCCCTCGGGGTGCCCGCTCGCTTCGGCGTGTCGCCCCGTCTCGCCGTCGCGGCGCTCGCGCTCGCGTGCGCGCTCGCGGTGCCGTTGCGCTTGTCGGCCGACGTCTGGGCCTACGCCGCCTACGGCGCGCTGCTCGGGCACGGCGCCGACCCCTGGTCGCACGCGTACCACGCCGCCGACGTCGTCCGCCTCGCCGACCCGCTGCTCGACGCGGCGCTGCGCGCCTGGGACGGCTCCCTCCCGCGCGACGTCTACGGCCCACTGTTTACGGCAGCGTGCATGCTGGTCGTCGCGGCGACGCGCCCGTTCGGACCGGACGGCACGGTGTTCGCGTTGCGCCTGCTCGCGGCGGCCGCGTTGCTCGGATGCATCGCGCTCGCCGAGCGCGCGCGGCCAAGGCTCGCCGGGCTGCTGGCCTTTCATCCCGTCGTGCTGTGGAGCGCGGCCGAAGGGCACAACGACGTGTTCTGGCTCGCGGCCGTGCTCGCCGCCGGCCGGATCGCGACGGCGCCGGCCCGGTTGAGCACGCTGGTGCTCGCGACGGCGGTGAAGATCGTCGCGATCGTCCCGCTGGTCGCCGCGCTGGTCCGGATCCCCGCCCGACGGCGCGCGATCGCGTCCGTCATCGCACTGGGCGCCGTGGCGCTCGCGTACGCGCCGCTGATCTGGTCCGTCGTCGCGCACGGCATCGACCACGGCGCCGGACCGCCGCGGACGTCGCTCGTGCACGCGGCCGCGCTCGCCGCATGGTCCCACTCGGTCGTGCCGCTCGTCGTGGGCGCGGCGCTCGGCGTCGGAGCGTTCGCAGCCGTCTGGCGGGCGATCCGAGCCGGCGACCTGCCGGCCGGCGCCGCGCTGGCCGGCTGGCTGGCGCTGCCGTCGCCGGAGCCGTGGTATGCGATCTGGCTGCTGCCCGTGGTCGCGCTCGCCGGGCGGACGCCCGCCTCCAACGCCTTGCTGGCCGCGTCGTTCACGGGCCTGGCGGGGTACGTTCAGGACGCCGTCACCGGAACCGCGCTCGCGCAACCGGCGTTGCTCGGAGGCACGATGCTCGCCCTCTACGCCATCCCGCTGCTGGTCGCGCTCGCGCAGCCGGCGCCCCAACCGCAGCCGAACGCGCCGCCGGCCCCGATGCCGGTATCGACGCCCGCACCGGCGCCGACCGCCACCACCACCCCGATCCCGCCGACCCCGGCGCCGACCTCGGTGCCGCAGCCGACGCCGGTGCCCACGGTCAACCCGTTCGCGTACATCGTCGCGCCGCCGCCGCCGCCTCCGACGGCCGCGAACGGCCCGCGCATCGCGGAGATCGCCGTCAACGACCGCATCCTGCACAAGGGCGGGATGCTGCTCGTGCGCATCACCACGAGCACCGACGTCACGCGGGTCATCGCGCGAGGGATGGGGCGCGAGATCGGCATTCCGCAGATGTCGGCCGGCGTCTTCTCGGGCCAGGAGCAGCTGCCCACCGGCATCCCGTTCTTCATGCTGAACCGAACGTACCAAATCGAAATCGTCGCCACGACCGCCGACGGCCGCACCGCGAGCTTCACGGTGCCCGTCCGGCTCGAGCGGTAGCCAACGGAAAACCCCGCGCGATTGCGCGGAGCTCTCATAGGCTGCCCGGGGTGAAGACCCGCTCGGGCCGAGCCTGGTCGGACGTGGCATCCAAGAGATAGCACGTCCGCCCTGCACCGTGCCGCCAGCTCGCGCCGACGTCGCCGTCATCTGCTTCGCCTACCAGCGCGAACGTCGCGCAGAGGCGGTATCGGCTTGCGCTCTCGCGCCGGTAGTCGTAGGGCTGACGGGTTTCCGGGTCGCGCGGCCAGTCGCCGCGGCGTAGCGGCGGCGCCGTCACGGGCCCCGGCCGGCGGCCTGTTTCGCCGTGGTGAATCCGCCGAACGATCGACTGGAGATCGTCCACCCGCTGGCGGTCCAGCTCCGCGCGACGCATGTGTTGCGGTGGTCCGATCGCAGCGAAGCCGATCGCAACGCCTGCGACGACGATCGCAAACGCGCCGATGCCGGCGACGCGCTCGATCGTCACCGGTCCGCGGACGCCGGACGCAGGCTGTTGAGGTAATAGCCGAAGACGCCGCCGCCCAGCACGAGCAGCACGAGCGAATCCAGGATGAACTTCACGGTCAGTTCGCCGCGCAGCAGCGCATTGAGGAACCAGATCGCGTCCAGCAGCACGACGATCGCCGCGATCACCAGCGCGACATACGTGATCCAGGCACGCACCCCTGACTCCAGCGCGTCGGGCCGCCGCGCAAGCTCGCGCGCGATGAGCCGTCCGACCAGTACGAAGCACGGGTAGGCGACGATGATCGTGGCGAGCTGCAACGCGATCTCGGAGACCAGCGTGCCGCGGTTCGCGCCGGAGCCGTACGGGCCGACGGGATCCGGGAAGCGCCGGTCGATCAGCGAGAAGAACAGCTGGCCGAGCGCGACGGTCCAGAAGCCGAGCGTGATGAAATTGAGCAGGTAGTAGAACGCGTCGCGCGCGTGCTCGGTGCGGCCGCTGCGGCTGGGGGGCACCATCCCGAGCGCCTCGCCGTAGTACGCGCCCAGGCTGCGGTAGATGCGGCGCTCCGACCAGCCGTTCTGGCGCAGCAGGGCGACGAGCGCGTCGTCGGGGACGCCTTTCGCCTTCGCGGTGCGGACGAATTGGTCGAGGTCTTCGGATTTCGCGGCTGCCGGTGTCGACATGCACCAACCATAGCACCGACGACGGCGGGCGTGCTATCATCGGCGGTCTGTGGCCGCCCTCGCCCCTAGCCTCGTCCGCGCGCTTCCCGCCTCGTCACGGCCTCTCGCCGAGCTGATCGAGCGGCTGCGCACGCCGTTGGGGCCCGAGCGCGGGTTCACGTTCGCGCTGCACGAGACGACCGGTTCGGCGCGGCCGTATCTGCTGGCGGCGCTGCACGACGTGCTCGCGGGACAGATCTTCGTGGTCGTCCCCACCAGCGACGTGGCGGAGCGCACCTTCACCGACCTCACGTACTACTTGGGCGAGCGTGCCGCGACGTCGGTGGCGTTGTTGCGCGCGCGCGACGAGACGCTCGGCGCGCTGGAGTCGCCGTCGGAGCGCAGCGCGCGGATGACGCTGCTCGCCGATCTATGCGCGCGCAAGCCGCAGGTCATCGTCGCACCGGTCGCCGCCTTGCGCCAGTTCGTCATCCCGCGCCGCGCGTTCGAGGACGCGTCGTTTCATCTGCGCACCGGCGCCACGGCCGACTGGGACGCGACGCTCGCGCGGCTGTACCGGTTAGGGTATGCGCGCGTCGACGTCGTCAGCGCCGCGGGCGAGTACGCGGTCCGCGGCGGGATCCTCGACGTGTGGCCGGCGACGGCGGACACGCCGGTGCGCGTCGAATTTTTCGGCGACGACGTCGAGTCGATCCGCGCGTTCGACCTGCAGTCGCAGCGCTCGACGGCGCCGCTCGAAACCGTCGCGGTCACGCCGTGGCTGGAGATCTTGCGCGACGAGTCCCTGCGCGACAACGTGCTCGCGCGCGCGGCCGGCGAGCCGAACGTCGTCTCGGCATTGCGCGCGTATCTCGCCGGCGGCGCCGACGTCCCGGAGCCGTGGCTCGGCTTGGCATACGACGAGCAGGCGACGATCCTCGACTACGTGCACCGCGAGTCGCTCGTCGTGCTCGAGGAACCGGGAATGCTCGACACGATCGAGCACGGCCTCGACGACGAGCGCGCGCGCGGTGCGCAGGCGCTCATGGCCGGCGTCGACTCCGGCGAGCTCGACGTGCGCGACGACGAGGTCGGCGAAGCGCTGCTGGCCGACGTCGTCGCACCGTATCCGCGGCTCGCGGACTACACGGAGCGGCTGAGCGCGCGGCGCGTGCTGGTCGTCACCGGCGGGATCGAGGCCGGCGAGCTGACCTGGGTGCCGCGCGCGCTGGACGCGTTCGTGCTCGAGACGCGCCCGGCCGAACACTTCAACCGGCGCATCGAGCTGTTCACGCAGCAGGTGCGCGACTGGGTCGCGGCCGGCGACACGGTGTGGCTCGTCGCGAACGGCGCATCGCGCCTCGCGGAGATTTTGCGCGCGGCGAACCTGCGCGTGGAACGCTCCGCGCCGTTCGTGCACTTACGTGCGGGCGGCACCGACGGCATCGCCATCGCGTCCAAGCACGGCACGGTGTATGTCGATCAGGGTTCGGTCGAGAGCGGCTTCTCGATCCCGATGCTGCACCTGCACGTGCTCGGCGACCGCGAGATCTACGGCCAGCCCGCCAAGCGCGTCAAGCTGCGTGCGGTCAAGGAAGGCGTGCCCGTCACGCTCGCCGACCTCAAAGTCGGCGACTACGTCGTGCACGCGGTCCACGGGATCGCACAATACCTCGGCCTGCGCAAAGAGACGATCCTCGGCGCGACGAGCGACTATCTCAGCTTGAAGTACGCGGGTACCGATCGCATGCTGGTGCCCGTGCACCAGATGCACCAAGTCAACAAATATTCGGCGAGCGAGGGGGCCGCGCCGCGGCTTTCCAAGATGGGCGGCGGCGACTGGGCGCGCACGAAGACGCGCGTGTCGGAGAAGCTCGCGCAGATCGCGGACGGCCTCGTCGAGCTGTACGCGGAGCGCGAGGTCGCGCGCGGGCATGCGTTCGCGCCGGACACGCCGTGGCAGGCCGAGCTCGAAGAGTCGTTTCCATACGAGCCGACGCCCGATCAAGCCAAAGCGATCGACGACGCGAAACGCGACATGGAGACGGCCAAGCCCATGGACCGGCTCGTGTGCGGCGACGTCGGCTACGGCAAGACCGAGGTCGCGGTGCGCGCAATCTTCAAAGCGATCGCCGACAAAAAGCAAGTCGCGGTGCTGTGTCCCACCACGCTGCTGGCGTCGCAGCACCATCGCACGTTCACGGCGCGTTTTGCATCGTTTCCGATCCGCATCGAAGAGCTGTCACGCTTCAAGACGAAGAAAGAAGCGCAGGCGATTCTGAACGACCTCGCGCAGGGCAAGGTCGACGTCGTCGTCGGGACGCACCGCATCTTGCAAAAAGACGTCGTGTTCCGCGACCTCGGCTTGATCGTGGTCGACGAGGAGCAGCGCTTCGGCGTCATGCACAAGGAGCGCCTCAAGCAGCTCAAGGCGACCGTCGACGTGCTGACGCTGTCGGCGACGCCGATCCCGCGCACGCTGCAGATGTCGCTCATGGGCGTGCGAGATCTGTCGCTGATCCAAACCGCGCCCAAGAACCGCATGTCGATCAAGACCGTCGTCGTGCCCGCGTCGGATGCCGTGGTGCAGCGCGCGATCGTCAACGAGCTCGACCGCGGCGGCCAGGTGTACTACGTCCACAACCGGATCGAGTCGATCTACGGGGTCGCGCGCGCGCTGGAGCAACTCGTCCCCAAAGCACGGATCGCGGTCGGTCACGGGCAGATGCGCGAGCACGAGCTCGAGCCGGTGATGAGCCGTTTCATCGACGGCGAGCTCGACGTGTTCGTGTCGACGACGATCATCGAAAATGGGATCGACATCCCGAACGTCAACACGATCGTCGTCAACGACGCCGACAAATTTGGCCTCGCGCAACTCTATCAGCTTCGCGGTCGGGTCGGCCGTTCGAACCATCAAGCCTATGCGTTCTTGTTGTACCAAGCGCACAAGGCGCTGTCCGAAGACGCGAAGGCGCGGCTCGAGGCGATTCGGGAGTTCACGCATCTCGGGAGCGGCCTGCAGATCGCGATGCGCGATCTGGAGATCCGCGGTGCAGGCAACTTGCTGGGTGCAGCGCAGTCCGGCTTCATCGGCGCGGTCGGCTTCGAGACGTACGTGCAGCTCTTGGCGGAGGCGATCGCCGACCGCAAAGGCACCGTCCACGAGCTGCACGACGCGCGCGAGGCCGTCATCGACGTAAAGCTCGACGCGTACGTCCCCGACGACTACATTCCGCAGGTCTCGCAGAAGATCGCGATCTACCAGCAGCTCGCGGCCGCGCGGACGATCGGCGCGGTCGAGGACGCGGTCGCGTCGGTCCGCGACCGCTTCGGGCCGCCGCCGCCGGAGTTCGAGGCGCTCGTCGAGATCACGCGCCTGCGGGTGCTGGCCCTGAAGGTCGGCGTGACGCGCGTCGTGATCAACGAGCAGCGGCTCACGCTGGGCGTCGGCAGCGGCTTCGCGCTCGATCCCGACTCGATCCCGCGCTTGCAGTCGATCACCAAGAACAAGCTCCGCTTCGGCGAGGGCAAGATCACGATCGATCTGCCCGCGCGCAGCGCCGCGGAACAACTGCCGACGCTGCACGCGCTGCTCGAAGCGCTCTGAACGTTCTCGAACATTCCTTGACGTTTGACAGCCGAATCGTCTAGCTTGGGCCACGATGAGTGGGGAGCGACCGACGTTACCCGGTGATGAACGGCTGTCGTGCTGCGGTCATGCGCGGCGACTGCACGAGCCGGCGTGCACGTACTGGATCCCCGGCACGCGCGACTATCCGCCGCGGCAATGCGGCTGCGACCCAAACGCCGCGCGGACGTCGCTAGATCGCCCGGACGTCGCCCGGTAGACGCAGACCGCCGGCGCCGAAGAACGATCCCGACAGCGCGGACAGGTCCGCATCCGCGGAGCTGTTGCGGTCCTCCGCGGCGAGCGCGATCATGACGTCGGCAACTTCTTTGTCCCACTGGCGGCCGCGCCCGTCGACCAGCGCAGCGATCGCCTCGCCGTAGGACAGCGCGCGCCGGTACGGACGATCGGTCGTCATCGCATGGAAGGAGTCGGCGACGGACACCACCCGCGACTCCAATGAGATGTCGTTTCCGCGCAGTCCGTGCGGATAGCCGCGCCCGTCGAACCGCTCGTGATGCGTCGCGACGACCGGCGCGTACGGCGCGAGCGCGGGAATCTCCGACAGGATCTCGGCGCCGGCCTCGGCGTGGAGCTTCATGATCTCCCATTCGGCGGCGGTGAGCGTGGACGGCTTGAACAGGATGTCGTCCGGGACGCGAATCTTGCCGATGTCGTGGAGGACCCCGGCTTTGACGATGCACTCGGTGACGGCGGGCTCGATCCCCAGCCGGGTCGCGATGCGCCGGCCCCATTCACCGGTCGCACGCGAGTGGATGCACGTGGCATCGTCGCGCGCGCTCAGCATCGCAAGCAGACTTTCCATCGCCGCAAGCGACGCGTCGTCGCGCGCACCGCGCGCCGGCGCAAGATCGCGCTCTCGGCTCCGCGTGCGTGTCTTGACGACCTCCAGGAAGACGACGATCGATGCGAGGTCGCCGTGCTCCGCGTGGGCGAGCTCTTCGACGACCTCGCAGACGGTCTCGACGGCCGCCGCCACGATGGGTGCGGAATGCGCGTGGCGCACCATCCGCGACCAATGGACCACGCCGTCCGGGGAGCCCTCCGTCATCGCGGACACCAGCGCGTCGACGAGCGATCGCACGATGAGCGGCGATATGCCGGCCACGTCACGACGGCGCAAGCGCGCGACGGCGTCGCTCGCGACGGCGATGCGCCGTTCGCTCAAGAGGTCGGCGATGTGCGCGCGGCTGGTATGGGCCGCTTCGTGCGGGGAGTCGTCGTCGTTCATGCGCGTCGATCCGTGCGAGGATCCGCTAGACCGCGTACGCCGTTCGGAGGTTCCCTTCGATGTCGCGACGCGCACCGGACGCGAGCGCGTCACGCTCGATCTGCGCAACGCGGCGTATCGCATCATGCAAGCCGGCGCGCGGGAGGTCATCCATCTCGTCGAGCAAGGCTTGTCCCGCGGCGGCGAGGACGTCGTGCGCGTCGCTGGACCAGCGCGCGATGCGGCGCACGAAGTCACGGAGCGGCTTCACGTCGGCACCTTCGAGCAGCGTACCGCGCATCAACGTCACCGCGGAGTGGACGAGATGCACGTTGTCCGGCGTCGGCGCCATTGACGTGCAGGTCTCGATGAAAAGCCGGGTCTTGTCGACCTTGCGGCAATCCGCCGCCAACTGATACACGTTAGTTGCACACGGGCGGAATTGCGTGCGTGCCTGACGCGAGTGACAGAAACGCGTGCAGTACCCACCACGCAGCTTGCGTAGCTTCGGTCATGAATCACTCTCCTGAACGAGGGCGGGGAAGTGCGGTGAGCATAGTACCAGCCTTTGCGCCGCGCATGGGGCGTTCACCTCATAAGCCCCGAAAGCCCGCATTCGGACAGGGTTTTTGACGCGACTTCCTATTTTCTTAGGCGTAGATTCCCAGGTCGCGCGCCCTTTGGATCGCCTGCGCCCGGTTGGCGACGTGTAACTTCGAGTAGATGTTGCCTACCTGCCGCTCGACGGTTTTCTTCGATTTGCCGAGTGACGTTGCGATGGTCGCCAACGTCATCCCGGCCGGAAGGGCTTTGAGAACCTCGAGCTCCGCCCGCGTCAGACCGTGGCTGGGGCGAATCATGTTTCCGACGCGACATGCCTCGTTCAAGAACCGCGCATACCCTCGCATCAGCGCCGGCGTGCGTTCCTCGTCGATCCCGCCGGCGCCGATGATCTCCACGAAACGCTGCTGCGGATCGGCGAAGCGCGAGAGCGCGCGACGGCCACGTACTGTATCGCCGATCACGATGCACACGGCGGCCGCGAGGATACGCGCGATTCGCCGCCGGCGGGTGTCGAACAACGGCTCGTTGCCGGAGCGCTCGGAGGTCTGGCTGATCACGCGCCGTGCGGCTCTGCGGGCGAGATCGATGTCCCATGCCGACAAGGCGACGATCGCCATGAGCGCATCGCACAACGACCGCTCCGGAAGCGACAGGCCTTCGCTGTTTCGCAGCGCGAGCAGCGAGGTGCGAGACACGTCGAATCGCCGGACCCAGCCTTGCGAGAGCACGTCGGAAATCGCATAGGCAAATCGCTCGCGGTAATATTGCTCGTTGAGCGGATGAGCCAGCAGATTGCCGCGCAGCGACGCGACCCGGCGCGAGTCGCCCGATTCGGCCGCAATGTCCAATTGGTTGAGGACGCCCAGATGCTCGAGCGACACGTCCTCGGCGAGATGCGCGTTCATCGTCATTCGGCGCGCGTAGAATTGCGCGACGTCGGGGTCGCCGGCCCAGTCGTGCGCGATGACATAGAGAACCGAGTATGCCGTTGCCGCATTTCGGTGCGACTCCAGGCGCTCGTACCACCGCGCGGCTTCGAGCGCGCGGTCCTGAGCCTCGTCGAAGTCTTCGCGGTAGAACGCGGCCAGCGCGGTTCGTTGGAGGACGCGGCCCACGATCATCGGGTTATCGACGGCACGCCCGGCGACGAGCGCGTCTCGCGCAAACCAGGCGCTTGCCGTGTCGTCACCTTGCCGGGCGGCGACGACCGCGCGGAGCGCCGCGAAGGCCGGCGCGAGTTCCGCAACGGTATCGTCCGTCGCCTGCAGCGCTTCTTCCGCGTCCGCAATCTGATGCGTGTTGATCAGCAGCGGGATCAGCAACTCTAGGAGATACTGGCGGACGCGACCGTCGCTGTGTCCGGCAGCCCGCTTCAAGAGTGCCAGACCGCCCGGCAGGTCGCCGCCCGTGACGGACTTCATCGCGCGCAACCCGATCGCGAGCGGGTTACGGATGCGCGCCGATACCGGAAAACTCGCGAGCGCCGCGTCGATGTCGGCGTGCCGGCCTGCCGTAGCGACCTCGTAGAAACGCTCCACCGTCAGCCCGGGCTCGTGTTGACGGCCGTTTACCATGAGTCGACCAGAAGGCGGAAGCCGCGCTCGCACGGCGCGCCGACACCCAGAAGCGCAGAATCGAGCACGACAAGCCGCGGAAAAGCCCGAACGCGGCCCATCCGCGATGGTGTTACCGAGGCCCGGCTGGACTCCTGTCCGCGCGACGCGCGGCCGGCAGCGCGACGAGTTTTTTCGGCGCGACCAGCGCGTAGCTATCGTCGATCCAGTCGCACAAGATGCCGACCGGCGGCTGGTCGCCGGGCGCGAACCGCGCGGTGACCCAGCCGCTCTTGCCCAGCCCGTAACCCGTCGGCGAGGTGAACGGCAACTGCAGCACTTCCTCGCTCAATGCGCCCAGCTTCACGGTCAGGGTGAGGCCGTGTTCCGCGTCGCAGTTCATGATCGCGAACATCTTCTTGCGGACCTTGAGCGCGCGGTCGCCCCACGGAAACTCTTCGTACGCCTCGGGTTTGGCGAGGCCGTGCGCGCGCAGTTTTTTCTCCGCTTTCAGCGTTGCGTTCAAAAGAGCCGCGTTTCCGCGAGATCGAGGTCGTACTGCACGCGGCGAAAGATCTCGTCGGGGATCTCGCCGCGGTCGCGCATCTCCATGATCGCTTCGCGTTCGGCACGTACCGCCTGTTCCTGCGCGTCGTGGTCGAACCGGCTCTCCGCCGTCTCGTCCGCGTACCCGGGCACGTGGTGCGTGCGCAGGTGGTCGATGCGGTGTTCGTACTCGTCGGCCAAGCGTTCGATCAGGTCGTTCTCCTCCACACCCTTTGCATTCGCACGCATCTCTTCGATCTTGCGCAGACCGGCCTCGAGCGCCGCCACGCGCACTTCGATCTCGCGCGCGTCGCCTTCGCCCTCGCGGCCGAGCCCGAGCCGCGTCACGAGCGGGATCAGTGAAAGCCCTTGGCCCACCAGCGTGACGAAGATCACCACGAACGTGATGAACACGATCGCGTCGCGGGCGGGGAACGGCGCGCCGTGCTGCGCGGCGAGCGGCAGCGCGAGCGCCGCGGCGAGCGAGACGATGCCGCGCATCCCGGTCCAGCCGACCAGGGTGAGTGCGGCCAGGGACGGCAGCGGATCGCGTTCGCGTAGCCGCGGCGAGAGCGCGCGCGGCAGCCATGCGGCTGCGTACACCCACAACAGGCGCACGACGATCAGCAGCACGCTGATCGCGAGCGCGGCCGGGAGCAGCGCGAGCGCGCGCGCGCCGTCTTGCACGAACGTGCGCAGCTGCAAGCCGATCGCGAGAAAGACGTACGCGTTGATCACGTAGATCCACAGCGACCACACGTTCTCGCCCACCAGGCGCGTCTCGGGCCGGTAGATCACCGCCGAGCGGCGGCCCAGCCGAATCCCCGCCACTACCGTCGCGAGCACCGCCGACACGTGCAGTGCTTGACCGGTCAGATACGCCGCGTACGGCGTCGCGATGATGATCAAGTTGTCGATGAGCGAGTCGCTGAGCGCGAGGCGGTCGAGCGCGCGCGCGAGCCGTTCGACGCACCATTCGATCGCGACGCCGACGAGCACGCCGCCTGCCGCGACGAGCACGAACGAACCCGCCGCGCTCGGCAGCGAGAACCCGCCCGCGACGACGGCCGCGACCGCATAGCCGTAGATCACCAGCGCGGTGGAATCGTTGACGAGCCCTTCGCCTTCGAGCACCGCCACGATGCGCCGCGGCACCGCGAAGCGCTCGAACGTCGCGATCGCGGCGACCGCGTCGGGCGGCGACACGATCGCGCCGAGCACGAACGCGGCGGGCCAGCCGAGTCCCGGCACGAGATGTTCCGCGACGATCGCAACGGCGACCGTGCTCAGCACCACGAGGCCGATCGCGTTGCCGAGAATCGGCCGCAAGTTCGCGCGGAACAGCGTCCAGTCGGTCGTCCAGCCGCCGCTGAACAGCAGCGGCGGCAAGATCGAGAGGAAGATCCAGTCCGGCGCGATCGTGACCGGCGGCAATCCGGGGACGAACGCCAGCGCGGTTCCGGCGAGCACGAACACGATCGGATAGGGCAGCGCGAAGCGCTTCGCGACGATCGCGAAAGCGACCGCAGCTGCGAGGCCCAGAACCAGCAGCACCGGCTCGCTCATCGTTCGCCCGATCCGCCGGGCGGATCGCCGCCTCCCGCCGCCGCGTACGAAAGCGGGCGCGCGGGTACGCCCTAACGTGCGACGCGACGTAGGCGGGCTTCCCGGTCAGATCGACGACACGACCCAGTCGATCGCCGAGCTCGAGCGCAAGGCGCTCGCGGGCGCCTCGCTGCAGCAGCGCGCGATCGAGCGCTTCACGCTGGCCGTCGGGCGCCCGCGCACGGTCTGGATCATCTTGGCGATCGTCGCCGCCTGGATCGCGTTCAACGTGCAGCTCGCGCTCACCGGACACCGGCAACTCGACCCGGCGCCGTACTTCTGGCTCGACGGCGCCCTCGCGCTCGCGGCGCTGCTGATGACGATCCTCATCCTGACCACCGAGAACCGCATGAGCGAGATCGACGAGCAGCGGTCACGCCTCCACCTGCAGATCAGCATGCTCGCCGAGCGCAAAGCGGCCAAGATCATCCAGTTGCTCGAGGAACTGCGGTACGATCTGCCCAGCGTCGCGAACCGCGAGGACCTCGAGGCCGAGGAGATGACGCTCCCGACCAACCCCCACGAGCTAGCCGAGCAGCTGGAGAAGCGCACGCCTACTCGTGGAGAGCTCCCGCAGGACTGACGCGGCAGGGCCACCCGGAGGAGGGGGCTCGCGCGTCCCGAATCCGGGGCGGGTCGGCGGAGGCGCAACGGCCTCCGCTCTTTCACGTCCCACCTTCCGACGGAGATCCGATGTCCCGTATACTTCGCACCGTGGCCGCGCTCGGCACGGCCGCGCTCTGCATCTCGCTCGCCGCGTGCAACAACGGCGGCGGTGGCGGCGGCGGCGACGTCGCAGCCGTCAACGGCCACGCCATCAGCCGCGCCGACTTCGATAAGAAGCTCGAGTCGAGCCCCGCCGCAAAACAGGTGCTCGGCCAGCTGATTCAGCAGCAGCTGCTCGACCAGTACGCGGCCGACAAGAAGATCGATGCCAGCCAGGCCGAGATCGACAAGAAAAAAGACGAGACGAAGGCGCGGATGCAGCCCGGCCAGTTCGAGCAGGTCGTCAAGTCGCAAGGCCTCAGCGACGCGGATCTCAACCAGATCTTCAAGCAGCAGGTCGTGATCGAGAAGGCCGTCGCGCCGCAGGTGCGCGTCAGCGAGAGCGACGTCAAGACGTACTTCGACAAGAACCGCGCGCTCTTCGACAAGCCCGCGCAGGTGCGCGCGCGCCATATCCTAGTCGCCGACCAGGCCAAGGCGAAGGAAGTGCTCGCGAAGATCAAGGCCGGCGGCAGCTGGGACGCGCTCGCGAAGCAGTACTCGACCGATCCGTCCAGCAAGGACAAGGGCGGCGAGCTCGGCTTCTTCGGCCGCGGTCAGATGGTGGGCCCATTCCAAGACGCCGCGTTCGGCGCGAACGTCGGGCAGGTCGTCGGCCCGGTGAAATCGCCGTTCGGCTACCACATCATTCAAGTCGAAGAGAAGAAGCCCGCGCAAAGGGGATCGTTCGCGAACGCGCACGACACGATCAAGACGCAGCTCACGCAGCAGCAGCAAGGGACGGTCGTGCCGGCGTTCTTGCAGCAGCTCCGCAGCAGCGCGAAGATCGACATCAAAGACGATCGCTTCAAGGATCTGTTCCCGCCGGCTCCGGGCTCGGCGGCTGCGAGCGCGGCTCCCGCGAGCGCGGCTCCCGCGAGCGCGGCACCGGCACCGGCACCGGCCGCGACGAAGTAGCCCCCCAAACCCGGAATGACGGCCGCGAGGCGGGAGTCGGATAGACCCCGCCTCGCGAATGTTGCACCGTGATCCGCATCGTCGGCCTCGGACCGGGTGACCCGGGCCTTCTCACGCTGGGCAGCCGCGAGTCGCTGCGGGCCGTCGGCCGCGCCGCGACCGTGCTCGCGCCGCCGGAGCTCGTGCGCTTCCTCGAGAGCGACGGCGTTGCGATCGAGCGCAAGCTCATCGACGATCAAGGACTGTTTCTGCGCGGGTCGAGCGAGGTGATCGACAACTTCGCCGCACGCCTCGACGACCGCGACCTCGGCCTGGGCGTGCTCGGAAACCCGCTCTCTGATTTTCTCGGGCTGCCGATGCTGCTTCGCGCGCTCGAAAAGCGTGGTTACGAGGCGGAGATCATCCCGGGCATGCCGCGCGCGACCTTGTCGGCGTCGATCACCATGCCGCTCGTGCCGCTGCCGCCCGGCTCGACGCACCACACCTGGGACGACCTGATCGAGATCATGGCGCGGCTGCGCCGGTCGTGCCCGTGGGACCGCGAGCAGACGCACGCGTCGCTGGTGCGCTATTTGATCGAGGAGGCGTACGAGGTGGTCGACGCGATCGAGCACGGCAACGACGTCGAGCTGTGCGAAGAGCTGGGCGACCTGTTGTTCCAAATCGTCTTCCACGCGCAGCTCGCGACCGAGCGCGGAAAATTCTCCGTCGCCGACGTCATCGACGGGCTCTCCGGCAAGATGATCCGCCGCCATCCGCACGTGTTCGGCGACGTCGCCGTCAGCGACGTCGCGGGCGTGTGGGCGAACTGGGAAGCGCTCAAGGCGCAAGAGGCGACGGGTCAGGCGCGCGCGTCGAAGCTCGACGGCATCCCCGCACACATGGCGGCGCTGCAGCGCGGCCAGAAGATGCAGGAAAAAGCCGCGCGCGTCGGCTTCGATTGGACCGATCCGCGCGACATCACCGAGAAGCTGTCCGAAGAGCTGCGCGAGCTCGCCGAAGCGCGCATCAAAGCCGGCGATCTGAAGCCCGAAGATCCGCACGTGCGCGAGGAGCTCGGCGACGTGATCTTCACCGTGGTCAACCTGGCACGGCGTCTCGGCGTCGACGCTGAGGGCGCGATGCGCGACGCGAACGCGAAGTTCGAGCGCCGCTTCCGCTACATGGAAGCGTACGCGGTCGCCAGCGGACGCCAACTTGGCGACATGACGCTGGACGAGCTCGAGGATCTGTGGCAGCAGGCGAAGACGGCGGCGTAGTGCCGCGCGACGCCGGCGAGGTGCTCATCCGCTTGCGGATGAGCGCGCACGACGCGCACTACGGCGGCAACCTCGTGGACGGCGCGCGCATCCTGGGCCTGTTCGGCGACGTCGCGACGGAGCTCCTGATCCGCCACGACGGCGACGAAGGCTTGTTCGTGGCGTACGACCTCGTGGAGTTCAAGGCGCCGGTGTACGCCGGCGACTACATCGAAGCGCGCGGCCGCATCACGCGCGTCGGCAACACGTCGCGCACGATGGAGTTCGAGGCGCACAAGGTGATCGCGGCGCGCGCGGACGTGTCCGCGTCGGCCGCGGACGTGCTCGACGAGCCAGTGCTCGTGGTGCGCGCTCGCGGTACGTGCGTGGCGCCGAAAGCGGCGCAGCGCCCATGATTCGCGTCGTGCTCGCGCTCGCCGTCGCGGCGTCGTTCGCCGCGGCAGCGCCTGAGTACGAGCATGCGAAGGATCAGGTGCGGCAGCGCGGGTGGTCGTGCGTTCGCGTGAAGGCCGACCGGGCGGAGCAAGCGTTCGCGTACAGCGTCGGGCTGAGCAGCAAGCATCTTCCGGAGCTGGGCATCTTCGGTACCGACGACCCGTCGGTCGCGTGCGCCGCGATCGATCGCGTTGCGCGCGTGCTGATCGTCGCCGGCCGCTCGCCGCGCAACGGCGCCGAGATGTTCCGCAATGCCGACGGCCGCGTCGTCCTGCGCGCGGTCCTGCGCAAAGAGTTCTTCGACCGCTGCGCGCTTGCCAAACGCTGGCGCGACGAGCACCACGTCGCCGACGCACGAGCGATGCAGATCCTCGTGCTGGACCCCGGCGAACCGTTGCCGCGTTAGCGGACCATGCTCTAGAACGCCGCGCCTGTCGCGAGCGCTCGCAACTTCGCGTACGCGACGTCGCGCGACATCGGCGCCATGCCGCAGTTCGTCGAGCACACGATGCGATCGTCGGGGAGATGCTGCCGCGCGAGCTCGATCGTAGCGCGCACGTCTTCCGGTGTTTCGACGCGGTCCGTGGCGACGTCGATGACGCCGACCGCCACGATCTTGTCGCCCGCGAGCGCGAGCACGTCGGCTGGGACGTGCGAGCCCGCGAGCTCGATCGAGATCTGATCCACCGTGCTCTTCGCGATCAGCGGCAAGACGTGCGCGTATTGGTCCCAGCGCTCGCCGAGGTTCGCTTTCCACTGCACGTTCGCGGGGATGCCGTAGCCGTAGCACACGTGCACCGCGGTAATGCACGACGCGCCGCTCAGCGCCGTGTCGAGCGCGTCTATCCCCCACGCGGCCACTTCGTCGAAATACACGTTGAACGCGGGTTCGTCGAGCTGCACCACGTCGACGCCTGCCACGATCAAATCCGCGATCTCCTCGCGAATCGCCCGCGCGAACGCGAACGCCAGCTCGGCGCGGTTGCCGTACGCTTCATCGACGACGGTGTCAACCAGCGTCATCGGACCGGGGATCGTGATCTTGAGCGGGCCGTCGGTCAGGGTGCGCGCGAAGCGCATCTCCTCGCCGTGGATCGGCGCCGTGCGGCGCACTTCGCCGGTCACCGTGGGACACACCGCTTCGTAGCGGTCGTCGCGGATGCCGCGCTTCTGGCGCTTCGCGGCATCGACGCCGCTCAAGCGCTCGGCAAAGCCGTGCACGAAGTGCTTGCGCGCCTGCTCGCCGTCGGTGACGGTCTCGATCCCGGCGCGCAACTGCTCGGCGACGGCGATGCGCGTCGCGTCGCGCTGCGCTTCAAGGAGGTCGGCCCCGTCGAGCCGCCAGTTCGGAAAGATCCGCTCCGGCTCGGCCAGCCAAGCGGGTTTGGGCAGACTTCCCGCGATCGTCGTGGAGAACGGCATCGCGGGCCCTTCGCCGCGCAAGGGTGTCCTCCGGGTTCTCCTAAAAAACCGAACTCGCGTGGATACGGCAGGCTGCGGCGCTCTCGACGAGCTCGATGCGGCTCGATAAATTTCTCAAGGTCTCGCGGCTCGCCAAGCGGCGTGCCGAGGCGAAGGACGGCATCGAGGCCGGACGGATCACGAAGGAAGGGCGCGCGCTCAAGCCGGGTTACGAGGTCAAGACCGGCGACGTGCTGGTGCTGCACTACCGCACGAAGTTTCTCACCGTGCGCGTGCTGCTCGTGCCGGAACGCGTGCTGCCGTCGCTCAAGCCGGCCAACTTGTACGAGATCGTTGACGAGCGCAAAGACGATCCCGTCGACTGGCTGCGCTGATGGTGCGCCTGCTGATCGGCGCGTTCGGCGGTGCGCTGATCCTCGGCGGGATCATGCTCGTCACGCTGGCGTACGGCGGCATTCGACACACCGACCTGTGCGCGTCGCGCTCCGAGCTCGGCGACGTCGCCGGCTTGTGGCCGCGCGAGGCCGATGAGTTCGCCGCGGCGATCGCCGGCCGGAGCGAGTATCTCGCGCCCGACGATCGTCGGGACGGCAATCACATCCGCAGCGTGCGCGTCGAGCGCAACACGGTGACCATCGCGCTGGACGGCCCGAATCGCTGGCGCTCGCCCGAGACGCCGGGCGCGACGTGGCAGCTCGTCTACGCGCGCCACCACGGCGGCGTCGCGGGCGGCGGCCTCCCGTGCGTGAAGATGGACGTCGTCAGCGGCCGCACGGTCCAGCACTGGGCGTGGGCCGCCGCGGATTTGAACGTGTTGCGGTGACGCGTGCCTGAACGTTCGAGACTATCTGCCGATGCCAAAGACGCGCTGGCGCGCGAGGTGCCTGCGGACGTGGGCGTGCGCGCCGCGCTGCGCAACGGGCTCGCATACTACGGCGGCATCGATGCCGGCGGCCAGCTCGTGTTTCGCACGCGCCGCTCGGCGGTCGCGCGGCTGGCGCGCACGCTCTTCGAGGACCAGCGCAGCGGCGCGCCCGTGCGGCGCGGCCATGACGCACGACTCTACAAGGCGACGACGTTCGAAATCGATCTCGGCCCCGTGCCGCCGCAGCCGCCGGCCAAGCCGCGCCGCCGCGACGAGCGGCGCGCCGAGCTGCGCGCGGCGTTCTTGTGCGCGGGGTCGGTCGCGGCGCCGCACCACGGCTATCATTTGGAGTTCGTCGCGGCCGATGCCGCGCGCGCCGACCGCATCGCCGCGCTGATACGAGCCGAGGGCCTCACGCCGGGCCGCATGGTGCGCAAAGGACGGCCCGTGATCTATCTCAAGGGCCTCGACGCCATCGTCACCGTGCTCGGCGCCGCGGGCGCGTCGGGCGCCGTGCTGCACCTCGAAGACGTCCGGGCGGTCAAGGAGACCAAGAACCGCATCCACCGGCTGGTGAACACTGAGGCTGCGAACGTCGTGCGGGCGGCATCGGCCGCAGCGGCGCAGCGCGAGGCGATCCAGTACCTCGCGGACGCCTACGGCCTGCGCAATCTCTCGCCGGTGCTGCGGGAAGCCGCCCAGCTCCGCCTCGCGCATCCCGACGAGACGCTCGCCGAACTCGGGCGCCGCTGCCACCCCGCGGTGGGGAAGGCCACGATCAACGGCCGGCTCGCTTCGCTGATGCGGCTCGTGAAGCGGTTGCGCGGCGAACGAGAGGAGCCGGAAGTTTCCTTCGCCTAAAGCGAACAGGCTATGCGCATCGGTATCAACGGATTCGGCCGGATCGGCCGCAATTTCGCCAAGGCTCTCCTCGAGCGGCATCCCGGCGTGGAGATCGCCGCGGTCAACGACCTGACCAGCGCCGCCGAGTGCGCGCACCTGTTCAAGTACGACTCCAACTACGGCACGTACGCCGGCGATGTCGCAGCGACCGCCGACGGCATCACGATCGATGGCAAAGCGATTCGCGTCTTGGCCGAGCGCGATCCGGGCAAGCTGCCGTGGAAGGACCTCGGCGTCGACGTCGTCATCGAGTCGACGGGGCTGTTCACGGACGCCGCGAAGGCGCGCGCGCACATCGACGGCGGCGGCGCCAAGAAAGTCATCATCTCCGCGCCGGCCAAGGGCGAGGACATCACGGTGGTGCTCGGCGTCAACGACGCGCACTACGACCCGGCGAAGCATCACGTGATCTCGAACGCGTCGTGCACGACCAACTGCCTGGCGACGGCCGTGAAACCGATCGTCGACACGCTAGGCTGGGTCAAGGGCTTCATGTGCACGATCCACTCGTACACGAACGACCAGAACATCCTCGACGCGCCGCACAAGGATCTGCGCCGCGCGCGCAACGCCGCGACGAACATCATCCCGACCTCGACCGGCGCGGCGAAGGCGCTCTACCTGACGATCCCCGAAGTGCAGGGAACGTTCGACGGGTTCGCGCTGCGCGTTCCGACGCCGACCGTTTCGATGGTGTACCTGGTCGTGCAGACGAAGAAAGCGACGACGCGGGACGAGCTCAACGCGATCTTGCGCGGCGCAGCGGACGGCGGCCTCAAAGAGTACGTGCAGTATACCGAGGAAGAGCTCGTGTCGAGCGACTTCAAGCAGAACCCGCACAGCTCGATCATCGACGGGAAGCTCACCAACGCGAACGGCGACCTGATCCAGATCGCGGCGTGGTACGACAACGAGTGGGGCTACTCGTGCCGGCTCGCCGACCTCACCCAAATCGTCGCCGCGAAGATTCCGAGCACCGTTTAGTTGCCGCATCGTTTCGACCCGGTCCGCATCGCCGCCGCGCTCGTCGCGGCGGCGATGTTCGTCCCGGCGCCCGCGATCGCGTCGCCGGCGTTCGCTTTGGATGACGTGTATCGCGTCGTATCGCTCGGCTCACCGCAGCTATCGCCGGACGGCCGGCGCGTTCTCGTCGGCGTACGCACCGCGGACCGCGAGCACGATCGCTGGACGCGGCGGATCGACGTGGTGGAGGTGGAGACCGGGGAGACGCACACGATATTGATGCGGGACGAAGGGGCATCGTCACCGCGCTGGTCGCCCGACGGATCGCATATCGCGTATCTCGCGAGCGGCGGCGTCTGGATTGCCGACGCGAGCGGAGAGAACGCGCGGCGCGTCACGGATGCGGCGCACGATGTCGTTCAGTTCGCGTGGCGTCCCGACGGTACCGGCCTCGCGTTCGTCGCAATCGACGGTGTCGCGCCCGCCACCGGCGACCGGCAGTACCTCGATGCGTACGAGGTGGGCAACGATGCCGCGCTTGCGAAAGGGCCGCGGCGGCCGGCGCGCCTGTGGGTGCAAACGCTCGACGGGGTTTCGCCGCGGCCGCTCGGAGCGCGCACGGGAAGCGTTACCTCCGGCGACGCCGAGTCGACCGTTTCGTGGTCGCCCGACGGCACGACGATTGCGTACGTGTGGGCGCCGACCAACGTGGCGAACGACGCGGTCGGCGCGCGTATCCGCATCGTCGACGTCGCGACCGGGCATGATCGCATGCTCGCCGGGCCGGCCGCGCACGAACGCGATCCGTTCTTTTCGCCTGACGGAACGGAGCTCGCGTACGCGTACAGCGCGGGTGACAGTCAGCTTCATCCGGTCGAGCTGTACGTTGCGACGCGGTCGAGCGGCGCGGTACGAAATGTCTCCCACGCGATCGACCGCGCGCTGCGCGACATCGCGTGGCAGCCCGGTTCGTCGACCCTGTGGTTCACGGTCTCGAGCGCCACCAAGCACGTGATGTTCCGCGTCGCGCGCGGGGGGACGCCGCGCGCCGTCGCTATCGGGGACCTCAGCATCTCATCCGGTCTCGACGGCGCGATTGCGCGCGACGGCAGCGTCGCGTTCGTCGCGCAGACGTCGCGCCGCCCCGACGAGCTGTACGTGCTGGCGCCCAACGGAGCCGCGCGGCGGATCAGCGCGTACAACGGCGGCGTGGCGGCGCTCGCGCTCGCAACGACCGCGCGCATCACGTATCGAACGTCGGTCGGTGTCGACGGCGACGCGGTGCTGACCAAGCCTGCCGGATTCCGCCCGGGTGTGCGGTATCCGTTGGTCGTCGTGCTCCACGGCGGGCCAACGTCCGCGGCGACGGAGACGTTCGACCCGCTCGATCAGCTGCTCGCCGCGCGCGGCTGGCTCGTGCTCGAACCGAACTATCGCGGCAGCAACAACTTGGGCGCACGCTATCAAGGCGCGGTCGGCGGCGACAAGCTGCGCGGGCCCGGGCGCGACGTCGGCGCGGCACTCACCGCGGTACGCACGCTCGGCATCGTCGACGACACGCGGCTCGCGGTGAGCGGGTGGTCGTACGGCGCGGGGCTGACACTGTGGATGATCGCGCAGCGCCGCGACTGGCGCGCTGCCGTCGCCGGAGCGGCGGTCACCGATATTGCCGCCGACTACGCGACCGCGGACGACATCGCCGCCGATCGGGCCCTGGCCGGCGGATCGCCGCTCGTCGGGCGGCACCGCGCGGCCGCGGCCGCGATGAGCCCGATCACGTATGCGGCGCGCGTGCGCACGCCGCTCCTTCTGATGACGTGCCGCGGCGATACGCGCGTCTCGCCAGTGGGCACGTACGAATTCTTTCACGCGCTCCGCGATCTCGGGCGCGACGTGCGGCTCGTCGCCTACCCGGTCGACGGCCACTTCCCCGGCGACCCGGTGCGGCGCACCGACGTGTTTCGGCGCTGGGTCGGCTTCATCGCCGAACGCTTCGCGACGTAGCGCGATGTGCACGGTGTTGGTCCTGCTGCGGCCGGGTGCCGCGTGGCCGCTGATCGTCGGCGCCAATCGCGACGAACGGCGCGACCGCGCGTTCGACGCGCCCGGGCGCTGGTGGCGTGATGCACCGGAGATCGTCGCCGGGCGTGACGTGCTCGGCGGCGGGAGCTGGTTCGGGATCAACGACGACGGCGTCGTCGCGACGATCGTCAACGGCTTGCACCGGCTCGGACCGCTTCACGGAAAGGAAAGCCGCGGCGAGATCGTGCTGCGCGCGCTCCGCGAACGCGACGCCGCGTCCGCCGCGCGGTTCGCCGGCGCGCTCGCGCCGGAGCGCTATCGCGGGTTCACGCTGCTGCTCGCCGACCGGCGCGCGGCGTTCGCCGTGACCAGCGACGAGCGCAGCGTTCGCGTCGAACCGCTCGCGCCCGGCCACCACATGATCACGCCCGAAGGCTGCGACGTCACGACATCGCCGCGCTATGCCGCGCACTTCGCGTCGTTTCGCGCTGCGCGCGCGCCGGAGCCCGCCGCCGGCGACTGGGCGGCCTGGACCGAGCTGCTGCGCCGCGCGGACGACGACGATCCGCATCGCGCCATGACCGTCGCGACCGGCGCCGAGCTCGGGACGGTCTGCAGCACCTTGCTCGCGCTCCCAGCTTCGCCGCAGGCGCCCCCGGTGATGCGGTTCGCGAACGGCCCGCCGACTGAGGTCCCGTACGAGCCCGTCGCCGCGCCGTGGGTTCGCGGCGCGAACGTCGAAAGCGGCTGACGCATGCATTTCACATCCCTCCGCGATGCGGAGGTACGCGGCAAGCGAGTGCTGCTGCGCGAAGACCTCAACGTCCCGACCAAGGACGGCGCGATCGCCGACGAGACGCGCATCACCGCCGCGCTGCCGACGCTGCGCTGGCTGCGCGAGCACGGAGCGAAGACGGTGATCCTCTCTCACCTCGGCCGCCCCGACGGCAAACCGGACCCGAAATACTCGCTGCGCCCGGTCGCCACCCGGCTCGCCGAGCTGCTCGCCACCGACGTGCGCTTCGTGGACGACTGCGTCGGCGCTGCCGCCGTCGCCGCGTCGCGCGCGCTTCCGGACGGCGGGTTCGCGTTGTTCGAGAACGTGCGCTTCCATCCCGAGGAAGAGGCAAACGACGCTGCATTTGCGCAGCGGCTTGCCGAGTCGGGCGATCTCTACGTGAACGACGCATTCGGCACGGCGCACCGGGCGCACGCGTCGACCGCCGGCGTCGCGGCTTATCTGCCCGCATACGCGGGATTTCTGATGGAGGCGGAGCTCGCGGCGCTCGCGCGGCTCACCGACCATCCCGTGCACCCGTTCGTGTGCGCGATCGGCGGCGCGAAGGTCGCCGACAAGGTCGGCGTGTTCGAGAACCTGCTGGCGAAAGTGGATGCATTCGTGATCGGCGGCGGCATGGCGAACACGTTCCTCGCGGCGCAAGGCATCGAGGTCGGCAAGTCGCTGCGCGATCCCGACCTGCTGCCGGCGCAGAAGATCATCGCGCTGTCGCTGTCCAAGGGCGTCGCGCTGCACCTGCCGACCGACGCGGTCGTCGCCGATGCGTTCGACGCGGACGACACCGCGCGCACCGTCCCGCTCGACGAAGTCGGCGACGGGATGATCCTCGACATCGGCCCCGACACCGCGCGCGCGTACGCGAACGTGCTGCGCAACGCGAAGACGATCGTATTCAACGGCCCGATGGGCGTGTACGAAAAAGCGCCGTATCAGAACGGTACGCGCGTGGTCGGTGAAGCGATCGCGGAAGCGACGAAAAACGGCGCGACGAGCGTGGTCGGCGGCGGCGACGCGGCGGCCGCCGCGCACGCGCTCGGCTTCGCCGATGCGATGACCCACGTCTCGACCGGCGGCGGCGCAACGCTGGAGTTCCTCGAAGGCAAGACGCTGCCCGGCGTCGCGGCACTGGAGCATTAGCACCATGTCCGCGCATAAACCCCTGATCGTCGGGAACTGGAAGATGCACAAGACGATCGCGCAGACGCGCGCGTTCATCGCCGACGTGCGCGCGCGCACGTTGCCGCTGGCCGAGGTCGATGCGGTGCTCTGCCCGCCGTTCACCGCGCTGTCCGCGGCGCGCGAAGCTCTCGCGGGTTCGGCGATCGGTTTGGGTGCGCAAAACGTGTGCTGGGTCGACGAGGGTGCGTTCACCGGCGAGATCTCGCCGGCGATGCTCGTCGAGTGCGGTGTGACGTGGGTCGTCATCGGCCACTCCGAGCGGCGGCACCTGTTCGGTGAGCTGGACTACCGCGTCAACGAGAAGGCGCGCGCAGCGCTGGCCCACGGGATCACGCCGATCGTCGCGGTCGGCGAGACGGCCGACGAGCACGCGGCGGGACAAGCGCGCGCCAAGGTGTGCGCGCAGGTGCAGGCCGCATTCGAGGGCGTTCCGATGGTGGACGTCGCGCGCTGCGTCGTCGCGTACGAGCCGATCTGGGCGATCGGCACCGGGAACGCCGACTCGCCCGCGGAAGCGAACCACATCATGGGCGAGATTCGCGCGCAGATGCCTGGACTCGACCACGCGCGCATCCTCTACGGCGGCAGCATGAAACCCCAGAACGTCGCCGCATTTCTCGCGCAGCCGAACATCGATGGCGGGCTCATCGGCGGCGCGAGCCTCGAGCCCGAATCGTTCGCCGCGCTGCTCGAAGGCGCTCGCACGTGACGAAGCGGCGGCCGTTCGTGCTCGCGATCCTCGACGGCTGGGGCACCAGCGCATCGACGCACGGCAACGCCATCCTCGCCGCGGACCTGCCGAATTGGACGCGCATGCTCGCGACGTATCCGCACACGCTGCTCGAAGCGAGCGGCGAGGCGGTGGGCCTGCCGAAGGGCGTGATGGGCAACAGCGAGGTGGGGCACATCAACATCGGCAGCGGCCGCGTGGTGCCGCAAGGCGTGGTCGTGATCGACGAAGAGATCGCGAGCGGCACGTTCGGGCAGAACCCGACGCTGCGCGCGTGCATCGATCACGTTCGCAAGACAGGCGGCACGCTGCACCTGCTCGGACTGGTGTCGGACGGCAAAGTGCACAGCTCGCTCGATCACGTCGAAGCGCTCATCGATGTGATCACCGAGGCCGCAGTGCCGCTCGCGATCGACGCGTTCCTCGACGGCCGCGACACGCCGCCGCGCTCGGCGGGTACGTACCTCGCGCGCCTCGAGCAGCATCTCGCGAAGCACCACAGCACCGGCGCGATCGCGTCGATCTGCGGCCGCTACTATGCAATGGACCGCGACAAGCGCTGGGACCGCACGCGCAAAGCATACGAATTGCTCGCGAACGCCACGGCCGAGCACCGGTACCCCAACGCGCAAGAGGCGCTTGCGGCCGCCTACGCGCGCGGCGAGAACGACGAGTTCGTCGTGCCGTCGCTCGTCGGCGAGCCGCGGCCGATTCGCGACGGCGACGCGTGCATCTTCTTCAACTTCCGCCCGGACCGCGCGCGCCAGCTGACGCTCGCGTTCAGCGATCCCGCGTTCGCGCAGTTTCCGGTGCGCACGTACGCGGATCTGCTGTTCGCGACGATGACGCGCTACGAGGAGAACTTCCCAAACCCCATTCTCTTCGGACCGCGTCCGCAGTACCACGTGCTCGGCGAAATCGTCGCCACCGCCGGCCTGACGCAGCTGCGCCTCGCCGAGACCGAAAAGTACGCGCACGTGACGTATTTCTTCAACGGCGGCCGCGAGGACGTGTTTCCGGGCGAAGACCGCATCCTGATCCCGTCCAACCGCAGCGTCGCGACGTACGATCTCGCGCCCGAGATGTCCGCCAACGACATCACGACCGCGGCGGTCGAGGATTTGCTTCACCGCCGGCACGACGTGATCGTGATGAACTACGCCAATGCCGACATGGTCGGTCACACCGGCGTGTGGGAGGCGACGATCTCCGCGCTCGAGACGCTCGACGTCGCGCTCGGACGGCTCGAGCAAGCCGCACTGAAGTCGGGCGGCATTCTGGCGATCACGTCGGATCACGGCAACGCGGAAGAGAAGATCGATCCCGACGGCAACCCGCTTACCGCGCACACCACCAACCCGGTTCCACTGGTGCTGATCTCCGAAAAATGGCTGGGCACGCTTGCGGAGGGCGGAAAACTGGGCGATGTCGCGCCGACGCTGCTGCCGCTTCTCGGACTACCCGTACCGCCGGAGATGACGGGCACGAATCTCCTCACACCGATGCCGGAGCCGACATGAAGCGCAAGCGAGTCGAGACCGCAGCCGAATTCCTCCGCGAAAAAGCTGGCGGAGATCTCGACTGTGCGATCGTGCTGGGCTCCGGCTTCGGCGCGGTGTTGCGCGATCGCATCGACGGCTGCACCGTCGCGTACAAGAAGATCGACGGCATGCCGCTGCCCGGCGTGGCGGGACACGCGGGCGAAGCGCACGTCGGCATGCTGCACGGCCGCCGCGTCGTCGCGTTCAGCGGACGCTTTCACCTCTACGAAGGCCGCGCGACCGACGACGTGATCTATCCGGTCGTCGTCGCCGCGCACGCGGGCGCGAAGACGTTCGTGCTGACCAACGCCGCCGGCGGCGTGAACCCGGACTACCGGCCGGGCGACCTGATGCTGATCGTCGACCAGCTGAACCTCAGCGGAACGAGCCCGCTGATCGGCGCGGATCTGCTGCCCGGACAGAGCGCGCGCTTCGTCGACATGATGGACGCCTACGCGCCGCATCTGCGCGAGCTCGCGCGGCACATGGCGGCGGAGTACGCGGTCACGCTGCACGACGGCGTGTACGCGGGCCTCGCGGGTCCCGCGTACGAAACGCCCGCCGAAGCGCGCTACCTCCGCGGCATCGGCGCCGACGCCGTCGGCATGAGCACGGTGCTCGAGACCATCGCCGCGCGCGCGCTCGGCCGCGACGTGGTCGGCTTCTCGCTGATCACCAACGTCCACGGCACCGGTGCACCGACGTCGCACGAAGAGGTCCTCGAAGCCTCCGCGCGCAGCGCGGGCGACGTCGCGCGTCTGGTCGAAGGCATCGTCGCGAACCTCTAGCGCCACGACCCTGGAGAGAAACCATGAAAAACGAAACCGTGATCGGTGGAATCACCGTCGGCGGCCAACCCACCGCAGAGGAGCTCACGTCGGGCCGCTTCGCGACGGTGGTCAACATCCGTGGAAGCAGCGAAGAGGGCAACATCACCGACGGCGCGCTTGCCGGCACGGAGATCGCGTACGCTCACGTCCCGTGGACGATCGACACGGTGACGAACGACGACATCGCGCGTATTCGAGAGGCCGTCGATGCGGCCGAGGGACCTGTCCTGATCCATTGAGCGGGCGCGACGCGCGCTGCGGTCGCAGCGTCCATCGTGCTTTCCGAAAAGGACGGAACGGGCGCCAAAGGCGCGCTTCAAAAAGCCGCTGACGCGGGCTTCGAGATCAACGGAACGCCCTACGCCGACTTCATCGAACGCTACTTCGAAAAACGCTGACGCCGCTCGCTAGGGGCCGCCCGGCTTGGTCGTCGCGCGCTCGTGCTCTTTCGCTTTGAAGCGAAGGTACGACTGTTCGCTGCCGATCTCGCCGAGGCGAGCCTTGAGCTGATGGCGCGTCGTCGCGTCGGCGCTGCCGTTGAGGCGTGCGTCGATTCGCGCACGCTCGGACTCGAGCGTATCGAACTTCGTCTGCAGGCCGCGCGTGACGTCGTCGGTGATGACCACCCCTAGGGAGCGACCGCCGACGACCACGGGATCCTCGATGCGCTTCGTGTGCAGCGACGCGCCGTCCCAGACGTGCTGGTAGCAGTCGACGACCGTCTCGCGCGCCGCGCCGCCGCAGCGCGGGAAGCGCGCGTTGAGCGTGGCCTGCAATGCGGCGCTGCGGCGCGCCAGCGCCTCGATCTGCGCCGTGAGGTCGGCGATCTGCGTCTGGTCGGTCTGGTACGCCCGCGCGTAGGGCAGGACGCGCGCCTTGTCGTCGTCGACGAGCTTTTGCGTCTGCGCCGCCAACGGCGTACACTCCGCAAGCCGCCGCTGGTACTCTTCTTTCTCGTACGTCCCGGTGCAGTAGCTCGTCAACCGCGCGTTGAGGGGCGCGATGGCGACGTTGTGCTCCTGCGTGATGCGGGTGACGGATGATTGCTGCACGCCGGCGTCCTGCTGCACCACATCCCGCTTGGCCTCCAGCGTCTTCTTCGCTTGGAGCGAGCCCTTCAGCGCCTCGATGATTTGCGGGGTGTCGGATGGCGGCGGCGTCGCGCCGAGCAGCGCGAAGCTCGCAAACGCCGCACAACCGATCGAAGTCCATCGTTTCATTTCACGGTTCCTCGCTGAGCGATGATGCAACCCGCCGCGTCGAGCTGTTCTTTGCGCACGCAATCCGGCGACGCCACATGCAGCGCCGCGAGCCGCGCGATCACGCCGGTGAGCTGATTGCGGTCGGACGCGGTTTCGCCGTCGATCTGCGCCAGCTGCGCGTCGATCTCCGCGCGGCTCACCTCGACCGGTCGCTGCAGTCGCCGATAGCGCTCGGCCACCGCGTGCATCGCTGCGTAGCGGCCTTCGCATTCGGCCTTGCGCGCGGGCAGATCGGCCTCGGGCACCTCACCGTTGCAGCGCGTCGCATAGGTCGCCGCCGGCGGGTCGTATTCGCGATGATACGCCGCCCCGATGCCGTCGAGCTCGGTGGTGAGCAGCGCGCGCCACGCGACGAGCCGCTCGCGCTGAGTTCGCGTTTCGCGCAGATGCTGCGCCGTCGTCTTCGCCGTAGCGTACGCCGCCGATGCCTCCGAGCCGAACGCCGGGTTCGCCTCACCGCCTTGCGCGATTAGAAAATCGTGCATGAGCCCCGGCCGCGTCGAACCGGTCGTGCGGCACGGCGGCGAGAACCGTACGCCGGCGGCGTGCGCGATGGCGGCCGTGTAGTCCCCGCAGTGGTAGCGGACGGACCAGTCGGGCTTGGTCGCATACTGCGTGCCGACCGCGCTCAGCGCCGCCCGATAGGCGGCGGCATCGAGCGGGTACTGCTTGCGCACGGTCCAGCGCGTCGGTTTGTCGTCACGAACGTCGCCGCCGTTGTAGCCTGCGAGCGCGCCGGGGCCGCGTTTGTGCGGGTAGAAGCCGCGGACGATCTCCGTCGTACCGTCCGTGAGCTTGAAGAACACGTGCCCCCATGGGAGCTCGTCGTTGGCATACACGGTCATCGCGTACTCGCCCGACGCGCCGGCGGTGGACGCCTGGATACCGAACACACACGCAAGCAACACCACGATGCGCTTCACGGCGCAGCTTCGCTCGCATTGACCGTCTGTTTTCCGTTGCGAATGACGTAACCAGCATCGGGCGCGAGACAGACTGAGACGGGGTCGCCGCCGGACCACGTCGCCCAGTCGGCGCCTTCTTCGATGCGATAGCGGTCGCCGTGCTGCGCCATCGTCACGATGCGCGTTTCGCGGTCGACCTTCGCGATCGCGTCCTGGTAGCAGTCCGTCGCGCGCGGCGAATCGCCGTTCGGGCTTGCGCTCTCGCCTGGTCTCGGGGTTCCGGCCGATGCCGCGACCGGTTGCAGCGTCGTAACGGCGCCGAGCGCGGGTCCCCACTGCCGCACGAGATGACGCTCGCCAATCATCCAGCGCGCGTTCGATGTGTCATAGGCGAACGTAACCTCGCCGCCGAGTCCCGTCGTCCGTACGCCGGCGCGATGGACGACGACGGTGACGTGCGCACGCGCCGTCCCGGGCTCGTCGGTGCTCTGCACCTCGAAGCGCTGCACGCCGTCGTAACGGTGGATGAAATCATCGTACGGCTGTTCGTGCTGCAAGTCCGCGGAGAGCATCTGATAGGCCTGCAGGTAGCGCTGCGCAGCGACGTCGTCGTAAAACTCACTGACGATGCGCTGTTTCTCGGCCGCGGCGAGACGAGGCGGCGACGTCGGCGCCGCGGCGACGGGCGTCGGCCTGGGCACGCTGTCGCCTTTGCGGAAGTACATTGCGCCGACCAGCACCGCGAGGCCGGCCACGATCAACGCCAAGATAGTGACGACGGGCGGTCGGCGCGGGCCGTCGCCGACTACCATGAATGGGCGCGCATGAAAAAACGGCTCACGTCACGACCTCGCCGGAGAAGGTGAGGAGGCTACGACATGCTTCCCTGCCCTCCTCTTTAAGAGGGCAGAGGCAATGGGCAGCTCGGCAGACTCAATCCAGAGGATAAGCAGGCGTGTTCGAAAACCTCCTCCGCTGCGCTCGCTTCATCGGGGAGACGTTTTCATGCGCCGGTATCCGTCGATTTCGCGCCTTGTCGCACTCACGGTCTTGATCGGTGCCGTCGCTGCCGGGTGCGCGGGCTCCGGCAGCCGCAGCACGGTTCCCGCGGGGACCGTGCCCGACGAGCACCAGCGCGCCGTTCGCAGCATCGCGAGCCTCGGCGCGTACAATGTCGACAAGACGCAGACGGCCGTCGCCGGGATCTCGTCCGGCGGGTTCATGGCGGTGCAGCTGCACGTCGCGTTCTCCGGTACGTTTCACCATGCTGCGATCTACGCCGGCGGGCCGTACTACTGCGCGCAAGATAGTCTCACGACCGCGCAGATCGTGTGCCAGTACGCGACGTCGAGTTCGCTGTCGGCGTCGGAGAGCTATCTCGATAGCCAGTCCTCGGCCGGCACGATCGATCCCAAGAGCAATCTCAACGGTCAGAAGGCGTATCTGTGGTCGGGCACGATGGACTTCACCGTCGAGCAGAAGACGATGAACGATCTCAACACCGAGTACCAGCACTACGGTGTTGCGACGAAGTACGACAACACGTACGCCGCCGGACACGGCTGGGAATCGCCCGACGGCGAGGTCGCGTGCGGCACGACCGCCAGCCCGTACATGATCAACTGCAGCAGCTACGATTCCGAGAAGACGTGGCTGACGTACTTCTACGGCTCGGTCAACGCGAAGAACACCGGAACGCTGGGCGGCACGCTGGTGAACTTCGATCAAACACCGTACGGCGGCGGCGCGAACGACCTCGACACCAACGGCTACCTCTACGTGCCCGCGAACTGCGCGAACGGACAGCAATGCCGCTTGGTCGTCGCGCTCGACGGCTGCGTCCAGACGCAGGCGAACATCGGCACGAAGTTCATCACCGAGGCGGGCATCAACAAGTACGCCGACACGAACAACATCCTCGTGCTGTATCCCTACCAAGTCTCGAGCAGCACGCCCAACAACCCCAACGGATGCTGGGACTGGTGGGGCTACGAGACGTCGACGTACGCGCTGAAGACGGGCCCGCAGATGGCGGCGATCAAGAAGATGGTCGACCGTATCCAGTCCGGGGGCGGCCCAACGCCGACGCCGAGCCCGACCCCCAACGGAACGCCCACGCCGACGCCGGTGCCGACGGCCACGCCGAGGGGGACGCCCACACCGACACCGACGCCCACACCGACACCGCCGCCCGTGTGCTACAGCGGATCGAACTACTCACACGTGGTCGCAGGCCGCGCGCACGACAGCTTCGGCTGGGCCCTCGCCAACGGCTCGAACCAGAACATGGGCTTGGATAACGTCTTCTACCAGACGACGCTCAAGAAGACGGGGACGAACTACTACGTGATCGGCTGCCCGTAGGCGATGGCGGCGGATGCTACCGAAGCCGGTAGCATCCGCTCGGGTCGACCTCGAGACGCCGCGAGCCCATATTGATGCTGCGCACGACGTGATCCCAGAACGTCAGCACGCGAACGACCACCGGCCGAAGCGACGCGACAACCGCGCGAGCGCGCGCCGACACGGAGAGAATGTCACGTTGCCACGCGGGATGATCGCGCGGCAGCGTTCCGTGCAGTTCGGCGTCGATGTCGCGGACGTGGGCCGGCGCCACCGTGAGCGGTACGATCGCGAGCGCGTTCGGCTCGAGCGCCGGACCGGGTGCGGCAGCATCCTTCATGCGCTCGCCGTCATCTCGGCGTTCGCCGCCAGGTCGGCATGCAGCTGCCGCAGCGCGAGCAGGTGCAGTTGCGACACCCGCTGCGGCGAGACGTTCAGCGGTCCGACCAGCGCGCGCAGAGGCTGTTCGCCGAAGTAGTGCGCCATCACGATGCTGCGCTGGCGCTGCGGCAGCGCGGCGATGGCGCGCCGCATGCACTCGCGTTCCAGGCGCTGGATCGCGATCTCTTGCGGATCGGCGGAATGATCGAGCAGCAGGCGTTCGCTGCGCGGAAGCTTCGTATCCAGTGAGAGGGCATTGCGGCGGTACGCTTCGGTCCGCGCGGGCGCGAGGGGCGGCGTGACGCGTTCCATCGCGCCGGGTGTCGGCAGCGTACCGAGCTCTTGCGCCAGCGCGTAACGCGCCTTATCTGCGACGCGCAGCGTGCGGCGCATTCGCTCGGGCACGGGATCCGCGCGCCGTACGCCGTTGAGGACGGCGCCGAGGATCAAGCGGCGCGCGTACTGCTCCAGCGGCACGCCGCGCGCCGGATCGAAGCGGTCGACCGCGCGGATCAGTCCCACGCAGCCGTCGCCGATCAGATCGTCGAGCTCGCTGCTGGGCACCATGCGGTGAATCCGGCGGGCGATGTACTTCACGATCGGCAGCAGCGCGCGGATGTGGTCCTCACGTGCCGCGTTCATCGCCGCGGCCGGCGCACGAACAGGTCGTCCGTGACGCTCCCGAGCGCGATCTCCGCAACCGGACCGAGTCCTTGCACCAGCGGCTTGAGAATCTCGCGAAACAAGATCGCGTTCATCACGTCGCGCGCGGTGTCGCGCGCCGGCGTCGCCGCTGGATCAGCCGCGGTGGAGGTTGTTGGCGATGCGCAGCATCTCATCGGCCGCCTGCACTCCCTTTGCGTTGGCCTCGTACGCACGCTGCGCGCCGAGGATCTGCATCATCGCCTCGATCACCGAGACGTTCGAACGTTCCAGCATCCCGAACGCGAGCGCCGGACCGTCGCGCCTGCCCGGCGCGAACATGCGCGCGCGACCGGACGCGTCGGTTGCGGCGAATAGCGTCGCGCCGAGCGGACGCAGCGCCTCGGGCGACGCGAACGACGCGAGCCGCAGGTGCGCGATCACGTGATTTTTCGCAGCCGGCGTGTCGATCGCGACGCGGCCGTCGCGCTCGACGCGCGCCGCGAGCGCGTCGGCCGGGATGCGCACGCCGGACAGCGCCCAGCCGGCGCTGTTGCGCAGCGTTCCGTCGGCCTCGCGCGCGAACTCGCCGTTGCGTGTGTACGCGCGCGCGTTGCCGCGCTCGACCACGAAGAACCCCGGCCCGTCGATCGCGACGTCGAACGCGCCGCCGCTGCGCACGAGCTTGCCCTGCGCAAACACGGCGTGCTTGCCGACGCCCGTCGTGCCGAGGCCGATCGATCCGGCGCGCACGTCGGCAAACGTCGCCGCGGCGCTCTTGAAGCCGGCGACGTCCGCGTTGGCAAGGTTGTCGGCGACGATCTCAAGCTGCGTCTGCTGCGCGGCCATCCCGCTGGCCGCGGCGTACATCGCGCGGTTCATCGCACGCGCACCACGTCGTTGGCCGTCTTGTCGCGCGTCGCGTCGATCGCGAGCAGCGTCTTCTGCGCGGTCTCGAACGCGCGTTGCGCGGTGAGGATCGCGAGCGTCTCGCCGATCGGGTTCACCGTGCTGGTCTCCAGCTCGCCGGCGACCAGATGCGTTCCGGGCGGCAGCGGGATCCGGTCGACGATACGGCCGCCGTCGCGCACCGCGCCGTCGGCGTCGATCTTCGCGCGTTCGGACACGCGCAGCGCGCCGCGCGCGCCGTGCAGCCGCCGGCCGCGGTCGTCGACGATCCAGCCGTCACGGTCGCGCGTGAACGCGCCGCTGCGCGTCGTGAGGTCGCCGACGCGAAACGAACCCTCACCCAGCAGCGCGAGGTCGAACGCGCGACCGGTGGTGCGCACCGCGCCCTGCTCGTGCGTCACGTGCGCTGCGACCGTGAGGCCGCGGCCGGTCAGCGCGACCGCGGCGGCGCTCTTGCGGTAGCCGTCGGTCGAGGCGTTCGCGAGGTTGTGCGTCGCGATGTCGAGCTGCGCGCGCGCCGCTCGCATCGCGCTCGCGGTCCAATCCAATCCGTCCATACGCCGATGGTCGCGGGTCGGGATGGCCGCGGGTTTGCGCGGATGTTGCGAAGCAAAGCTGCGCTTTGGGGGTAAGGGGGTCCGAAGGTCGCCGGGTCGAGACTGGTCCTTACGGGGCCGGGCCCGGCCGCGCTGCTGCTAGCGCCCGTCGCGGAATCCGGCCCCCTCGTGGCGTAACCTCAGGTGAAGCCGGTGGGAGCGGATTTCCGCCGGTCGATGAGGATACGGATGCAGATCGGGATCTTGGGCTCCGGCAACATCGGAGGAAACGCCGCCCGCGTCTTCGCACGGGCCGGCCATCGGGTGCGAATCGCCAACTCGCGCGGTCCGGCCTCGCTGAAGGGGCTGGCCGCGGAGATCGGACCCAACGCGGAGGCGACGACCGCGCAGGACGCCGTCGACGCGAGCGACGTGGTGCTCATCGCCGTCCCGTGGACCAAGCGTGAAGAGGCTCTGGGCGAGATCGAGGGCTGGGACGACAAGATCGTCATCGACGCGATGAACCCGTACACCGAGGACTTCGAGATCGAGGACCTCGGCTCGAAGACGTCCACGGAGTTCACCCGCGCGCTCGTGCCGGGCGCCCGCGTGGTCAAGGCGTTCAACACGATCTTCTACAAGCGGCTGGCCACCGAAGGCAAGCCCAAGGGCGAGAAGGGCCGCCTGGCCATTCCGGTCGCCTCCGACGACCCGGCCGCCAAGCGCGTCGTGATCGACCTCATCGACGAGATCGGGTTCGATCCCGTCGACAACGGCGGACTGGTCGAGGGTGGCCGCAAGCAGCAGCCCGGGTCACCGATCTACAACGAGCCCATCGGCGCCAAGGAGATGCGCGAGCAGCTCGCCCGCGCGTAGCCTCCGGGCGCCGCGCGCCCTACTCGACGAGCTGGTGCGTCGGCGACCCGTTGTTGAGCGGCAGCTGGGCGATTTGATCGGTGTCCGCGTCGCCGGCGGCTTCGCTCGGGCCGGCGGCGGTCGCGGCCGGCTCCGCTGTCGCCGGCGCGGGCGCCGTCGCCGGGACCCGCTCGATCAGCGACAGGTGCGACATCAGCAGCGAGCGCAGCTCGCTCTTTGCCTTCTCCGCGGTGTCCTGGTGGCGGTCGGCCTCGCGGCGCGACTCCTCGATGCGCGCGCTGAGCGCCGAGATCTCACGCTCGGCGGTGAGCCGCGCCTCTTGCTTGATGAGGTCGGCCTCTTTGTGCGCCGCCGCCTTCACCTCGTCGGCGGTGCGCGTCGCGAGCAGCAGCGTGGACTGCAGCGACTCTTCCATCGTCTTGAAGTGCGACAAGCGCTCGCGCAGCTCCGCGATCTCGCCCTGGAGCGCCGTGCGCATGCTGTTCTCGTCCTCGAGCGTCTCGATGATCTCGTCGAGGAACTCGTTGACCTCGTTGCGGTCGTAGCCCTGGAGCGACTTCTTGAACTCTTTGTGCTGGATGTCGATGATCGTGATTTTTGCCATCAGCGCAGATCCTTGATGCCGATGATGCCGTCGACGTCGAGCTGCTCGCGCACGCCGGCCGAGTTGACGGTGACGCCGGACGGAACGACGAGGTAGATCGCCTCCGCCAGCTTTTGAATGCGCCCGTCGATGGTGTACGCGACGCCCGACGTGAAGTCGACGACACGCTGCAGCAAGTTGCGGTCCGCGCCTTGCACGTTGACGATCACCACCTGGCGCGCGCGCAGCGCGTCCGCGATCTCGGTCACGTCGCCGAACGAGCGCGGCGCGAACACCGCGACCGAACCGCCGGCCCGCCGCGAGGCGTCGCTCAGCGGCACGACGTTGCGCTTCGCGCCGACCTCGTCGGCGTAGAGCGTCTCGTCCTCTTCTTCGTCGTGGATCGCGAACAACGACCCGATTTTCCCGAAAAAGCTCATGCCAGGCTCCCCTCTTTCGTGGGCCGCGGGCCGAAGATCGCGGTGCCCAAGCGCACCAACGTCGAGCCGTGGCGCACCGCGCACTCCCAGTCTCCGGACATCCCCATGGACAGCGTCGTTCCGCCGACGCGCGCAAACGCCGCCTGCGCGGCGGCGAACGCACCGTCGACGTCGCCGTCGAGCGGGCCGATCGCCATCACGCCGTCGACCGCTAGGCCCTCGTCGCGCAAGCGCGCCGCGAGCGCCGGCGCATCGGCCGGCGTGGTCCCAAACCGTTCGGTGGGCGACACGTTCACTTGCACGAGAACGCGCAAGCGGCGGCCGGCGTCGCGCGCGGCCTTGGCAAGCGCCAAGCCGGCGTCGAGCCGGTCGACGCCCTGCACGACGTCGAACAGGTTCACGATCGCCTTCGCCTTGTTCGTCTGCACGTGGCCGACGAAATGCTTGGTGCACGGCGGCAGACCTTCGTACTTGGCGCGCGCTTCTTGCAGATAGTTCTCGCCCACGTCGGTCAGCCCGGCGCCGAGCGCGGCGAGCACGGCGTCGCGCGGCTGCGCCTTGGTGACGGCGAGGATCGCAATCGAACCGCGCTCACGCCCGGACGCAACGGCGACCTCGTCGACGCGCTCGCGCAACGTCGCCACGCGCTCGGCGACCGTTCCGCCGGCAAGGTGCATCACGGAGAAGGTCCTTCACCGCGCCTCGGTGCGGGTCCCGCGCCGGTAGGCGCGCACGATGAGAAATATCCCGACGAAGACTTGCACCACGGCGACGAATTGACCGCCGTCGAGCCCCACGACGGTGAAACCCGGTTCGCGCCAGATCTCCGCGACGGAGCGGGTGACGCCGTAGATCGTGAACCACGTCCATGCCACGACGCCGTCCGGCGGGCGCGAGCGGTAGACGAGCAGGATGATCGGCAGCGTGAGGATGTCGAGGATCGCCTCGAAGATCTGCGACGGATAGCGATAGCCGCCGCCGAACGCCGGAAACACCACGCAGTACGGATGGCCGGGGTTGCAGATCTTGCCGGGCAGCTCGTCGTTGATGAAGTTCACGATGCGCGTCGTGAAGATGCCGATCGACAGCAACGGCACCACCTCGTCGCCGAGGATGCCGAACGTCAGCCCCGGGTGCTTTCTCAGGAACAGCACGATCGACACGATCACGCCGACGAGCGCGCCGTGGAACGCCATCCCGCCCTTCCAGATCGCGATGAAGTTCAGCGGGTGCGCAAGATAGTCGCCGAGGTTGTGATTCGTGATGACGTCGGCGATGACGAAGCCGACCCGGCCGCCGATCAGCACGCCGATCAGCGCGTAGACCAGAAAGTCCTGGATCTGGTCCGTTGTCAGCCCCAGCCGCCTGCGGCCGGCGGGCCGGTTCATCCACAAGAAGACGCAGATGAACCCGAAGAGATACGAGAGCCCGTACCAATGGATGGAAACCGGTCCGAGGTGAATCGCGATCGGATCGATGTTCGGATAGACGAACCAGTGGTTCACCCGCCGTGGTTACGGCGCGCGGCTCGCGCAACCTACGCGAAGGCGTCCAAGAAGGGTCCTCCTGCGCACCGCGCAGTGCCACCGCGGCGTACCAGGCCGGGTCCTAGAGCCGTCTAAGGCGCCGAAGAACACGTCACCGTTCTCGGGCATCGTGGCGAGGGGAAATCGCCCGAGAATGGACACTAGTTCAGAATCGCCCTAATGCCGGGAGTGCCGTGTCCAGCAACCTGAACATCCTGACCGCATTCCTCGCCGGGCTGCTGTCGTTCGTGTCCCCATGCGTCTTGCCGCTGATCCCGGCCTACTTGTCGTTCCTCACCGGCTCGAGCGTCGAGGAGCTCAAGGCGCAATCCGATGCCCGCAGCCGGGCGCGGACGATGTTTCACGCGCTGGCGTTCGTGGCGGGCTTCACCGTCGTGTTCGAGGCGATCGGTCTTTCGGCGAGCGCGCTGGGCTCGGCGTTCATCGAGTACAAGGATTGGATCGCGCGGATCGGCGCGGTCGTGATCATCGTGCTCGGGCTCAACATGATCGGCCTCTTCAAAATCCCCGCGCTGATGATGGACAAGCGGCTCCAGTTCCGCAGCGCGAACCGCTCGCTGATCGCCTCGTTCCTGGTCGGGATCGGATTCGCGGCCGGTTGGTCGCCGTGCATCGGGCCGATCCTCGGCCTGATCATCCTCAAGGCATCGCAGCAGCACTACGGCGCTGCGATGTTCTTCCTGTTCGTCTACTCGATGGGGCTCGCGGTGCCGCTGCTCATCACCGCCGCGGCGATCACGCAGGCGCTGACCGCGCTCAACCGCGTCAAACATTATCTGGGCATCATCGAGATCGTGGCCGGCATCTTCCTGATCCTGACCGGGCTCGTGATCTTCACGGGCAGCTTCGGCCGCGTCGCCGGCTTCTTCTACCAGCATTTCCCGCTGCCGAGCCTGTGAGCGATGCAAGGCCGGAGGATGGGCGAACGCGTCGAACCGGGCAGGCCGTGATCCTCCTGTGGCTCGTCGCGATCGTCGTCTTCCTGCTCGACTGGTGGGCGAAGTCGATCGTCGTCGCGCATTTCATGCCGTACGAGAGCCGGCTCGTGATCCCGCATCTCTTGTGGTTCACCTACGTGCAGAACACGCACGGCGCGTTCGGCATGTTCGGAAACTCGCCGGCGCTGCTCGTCGTGCTCGCGCTGATCGTGCTCGGCGTCTTTGCCTACGCGTTCCGCGACGCGGTGAGACATTCGAACCTCGTGCGCGTCGCGTTCGGGATGATCGTCGGGGGCGCCGCCGGCAACATCCTGGACCGCTTGCAGCACCAATCGGTGATCGACTTCATCGACTTCAAAACGATCTGGCCGAACGTGTTCAACGTCGCCGATGCGTGCATCACGATCGGCGTCGCGCTGCTCGTCATCGCGCAGCTGCGCGGCGAGAGGCGCGTCTGACCCACGTCGTCGGCGACGACGAGCGCGGCGCGCGCCTCGACGTCCTCGTCGCGCGGCTCTCGGGATATTCGCGCTCGCACGTCGCGACGGCGCTGCGGGCCGGCGCGGCGACGGTCAATGGAGCGGCCGGCAAGCCGAGCACGCTGCTGGATCCCGGCGATCGCGTCGACTTCGCGATCGATGCGCCGCGCACGCTCGGCGCCGAGCCCGAAGCGATCCCGCTCGACGTCGTGTACGAGGATGACGACCTGCTCGTCGTCGACAAGGCCGCCGGGATGGTGACGCACCCCGCGCACGGCGCGATCGACGGAACGCTGGTCAACGCGCTGCTCGCGCACGTCGCGGTGCTCCCCGGCGAACGGCTGCGCGCGGGACTCGTGCACCGGCTCGACCGCGATACGTCCGGACTGCTGCTGGTCGCAAAGACCGACGCCGCGCTCGGGACGCTCGGGCGCACGATGCAGGCGCGCTACATCGAACGCGAGTACCGCGGCATCGTGGTCGGTGTTCCGGACGACCCCGAAGGCACGATCCGCGGCGCGATCGGTCGCGATCCGCGCAACCGCATGAAGTACGCGATCCGCACGGAAGGCAAGCCCGCCGTGACGCACTACGCATTGCGCGAACGGCTGTCGGGGCACAGCGAGCTCGTGTTTCGGCTCGAGACGGGGCGAACGCATCAAATTCGCGTGCACATGGCCGCGCTCGGCCATGCGCTGCTCAACGATGCGATCTACGGGCGCAGCGACTCGCGCCTGCCGCTGCCGGGACAGGCGCTGCACGCGTGGCGTTTGCGGTTCAAGCACCCGCGCACGAAGCAGATGATGGCGTTCGAAAGCGAACCGCCGCCGGAATACCTCGCGACGCTCGCGATGCTCCGTGCTTCGACAGGCTCAGCATGACAGCTTTGACAACGCAGTGACGCCGTGACCGGCGATTTCATGCTGCACCGCACGTCGGGGGACGCACGGAGCGCGACCTTGAGCACCGCGCACGGCGACGTCGCGACGCCGTGCTTCATGCCGGTCGGGACGCTCGCCGACGTGAAGCTGCTCGAGCCGCGCGACCTCCACGAGCTCGGCGCTCGCATCGTCCTCGCGAACACGTATCATCTGTGGCTGCGGCCCGGCCTCGACACGCTCGTCGCGGCGGGCGGGATCCACCGCTTCATGGCGTGGGATTCGCCCGTCCTCACAGACTCCGGCGGTTTCCAGGTCTTCAGCCTGGAGTCGCGCCGCGAGGTGGACGACGACGGCGTGACGTTCCGCTCTCACCTCGACGGCAGCACGCATCGCTTCACGCCCGAGAACGTGACGGCGTTCCAAGAAGATCTCGGCGTCGACGTCGCGATGGTGCTCGACGAGTGCGTCAAGCTGCCGTCGTCGCGCGACGAGCTCGAGCGCGCCGTCGCGCGGACGAGCGCCTGGGCCGCACGCTGCGCCGCCGCGCGGCGGCATGCCGATCGCACGCTGCTGTTCGGCATCGTTCAAGGCGGTCTCGACGAGGAGCTGCGCGCGCGCAGTGCCGCGGAGCTCGTCGCGTTGGATCTGCCCGGGTACGCGATCGGCGGCTTGTCGGTGGGTGAGTCGCGCGAGGAGATGGACCGCGTCGCGCGCTCCACGGCGGCGCTGCTCCCGCGCGACAAACCACGCTACCTGATGGGGGTCGGCACCGTGCGCGACCTCGTCGCGGGGATCGACCGCGGGATCGATCTGTTCGACTGCGTGTACCCGACGCGCAGCGGGCGGCACGGGCGCGTGCTGACGCGCGCCGGGGCCGAGTATCACGTGCGCAACGCGGCCAACGTGCGGGACTTCACCCCGCTGGACCCGGACTGCGACTGCCGCGTGTGCGCGACGTACACACGCGCCTACGTCGCCCACCTGTTCCGGGCCGGCGAGACGCTCGCGCAACGCTTGCTTTCGTATCACAACGTCGCTGCGCTGACATGGCTCGTCGGCGCGGCGCGCGCCGCGATCGAACAGGATCGCTGGGCCGCGTTCCGCGACGGGATCTCGGCGGAGGGTCGCCCGTGAGCCCGTTCGAAAGGGACGGGGTGATGAACCTTTTGCGGTGCGGGGCCGTGATGACCGCTGCGTTTTTCGTGTGCGCCAGCGCGCTCGCAGCCGCCGATCCCATCGACGCGACGCTCGCCGTGACCGTCAACGCGCTGAGCGGGCAGCATCAAGTGAACGGTGGTCACAGCGACAAGTTCACGCTGCTGCCGCTTCCGCTGGCGGAACTCAACCTTCGCATGAACGCGGAGAGCCTAAGAATCGAGGGCCTGCCGCCGGCGACGTTCGGCTATAGCAGCGCCGGGGACGGCGCGCTCAGCACGCGGCTCTCGATCGTGAACGCGACTTTTCGGCACACGTTCCACGGCGGCTGGTTCGTCGGCGCGGGGCAAACCGTGTACAACCAGTTCACCACGTACGTTCCGGTGAACGGAAATTTCTTCTACAGCCGCGGCTTCACCACCGATCCGATCAACGGTTCGGAGGCGCAGTACTCGCGCGTCACCGGCGCGCGTTTCGAGATCGGCCGCATGACGCAGTCCGGTCGCAATCGGATCGAGTGGTGGGCCGCCGCGAACCCGCACATGCGCGGGATCCAGTACACGCGCATCCCCACGTTTCTCTCCACCTGCAGCTTTGGGCCGGCGAACGCGCCCCCGGTATGCACGCAGATCGTCGACACGTTCTCCGATCCCGAAAACGCGTCGCAGGTCGATCTGTCCGCGCGCGTCGCGCACCGCATCGCCAAGAACGGCGAGGTGCTGCTGGGTCTGCGATATCTCAACTACTCCGCGCACTACGACGACTTCGCGGGCCAGCTCGCCGACCGCAACGTGGGCTTCGCCCCGACGCTGGGCTACCGCATCAAGCTCTAGCGTCGATCCGGCCGTCAGACGTGCGTGGAAAAGGTGACGATGCCTAAGTGTCGCGCGCGTGCCAGCATGTCGACGCGGCCGCGGGACTCGAGCTTGGCGCTCGCATTGCGGATGTGCGTTCGCACCGTGTGCGGACTGCGGCCGAGAATGGCCGCGATCTGAGGAGCGTTATTTCCGGAGGCGAGCATGCGCAGGATCCCCGCCTCCGAGTCGGTCAGCGGACCGGCGGACGGACCGACGGCGAGCGTTTTCCGGACGGCCTCGATGAAGCGAGCATAGCCGCGAACGCTTTCCGGGATGCGGTTCGGCGACGAATCGCACCGGCCGCGAACGATGTCGCCCGCGACGGCCGCCAGCGCTCGTGCCAGGCGCCGGTAACGCAGCTCGAAGGCCACGATATTCTTTTTCGGGCGGGCGGACATCGAGATCACCTGGCGGCTGAATCGCCGGGCCGCGTCGGTATCGCCCAAGCCTATTGAAACCAAGGCGAGCAACGCGCGGCACAGCGCGCGTTCGCCGTCCGTTCGGCCCGCCGTTTCCGTCAGGCCGGCCAGCATGTCGCGACACGTCCCGAACTCCGCCTTCCAGCCGAGGCGCAGCACGTCGGCGATGGCGCCGGCAAAACGTTCGCGATACCGTTCGGGGAACGGTTCGCCGTCGAGCGCCGCTCGCGCGGAGGCGACCTCTGCGTCGTCGCCCCGCTCCGCCGCCAGCTCGTAGATAGCGATTCGAGCTGATGCACGGCGCGATGCATCTCCGCCGAGTTCCGCTTCGCGGACGATCGCATACGCCCGTCGTCGCGCGGCATCGGCATCACCGGTGAGGCTGTGGTAGGTCGCGTACGCGACCGCGTGCAGCGCGCACGCCGCCCGGTGCGCGGCGATCGAACGCGCCACGCGCAGGCCCAGCGCGACCTCGTCGAGTGCCTCCGCGGCACGGCCGCGATAGTACGCTGCCAGCGCGAGCCGCTGGTGCACGCGTATGCGAAGCGCGTCGTCGTCGACCCGCACGATCGCCGCACGCGCGGCCGAGCCGCGCCGCTCGGCGAGCCGGACGTTCCCCATCGCGGCGTCGACGACGGCGCGCAGAGCGAGCCGGCCGATCTCCAACCGCAGGGGAAACACGGTGGCATCGAGCAGCGCCCCGGCACGCGAGAACAGGCCGCGCGAGATGAGCATCGGTGCCAGCACATCCACCACGTAGGGCCGATCCGTGCCGGACGCGTTTTCAGCGGCGTGACGTAGCGTCGATTCCGCCCGCAGGTCGTCGCCCTCGCATTGCGCCGCCGTGGCGGAGAGCAGCAAACCGGCGGTGCCCGAGCGATCGCACAGCGCCGACGCCGCCTTCACTTCATCATACGATGCGAGCGCGCAGACGGAAAATGCCTCGTCCGTCAGCGACGAAGGCGGCGTTCCATGGTCTAGCTTATTTCTGCTTGCAACCTCTCTGGTTAGCATAGCTATTTCTTGCTCTATCGATCCGCGATTTCCTTCACGGCACGACGATTCTTTGATTCGCGAACGCCGCCGCGCGGACGCGCGAGTTTCAGCGAATCGGTCCGCGTTGACGCGCGACGCGCTTGCTCGACGGAAAGCTGATCACGTTTGGCGGCAACGGTCGCGGCGGTGGTGCAGGTGCGTCGAGACATGCGAAGAGCCGCTCGATGTCGTCACGACAGTAGCTCGGGAGTCCGAGTTCGCGGCGCGCCGCGGCGCACAGCTCGAGAAAAGCGATCGTGGACTCGTCGTCGGGATCGATCAGGCCCGAGACACCGGCCGGAAACGGGAACGCCACGACGCGATTCTATCCGCGCAGAGTGCCAGATGCTTGACACATTCAAACCGAGGCGCAGCCCGATCGACGTCCGACGGTTGACAAGGCCGCATGGATCGTGGTACTACCCTGCAACGATGTTCGCTCGGCTCCTCGTTGTTATTCTTAGCGTCCTTCTTGCGGTTCCACCAGACCGGCGAGCAGCTTTCGCATAAGACGACCTAGAGTCGCCCCCACACATGCAAAGCCCCTCGCCGGTACGGCGGGGGGCTTTTTTATCACCCTCCGGAGGATTCGATGGAAGCCTACTACGACCGCGACGTCGATCGCGGCGCACTCGACGGGAAGACGATCGCCGTCATCGGCTACGGCAGCCAAGGGCGCGCGCAAGCGCTCAACCTGCACGATTCCCGCCACGCCGTCGTGGTCGGCCTGCGGCCCGGTTCCGCGAGTCGCGACGCAGCCCGGCGCGACGGGCTCGCTGTCGCCTCGATCCCCGACGCCGTCTCGAAGGCGGACGTCGTGATGATGCTGATCCCCGACGAGGAACAGCCCAGCCTGTATCTTCGCGAGGTCGTCGAGCATCTTCGGCCGGGAACCGCGCTGACGTTTTCGCATGGCTTCGGCATCCACTTCGGCACGATCGTGCCGCCCAGCGACGTCGACGTGATCATGATCGCGCCGAAGGGGCCGGGGCGGCTCGTGCGCAGCGAGTACGAGGCCGGGCGCGGCGTGCCGTGTCTGGTCGCGGTCCACCAAGACGCCACCGGCCACGCGCGCGCGATCGCGTTCGCCTACGCCGCGGGCATCGGCGGCGGTCGCGCGGGGATCCTCGAGACCACGTTCCGCGAGGAGACCGAGACCGATCTGTTCGGGGAGCAGGCGGTGCTGTGCGGCGGGATGAGCGCGCTCGTCAAGGCCGGATTCGAGACGCTCACCGAAGCCGGCTACGCGCCGGAGATGGCGTACTTCGAGTGCCTGCACGAGATGAAGCTCATCGTCGACCTCATGTACGAGCGCGGCATCGAGGGCATGCGCGACGCGATCAGCAACACGGCGAAGTTCGGCGACTACACGCGCGGCGAGCGCATCGTCAACGAGTCGACCCGCGCGGAGATGCGCAAGATCCTGAGCGAGATTCGCAGCGGCGCGTTCGCGCAGGAATGGGTGGCCGAGCACGCGTCGGGCAAGCCGTCGTTCCGCGCGCATCGCGCACGCGCCGCCGACCACGAGATCGAGCACGTCGGAACCGAGTTGCGCGGTCTCATGCCGTGGCTCAACGGCGGAACGACGGCGGCGGAAGCCGACGACGGCCTCCGCTTCCGGGTCTTGTAAGCACGATGAACGGCGCGCAGGCCGTCGTCGCGGCGCTCGAGCGCGAGGGCGTCGAGACGATCTTCGGCTATCCCGGCGGAGCGATCATGCCGCTCTACGATGCTCTGTACGAGCATCCGGTGCGGCACGTGCTCGTGCGGCACGAAGCGGCGGCGGCCTTCGCGGCGAGCGGCTACGCGCGCACGTCGGGGCGCGTCGGCGTGTGCTGTGCGACCTCGGGGCCGGGCGCGACCAACCTCGTCACCGGCCTGCTCGACGCGATGATGGACAGCGTGCCGCTCGTCGCGATCACCGGCCAGGTTCGCAGCGAGCTGATGGGCACCGACGGCTTTCAAGAAGCCGACGTCTGCGCGATCACCCAGCCGGTGACCAAGCGCAACATGCTCGTCACCGACGTGCGCGCCGTCGCGGAGACGCTCGCCGAAGCGTTCGCGCTCGCGCGCGCCGGACGCCCCGGGCCGGTGCTCGTCGACATCCCCAACGACGTGCTCAAAGCCCACCTCGACGTCACCGCCGCGCCGGTCGAACCATTCGCGCGCGGGGGTGCGGGACCGCGCGTGTCCGATGCCGCGGTCCGCGACGCCGTCGCGCGGATTCGCTCCGCGCGGCGGCCCGTCGCGATCATCGGCGGCGGCGTGCGGGCCGGTGCGGTGGACCTCTACCGCATGTTCGTCGCGATGCTCGGGCTGCCGCACGCGGCCACGATCAACGCGCTCGGCGCCGCTGCACCCGGCGACGCGAGCTTCCTCGGCATGCTCGGGATGCACGGGCTCAAGGCCGCGAACAAGGCCGTGCAGCGCGCGGACCTCATCGTCGCGCTGGGGATGCGGTTCGACGACCGCGTCACCGGTAAGCCGGACCGCTTCGCGCGCGAGGCGAGCGTGATCCACGCCGACATCGACGCGACCGAGTTCGGCAAGATCGTGTGCGCCGACGTCGCGCTGCACGGCGACTTGCGCGACACGCTGCGCGCGCTCGTCGACGAGCTGGCGCGCGGTCACGTGCCGCGCTTCGACGACTGGGCGGCCGAAGCGCGGCTGCTCGGGGGTGCGCTGCCGAGCGATCGCGTCGCCGGCGACGTGCTCTCGGCCACCGACGTGCTCGACCGCTTCTTCCGCGCCGTGCCGGACGACGCCGTGGTGACCACCGACGTCGGCCAGCACCAGATGTGGGCGGCGCAACGCGCGCGTCCCGCCAATCCGCGCAAGTACGCGACGTCGGCCGGGCTGGGCGCGATGGGGTTCGGCTTTCCGGCCGCGGTCGGCGCGGCATACGCGAACCCCGAAGCGCCGGTGTTCGCGATCGTCGGCGACGGCGGATTTCAGATGTGCCTGCCCGAGCTCGCGACGCTGCGGCGCTACGACATCCCGGTGAAGATCGTCCTGATCGACAACCAGAACCTCGGCATGGTGCGGCAGTGGCAAGAGCTCTTCTTCTCACAGCGCTACTCCGCGACGAACCTGGCCGACAACCCGGACTTCGTCGCGATCGCCCGCGCGTACGGCATCGCCGCCTATTCGCTGACGTCGCCGGCGGGCGCGGACGACACGATCGCGCGCTTCGTCGCGGCGCGCGGCCCCGCGCTGCTGCACTGCGCGTGCCATCCCACCGAGAACGTATGGCCGATGATCCCCGCCGGGATGACGGTCGACGACCTGATGGAGGCGCGCGCATGACGTGCGAGCTGACGCTGCGCGACGTGCGCTCCGTGGCGCGGATCGTGAACCTCGCGCACCGTTTCAACTGCCGCACCACGCACGTGACGGCAAATGCCGGTGCGACGGTCAGCGCGCGCTTCGCCTTCGACGGCGCCGAGCTCGCGCTCGCGCGCCTGCGCGCGCAGATCGACCGCATCATCTCCTACGAGACGGTGATCGAATGAGCCGCTACCACCCCGTTCCGCCGGTCCCGCTGCACGACCGGCGCTGGCCGAGCCGCACGATCGAGCGTGCACCGCTGTGGTGCAGCGTCGACTTGCGCGACGGCAATCAGGCGCTGGTGGAGCCGATGGGCCCCGAGCGCAAGCACCGCATGTTCGAGCTGCTCGTGCGGCTCGGGTTCAAGGAGATCGAGGTCGGGTTTCCGTCGTCGTCCCAGCCGGACTTCGACTTCGTGCGCGAGCTCATCGAGCAAGGCCGCATCCCGAGCGACGTCACGATCCAGGTGCTCACCCAAGCCCGCGAGGACTTGATCGACCGCACCTTCGCGGCGATCGCCGGTGCGCCGCGCGCGATCGTGCACGTCTACAATGCCACCTCGCCGCTGTTCCGCCGCGTCGTGTTCGGCCTCGACCGCGCCGGCGTCGTCGGGGTCGCCGTGCAGGCGGTCGAGCACATCGCGCGGCGAGCTCGCGCGATCGCGGCGCACACGCACGTGCGGCTGGAGTACTCGCCCGAGACGTTCTCCGCGACCGAGCTCGACTTCACCAAAGAGATCTGCGAGGCGGTGATGCGCGTCTGGCGGCCGACGCCGCAGGAGCGAATCATCCTGAACCTGCCGGCGACCGTCGAGATGGCGACGCCCAACATCTACGCGGATCAGATCGAGTGGATCGACCGCAACCTGCGCGACCGCGCGTCGGTGATCTTGAGCGTCCACCCGCACAATGACCGCGGCACGGCGGTCGCGGCGGCGGAGCTCGCCGTGATGGCCGGTGCCGACCGGGTCGAAGGCACGCTGTTCGGCAACGGCGAGCGCACGGGCAACGTCGACGTCGTGACGCTCGCGCTCAACCTGTTCTCGCAAGGCGTCGACCCGTGGTTGGATCTCTCCGACGTGCCCGAGATCGTGCGCACCGTCGAGGAGTGCAACCGGCTGCCGGTCCACCAGCGCCATCCGTACGGCGGCGAGCTCGTGTTCACCGCGTTCTCGGGCTCGCATCAAGACGCGATCAAGAAGGGCTTCGCGGCGCTCGCAGCTACGGACGGCGCGCGCTGGGAAGTGCCGTACCTCGCCGTCGATCCGAAGGACATCGGCCGCACGTACGACGCGGTCGTGCGGGTGAACAGCCAGTCGGGCAAGGGCGGCGTCGCGTACGTGCTCGAGAACGAGCACGGGCTCAAGCTGCCGCGCGGTTTGCAGGCCGACTTCAGCCGCGTCGTCCAAGCGCTCGCGGAAGCGTCGGGCGGCGAGGTCGATGCCGCCGAGATTCGCGCTGCGTTCGAGTCGACGTACGTGCTCCCGGGGCGGCTGCGTCTCGCCGAGTACGCGACCACCAACGACGGCGTCGCCGGGACGCCGTGCACGATCGACGCGGCGCTCACGGACGGCGTCGTGCAGCGCACGATCTACGGCGACGGAACGGGCCCGATCGACGCGTTCGTCGACGCGCTGCAGCGCGCGTTCGGCATCGACGTCCACGTCAAGGACTATCACGAGCACGCGCTGCGGGCGGGCGAGGACGCGTCCGCGGTCGCGTATGTCGAGGTCGAGGTCGACGGCGAAGCCCGCTGGGGAGTCGGCATCGATCCGAACATCGTCACCGCGTCGCTGACGGCGATCGTCGGCGCCGTCGCACACACCGTTCGCTCCATCGAAGCGCCGCGCAAGGAGAGCTCGCATGAAGCGATCGCTGTTTGACAAGATCTGGGATGCGCACGTCGTCGAGGAGCTGCCCGGCGGCAACGCGCTCGTGTTCATGGACCTCGTCGTGGCGCACGAGATCACCACGCCGCCGGGTGCGATCGCGATCGAGAAAGAGTTCGGCGACGAGCTCTACGAGCCCGACCGCATCGTCGCGATGATCGACCACGTCGCGCCTGCCAAGGACGCGGCGACGGCGCTGCAGGCGCAAACCGTCCGCACGTGGGCGAAGCGCCAAGGGATCCGCTTCCACGACATCGGCAACAACGGGATCTGTCACGTGCTCGTGCCGGAGCGCGGGTACGTCACGCCGGGGATGAGCGTGTGCTGCGGCGACAGCCACACCTGCACGCTGGGTGCGCTGGGCGCGTTCGCGCTCGGGATCGGCACGACGGCGCAAGCGGGCGCGATGCTCGCGGGCTGCCTGATCTTGCAGCGGCCGAAGGTGATGCGCATCGAGATCACCGGCGAGCTGCCGCCGGACGCAACGGCGAAGGACCTCACGCTCTCGGTCATTGCGACGATCGGTTTCCGCGGCGGCACGGGCTACGTGCTCGAGTACACCGGCTCCGCCGTGCGCGCGCTGAACATGGAGCAGCGCATGACGCTGTGCAACATGGCGATCGAGGCGGGCGCGACGACGGGCATCATCGCGGCCGACGCGACGACGGCCGCGTATCTCGCGGCGACGCCGGCCGCGCCCGCAGGGTGGACGGCGCTGCAAGCCGATGACGACGCGGAATACGCCGCGTCCGTGACGATCGACGGCAGCACCATCCGGCCCGTGGTTTCGTGGGGGACGAATCCGGGCGAGAACGCGCCGGTCGACGGCGTCGTGCCGTTCGATGCGCCGGCCGAGTCGCTGGCGTACATGGATTTGCGGCCGGGGCAAACGCTGCGCAGCATCACGATCGATCAAGCGTTCATCGGCTCGTGCACGAACTCGCGCATCGGCGACCTGCGCGCCGCGGCGGCCGTGCTGCGCGGACAGCAGGTCAGCGTGCCGACGATCATCACGCCGGGTTCGCAAGCCGTGCGCCGCCAAGCCGAACGCGAGGGGCTGCACGACATCTTCCAAGACGCGGGCGCGCTGTGGACGCACTCGTCGTGCGGTCCGTGCCTCGGCATGTCGATGGGCGTGCTCGCCGCGGGGACGCGCTGCGTGTCGTCGTCCAACCGCAACTTCCCGGGGCGCATGGGTGACGGCGGTCGCGTGCACCTCGCCGCGCCCGCGGTCGTCGCGGCGTCGGCGATCCTCGGCCGCATCGCGTCGCCGGCGGAGATCGCCGCCCGTGAGGTCGTCCTCGCATGATCGTCGAGGGCACCATTCTGCCGGTTCCGCGAGCGAACATCGACACCGACCAGATCATCCCCGCGCACTACCTCACGCGCATCGACGCCGACGGCATGGGCGAGCACCTCTTCGAGGGGATGCCGGACGGCGCGGCCTTGCTGGGGCGCCATCCAGGCGCCTCCATCATCGTGACCGGCGAGAACTTCGGCTGCGGCTCGTCGCGCGAGCACGCGGCGTGGGCGCTGCGCGATCGCGGCTTCCAAGCGGTGATCGCGCCGAGCTTCGCGCGCATCTTCCACGAGAACGCGTACAACAACGGCGTCGTGCCGGTGATCCTCCCCCAGGAAACCGTCGACGAGCTGATGTCCGCGCGCACGATCGCGATCGACGTCGTCGGCGAGACGTTGCGGGCGGACGGCGGCGAACCGGTCCCGTTCGCGCTCGACCCGCTACGCAAGCAGTTCGTGCTCGGCGGCGGCTTCTTGAAATACCTCGCGGCGAAAATTCCCACGGTGCGCGCGTGGGAGGCGGCTCGGTGACGCACCGCATCGCGGTGCTCGCCGGAGATGGAATCGGTCCCGAGGTCACCGCCGCGGCCGTGAGCGTGCTGCACGCGGCGCTGCCGTCGTGCACGTTCGTCGACGCGGCGGTCGGTGCGGCGGCGATCTCGTCGCACGGCACACCGTTGCCCGACGAAACGCTGGCGGTCGTGCGCGCCAGCGATGCGATCCTCTTCGGCGCGGTCGGCGGACCCGGCTTCAACGACGTACCGCCGGAAAAACGGCCCGAAGCGGCACTCCTCACCCTGCGCAAGACGTTCGCCCTGTATGCGAACGTCCGGCCGGCCCGGGCATTCGCCGGGCTCGAACATCGCTCGCCGCTGCGCGCCGAGCTGGTGCGCGGGATGGACTGCGTGATCGTGCGCGAGCTGACCGGCGGACTGTACTTCGGCCCCAAAAGCCTTGAGCGCGGCGAGGACGGCGCGCTGACCGCGACCGACACGCTGGTGTACCACGACTTCGAGATCGAGCGCATCGCGCGCTTCGCGTTCGAGCTCGCGCGCACGCGCAGGCGGCACGTCACATCGGTCGACAAGGCCAACGTCCTGGTCAGCTCGCAGCTCTGGCGGCGCATCGTCACCGCCGTCGCGCGCGACTTCCCCGACGTCGCGCTGGAGCACGTGCTGGTCGACAACGCGGCGATGCAGCTCGTGCGCGACCCGCGCGCGTTCGACGTGATCGTGACCGAGAACATGTTCGGCGACATCCTCTCCGACGAGGCGGCGATGATCACCGGCACGATCGGCACGGCACCGAGCGCGAGCCTCGGCGCCGGCCCGCACGCGCGCGGCTTCGGCCTCTACGAGCCGATCAGCGGCACCGCCCCCGATATCGCGGGCCGTGGCATCGCGAACCCGGCGGCGGCGATCCTCTCGGCGGCGATGCTGGCGCGGTTTTCGCTTGGCGAAGACGACATCGCACACGACATCGAGCACGCCGTCGCGGAAACGCTTGCGCGCGGGCCGCACACGGCGGACCTCACCGACGAAGACGCCGTCTCGACGAGCGCGTTCGCGGCAGCCGTCACGTCGCGACTCGCCGCACCCGTCCGCGCCGGCTAGGCCGAGGACTCCAACTCGCGCACGATGCCCGCGCAGGGCGCGCAGAGCGTCGGATGGACGGGATCGGTGCCGAGCGGCAGATACTTCCAGCAGCGCCGGCACTTTTCGCCTTCGGCGGGCACGACGACCACCGATGCGGCACCGTTCGCCGCGATGCCGATACCGCGCAGCGACGATACGACGAGCGCCTCGCGCAGGTTGTCGCCCAGTGCCGTGAACCGCTCGTAGAAGTGCTGCGGCACGCCGACGCGCGCGTCGAGCTGGAAGTCGCGCACGCCCTCGCTCGCCGCGACCAGCGCGCGCAGCTCCTTGAGCAGTGACCATGCTGCGAGCGCGTCCTCGTCGACCGCCTCGACGCGCGGTAATGCGAGATCGAACACGGACTCCGCCTCGCCGCGCAACGCAACCGGCAAGTACTGCCACGCTTCCTCGGCCGTGAACGACAGGATCGGCGCCAGCAGCACGCACGTCGTGCGGAAGATCTCGAGCAAAGCGGACTGCGCGCTGCGACGCCGCGGCGCGTTGGGCGCCGACGAGTAGAGCCGGTCCTTGAGCGCGTCGCCGTAGAACGCGGACAGGTCTTCCTTGTCGAAGCGCTGGATCGCGAGGTAGGCGTCGTGCAGCCGGAAGCCGTGATAGTCGTCGACGACTTCGCGCGCGAACGCGTCGAGCGCGTCGAGCGCCAGCCGGTCGAGCGGCTCCATGCGCTCGCGCGGGACGATGGCCTCCGGCGTGAGGTCGTCGATCAGCCCGAGCAGAAAGCGCAGACGGTTGCGCAGGTTGCGGTACACGTTCGCGACGTTGTCGAGGACTTTCGCGCCGATCCGGACGTCGCCGACGAACACGTCGGTGGACGCGACCCACAGCCGCAGCAGGTCCGCGCCGTACTTCTGCATCGCGTCGTCCGCGCCGATGTAGTTGCCGGCCGACTTGTGCATCGCGTGCCCGTGCTGGTCGACCACCCATCCGTACGAGATCACCTTCTCGTACGGCGCGACGTCGCGCGTCGCGACCGACGTGATCAGGTTCGAGCGAAACCAGCCGCGATATTGGTCGCTGCCTTCGAGATACGCGTCGGCCGGATACTTCATCCCGCGCTCGACGAGGACCCCGCGCCACGTCACGCCGGACTCGAACCAGATGTCGACGATGTTGTGTTCCTTGGCGAACGCCGTGCCCCCGCAATGCGCGCACGCCAGTCCCGACGGTGCGAACGCCTCGACCGGCTCCGTCCACCACAAGTCGGACGCGTTGCCCTGGTCGAACGAGCGCGCGCGCATCGCTTTCGCGAAGCTGCGCGCGAGCCGCGGATCGAGCACCGATTCGTTGCACGCGGTGCACACGACGGCCGGGATCGGCGTGCCCCACACGCGCTGGCGCGAGACGCACCATTCGGGATGGTTGCCCACCATTTGGGACATCCGCGTCTCGCCCCACTCGGGCATCCACCGCACGTCGCGCACGGCGCGCTCGGACCGCTCGCGCAGCCGGTTGCGGTCCATCCCGATGAACCACTGCGCGGTCGCGCGGAACACGACCGGGTTCTTGCACCGCCAGCAGTGCGGGTAGCTGTGGTCGTACGACTCGCTCGCGACGAGCGCGCCCGACGCGCGCAGGTCTTCGACGATCCGCGCGTTCGCCTCGAAGATCTGCACGCCCGCGTACGGACCCGCCTCGGCGGTGAAGCGCCCGCCGGCATCGACGGGGTTGATGATCGGCAAGCCGTAGCGCACGCCGGTATCGAAATCGTCTTCGCCGTGTCCGGGCGCGGTGTGCACGGCACCCGTGCCGGTCTCGAGCTCGACGTAGTCCGCGAGCACGATGACGGAGTCACGGTCGAGGAACGGATGCCGCACCGCGAGCCGTTCGAGCGCGCTGCCCTCGATCTCGGCGCGCAGCGTGCCCGCGCCTTTCGCGAGCCGCTCGAGCACCGGCGATGCCAGCGCTTGCGCGACGATGACGTCTTCGCCGCCGGCTCGATACACGCCGTACGCCGCATCGGGCTTCAGCGCGATCGCGACGTTCGCGGGGAGCGTCCACGGCGTCGTCGTCCAGATGACGAACGAGAGGGGCGTCCCGTCGTCGTCGAGCCCGAATTGTGCGAGCAACGTTTCACGCTGCGCCTCGTTCGCGCGGAAGCGGACGTAGACCGAGGGCGACGTGTGGTCCTTGTACTCGATCTCGGCTTCGGCGAGCGCGGTCTCGTCGTAGATGCACCACAGCGTCGAGCGCAAGCCCTTGTAGAGGTAGTCGTTCTCGGCAAGATCCGCGAGCGTCTCGACGATCGTCGCTTCGAATTGCGGTGCGATCGTCATGTACGGATCGTCGTAGCGGCCGAAGCCGACCCCCATCCGCAGCATGACCTCGCGCTGGTGGCTGAGCCAGTACAGCGCGCGCTCGCGGCAGGCGCGCCGCAATTCGAGCGGGTTCGCTTGGCGAAAGTCGAGCTTCAGATGCTTGAGCGTCTCACGCTCGATCGGCAGGCCGTGCATGTCCCAGCCGGGGACGAAATCGGCATAGCGGCCGTCGAGCAGGTTGATCTTGACCAGCGCGTCCTTGAGCACGCGATTGAGAAAATGCCCCATGTGCAGGTCGCCGTTCGCATACGGCGGCCCGTCGTGCAACACGAACGGCGCGCCGCCGCCCGCGCGATTCTTCTCGAGCCGCTTGAGATAGGTGCGGTGCTCAGCCCACCACCGCACGCGATCGGGCTCGCTCTTGGGCAGCTCACCCCGCATCGGAAACTGGGTCTTGGGAAGGTTCAAGGTCGCACGATAGTCGCGCGCAGCGGTTTCGGACATCGGAACGGCCTGACTTCGGGCGGCCCCGTGCCGCCCTCCCCCCGCAGCGGAAAATTCGCAGCCCTTGCCTTGCGGTGGTGCACGTGGGATAGACTAGCAGCAACATCCCCGTCGGTGCTTGCGCCGGCGGGCTTATTTTTCGAGAGGCGGAGGATGCGCCGCGTCGCGGTCTTGATCGACGGCAGCAACTTCACCCGCTTGACGTGGAGCGGTACGACAGATAAACTAGCTACAACATCCCCGTCCGGTGCTTGTCGCCGGCGGGCTTCTTTTTTTGGGACGCCGCGCGGGCAGCGTGGTTACGCTGGCGCGCCCGCTTCCGCGTCGTATGTCGGGGCGTGCGCGCGTGTTGCGCGTTCTTGCGACATGCCTTGGCGCAGTAGGAACGCGCCCAGGATGACGTACCAGCCGTAGACCAGATCGTGGCTGCCGGCGAGCAAGAACACGCCCGCGGCCACCAGCAACACTGCGAACACGATGCCGACGCGCGCTGCGGCGTTCGTCGCAGCGTCGCGGTCGTGCCAGCGGCGCCAGAGTAGAGCGCGCAGCACGCGGCCGCCGTCCATCGGATACGCGGGGATCACGTTGAACACGGCGAGCACCGCGTTCGCGAGCACGACATACGTCCCGAGATAGCCGAGCGCCGTGCCGAACCGGCCCGGCACGAACCGGTCGACCGCGAACAGCAGCGCGAATGCGGCAACCGCGAGCGCGCTGCTCAACGCCGGCCCGGCCAGCGCGACGAGCGCGTCCGCTTTGGGCGACGACGGTTCTTTCTCGAGCGTCGCGACGCCGCCGAACAGGAACAGCGTGATGGCGCTCGTCCGCACGCCGAAACGCCGTGCGACTAACGCGTGCGCGAACTCGTGCGCGACGACGCTCGCGAACAGCACGAGCGCGCAGGCCGCGCCGAACGCGTAGGCCTCACCGGCCGGCAGCATCGTGAGCCCGCGCGCGAGCGCAATCGACATGAACGCGTAAACGGCGAGCCACGAAACGTGGACGCCGACGCGAATGTCGAAAAGACGACCCAGGGTCAGAGTCTGCCGCGTCATCGGACTCGGGCCGTTCGCGCGTCAGGGCTCGGTGCCTGCCGCCTTCTGTGTCGTTCGTGTTACGAGCTCGTCGAGCACGTCGAAGTTGCGCTCGGCGAGCCGCTCGATCTCCGGTCGGACGCTCTCCAGGTGCGCCGCCAGCTCGGCGCGGCGCGACCACGCGTCGTCGAGCCGGCGCGTGATCTCATCGCCCGGCGGCAGCGGCCGGCCCGGAACGAACAGCGGGCCGGCCGGATAGCGCAAGTCCTCCAGCAGCGCCGTCACCTTCGGATCGTACGGCAGCGCCAGAAACGGGACGCCGAGCCGGGCCGCGATGATCAGCGCGTGCAGGCGCATCCCGATCACGAGCGACGCGCGCCCGATCACCTGCGCCGCTTGGCCGAGGGGATAGTCGGGGAGCAGCACCGGCGTCGACGCGCAGCGGCGGATGATCGTGGTCGCGACCTCGGCGTCGGGCGGGCCGCCCAGCGGCAGAAAGGCCACCCGCGCGCCGTGCCGGCCAGCCAGGTGATCGACGATGTTCGCCATCGCCTGGGACGTCATCTCGGCACCCTGCCACTTGCGCACGGACACGACGACGAGCGGGGCGTCATCGCCGTCGAGCCCCTCCGCGGCGAGGTCGAGCGGTTCGCCGCCCGGCTCGAACAGGAACACCGGGTCCGCGGTCCGCTCGACCGGGACGCCGGGGAGCAGCGACCGCAGCAGCGTGCGCGAGCGCTCGTCGCGCACCGTCGCCGCCCGGAGACCTTTGCAGAAATTGCGCACCATCGCACGGCCCCAGAAGTCCAGCGGTCCGATCGACTGCGCGAACACCATCGTCGGCTTCCCGGCACGAATCGCCGAGCGAATCACGCCGCTGTAGTACAGCAAGCTCTTGAGGCTGGTGACGTTCTGCAGCAGCCCGCCGCCGCCCGACAGCACGACGTCGGCCGCCTCGATCGCGCCGCGCACGCGCGCGAGATCCATGCGGGGCGTCGCCTCGACGCCGTACGCCCGCTCCGTCGCCGCCGGATCGCCGGACAGCACGTCGACCGCGCACGCGGGCCAGCGCGCGCGCAGCCGCTCGACGATCACCTGCAACAGCGCCTCGTCGCCGAGGTTGCCGAAGCCGTAGTAGCCGCTCAGCAGAAAGCGCGTCGCCGCGCCGGAACGCGCGCGCGGGAGGGACGTCACGACGGTTCGGCGTTCGCCTTGCGGAAACGGCGGTAGGCGACGACGGCGACCGCGCCGACGACGATGCCGATCACCGCGCCGTTGACCAGGCGCAGCACCGAGACCACGAGCGCGGTGTGCAGGTGCGAGAACGTGTCGACGACGTCGCCGAGGCCGACGCCGATCGCCAGCGCGAACAGCCAGCCCCAGCGCGCGCGATCCGACGGAACCAGCGCCGGCACGAGCATGAGCGCCGGAAACCCGAGCACGAACTCCTTGAACCGCGGGCGCACCTGCAAAAGCGTGGTGAGATGCGCGCGCAGCGCGAGCTCGAACGCCGACGGCGTGATGTCGCTCTGGTTGCCGCTGCGCGCGAGCAGCAAATAGCCGGCGCCGAGCAGCACCGCGGCCGCGACGAGCTGCAGCACGTTCACCGGCGACTCGCCGAGCGTCGCGGGCGAGAGCTTCGAGCCCCAGCGCCGCGTGAAGAGATACAGCACCAGGCACAGCAGCGGCGGCACCGCCAGCACGAGCTTCACGCCGGAGAAGCGGTCGATCTCGGTCATCGTCAGCGGCGTCGAGAGCAGGCCGACCACGACGAGCGCGCCGCACAGCGTCACGATCGTCGCAACCGCGAGCGCGCGGATGCCGTCGAGGATCGCGGCGCCGGCCGACGGCGCGCGCGGCGCGCGACACATCGGGGCGATCGCCACGAAGCCGGCGACCGGGAACGCAATTCCGGCGACCAGCGCGAGCAGCTTGCGCACCGCCATGTCGTGATGCAGCGCGAAGCCCGCCAGCACCAGCAACACGTCCGCGACGACGAACGCGATCAGCCAGCGGCGGTCGCCCAGACCGAACTCCGCAAGCAGCAGCAAGAGCACCGCCGGCACCGCGAGCGACGCCAGCGCGATCTCCCACGGCCGCGTGACGAACGTTTCGAACGGCGTCGCGATCCCGACGCGCAGGCCGGCCGTGCGCACGTTCTGCGCGATCTGCCGAACGAGCTCGACGTTGGTCGCCTCGATCGAACGATCGCCCCACTGGTGCGCGAACGGGCGCAGGTAGACGACGCGCACGTTGCGCTCGCGCACGCCGAGGTCGTAGCGCTGCACGATCTCTTCGGGCCGCAGCTTGTCCTGTTCAGGCTTTGCGATCGCTTGCACGCGCACCGTGCGGTCGGGGAGATCGCGCGCGAGCGTCTCGCTGCCGGCTTGGTTCTGCTTGACGTCGTACGTCTCGACCGTGCCGAAGTCGAGCTTCGCGTTGCGCAGCGCGTTCGCGGCCGCGTCGATGTTGTCCGGAAATCCCAGCACCTGGTTGCGCAGGCCGAAGAAGATGACGGTGTGGGCGTCGTGGCGGTCCGCCGCATCGTGCACGAGCGCGTCGATCTGCGGTCCGCGAAAGCGCTCGTCGTTCTGAACGCGCGGAACCAGGTGCAGCGCGAGCTCCCGCGCCAGCGCCACGCGCTCGTCGGGGAGGCCCAGGCCGACCGTCGCGAAGTAGTCCGCTTGGGTGCGAATCGCATAGACGGCCGGGACGCCGCTGCGAAGCACGCGCACCGAATGCTGCGAAAACTTGAGCGCGAGCTGGCGCGCGTAGCGGGCCGCGGTCGACGCGTCGTAGGCGACGAGATAGACCTCGTCGCCGCGCAACCCGTGCGCGGCCAATCGCGCGAACACCGGATCGCGAAAGCCGAACATCTTGGACTGGGCGATCAGCGCCGTCCCCGTGTACACGGCCGCGTTGGGCGCGGCGGAGACTTGGCTGCCGAGCTCTTCTTGGACCGCGAGCGACGTCAGCCCGGCTCGCCGCAGCGCGACCAGGAACGCGCGCTGGTCGTAGCCGTACGACCGCGCGAGCAACGCGAAGTCCGCGTCGTCCATCACGATCTCGACGCGGTTCGCGCGGTGCTCGTGTCGTTCGCGGCGCACGCCGACGTAGAGGCATGCGAGCAGGCCGACCGCGAGGACGGCCAACAGCAGACGACGATAGGTCACGGGGCGCGTCTTCGCCGAGAAACAACAAGACCCGCCGTGAAGCGGGCCTTGTGCCGTCGCGTAGCAGGTTGCCCTACTACCGGGTGTGGGCGACGATCGAATGCGTCGCTAGACGCTGCCACACACCTGACAGACGGTTGATTGGAAATTCAGGTTCCAATTCCTTGTCGTGGTACTACCCCACCGTTAAGAGTCCGTAACTTCCTACCGCTGGAATGCGTAGGTCAATCGCACTAGGTCCGCCATGTGGGAGCGCGCTTGGTGACGAACGCATCCATCCCTTCCTGAGCGTCTTCGGCAAGGGCGTTCATCGACATGACCTCTTTGGCGTACGCATACGCTTTCGGCTGGTCGAGATCGATCTGCGCGTAGAACGCCGCCTTGCCCAAACCGATCACGAAACCCGCCGCCGAAGCGATCTGCTCGGCAAGCGCGCGCGTCGCCGTCCCGAGATCCTCGGGCGCAACGACGCGGTTGATCAGTCCCCATTCGGCGGCGGTCGCGGCGTCGACGAACGCGCCCGTGAGCAGCATCTCCATCGCGCGTTTGCGACCGATCGCGCGCGTCAGCGCGACCATCGGCGTCGTGCAGAACAATCCGATCTTCACGCCGGGCGTCGCGAACTTCGCCGCGCTCGACGCGACCGCGAGATCGCACGTCGCGACGAGCTGACAGCCCGCCGCCGTCGCGATCCCCGCGACCTCCGCGATCACCGGTTGCGGGATGGCCTGGATCGTCTCCATCAGCCGAACGCACACGTCGAACGTCGTGCGATAATCCTCGACGCTGCGCTGCAGCATCTCGCGCAGGTCGTGGCCCGCCGAGAACACCGGGCCGATGCCGCGCAGGATCGCGACCTTCACGGTGCGGTCCGCACCGATCGCCTCGAACCCGGCGATGAGCTCGCGCATCACCTCGAGCGAGAGCGCATTGCGCTTCTCGGGGCGGTTCAGCGTGACGACGGCGATGCCGCCGGCGGCCTCCACCAGGATGAATCGATAGGACGTGACGGCGAGCATGGGGGTTGGTTCGACCCCCGGTTGTTCAGCGCCCGCGCGGCCAGGGGACGCCGACCGTCAGCGCAGCTTCGAGCGACGTCGGGCCGCCGGGGATCGGCCGGCGCTGCTGGATCAGCACGCGCGCGTGCGGCGTGACGTGGGCCTCGGCGTACCACAGCAGGGCGCGCGTCGCAGCCGGCGCCGCCGACCCGTCCTCGCGCAGTCCGAGATACGCGTGCGAGCCGAGCCGCCAGCGCAGGCGCACGAAACCGCCGGTCGAGTCGAGCGGCCCACCGGTGCCGTCGGCGTTCGTGTCGCGCCCGTACCATTGCTCGGCGAGCAGTTCGAGACGTCCGCGGCGCGCTTCGAGCGACGCGCCGTAACGCGCGTACGGATCGTCGAACGACGGGCGTCCAAGCAGCGCGATCCGGCGCGATCCCGTCAGCGCGTCGACGCCGACGCGCAGGTCGCTGCCCAGCGGGATGCGCGCGAACACGCCGAGCTCCGGCGCCGCGAACGATTCGCTGCGACCGGTTTCGACGGGCTTGCCGCCGTATGCCGAACCCGTCGCGTTGCCGAACGCGAGCGTCGCGGCAACGCGCGCCGACCCGACGCTGCGCTCCGCTTCGAGGGCCCAGCGCGGCGTCGCCAGCGTCAGATCGTTCAAACCCGCCAGCGTCCCTTCGTAGCCGTACGTCGTCAGCGTGTCGTTGCGCTGCGCGGGCGAATGCACCAGCGGCAATTCGATCAGACCGGCGCGGTACAGCATGCCGGAGTGCGCGTTGCCGTAGGCGAGATATCCGAGGAACAGCGACGCCGAGCTGCCTTCGCTGCCGAGCGTCTCGTGCACGAACGCTTCGACTTGACCGATCTCCGCCGCGCCGAGCGCGGCGCCGGCCGGCACCGTCTTGCGCGTCGTGCCGTCGGTCGGCGTCGGCGTGTAGCCGATCTGCTCGCGCAGCGCCACGATCGTCGTGCCGTGTTTGGGCGCGCCGTCGATGCGATATCCACGGTTGCGGAAGTCGTTGCCGAACTGGTTCAGCTCCGGCAGCACCGAGTGGCACGCGTCGCACCGCAAGTTGTAGCGCTGCGCGAACAGCGGGACGGCGTGCGCGGCACGCGGTGCGCCGGCGCACGCGATCGCGGCCGCCGCGGCGAACACGGCCGCGCGCTTATTGAACAACGATCGCTCCGCGCATCGGCGCGCCGTAGTGGAAGAAACAGCCGTACAGGTACGTGCCGGGTTTGTCCGCGAGCAGCGCCTGCGACGCGGTGCCGGCGGCCAGCGTGCCGCTGGTCCAGCCGCCCGAGAGCGTCCCGCCCGATAGATTCTGCGCCGTGCCCGTGAGCGGCGACGCCGCGGGGAACGTCGTGCCGCCGACCGACGACGCGGTGTGAGCGAACGAGTCGACGTTGAGAAAGCGCACGGTGCTGCCGAGCGCGACCGTCGTCACCAGCGGTGCGAACCCCCCGCCGCTCCCGTACGCCGTCGCGGCCGAGGGCGCCGACGTGAGTGAAACGTCGATCGTCGCGGTGGCCGCGGCGGCGCTCGTAGCACCCGCCGGTGGTGCACCGTTGGTGCAGCCGCCGAGCGACACGATCAGGAGGAGCGAAATGAGTGGGCTTCGCACGAGCGGATCGTGCCGTCGGGGTGTGAGAGCGCGATGAAGCCGCCCCCGCGGCCGATTCAGAAAGCTCTCAGGTCGATTCTGAAATGAGGTCCATTCTCGGGCGATTTCCCTCGGCACAATGCCCGAGAACGGTCCCTTGTTGCGAGGCGCCTTAGGTCAGCTCGAACTTGGGCAGCCGCGCGACGAAGCGGTTGCGCTCTTCGAGCACGACGTCGCCCCCGTGCGCGCGCGCGATCGCGCGGCAGATCGCCAGGCCGAGCCCGCTGCCGCGCTCGTCGTCGTCGGCGCGCACGAAGCGCTCGAAGATCCGTTCGCGCAGCTCGGGCGGAACGCCGGGCCCGTCGTCCTCGACGCTGAGCGCGACGCGCGCGCCGTCGGGTCCGACGCGCACGCGCACGACCGTGCGCGCGTGGCGCGCGGCGTTCTCGAGCAAGTTCTCCACCAGCCGCCGCAAGCGCCGCTCGTCGCCTTCCACCCAGCTCTCGTCCGCGATCTCGACGTCGTGGCGCAAGCCGTCACGGGGCGCGCCGTCGACGGCGGCGCGCGCCAGGGTGCCCAGATCGACCGGTTCCGACAGCCGCGGCGCGACGCGTTCCTCGCGCACGAGCGCGAGCAGGTCGCCGATCGTCGCGGATGCCTCGACCGCCGCCGCCGCGATGCGGTCGAGCGCATCGTCGCGCGCCGCATCGCCCGCGCCGCGCGCGCTTTGCGCGACCGACGCGATGCGCGCGAGCGGTGTGCGCAGCTCGTGCGCCGCTTCGGCAGCGAAGCGCGCCTCGCGCTCGCGGGCGGCGACGAGCGGGCGCACGGAGATCGCGGCCAGCGCGTACGCGGCCGCGCCCGCGACCAGCAGCAGCGGGAGGTCGAGCAGCGCCAGCGCCAGCGCATTCTTGCGCAGCGCGGCGGCGTACACCGCACTGCCTTCCGGGGTGCCGAGAACCGGCTCGAGGAGGTCGTGCTCGCGCCCGGCGAGGTACCAGAACGCCGCGGCGTCCAGCACGAAGAGCATGACGACGAGGATCGCGAGATACGACGCGCAGAGGCGCGCGACTACGCGTGCAATGAGTAGCCGACCCCCCACACGGTGCCGATGCGGTCGCGCGCACCGACCGCTGCGAGCTTCTTGCGCACCGACGAGACGTAGACGTCGACCACGTTGCTCGACCCGTCGAAGTCGTCGCCCCACACGCGCTCGAGGATCTGCGCGCGCGTCACGGCGATCCCCGCGTTGGCGGCGAGATATTCCAGCAGCCGGAACTCGGTGGCACCGAGCGCGACGTCGCGTCCGGCGACGCGGACCGAGCGCGCGCCGCGGTCGACCACGAGGTCGCCGACCTCGAGCGTGGCATGGATCGGCAGCGCCGCGCGGCGCAACAACGCGCGCACGCGCGCCGCGAGCTCGTCCTCGACGAACGGCTTGACGAGGTAGTCGTCGGCACCCGCGTCGAGCCCGCGCACGCGGTCCTCCACCGCGTCGCGCGCGGTCAGAAAAAGAACCGGCGTTGCGACGCCCTCGGCGCGCGCGTCGCGGCAGATCGCAAAGCCGTCGCGTCCCGGCAGGACGACGTCGACGATCGCCGCGTCGTACGTGCCGCGCAACAGCATCTCGTAGCCGCTCTCGCCGTCGCTCGCGACGTCGACCGCGTACTTGCGGCGTTCGAGCATCGCGCGGATCGCAGCGGCGATCTCGCGCTGATCTTCGACCACGAGGATTCGCACGACCGGCCGCTTCGCCGCGCCGCACGGCGGCACCGTTGTGTGAAGAGTTTCTGAAGCCGGCCGGCACGCCGCTTCACCCCTGCCTCAGCCGGCCCGACTAGCCTGACGGGAGTTCGGTTCTCCGGAGGTTCGCACGGTCTTGCAGCTCTTGCCGCTCTCCGCCCTCGTGCTTGCCGTTGCGACCGCGGTTGCCGCCGCGGGCATGCCGGCCTCGGCAGGCGCCTCGCGCGACGCGCGCGACGTCCCGTTGGTCGATCAGAACGGCACGCCGTTCACCTTGCGCGACTTGCACCGCCCCACGGCGGTGATCTTCGTCGCGTCACGCTGCGGGGACGCGTGCCCGATCGCCGAAGCGCTGTTCTCACGCCTGTCGGCGAAGCTCGCGCGCGAGCGCGTCGACGCGCGGCTGCTCACGGTGACGCTCGACCCCGACAACGATCCACCGATCGTGATGGGAAATCTCGCGCGCACGTTCGGAGCGAACGCGGCGCGCTGGCGTTTCGCGAGCGGCAAACCGTCCGACGTGCGCCGTTTGCTCGACGCCTTCAACGTCGCGCGGCTCGACGGCAAGTTCCACGGAACGTTCGCCTACGTGCTCGACGCGCACGGCCTGCCGGCGCGCTTGGTGATGCTGTCGACGGCCGCCGACGGCGAGCTGCTCGGCTACCTTCGCACGGCTTCGCGGCGCGGCTAGCGAACTGCTAAGGCGCTATCGAACTCGTGTCCATTCTCGGGCGATTTCCCCCGCCACGACGCCCGAGAACGGTGACTTGTTCAGCGGCGCCCTAGAGCCGGTCGCGGAGATCGATCGCGAGCGCGCGCAGCGACGGATCGGCGGCGTCGCGCGCGCAGCGGTCGAACGCGACCCGCGCGTCGGCGCGCCGCCCGCCGCGCAGCAGCACGGTGCCCAGCGCGAAGCGCGCCCGCGCGTAGGCCGGCGACAGCTCGAGCGCGCGGTCGAGCTCGGTGCGCGCGGCTTCGTCGCGCCCGCCGCGCAGTTCGACCAGCGCGAGATCGTAGTGCGCGACGGCGTATGCCGGATCGGCGCCGATCAGCGCGCGGAAATCGGCGCGCGCGGCGGCGAGATCGCCGGCGCGCAGCGCCGCGAGCCCGTGTCCGTAACGAGCCAGGAACGAGTCGGGCGCGATCGTGCGAAAGCGGTCCGCCGCGGCCAGCGCCGCGGGCAGGTTGCCGCGTTGCAACTGGAGCGCGACGAGGTTCGCAGCCGCCGCCGCGAAACCGGGATCGCGATGGAGCGCCTCATCGAGCAGCCGCGCCGCGTTGTCGTCCCGGCCGAGATGGATCTCCGCGAGCGCCTGGTCGTACCGCGCCGACGAGTTCTTCGGCTCGGGCGGATCGAGCGCCACGACGCGAGCGAACTCGGTGGCCGCGGCGTTCCAGTCGCCGCGCTCCTCGGCTGCGACGCCGCGCGCGAAACGCTCGTGGACCTCACGCCGGTGAGCCTCCGCCGCGAGCGACGCCGCGTCGGTCGCGCGCGGCGCGGCCGTGGGGCGCGAGTACGTCTGAGCCGTCGCCGGCACGGGTGTGCTCGCGAGCGCGAGCACCGAGCCGGTCGCAAGCGCGAGCAGCGCGACCGCCAGCACCCGAGCTGTCACGTCAATCGCGCGGCAAGCCGGCGGCGGTTGCCGTCCGAGCGGTCGCAGCGTGTTCGGGCGCGCAATCCCAGCCGGTGCGGCCGCTTTCGGTGATTGGCCCGAGCAGCGACGGGATGGCGCTGGGGACCAGCGAGCCGGGATCGTCGAGGAGCAGCTCCGCGCCCATGGCGGCGCCTGCGCACGCGCCGAGCGCGAGCACCGCGGCCATCCCCCAGCGCAGGATCTCCCTCATACGGACGATCGTACACCATGCACGTGAAGGCTTCCTGAAGGCCGCCCTCGCCATCGCGCTTTTCGCGGCAGCCGTGCCGGCGCAAGCGGACGAACTGGTGGTCGGCGCCCTGCGCGACCAGGACGGCAGCGTGGTGGCCGGGGCGTCGGTCGTCGCGCTCGATGCGAAAGGCGCCGTGATCGCGCGCGACCGCAGCGCCGCCGACGGCACCTTCGCCCTCGCGGCGCCGGCGCGCCCCGCGATCGTGCTGGTGACGGCCGATGACGCGGACCTGCTGCGCATCGTCGTGCCGGGCGGCGACGCGCCGCTCGCGGCGATCGTCCGCCGGCACCGCTCCGCCGGCCTCATCCCGTCCGTCGCCGACGTCGCGGCGCTGCCCGCGGGCAGTCTGGACGCGATCGGTTCGGTGCTGCCGTATCGCGTCACGTTCCCCGGCACGATCGCGGATCGGTGGCTGTCGCGCGGGCGCGGCGTCACCACCGTCGAGGGGCTGCCGTTCTACCGCCGCGGCGACGGCGGCGACACGACGAGCCTGCTCCCCGCCCACTCCTTCGGAGCGCTCGACGTGCGCGACGCGCTGCAGGCGCCGTGGTACGGCGACCGCGGCGGCGCCGGCATCGTCGACGCGCGCCTGTTCGACCGCGCGGATGCCGTGCGGGCGACGACCGGCGACGTGGCGTTCACGGCCGGCCGCGACCCGGTCGTGCTCGCGGCGACGTCCTGGGACGGCGACGGCGTGCGGCGGCTGCTCGCCGCGCGCGCGAACGGCGCGCTCGGGCCCGTCGGTGCGACCGTCGTCGCGCTGTTCGGCGACGCACCCGGCGCGCACTACGCCGGCGCGGGAACGGAACTGCACGCGACGACGCGCACGTTCGACGTCGGTGCTCGGCTCGGTTTGACCGCCGACGTCGCTGACGCCGCGACGCGCAACGACGGCAGCGTCGCCGACGCGGTGTTCGACGTCTCCGGACGCGGACCGAACGCGATCGCGCTGCGCGCGCGCTGGCGCGACGAACGCGGCACGCTCGGAACCGTCGCGGTCGACCATCACGACGCCGCGCTGGTGTTCGGCACGACGCGCGGCAACGTTGCGCGCGTGACCGCCGCGGTCGCGTTCGCGTACGGCGACGAGGATCCGTACGGGGCGGGCTCGCACGATGCGTTCGCGGTGCTCCCGTCGCTCGCGCTCGACGCGCCGCTCGGCGCGAACTGGTCGTTGCACCTCGGCGGCGGCGCGTCGACGCTCGGCACGCCGGGTTTCGGGATCGCGCGCGCGTCGCTGGGCGAGGCCGGCATCGCATACGCTGACCGGCGGCGCCTGCGCGCCGAGCTGGTCGCATACACCGAAGGCGACAACGGTCCGACGGCGGTGAACCGCGGCTTCGCGGCGTCGCTCGGCTGGGAGGTCGCGCCGCGCGTCTCGCTGCGCGCCTGGTCGCTGCGCGACGGCGACCGGTTCGACTCCGCGATCCCGCTCTATCCCGGCGGCCCGACGCAAACCACCTCGATCGGCCGGCGCTTCGACCGGGACGTCGTCTGGCTGACCTGGGACGCGCCGGCGCGTTTCGACGTCCTTTTGCGCGGCGGCGCGCTCGAGGGCAGCGCGCGCATCCCGCTCGGCGCGCGCTACGCGCTCAGCCTGGGCTCGTTCGTCCGCCGCGATGCGACCCGCGCGCTGTCGTTCGGTCTGGTCGCGCACTGACGGCAAGCAAATCCGTGCCGGGGTCGAAGCACGCGGCATGACGCTGTTCTTCCGCCGTCTTCCTTTTGCTGTCGCCGCGGCGCTCGCGGTGGCGCAGCTCGCCGTCTCGCCGGTTCCCGCGGCCGCCGCGGAAGTCGTCGCCGTCGTGCCGTTCGCCGTGCCCGGTTCGGAGAAGATCCAGAACATGGACGACGCGACGGGGACCCTGGCGACGAAGCTCACCGAGCACGGCATCACACCCAAGACGCTGCCGCCGACCGATCGGCTCGGCGTGGTCGCGAACGCGGCGCAAATCTGCGCGCAGACCGGCGCGACCGCGATCCTGGTGCCGACGACGCGCACGGAGCAGGCGGTGCGCCAGAAGAACTACGTCGTCACCACGATCAACTACTTCGCGACGCACGTCGAGGTCCGGCTCTCGCGGCTGCGCTGCGACGGCACGCTGGCGTGGACGGGCACGGCCGTCGGCGACAAAGACTACTACGCGTCCAACGTGCAGGCGGCCGTCGCCGACGGGATCACGCAGGCGACCGGGCGCGCGTTGGACCAATATGCGGCGCGGCCGGCGGACCCCGCGGCACCGGCGGCGGTGACCGGCGCGCCGGCCGCAGCGCCGGCGACGGGCACGAAGGTCGCCATCGTGCCGTGGACCCAGCTCGGCGCGCAGCCGGATCCGAGCCTCGACTTCACGACGGAGGAAGCGCGCAAGCGCTTCACGGCGCGCGGCGTCAACGCCGTGGTCACCGAACCTGCCGATCATCTCGTCGCGACGAAAGACGCGCCCGCGATGTGCGCGCGCTACGGCGCGTCGAGCCTCGTGATGGGGACGCTGCGCTGGGAGCAGACGTCGAAATTCGCCGGGATCGCCACGCACGCCGAGGTGATGCTGACGAGCGTCGACTGCACGGGCAAGGTGATCGCATCGCAGGACGCCGTCGGCGAGCACTTGCACCACGGCGCGAACTTCCGCGCGGGCGTGTCGTCGGCCATCGAGGACGCGTTCGGGCACTGGGCCGAGACGCCGCTGCCCGTCGTGAAGAGCTAGGAGCCTTCGGCCTTTTCCGCCGCGAGGTACGCCGCGTTGAGTACCGCATCGCGCGTGCGACGGGCGCTCGCGGCCGCCGCGGCGGCATTCGTGCTGCTGACCGCATGCGCTCGCGGCGACCAGCGCACCGGTGGCGGCCGTCATCCGTGGACGCAGCCCGGCGTGCTGCGGCTCGCCGACGTGGCCGATCCCGACAGCCTCAACCCGCTGCTGTCGACGATGGACCTCAGCTACGACATCTCGTCGCTGATCTTCTCGTACCTCGTTGTGGCAGACGCGCGCGGCACGCCGACCGGCGATCTCGCGACCGAGGTGCCGTCGCTCGCGAACGGCGGCATCTCGCGCGACGGCAAGACGTACACGTATCACCTGCGCGGCGGCGTTCGGTGGCACGACGGCGTGCCGCTCACGTCACGCGATGTCGCGTTCTCGTGGCGCGCGATCGTCAACCCGCGCAACAACGTGCTGCACCGGGAGGGCTACGACCACGTCGCGCGGATCGACACGCCGGACGACCGCACCGTCGTGGTGCACCTCGTGCGGCGCGATCCGCCGTTCGTCACCCAGTTCTTCACCACGCTGCAAGAGGGCGCGAAGCCGATCGTACCCGAGCACCTGCTGCGCAAGGCGCCGGAGATCAACGACGTGCCGTTCAACGCGCATCCCGTCGGCACGGGGCCGTTTCGCTTTGTGGCGTGGGACCGCGGGCGGCGCATCACGCTCGCGGCGAACGAACGGTACTTCAAGGGCCGGCCGAAGCTCGACCGCATCGAGCTGTCGATCCTGCCGGACATGAACACGATCGCGACCGCGCTGCGCACGCACGAAGTCGACATGCCGGTGTCGGCCGACCCGCTGCTGTATGACCACTTCCGCGCCACGCCGGGCTTGCGCGCGACGCTCACCGACTGGAACTCGCAGTACATGCTGATGCTCGACGACGCGCGGCCGGGGCTGCGCCACGTCGACGTGCGCCGGGCGATCGCGCGCGCGATCGACTACTCGGTGCTCATCGACAAGCTGACGTTTCGGACGGGGCTGCCCGCGCACGACATCGTGCCGCCGGCGTCCATCGGGTTCGCGCACAATCCCGCGTACGCGTACGATCCCGCGGCGGCGCGCGCACTGCTCGAACGCGGCGGCTGGCGCGCCGGCGCCGACGGCATCCGGGCGAGCGGCGGCACGCGGCTGGACCTGGTGATGGTCGTCGATCCCAGCGGTCAGGGCCCGGCGTACGCCGTGCAGTTGCAGCAGATGCTACGCGCCGTCGGGATCGGGCTGACGATCAAGCCGTATCCGTACAAAGGCATCTTCGCGTTCGACGGTCCGATCGTGAACGGGCGGTTCGATCTCGCCGTGTTCGGCAACACGCTGCCGTACGATCCCGACAGCACGAGCACGCTGACGTGCGCGAACTTCGCTCCCAAGGGTGAGAACGAGTCGCGCACGTGCGATCCGGCCATCGACGCACTCGAGCGCGCCGGCCTGGCGACCGACGACCCGCGCGCGCGCGCCGCGATCTACCGCACGATCGGGCGGCGGGTGCACGACACCGTGCCGTTCATCCCGCTGTTCCGCCGACGGCGCGTGTCGGTGTTCAACGACGATCTGCGCGGGTACGATCCCGCGCCGGTCGCGGCGCCGTGGTGGAACGCGTACGCATGGTCGATCTGACCCAGGCGCTCGCGTCGCGTTTCGCCGCGCTCGCGCTCGGCCACGTGACGCGCGAGTATCCGAACAAGCTCGACCACGTGCTGCGCGCGCCCGGCGATCTGCAAGGCCCGCGCGCGTTGCACCCGATCTTCTACGGCAGCTTCGACTGGCATTCGTGCGTGCACGGCTACTGGCTGCTGTGCACGCTGCTGCGCACGTTTCCGGCGCTGCCCGAAGCGTCGCGCATCACCGCACTGCTCGACGCGCACCTCACCGAGGAGAACGTCGCGGGCGAGGTCGCGTACCTCGATGCGCCGGAGCGCGCCGCGTTCGAACGGCCGTACGGCTGGGCGTGGCTGCTGATGCTGCACGCGGAGCTGACCCGGCATGCGAACGACGACGGACGCCGCCGCGCGCAGACGCTGGCCCCGCTCGCGCGCGCGTTCGCGCGGCGGTTCCTGCGGTATCTGCCGTACGCGACGTATCCCGTGCGCGCGGGGACGCACGCGAACAGCGCGTTCTCGCTGGCGCTCGCGCTGGAGTACGCGACGCTCTGCCGCGACGACCGGCTGTTCGGCATCGCCCGCGACAAGGCGCGCGCGTGGTTCGCGAACGACGCCGGCTGCCAAGCCTGGGAGCCCGGCGGCGAAGACTTCCTGTCACCGGCGCTGATCGAGGCGGAGTGCATGCGCCGCGTGCTGCGTGCGCCCGAATACGCGGCGTGGCTGCGGCGCTTTCTGCCGCGTCTGGAGCACGGCGAGCCGGCGGCGCTGTTCGCGCCCGTCACGGTGAGCGACCGCACCGACGCGCGGATCGCGCACCTCGACGGGCTCAACTTGAGCCGCGCGTGGTGCTTTCGCTCGATCGCGAACGCGTTGGACGCCGGCGACGCACGGCGCGCGCCGATGCTTTTCGCAGCGGACGCGCACCTGCGCGCAAGCCTGCCGCACGTCGCGACGGACTACATGGGCGAGCATTGGCTGGCGACGTTCGCCGTGCTCGCGCTCAGCGCGGGCGGTTCTCCTTAGAAAGCGCCCAGACCGTTCGGACTGCCGGGTGTCGGAGGCAGCAAGAGCAATGCATCGACAGGGTTGAGCGATCCGAGGTGCGCGTAGATCGAAGCCGCACCGGCGGAGCCCGAACCGAAATCGTTCGCTTGCGCGTAGAGGCCCGAGACGAATGGCGCGCCTGCGCTCGTTCCGCCCAGAACGATCCAGCCGCCGTCGTTGCTGTCGTACACGGCGATGCCGGGGTCGAGCGCCGCGACGAACGAAACGTCGGGCACCGAACGGGTCGTGCACCCGGTACCGGTTTGCCATTGAGGCGCCGCTATGCTCGCGCTGCAGCCTGCTCCGGATGCATACCAGACCGATTCGTGCCAGCCGCGCGGGCTGGAATCGCGATGGAGCTCCGTGCCGCCGACCGCGGTCACGTAGGCGGATGACGCCGGGAACTGCACGCTGCCGTCGTCACCGGTGCTCGCGACGATCGCGATACCCGGATGGTTGTAGTGGCTGTCTTGCGAAGCGTTGCGGCTCCGGTCGGGGATGCCGTAGCTGTTGCTGATCGCGGCGGGAGTCAATGCCGCCGCATCGTCGACGGCTTTCGCGAGCACGGTGGGGTTTGCGTTCACGGCCTCGATCAACGCGAGTCGACAGGTGGGGCACGCCGCGGACGCCATCGCGAGGTCGAGCGACATCTCCTCGGCCCAGCTCTGATTGTACTTGGTGCTGTTGCCCGGCCCCGCAATCTTGGTGAAGCAACCGTTCGCCGACGTACATGGCGCGAGCCCGAAGCGGCTCCGATAAATCGCGAGGTCAGACTCGGCGGACGGATCGTCGTATGCGGCGACGATCGCGATCAGCGGCCCGGTTCCCGGGCGGCTATCCGCGACGGGAAGACCGTACGCGGACCGCAAGTCGGACGGCGTCAACCCGGGGATGTTGGCCGCATTCGGGTCGGCGACGGGTTTGAAGCCCAGGTTGACCTTCACGTAACAGCCCAGCTCGCCGAGCAGGACGGTGCAGGCGCCGGGCAGCGCGCGGGAATATTGCGGGGTGCGTTGCGCGCCTTGCGTAGTGGCGCCTTGCGCCGGTGCCGGAGGGCTGATGCCGCCGGCGGCACCGCACCCTGGCAGCGCGATGACGCCGGCGAGGGCGCCGGCGACGGCGACGGCTCGTATCTGATTCACGTTGGATTCTGCTCGTTTCGTTGGAGATGAGTGCTGGTGACAACGTCGACCATTGCGTCGACGACGATGGGGTCGAATTGCGTGCCGCGGCCTTCGACGAGTCGCTCGAGCGCGACGGCCGGTGCGAGCGGCGCACGGTAGGGGCGCCGCCCGATCATCGCGTTGAACGCGTCGGCGACGCAGACGATGCGCGCACTGGACGGGATGTGCGCCCCCGCCAAACCGTCGGGATAGCCGCGCCCGTCTATGCGCTCGTGGTGGTTGCGGACGGCGCTCAACAGATGTGAGACCAGCGGCAGCGTGGCGATGAGCTCCGCGCCGTCCACGGCGTGCCGCTGCATGACGACGAACTCGTCCGTCGTCAGCCGCCGCGGCGCGTTGAGTATCTCCAGCGGCGTCGAGATCTTGCCGATGTCGTGAATCAAGCCGCTCCGCGCGATCTCGATCGTAGCCTGCTTGCTCAACGACAGGCGCTCGGCCAGGCGTGCGCACCAGGCCGAGACGGCGCGCGAGTGCTCCGCGGTCAGCTCATCGCTTTGATCGAGCCGCGTCATCAAGTCATCGAGCGCGACGTCGATCTCGTCGATGGCCTCGCGATGCGTCGTTTCGACCAGTCGCGGCCGCGCGGTCAGGTGCTCGATGTCGGCACGGAGCCGCGCGAGCTCAGAATGCGCGACACCGGCATTCGGAACGTCTCCGATCACCTCGCACGTGGCGTCGAGCGCCACAGACATCAGCGCCGCGACGGGCAGAATTCCCGCGTAGCGCTGACAGCATGATTCAACGAAGGCGAGCAGCGGCACCCAGTTCGCGGAAGCGACCGCAGCGGCGAATCGTTCGACGAAACGCATGACGATGATCTCCGCCGCGACGGTTCGATAGAGGGGCGCGATAGTGTCGAGCGCGTTCGACGCAATGTCGTGGATGCGCGCATTGAGCGCCAAACATAACCGGAGATCGCCGACTGGGGCGACGCGTGAGGTTTGATACACGGGGTCCTTTCCGAGCTGTACCGGTGGATCGCACGGGTACCGCTCGATGAGCCTAGGAGATCGACTTGATCGGTGCACTACCCGCAATTGGGTAATGGAGCGGAAGAGGTGGTCCTTCCGAGCGTTGTCTCATCCGCTGGCGCCGCTCGTCGATCAGTCCGGCGCCGATCGCGTAGACGACGGCGCGGCGCCGGCCGCTGCACCCGAGCTTGCGGCAGATTGTACGAACGTGAACGTCGATCGTCTGCGGGCTGCGCTCGAGCTCGACGGCGATTTCTTTGCTCGTCTCTCCCGCTGCGACGTGGCGAAGGATCGTAATCTCGAGCTCGCTAAGCAGCGCGACTCGCGCTTGAGGCGACGTCGGCAGCGACAGTGCTTCGATGAAGCGACCGATCCCACCGAGCTCGACACGCTCGAGCCGTTTGAGAGCGTCCGGCAACGAGAACGGGCTGTCCGAGCATCCGGTCCACCGGGAAAACAGTGCACGGATTGCCTCGACGAGCGTTCCGAAGCGGGGGCCGGCTCGCCGAGCGGCCGCGCGCAACGTGGCGATCACGCTGCGCGCACGGCCGTCGTGCGCGAGCAGAATCTCCGCGATCGCGAGGAACGCCTGCGCACGCAGCGCGGCGCGATCGGCGGCGTCGTTGTTCCGCAGCGCCGCACGGCTCTTCCCGATCGCGCGCGCGCTTGCCGGGCGCAAGCCGGCGGCGGCCGCGTAGGCGGCGACTTCTGCCCAGCGCATCGCGCGCCGATCGTGGTCGAACTGTTTCTCCGCGCTGGGTGCGAGCAGCGAATGCGCATGCTCGAACCGGCCGTTCCAGGCGGCGCGGAGCGCCTGGGCGGGAAGCAGCGACTCACTCGCCATCGGGGTGAGGAAGATGCGAAGCTCTGCGAGCTCATCGTCGAGCACCGCGATCGCCGGAAGGTTCCCCGCATCGATCTCGAGCTCGTACAAATTCATCGTCGCATAGAGGGCGAGGATCGGATTCGCGGCCTTTCGCGCGTACTCGGCCATTCGAACGAGGTGGCCACGCGCCGCGGCGGGGTCGTCCTCCGCGCCGATGGACAGGTTGTGCAAAACACTCAGAGCGCGCGCCGCGATATCGTAGACATCCGCCGCGTTCGCGTGTTCGAACGCCCGCAGCGCGAGGTCTTTCGCGGACGAGCAGTCGCCGTCGTTCAAGGCGACGAACGCTGCTTGATGAAAGATCCGCGCGCGGGCGGCGTCGTCCCGCACGGCGTGGATACGGCCCAGCGCCCTGCGTGCGGCGCCGCGGGCGTCGTCGATCCGCCGTGCGCCGACGTACGCGGTGGCGAGCAGCGCCCAGAGCTGCGCTGCATCGCCGTCCGCGAGGCGCGAGCGCTTGATCTCTCGGGCGAGAAACTCCACGCAATCGGTTCGCCCTCGGCGCACCAAATCGAGCCCGTACCGGACGACGACCTGGGTGCGGGCAACGTCCTCGACCTCCGCCAGCGCCATGTCGAACCACGCATCCGCGAGATCGAAGCGATCGTCGAGCGAGGCGACCATCGCCTTGAGCGCAAGCGCCGAGGGATTTCGCGCCAAGATCTGATTCGGAACCGCCGCGAGCGCAGCCCGCACGGCATCGATCTGACCGAGATCGAAGGCCCGAAAACCGTATTGTTCGATCGACGCGGCGACGAGGGCCGGATCGCCGGCGTGTACGCGCACGACGATGGCCTCAGCCCAACGGCCCGCGCGCTCGAGGGACGACGCCGCGTCGCCCGGGAGCGTCGGGCGCAGCGGTGTCGCAGCGCCGGTGCGCGGCGCGAGCGCATGGGCACCCGAAAACGCCGTCACCGGCACTCCGCTTGATTCGGCGGTCGATTGCGTCCATGCGGAGCCCGTGCCATGCGGCAACGTTACGTACACCCGGTAACGGTCGCGACGACGATGCGCGGGAGGTAACGCGGCGGTAACGAGATCGGCCGGCGCGGCTTACGCACCGGCCGTTACCGTGCGGGCTCAGGCTAGGCGAGTGGGAACGTGCTATGAGCCCGAGCCCTCTCGAAACGAGCAACGACGGATTACAACCTTGATTCCCACGCCCAGACCCACCGAGTCGGCGGCGCGCCCGGCGCGCCCGCACAGCACCCCGGCGCCGTTTCACCGGTATCCGTCAGCACGCGGAGGGGTGATAGCGTTCGTAGCGCTGGTGTGCTTGCTCGTCGTCGCCCTGAGCGTTCGCGAGATTTGGGACAGTCGCGCCGCGGACATACGCAACTCGCAGCGGCAGACGACCAATCTGGCGCAGTCGCTGGGCCAGCAGGTCACGGACACCTTCCAAACGGTCGACAGCGTTCTGCTCGACCTTTCGGAGCGGGTCGAGACGGAGGGCACCGCGCCGGCGGAGCTGCGCCGGCTTCGGGCGGTCATCAACGCCCGGGTTCGGGAGCTGCCGGTCATTCACAATCTGTTCATCATCTCAGCGAACGCAGCCAGATTGGTGGACGCCAACCCGCCCAAGGATGCGACGTCCCGAGACCGCATGTATTTCAAGTATCACCGGACCCACGCAGACCGTCGAACCTATATCGGTCCGGCCGTCCGCAGCCGAACCGACGGTACCTGGGTCATCACAGCCTCACGCCGTTTGAACCATCCCGACGGCAGTTTCGCCGGGGTCGCGGTCGCGGCGATTCAGGTGAAATACTTCGACCATCTCTATCAAAACGTCGATGTCGGGACGTTCGGAATCATCGGCCTGTCCCTCGCGGACGGTACGCTGCTGGTCAGAAAGCCCTTTTTGCGCGCGAGCATCGGTAAGAGTCTGGCGAAGGCCCCGTTCTTTAGCAAGGCTCGCTTGCAGATGTCGAGCGGCACGTACGAGAGCCGGTCGGTCATCGACGGTATATCGCGGTTCTTTGCCTATCGTCGCGTGGACCGTTATCCGCTCCGGATCGTCGTCGGCATGTCTCAGGACGAGGTGCTCACCGAATGGCGGTGGGAAATGTGGATCAACCTCGCTGAAGTCGCCGCGACGCTCGCAATCGTTCTCCTGCTCGGCACCTATCTCGTGCGCCAGATTCGACGGCGCGAAGCGGTTGAGGGCGAGCTCGCTCGGCTCGCTCTCGTCGACGGGCTCACGGGACTTGGAAACCGGAGGCGATTCGATGAGGTGCTCGACCGGGAATGGCGCCGAGCCGTGCGCGCGCGCACGTCGTTCGCGTTTCTCATGATCGACGTCGACGAGTTCAAACCGTACAATGACCACTATGGTCACCGCGCCGGCGATCGGGCGCTCAAGGCCATCGCCGCGTGCATCGCGACCGCTGTCGCGCGCTCCGACGATCTGTCCGCTCGGTACGGCGGCGAAGAGTTCGCAGTTCTGCTCCCGGCCACCGATGCGGTCGGGGCCTACCAGGTCGCGGAGACCATCCGCGGCGGGGTCGCCGGCCTGCGCATCGTCCACGCAGCGAGCCCGCTCGGGTTCGTGACGGTTAGCGTCGGCGCCGCCGCTGAGCGCCCCGTGCGCGGAAGCCACCCGGGCGCGGTCGTGGATGCCGCGGATTCCGCGCTCTACGATGCCAAACGGGCCGGGCGCAATCGGAGCGCGATCGTACGCGAACTCGAAACGACGGCAGCCGGCTAGCGAACCGGCGCACCACCACGTGAAGCCTCATCCATTTGCCGCAGGTAGTGCCGGTCGAACGCCGCCAGCAGGCCTTCGGCGTTTGCGTACGGACCCGGCACGTACGCGCGCGAGCCCGTGCCGAGCTGCGTCAGCTCGTTGATCGCCCAGTCCTGGCGGTTGGTGACGTCCCAGAAGTCGACCGCGTCGCTGGGTTCGAACCCCGGCGCGGCGGTCGCGGCGGCGTCGAACAACCACGCGCACGTGACGCGCGTGCGATCCGGCGCGACGGGCTGCACGAAGTGGGCCATCACGTAGTCGTGGTGCAGGCTCAGCAGCAGCGATGGGAAGATCGTGTAGTAGTACACGCGATCGAGATCGTCGCCGCCGACATCGCCGAGCGGTGCGCGCGCCGTTGTTCCGGTCGTCGTCAGGCTGCCGCCCTGCCGGCGCAGCTCCGAGTAGCCGCCGAGAAACGGACCCTCGGACAGATCGTTGCGCCCGCTGTCGGACGGCGACAGCTTGTCGAGCTGCGGGTGGACCAGCGGGCAGTGATAGCATTCCGAGTAGTTCTGAAACACCAGCTTCCAGTTGCACGCGAGGTCGTACTCGATCGTGCACGCGGTGCGCAGCTCGCCGATGCGCCACTGCGCGAACCGCCCGATGAGCGGTAAGAAGGCCTGCGCGAACGGCTCCGGCTGCGGCGCGAGCGAGACGAACACGAACCCCTCGAAGAGGGCGACTTCCGCTTGCCGCAGCGGATGATCGGCGCGTTCGAACTCCGGGACGTCCGCCATCGTGCGCGCCGCGATCAGCGTGCCGTCGAGCGCGTACGTCCAGGCGTGGTACGGGCACTGGATCGAGCCTGCGAAACGGCCCGTCGCCTGCGTGCACAAGCGCGTCCCGCGATGACGGCATACGTTGTAGAACGCGCGCACTCGGCCGTCCGCGCCGCGCGTGACGATGATGCTCTCGCCCGCGATCTCCGCGAGCACGAAATCGCCCGCGCGCTCGAGCTGCTCGGTTCGCCCGGCGCAGATCCAATCGCGCGCAAAGATGCGTTCTTGCTCCTGCGCGAACACCTCGGGGGCGTGATACCAGCGCGCTTCGAGCGCACGGGCTCCCGGGCCGACGTGCGGCTTGACGAACGCCTCCATCGCGGCGAGGTTCGGCGCGCGACACCGCAGGTCCGCGCGCAGGTCCGCGCGCCCGGTCGCGGTAGTCTAGCCGCATGCCAGAAGCGTACATCGTCGCCGCGGTACGAACTGCCGGCGGCCGCAAAGGCGGCAAGCTCGCGGGCTGGCACCCGGCGGACTTGGCCGCGCAGGTTCTCGACGCGGTCGTGACGCGTGCCGGCGCCGATCCGGCGGTGGTCGAGGACGTGATCCTCGGCTGCGTCGTGCAGATCGGGCAGCAGGCGATGAACGTCGCGCGCAACGCCGTGCTGGCGTCGGCGCTGCCGGAGAGCGTGCCGGGGACGACGATCGACCGCCAGTGCGGCTCCTCGCAGCAGGCGCTGCACTTCGCCGCGCAGGCGGTGATGTCGGGGACGATGGACGTCGTCATCGCCGGCGGCGTCGAGAGCATGACCCGCGTGCCGATCACCTCGTCCACGGTGTTCCCGGCGCAGAACGGGATGGGCACCTACAAGAGCCCTGCGATGGACGACCGCTATCCCGGCGTCGAGTTCAGCCAGTTCACCGGCGCCGAGATGATGGCGCGCAAATACGACCTCTCGCGCGACGAGCTCGACGAATACAGCTACGACAGCCACCGCAAGGCGATCGCGGCGACGAACGCCGGATATTTCGACGACGAGATCGTGCCGCTCGAAGTGCGGTTCGGCGACGGGTTGACGGTATCGCACGTCGTCGACGAGGGCATTCGTTTCGACGCGACGCTCGACGCGATCCGCTCGGTGAAACTGCTGCATCCGGAGGGCCGCGTCACCGCCGCGAGCTCGAGCCAGATCTGCGACGGCGCGTCGGCGGTTCTGATCGCGAACGAGCGCGGGCTCGCGCGGCTGGGCGCCCAGCCGCTCGCGCGCATCGCGCACATGAGCGTGATCGGGCACGACCCGGTGATCATGCTCGAAGCACCGATCGTCGCGACGCAGCGCGCGCTCGCAAAAGCGGGACTGAGCGCCGGCGACATCGATGCGTTCGAGGTGAACGAAGCGTTCGCGCCGGTGCCGCTCGCATGGCTCAAGACAACGGGCGCCGATCCCGCCAAGCTCAACGTGCACGGGGGTGCGATCGCGCTCGGCCACCCGCTCGGCAGCTCCGGCACGAAGCTGATGACCACGCTGCTGCACGCGCTGCGGCGGCGCGGCGGGCGCTACGGTTTGCAGACGATGTGCGAAGGCGGCGGGCTCGCCAACGTGACGATCGTCGAACGGCTCGCGTCATGAAGCTCGACGGCAGCGTCGCCGCCGTCGTCACGGGCGGCGCATCCGGGCTCGGTGCGGCGACCGCGCGCGCGCTCGCGGCGCGCGGCGTGAAGGTCGCGATCTTCGACCTCAACGCGGCGAGCGGCGAGGCGGTCGCGCGCGAGCTCGGCGGCACGTTCTGCGCCGTCGACGTCACGTCCGACGCGCAGGTCGACGCGGGGTTCGCGCAGGCGCGCGCGGCGCACGGCCAGGAGCGCATCCTGGTGAACTGCGCCGGCACGGGCAACGCGTTCAAGACCGCGTCGCGCGACAAGAAGACGGGCGCGATCCAGCATTTTCCGGTCGATCAGTTCGAGCGGATCATTCAGATCAACACGATCGGCACGTTTCGCTGCATCGCGAAGTCGGCTGCCGGAATGCTCACGCTCGAACCGCTCGAGGGGCTCGAGCGCGAGCCGCACGGCGAGCGCGGCGCGATCGTGAACACCGCGTCCGTCGCGGCGGTCGACGGTCAGGTGGGGCAGGCCGCGTACACGGCGTCAAAAGCGGCGATCGTCGGGATGACGCTCGCGATCGCCCGCGACTTGATGAACGAGGGTATTCGCGTGAACACGATCCTGCCGGGGATCTTCGACACGCCGCTGCTCGGCGCGCTGCCCGACGACGTCAAGGCGAGCCTCGCCGCCTCGATCCCGTTTCCCAAGCGCCTCGGCGACCCCGCGGAGTACGCGTCGCTCGCGCTCGAGATGATCGCGAACGGCTACTTCAACGGCGAGAGCGTACGGCTCGACGGCGCGATTCGCATGGCGCCGCGCTGAACGGAACGCAGCGCGCGCATGCTCGCTTGATAGGTCGAGCGGTTCGCCGGGTAAGCGAGCACCACATCGCCAACTTCACTTGAAAGATTGCGCACATGATCGAACGAGACTCCACGTCAACCGCGGGAAACAACACGCCCATCATCATCGCCGTCATCGTCGTCGCCGTCGTCGTGATCGGGCTGTTCGTGTGGCAGCCGTGGAACAACCGGTCCGCCACCGGCACGACCGGTACGCAATCCACTACGAACGGCCAGACGACGACCACCACGACGAACGGCACGTCCGGCGGCACCAGCGGCGGCACGACGCCCACCAAACCCTAACACCGCGGCGCACGCGCGCACGCTTAGAGCAGCTCGCGAGCGCCGTGCGGTTCGGCGCTCGCGAAGCGTTCGGGACGCAGCGCCGTGACGTCGAGCGACGTCGCGGCGCCGTCGACCACGATCTCGGCGACGAGCGCGCCGAGCGCAGGCGCGTGCATCACGCCGTGGCCCGATGCGCCGTTCGCATAATAGAGGTTCGGTACGCTCGGCGCACGCCCGACGACCGCGTGGCCGTCCGGCGACATCTCGTACAAGCCCGCCCAGCACGCGGCGCGATCGATCGCAATGTCGTGCAGACACGGCACGCGCTCGCGGCCGATGCGGGCGACGGTGTCGATCCACGCCGCTTCGACGCTGACGTCGAACGGATCGCGCGCGCCTGCCGCCGGCAGCAGCAGCAGCACGCGTCCGTCGCGCACGCGCACGTGGAAGCCGTCGCGCGCGAAGATCGTCATCGGCATCGTCGCGGACAGCACCCCGGTCGGCACGGTGACCGCGACTTGGCGGCGCAGCGGCGCGACGGGCAGGTCCGCGCCGGCAAGCCGCGCGACGCCGGCGGCCCACGCACCGGCGGCGTTCACGACCGCACCGGTTGCGACGATGTCGCGCTCGGTGCGCACCGCGGTGATGCGCCGGTCGTGCCCGCGCTCGATGCCCGTGACACGCGCGTCCCAGACGAACCGCACGCCGCTGCGTTCCGCGGCCCGCCGGTAGCCGTCGAGGATGCCGAGCGGCCGAATGAAGCCGTCGCTCGGGCAATACGTGCCGCCGGCGACGCCGTCGCGGTGCAGCGCCGGATTCAGGCGAGCGATCGTAGCGCAATCGACGTCGACCGCATCGTCGACGCCGTTCGCGCGCTGCACGGCGAGCGCAGCGCGCAGCGTCGCGAGCTCATCCTCGTCCGACGCGAGCCACAGGTAGCCGGCCGCGTCGTAGCCGCAGTCGCCGCCGGTCTCCTCAGTGAAGCGGCGCAGCTTCGCGCGCGAAAGCAGCGACAGCTGTACGTTGATCGCCGTCGCGAACTGCACGCGAAAACCGCCGGTCGCGCGACCCGTGCTGCCTGCGCCGGCATCCGCCGCGGCCTCGAGCACGACGACATCGCGCACGCCGCGTGCCGCGAGATGATATGCGACGCTCGCGCCGATGACGCCGCCGCCGACGACGACGACCTCCGCCGAGCGGTTCACGGCAGGTTGCCAGGGGCCGGCATCAGATCCAGCGGAACGTCCGCGCGCTGATCGCCGTGCCCGCGAGCGTCCACAGCACCAGCAAGCCGATCCACGCGCCGTAGTGCGCGAGCGAATGGCCGTACACGGAGACGTCGCGGAACGTGTCGATGAACTGCGTCGACGGCAGCAGGCGGAGCGCGGAGCTGACGGCGTGCGGGAAGCGGTCGATCGGGACGTAGGCATCGGACAAGAACGCGAGCGGCACGGTGAGGATCGACGCGATGTTGTTCGCGCTCTCCGTCGTGCGCGCGAGCGCGCCGATGATCGTGCCGAGCGACACGAACGTCGCGGTCCCGAGCAGCAGGATCGCGACGATCTCCAGCGGGTTTCCGATGATGTGCACGTGGAACACCAGGGCGCCGACCGTCACGAGGATCGTCGCCTGCGCGACGAGCAGCGCGACGCGGTACACCACCAGCGAGGCGAAGAACACGGCCGGCGGCATCGGCGTGAGGTAGACGCGCCGCAGCAGATGTTTCTCGCGGAACGTCGCGAGCATCACGCCGACGCCCCAAAACCCGGAGCTCAACACCTGCGCGCCGATGATGCCCGGCACCAGAAACGCCGACGAACCCGAGTTCGGCCCGGTCGAGAACGCGAACGAGAACAGCACGAGGAAGAATACCGGCATCGCCAGCGTCCAGAAGATCATCTCGCCGTCGCGCCGGAAGTACCACACGAAGTTCATCTTCGTCTGCACCAGAAACATGCGCAGCATCGTCATCCCGTTTCCTCGATCGTCTCGCCGGTGATGGCGATGAACGCGTCTTCCAGGGTCGGCCGGTGCATGTCGAGCGACGTGATCTTGGCGCCGGCGGCGTTCGCGTCCGTGACGACGGCGGCCAGCGCGAGGCCCGGCTCGCCGCGCGTCGCGAGCTTCCACTGCGAACCGGTGTGTGTCCACGTCCCGAGGTGCTGCAAATCCGCGCCCGGCGTGAAGCCGTCGGCCGCGATGGTGACCGACGCGTCGCCGCCGAACCGCGCGACGAGGTCGGCCGGCGTGCCGTCGGCGACGATCGCGCCGCGCTGGATCATGCAGATGCGGCCGCACAAACGCTCGGCCTCCTCGATGTAATGCGTCGTCAGCACGATCGTCTTGCCCGCGTCGCGCAACCGCTCGACTTCGGTCCACAAGATGCGCCGCCCGAACGCGTCCATCCCCGCCGTCGGCTCGTCGAGGAACAGCACCTCGGGATCGTGCTGCAGCGCCAGCGCCAGCGCGAGCCGCTGCTGCTCGCCGCCGGACATCTGCGCGATCTGCCGGTCGAGCTTGTCGTCGAGCCCGACGCGTGCCGCCATCTCTTCGGCGCGCGGCGCGATCGCGTAGTAGGCGGCGTACAACTCGAGAACCTCGCGCACGTTCGCCTTCTCCGGCAGCGACGTCGCTTGAAGCTGCACGCCGATGCGCGGCCGCAACCGCTCGAGTTCGCGCGCTCGCGTCGGATCGAGCTCGAGCACGCGCACCGCGCCGGACGTCGGCTTGCCAAGGCCGATGCAGCATTCCAGCGTCGTCGTCTTGCCGGCGCCGTTGCGTCCGAGCAGTCCGAAGATCGTGCCGCGCGGCACGGCGAAGCTGAGCGCATCGACGGCGGTGAGCTGGCCGAAGCGCTTGACGAGCCGCTCGACGACGATCGCTTCGTCCACACTGCGTTGGTTTCGGATGAACGTCACGCTTTCATCCCTCGGCCAGGGAAGGCGCGCCGCACCGGCGCAACTGCGGGTTCATGCGGGCCGGGGGCGCTAGCGGTGGCTGAGCGAATCATCGAAGACGGTGCGCCCAGCGTGGGACTGGTGATCGCGACGTTTGCCGCCGTGCCGTTCGTCCATCTCGCGCTGGAGTCGTGGAGGCGGAACTATCCGCACGTGCCCGTCCTCGTGTGCGATGACGGCAGCCCCAGAGAAGAGCAGCTTCGCACGCTCTGTTCCACCTACGGCGCGTCGTTCGCGCGCAATGGCGCGCGCGCGCGAGCGAGCGTTGGCGACATGTCGGCCTTCGTCCGCGGGTTCGATTGGGCGCGGGAAGCGGAACTGCAGATCCTCGTCAAGATGTCGCGGCGATTCATCCCGCTGACGGACTGGGTCCCGGAGCTCTGGGCGCTTGCGCGTGAAACGCAATATGCGACGTACAGCAATCGCTGCGCGCACTTCAATTTCGGGTTTCGTACGGAATGCACCGCGTTCCACGTCCGCAGCTGGTTCGATGCGGGAGCAGTCGAGGAGCTGCGCGCGCGCGTCGCGCGCAACGAACCGGCGTTCGTCGAAGGGTACGTGCACGACTTCTGCCGGCACGTCCACGAGCGGCGGTGCGAAGCGAATCAGGAGTTCGAACGGCACCACCCGCGACCCCCCGATGCCGACGGGTACGGAGTTTGGAACATCATGCCGGATAGTCGCATGACGCGAAAGGCCGACCTGCTGTGGCACGATTCCGAAGCGCCCGTCGACTACCATCGCGCGTCGGTACTCTACGGACTGCCGTACCGCTTGGAAGATTTCGTCGACCCCAATGAGGGCTTGGGCGACGGTTCCATGTGATGCCGCCGCGCTGAGCATTCGCCAGGAAACTTCGCACGACGGCGCAATCGGGAAGTCATGCTGCGCGTCCACCTGTTCGGGCGGCCGCGGTTGTCGCTCGACGACGTCGCGCTCTCCGCGAGCAGCCGGCCGAAGGTCGTTCCGCTGTTGGGGTACCTCGTCGTGCACCGCGCCGCGCCCGTCGCGCGGCGGACGGTCGCGAACGCGCTGTGGCCCGACGACGCCGAGGACGAGGCGCGCGCGAACCTGCGGCGCCACCTCAACTACCTCCACGCGCTGCTGCCGCCCGCAACGCAAGGCCGTCCGTGGGTGCTCGGCGAGGGAGGTCAGCTCCGGTGGAATCCCGCCTGTGACGCATGGCTCGACGTCGCGGAGTTCGAGCGGCTAGCGGCGATCCCACAGCGGCTCGCCGATGCCGTCGGATTGTACGACGGCGAGCTCCTCGCCGGCGTCGACGGGGAATGGCTCGAACCCGAGCGCGACCGTTTGAGGGCGCTGTACCGCGGAGCCCTCGACGCGCTCGTCGCGCGCCTGCGCGCCGCCCGCGACTACGCCCCGGCGATCGTCGCCGCGCAGCGTCTGCTCGCGAACGATCCGTGGCGCGAAGACGTGCTGCGCACGCTGATCCGCCTGCGCCACGAAGCCGGTGACCGCGCGGGCGCGCTGCAAGAATACGAGCGGTTCGCGCGCACGCTGCGCGACGAGCTCGATGCCGAGCCGATGGCGGAGACGCAGGCGGTGTACGCGTCGGTCGCGGACGACGCCGCGCCCGCGCACGACGCGCCGGCGCCCTCAGCACGCCCCGGCGATGCGCAGCGCGGTGAGGGCGCGACGTTCACCTCGCTGCCGTTCGTCGGCCGCGCGGCGGAGCTCGCCGCGCTGCGCCGGCGCTGGGACGCGACGGTTGCAGGGCATGGCGGGCTGGTGCTCGTCGGCGGAGAGGCGGGCATCGGCAAGACGCGGCTGGTGCGTGAGTTCGCCGTGCATTGCGAAGCGCGCGGCGCGCAAGTGTACGGCGCCGGCACGACGCTACCGGAGACGGCGCCGTACCAGCCGTTCGTGACGCTGCTGCGCGTGATCGCGCCGCTCGCCGCGACGGTTTCCGTCGATCCGTTATGGCTGAGCGCGCTCGCGGCGCTCGCGCCGTCGCTCGCTGAGCACGCGCCCGATCTGCCGCCGCTGCCGGCGGTCGATCCCGGCCGCGAGCGCATCCGCTTGTTCGAAGCGTGCAGCAGCGTCTGGCAAGCGATCGCGATGCGCCGTCCCGTCGTGCTCGTCGTCGAAGACGTCCAGTGGGCCGGCGCAGCGACCCTGGGACTCCTCGAACACCTCGCGCGCGGCGCGTTGCGCAGTCGCGTCTTGATCGTCGCGACGTATCGCGAGGACGAGCTTGCACTGAGCCACTCCTTGCGGGCGACGCGCCGGCGGCTGGAACGCGACGCGAGCGCGTCGCACGTCGCCGTGTCACGCCTGGGCTGCGATGAGGTTGAAGAGCTCGTCCGCGCGCTCGGCCACGTCGACGATCCGGCGACGCTCGCGCGCGGTCTCCACGAGCGCAGCGACGGCAACCCGTTCTTCCTCGAGGAGATGCTGCGCGATCTCGGCGAGACGGGCCGGCTGCGCGACGGATCCGCGCTCGCCGAAACACCCCTCGGCGCGCGCGTTCCGCCGGCCGTGCGCGACGTGCTCGCCGCGCGCCTCGCACGCCTGAGCGAGCGCGCGAAGACGCTGGCGGAAGTCGCCGCGGTCATCGGCCGCGGCTTCGACGTCGAGCTGCTGCGCGAGACGACGGGCTGGCTCGAAGCGACGGTGCTGGACGCGCTCGGCGAGCTCACCGACCGGCGCATCGTCGGCGAGCAGAGCACGAGCGCCGGGTTCGACTACGCGTTCGGCCACCAGCTGATCCAGACGATGGTGTACGACGACGTTGCACCGCCGGTGCGCGCGCGCCGGCACCGCCGCATCGCCCACGTGATGACCGAGCTCTACGCGGACCGCGGCGACGACATCGCAGCGGAGCTCGCGCTCCACTGGGATCGCGGAGCCGAACCGGAGCTCGCCGCGGAGCGCTATCTGGCGGCGGCGTGCCGCGCGCTCGACGTGTACGGCAACGAGGATGCAGCGCGACATCTCGTGCGCGCGCTGGAGCTGAGCACGTCGCGCCGCGTGCGGTTCGACGCGCTCCTGCTGCGCGAGCGGATCGCGGCGGCCGCCGGCGACCGCGCGCTGCAAGCGGAGATCGCCGGCGAGCTCACGCACCTCGCGCGCTCGATCGACGACGAGGACGCGGCCTGCACCGTGCTCGAGCGGCGCATCGCGCTGGCGCAGGTGACCGGCGACCGGCGTCACGAGCGCGTGCTGCTCGCGCTGTTGCGGCGCCGTGCGCGCCGGTCCGGCGCCGTGCGCTGGCACGCCGCGTGGCTCGAAGGCGAAGCGCGCTATCGGCGCGCGATCAACGACTTCGGCGCGGCGCGCGATGCGTTCGCGGAGCTGATCGCGCTCACCGAACGCACCGGTGACCGCAGCGCGCACGCCAACGCGCGCCTCGCCTTCGCCGACACCTACATCTACGAAGGCCGGCTCGACGAAGCGTATCGCGCGCTCGACGACCTCCGTGCCGCCGTGCACGCCGCGGGCGATCAGGGCGCGCTGGTGCGCACGCTCATCGCGTTCTCGCGCGCGGCACTGGCCCAGCAGGACTACGCCGCGATGTCACGCTTCGCCGCAGAAGCGCACGACGTGAGCCGCGCGATCGGCGATCGCGAAGGCGAAGCGCTCGCGCTGCACACGATCGCGAACGGCTTGGTGTACACGTTCAGCGTCGGCGACGCGGAGTCGTACTACCTGCGCGCGCTCGAGCTCTACGAGCGCATCGGCCATCGCGTGGGCCTCGCGAGCATCTTCGTCGACCTCGGGCTCTTCCACACGGAGCTGGGGCTGCTCGACCGCGCGCTCGAGTTCTACACGCGCGCCCGCGAGCTCGCGGACGAAATCGCGTTCCCGTTCGTGGCGTGCGTCGAGCGGATCGACGCGAGCTACTGCTACCGCCTGCGCGGCGAGCTCGACATGGCGAAGGCGAGCGCGGAGTCGGCCCTCGCGATCGCGCGCGACATCAAGTCGCAGCACCTGGAGTCGGCGGCGCTGGGCACGCTCGGCGCCGCGGAGTGCGCGCTCGGCGACAACGCAGCTGCGACGGCGCACCTCGTGCGCGCGGTCGAGCTGCGGCGGCCGGCCGGCGCGACGCCGCGGCTGGGCGACAACCTGTGCGCGCTCGCGCTCGCATCCGTTCGCGCCGGCGACGGCGACGCGGCGCGGCGCGCCGCGGACGAGCTGCTCGCGCTCTACGACGCGAACCCCAAGCTCGCGCCGCAGCCGACCGAATGGTTGTGGGCCGCCGCGCAGGTCGCGCTCGCGAGCCATCGCGCCGACGCGGCGCGCAAGCTGCTCCGCCAAGCGCATTCGGTGATGCAAGCCCGCGCGGCCGTCATCGGCGATGCGGCCACGCGGGCGGCGTATCTCGCGCTTCCGTTCAACCGTGCGGTCACGGAAGCGCTGTCGGTCGCGTCTTAGCAGACCGTGCGGCAGTTTGGTTAGGGAACGTGTTCACTTGGCGCTGCGTCGGCCGAGTTTTCGCGCGCAACGGGTACAAGGTTGTATCATGAACAAAACTACCGTTCTGGACGTCGTCCGGCCGCTCGCCGTGGGCCTCGGAATCTTCGGTGCCACCGCCGCGATCGGTGCGGCGCAAGCACCCCCCCCATGCGCACCGATGGCGGCGCCTGGACCTGCCGCTTGGAACGCTTTCGACCCGACGTACAATACCGTCGACGCGTGGCAGACCGCGTGGGATACCGGCAACTACGACCGGAGCCACGTGGTGCTCGGCACCGTCGGCAAGTTCACTAAGGATCGCCTCACGGTCGCGAGCGCTCAGGGTGACACGATGACGGTCGATCTCAAGGAGGGCACCGTGATCAGGCCGACCGGCGCGACGCCGAGTGCCGGTCAGCGCGTCGCCGTGTTCGGTTATTGGAGCAACGGCACGTTCATCGCAAACCGAGTCATTCTGCGCGGCTAACTCGAGCCGCCACGACACCCCGCAAGAGAGAGCCCGGCGAACAGCAGTCGCCGGGCTTTTTTTTAAGGCCGCGCCTCGTACACGAGGTTGAACGGCGTCTCCGTCGCGCGCCGGAACCGCGTGAAGCCCGCTTCGGTGAAGATCGCCCGCATGCGGGCTTCGCCGGACTGCGCGCCGAGCGCGAAGCCTGGTTCCTGCGACAGGCCCGCGGGCGTGCACAGGATCGTCGACGCGGCGTAGAACAAGCGGCCGACGGGGTTGAGGTTGTCCTCGAGCTTGTCGTTCGCGAACGGCTCGACCATCATGAACGTGCCGCCCGGCGCGAGCGCCTCGCGCATGTGCTTTGCGGCGCCGACGGGATCGCCCATGTCGTGCACGCAGTCGAAACACGCGATGAAGTCGTAGCCGCTGCCGGGAAACGCCTGCGCCGATGCGACCTCGAAACGCACGCGGTCGCCGACGCCCGCTTTTTCGGCGGCGCGCCGCGCGGCGGCGATCGAGCCGTCGTGGTAGTCGTAGCCGACGAACGTCGATTTCGGATACGCCTGCGCCATGACGATCGTCGACGTGCCCAGCCCGCAGCCGACGTCCGCGACGGATGCTCCGGCTTTGAGCTTGGCCTCGACGCCGTCGAGCGCGGGGATCCATTCCGGCACGAGGTACGCGTTGTAGCCCGGCCGGAAGAAACGATCCGTCGCGCCGAACAGCCGCTGATCGTGCTCGTGCCAGCCGAAGCCGCGGCCCGTCTTGAACGATTCGCTGATCTGCGGCTCGTCGGCGTACAGCGTCTGCGCGATTTGGTACAGGCCGCACAGGAGCACCGGGCTCGACTCGTCCGCGAGCACCGGCTGGTGTTCCGGCGGCAACGTGAACTTTTCGGTAGATGGATCGTACTCGAGATAGCCGCTCGCGGCTTGGTTCGCAAGCCACTCACGCACGTAGCGTTCGTGCGTGCCGGTTTTTTCCGCGAGCCCCTGGGACGTGAGCGGGCCATGCTGCGCGAGTGCGCGGTACAAGCCGAGCCGATCCCCGATGATGACGAGCGCACCGGTGGCCGCCGCGCCGACCTCGCCGACCATCTTGCCGACGAACGCGTGGAGCTTGGCCTCGTCGAACGGCGCGGCCGTGGTCGCGACGGCGGCGCTCACGCGCGCTCCTCGCGCAGCCCGGACCGGATCATCTCGGTCAGTTCCGGACCGTCCTTGTGCCCGTGGCTGGTGACGGCGTGCTGCGTTGCCGCAAGCAGCACTTCGTCGGACGTTCCGGAGATCTTGAGCGAACAGTTGTTCTCGCTCGGAAACTCGCGACAATCGATGTACGAACGGACGGCTGTGGCCACGGTGACCCTCCCAAAGCTGGCGTGATACAAGGCACCCCGCCGCCAGAATAGGCAGTCAGCGTCTCAGAAGCGTCTCAAAGTCGCGGCTACGGGCGCCACGACGTGCCGTCGCTGTAGCCGACCTCGCGAACCGACGCGGCGATGGTGGCGGTCCGGCTGTGTGGACCGTACGCGGCGTGGCGCACACCGTCGCCGCCCCACTCGATGCCATAGATCTCACGGCACGTTCCTACGGTCGAGTTCCATGACCTTGGGGGGTCTGCCGGCGGAACCGCGCCGATCGTGGGGCCGCGAGAGAACGTGCCGCGCATGTCCAGGGTATCGGCGCCGACTTCGCTCCCATCTGCGGCCAGGTACGAAAAACGGACGACCACGTGATTCGCGGTGCGCGCATCGTGGTTCACGAACCGGACGCAGTCGATATCGACGGGCGTGGTGCTGTCGGGCTCACGCTCGTCGAACGTCGGTAAATACCGCAAGACGACAACCGACGTCAACGCGATCTGTGAGCCGGTGTCGGGCGACTGCGTGCCTTCCGCGAGCCGCAGCTCCCTCGCGTATTCCGTCGCGTTCGCAGCGCACGACGTCGCGTACATCGGCGCATTGGCGCATGTGGCCTATCACGATAACCGGTCAAATCACTGAAACGCGCTGGGCTGCCGCCCAAATCACCGTAACGCCGCCACCGTCCAGGCGACGCGAACCGCCTCCTCGGCTTTAGGCAATGCGGAGATGAACCCGCCACGCCCGAGGATAGGCGAACACAGTCTTCAAGAGCGTATCAAGCCGAAGAACTGAAACGGACGGCCAGCCTAAACAGGCTGGTCGTCCGCGTCAAATCGAGGCGTTCGGGCTTATTCGTCTTCGGCGCGGGCGGCGCTGTTGGCGCTGGCGCTGCCCTTCTGGCCCGACGGGCTTTCGGCGTACGGGGTCACCGGGCCGGCCGTCAACTCGTCGACGGTTCCGATGTCGGTGATCGTTGGGGATTCGTAGCTGTGGTCTTTTTCAGTCATTGCGCGTCCTCTTGGCTCAAGGTAGGCGAATCATACCCTGTCCCGGCCAACGATGCAACCACCCGTTTCCCAGGGTCGGCAATCGGTGGGACCTCCGCCAAGGCCGCTCTGACGCAGATGCGTTTCAGCTCTTCGCCGCGCTCGACGAGGCGCGGATCGCCGGACCGGCGGCCGATTTCGATCAGCCAATCGTACATCGCAACGCAGCTCACGTGTTTCTCGAAATGAACCGTGCCAAGCACCTCGGCCAGCCGTGAAAAGTTCGCTTCCGTCGCGATCTCGCCGAGCCGGTAGATCGCTGCGAGGTCGTCCTCAGTGAACGGCGGCCTTTCGACGAACCGGCGTAACGGCGTCGGCTGATAGCCGCGGCCGTCTCGAAAGAGCTCAGGGACCGGTACGGCCGGGGCGAAGTCGATCACGAGATGCAATCGCATCGTCTCCGAGAAGGCAATCCCGCTGTGCGGGCGGCTCCCGTCGAAGAGCCAAATCTCGCCGACGTCCATGTGGTAAACGACGTCGTCTTCCGAGCTCAAACACGCCTCGTTGGTCTGGAGCGGTATGTGCACGCGGTTCCACGGGAGAAGCGAACCGGTGAAATCACGGTGCGGCCGGATGTATCCGCCGCGCCGCGCCGCGAAGATACGAACCAGCGAGACGTACTCGGACCTGAACGTGCGTTCGATCTGCCAGTCGATGTACGCCAGCCTCTGCCGAACCTCGGTCGAGGTATCGCGTTTGTCGGAGCCGTCGCCGTACCAAAGATGGCTCAGCAAGTAATCGCCGACACCATCCGCGATATGGAGCATCGTCAGGCCGAGGATGATCTCGTTCTGCCGCTGGAGTTCGGCCGGGTCGAAATCAATCGTCCCGACACGACGCGTGCTGATTGCGGGTGTGGTATTCATCGCAATGCCATGGCCGCGTTCGCAACGGCGTGATCGCCTGCGGCGGAGGTCCGCTCCAACTGCTGCAGCCACAACTCGATGGCGGCCGACGCGCGAAAGTGGCCGATGCCAATCGTGCGCCCGACCCGAGCACGCTGCACGGTGGCGCGCCACTCGTCGAGCCGAACCCATCCACGCTCCACGATGCGCGGCTGCGTCGTGAGTGCCCGTCGCCACAGCGGGCTGCTGTCGAGCCCCGCGTACCACGGCTGGTCGGAGCCGCCCTTGTCGGTGCGCCGCAGCGTCTCGCCGGGAAGAATGCCTTCGAACGCTCGGCGCTGCAACAGGCGGTCGCCGCTCGGTCCGAGCTTCTGCTCCCACGGCACCGCCAGCATGAACTCGACCAGCGGCCGATACAGCAGCGGGTTGCGAAACTCGCATGCGACGTGGCGGTGATGCATGTGCGTCGTGATCAGATTCGCAGACCGCATGATGCGTTGTAGGATATACGAGTTTCCGACGGACTCGGAGGGCGGAAGCCAAGGCGCGCGGCGGCGCCGCGCAAAGTGCATCCGGTCGGCGAAACGCCGCGTCACCCACGGTATCGGCATCGCTCGATATTCCAACGTCTCCGATCGCATGTAGCGCACGCTCGGCTCGACGGCAAATGCCAGCAGCGCGTAGGTCGGAGAACGTCTCCCGTCGGAGGCTTCCGCCCAGCGGCGCGCATCCGACCACAACCGGCGCAGGCGACCGCGCAACAGCAAGTCGGCAAAATAGTACGGCTGCTGCACGTCGCCGAACAACACGGAGTCGCCGCCTTCGCCGGTAAGGACGACGTTCACATCGTGCCGCTCGAGCAGGTCGACGTAGATCCGGTCGAACGCGTCGTTCACGACCCACACGCTCGGTTCGGCCACGAAGCGCCGCGGCAGCTCCGTGAAGGGGAGCGCCGAGTCGACGTCGAGCGGGTGCCACGGGACCGGATACCGGCGCAGCACGGCGTCGATGAAGTTCTGCTCGTCGGCCGTGTACGACTGCGAATAGACGAACGACACCGCTTCAACGCTAATACCCAAACGCGACGCGACGGCGAGCACGGTCGAGGAGTCCAGACCGCCGGACAGCTCGCACCAGACCTTCCCGGCCGGCGGCGTCGCCGAGGCCACCGCGTCGGTGATGACTTCCCGTAAATGCGCATCGTACTCGCGAACGTCGCTATAGATCAGCGGTACGACCTTCGCGAGCGTCCAGACGTCGTACCGCGACGTGCGGCCGCGCTGCCAGACGAGGCTCTGGCCCGGCAGCAGACGCCGAATGTGTGAGTAGGGCGTACGGTCGCCGAAATGCTCGGCGCGCGCGAACCAGTCGGCGATGTACTCCTCGTCGACGTCACCGACGCCGGTTTCCATCACGAGGTCGTCGAGATGTGATGCGAACGAGATCGAGTGACTTGCGGCGGTGTAGAACAGCGGCATCAAGCCGAGCTCGTCGTGCGCGAGCACGAGGCGCTGCTGGTCACCGTCGCATATCGCGACGGCGTATTCGCCGAGAACATGACGCGACAGTTCCGTCCCCCACCATTCGTACGCGAGCGCGAAAAGCTCGGCGTCGGCGAGCTCGGTCCCGGCGTGCCCGCGGCGTCGCGCTTCCGCGGCGAGCCAAGCACAGTTCGCGATGAACCCGCGGTGAAGCACGCTGCGGCGGCCGAAGACGGCGGCGGCCGGCTTCGCGGCGAATCCGGCCTCGCCGCCGAAGGTCATGCACCCGAGAAACTCTCGCATCTCAGATCCTCGCCAATTCGGCATAGAGCCGAACGTTCGCTTCGGAATCGTTCAGCACGCGGCCGCGGCATTCGACCCAGGCATGAGCCGCGAACGGGAAGCGCATGACGCCGATGCAATGATCGACCGGAATACCGGCCGACAACATGAACCGGTAGAGCGCGAGCGAGCGTGGGAGGCAATCTTTCGGCGCCGCGCGCATGACGAAGAAGTGCTCCGCACGCGCGAACGCGCGTTCCGCCCGCCGCACCAGATCGTCAAGCTCGCGGTCGTCCGCGACGGGCTTGGCGAATCCGGCGTATCGACGATAGGTCGACGAGAAGCCTTGCATTGCTAGCGCACGCGTGGTGGCGAGCAGCGACCACCAAGCCCGCTGTGCCGCGGCGCCGCGACGGACGCGCCGGAGCGTCCGGCGTTCCACCAGCGGCGCGGGTCGTTCGGTGAGGAATCCGCGCTCGACGCATTGTTTCAAGAACGCCTCGAGATCGGCTGCCAGCTGCTCGGCCGGGACCGCGAACTGCCGCTCGAGGAGCGGGACGCGATCCGGCGGGTCGGCCGTCAGCAGCACGCGCCACATCGCGGTCGCGACCTTGTCGAGGATGACGTAGTCCCCGAGCCTCAGATCGAGGATAACGGCGAGCCCGTCGACGATCCGCGAACGCACCTGGCCCGTCTTATGGAACACCTCGACCGCCACGGCCCGCTTGGTCGCCATATGACCTTATAGCACGGGCTCAAGCGATGCGCAATTTCTTAGCAATACTGCACGATCGTCGGATGCCTAGGTTCCGTGCCGCGACAACCGAACGGTTGGAAGATGCGGACGGAAACCCTGAAGACCCGCTACGACCGCGACGGCTTCGTCGTCATCCCCGGGTTCAAGTCGCGGGAAGCGGTAGCCGAGCTGCGCGCTCGCGCGATGACATTCGTAGAAGCGTTCGATCCTGACGAGGCGATCTCCGTCGCGTCGTCAGCGGAAGGCGCGCAAGCTTATTTCAAGGCCTCGGGCGACAAGATACGCTGCTTCCTCGAGGACGACGCATTCGACGAGCGCGGGCGGCTGCGCCGGCCGAAGGAGCGTTCGATCGCGAAGATCGGCCAGGCGATGCACGTTCGCGATCGCGTCTTCGAGCGCTTCTCGCGCGATCCGGGCATACACGAGCTGATCGTGGAGCTCGGCATCGAGCAACCTCTCCTGTATCAGTCGATGTACATCTTCAAGCAGCCGCAAATCGGAAGTGCGGTGCGGTGGCATCACGACGCGCCGTACGCCGACGACCGACCGATCCCGGTGACGACGCTGTGGTTCGCGCTGGAATGTGCCGATCGTGGGAACGGCTGTCTGTCGGTGCGGCGCGGCGGCCACGTTGCGCAGCGGCCCGATACGCTCACCTCCGAGTTCGTCGAGGTGAACCCGGGCGCCGTCGTCGTGATGCACGGACTGCTGCCGCATTCGAGCGCGCCGAACCGCTCCGAGCGGTCACGCGACGCGTACACGCTGCACGTCGTCGGCGCGCGCGAACCGTGGCCGCCCCGCTCCTGGTACGACCCCGTCGCTCCGCCATGCCCGATCGTGCCACCGGCGAAGGCCACACCCAGCGAAAGGTTCGCGCGCTAATCGCGGTTCCGGCGTCACGCCCTACGAGCTGCCGACGGTCGCTTCTGTTTCGGTGTTCGCCCGCGAAACGCGCGGATGGCGCAACACGCGCATGGCGCATGTGGGCGATGACGGATTCGAACCGCCGACCATCTCCGTGTAAAGGAGCCGCTCTCCCGCTGAGCTAATCGCCCGCCGCGCTCCGTGCCCTTTCGGCGCGCGGGAGAGCGCTTCCCGGATGGCGATATCGTCCGGGATGCAGCAGCGCCGGTTGGCCCTGGACGATTCGAAGCCCATCTGGCGCGCGATGCTGGTGTTCCTCGTGCCGGTGATGCTGAGCAACATCTTGCAGTCGGCGTCGGCCACGTTCAACAGCATCTACGTCGGCCGCCTGATCGGCGTGCAAGCGTTCGCGGCGGCGTCGGCGTTCTTCCCGATCGTGTTCTTCATGATCGCGTTCTTCATCGGGATCGCGAGCGGCGCGACCGTGCTCATCGGGCAGGCGTACGGCGCGCGCGACGAGGAGCGCCTCAAGGCGGTCGCCGGAACGACGCTGACGCTGTGCCTCGGGCTGGGAGTCGTCATCGGCGGGCTCGGCTGGTTCTTCGGACCGCAGTTGCTCGGGCTCATCCGCACGCCGCCCGACGTGTTCGCACAGGCGCTGGCGTACGCGCGCGTGACGTTCCTCGGGCTGCCGGTGCTGTTCGTGTACCTCGCCTACACGACGTTCGTGCGCGGCACGGGCGACTCGCGCACGCCATTTCTCGCGCTGATCGTCAGCACCGCGCTCAACGTCCTCTTGACGCCCGCTCTGATCCGCGGCTGGCTGGGGCTGCCGCAGCTCGGGATCGTCAGTGCCGCCATCGCGAACATTCTGTCAAGCGTGTTCGCGATCGCGTTCATGCTGGTCGCGCTCGCGCTCGAGAAGAACCCGCTCGCGTTCGACATGTCGATCGTGCGGCACATGCAGCTCGCGCCGCGCCTGGTCGCCACCCTGCTGCGCATCGGGCTCCCGACCGGCGTGCAGCTCGTGATGGTATCGCTCTCCGAGATCGCGGTGATCGCGCTGGTCAACCGCTTCGGCTCGTCGGCGACGGCGGCGTACGGCGCGGTGAACCAAATCGTCTCGTACGTGCAGTTCCCCGCGATCTCGATCGGCATCGCGTCGTCGATCTTCGGCGCGCAGTCGATCGGCGCGAAGCGTTTCGACCGGCTCACGAAGGTCGCGCGCGCGGGCGTCGGCTTGAATTGGGCGATCGGCGCGGTCCTGATCGGCCTGGTCTATCTCTTCAACGACCGCATCCTGTCCCTGTTCGTCACGGATACCGCCGTCGTGGCGACCGCGCACGACCTGCTCGCGATCACGCTGTGGAGCTACCTGCTGTTCGGCACGTCCAGCGTGCTGTCGGGGCTGATGCGCTCGAGCGGGACCGTGCTGTGGCCGACGCTGCTTTCCGTCATCGCGATCTGGGGCGTCGAAGTCCCCGTCGCGTACACGCTCGCGCCGCATCTCGGGCTGCGCGGTGTATGGATCGCGTATCCCGTCGCGTTCGCGTGCGGCATGACGTTCCAGTTGATCTATTACTTCGGCTTCTGGCGGCGCAAGAAGCTCACCACGCTGCTCGACGACAACGTCCCCGCGCAGCCCGTCGCGACGTAGCTGCCCGACGATGCCGTCCGAACCGCGCCTCGCGAAGTCCTACGTGGCAAACGTCGCGCTCGTGGTGCTCACGCTGTTTCCGGGGCTGATCAACACCAGCGCGATCGCACTCGCCGCGGCGGTGATCGGGCCGGACCTCGGCGTCGCGCCCGACGTCGCCGCGAGCCTGCCGCTGATCAGCGACGCGGCGCTCGCCTTCGGCTGCATCCTCGCCGCCGAGCTGATCCGGCGCATCGAGAGCCGCACGCTGTATTTCTGGCTGCTCGGCGTGTCGCTGGCGACGTCGGTCGCGAGTGCGCTCGCGCCGTCGTTCCCCGTGCTGTTGGCGGCGCACATCGCGCACGGGCTTGTCGCCGGCATGCTGTTCGTCGTCGTCCTCCCGCCGCTGGTGATCGGCTTCGGCAGCGCGAAGCTCGGCGCGAGCGCGAGCGTGCTCGTGCCGGCGCTGTTCGGCGCGGCGACGCTGGGGCCGCTGGTCGGCGGCCTCGTCGCATCGCCGGGACTGTGGCGCTCGATCTTCGGCGTCGAAGCGGTCGTTGCGATCGTCGCGGTGCTGCTCGCGCGCAACGTGCTGGCGAAGCGCGAGCCGCAAGGCGGCGACGCGCCCGTCGACTGGTTCGCGCTGCTCGCGTCGGGAGCCGGCTCGCTGCTGATCTATCTCGGCGTCGGCGCGCTCGCCGGGCACGACTGGACGTATCCGCTCGCGCTTGGGCCGACCGCCGCGGGGATCCTCGTGTACCTCGCGCTGATCGTCGGCGAAGCGCGCAAGCGCGAGCCGTTGGTGCCCGTACGCGAGCTGGCGACGTCGCTCGCGCTCGTCGGCACGATCGCGACGGTGCTCGGCAGCGTGACCTTCAGCGCGCTCACGCAGTCCTTCTCGCTGACGCTGTTGCGCATCGACGGGCTCGATCCGCGCGGCACCGGCTTCGCGTTCTGGCCGGAGTTTTTCACCGCGCTCGCGAGCGGTTACGTGTTCGGCCGGCTCGTCACGACGAAGTGGGTCGTCGTCACCGGCGCCGCCGGGCTCGCGTGCATCGCGCTGGCGGCCGCGTGCGCGCGCGCCGTCGCGCCCGTCGACGCGGCGTCGGTCGGCTGGCTGTGCCTGCTCGGCGGGTTCGGCGCCGGGCTCAGCGTCTCGCCCGGGCTCTTCGTGGTCGTGCTGTCGTTCGAACGCCCGCTCGTCGCCCGCGCGATCGCGTTGCTCAACCTTTTCCGGCTGACCGGCGGCTTCATCAGCGCGCCGGGCGTCGAGCACACGATCGGTTCGCGCGCGCAAGCTCACCTGCACGCGCTCGACTCGTCGCTGAGCGCGCATCTCGGCCAGGATGCCATGCGCGCCTTCGTCACGGGCCGCGCGCTGCCGCATCCCGTACCGATCGCATCGCTAAAAAACGCGCTCGCAGCGGGCATCGGCGACGCATATGTCATCGTGCTCATGCTGGCGCTCGCGGGGATCGCGGCAATCGTAGCGCTGCTGCTTAGCACGCACTTCCGACTGCGCGCACCGGATCTTCAGCGGTTCGACGACGGAAAGCCGGCGCTCGACGCGCCGGCGCTCGTCTAAGCCGGCATTCGCCGGATGGACGCCGGAAATAGATCTTAAGGTGAATCCAGCCGCTGATTCGTCAACCGACGCAGGAGTGAAGCCGCCCAGCCCATCGCGACGCCCGGACATCCTCGCCAGATGAATCACCCGAATCGTGGCGCGGGATACCATCTTAGAGCCGAAATACCGCCCGCGGTGTAGCCTTGCGGGTCAGAGTCGAGCCGCTTCATTTTATGAGAATTGGCGCCTCAAGGGGCGAAAATAGTCCGACTTGGTGTCCATCGGTGAACCAGAGATCGTTGTAATTCCCCACAATGCTTCGGGGGCGGCTTTCGCGATGTGGGAGCGGAATCTCGAGAATCCTTCCGTCTGGCGTAATCCGACCTAGCTTGTTGCCTCCCCACTCGGTGAACCACATCGCGTCCGGCAATACGTTAGAAGGACCAGCCGCGATGCCCGCGGGTCGGCTGTTCTGCGTTGGGACGTGAAACTCGGTAATCCGTCCGCCCGGGGTAATTCGACCAATCTGGTTGGCTTCGTTTTCGGTGAACCATAGGTTACCGTCAGGACCGGCCGCGATACGATAAGGGCGGCTGCCGGATGTCGGGATCGGGAACTCCGTGACGGTTCCATCAGGGATTATGCGACCAATCTTGTTCGCCTCAATTTCCGTGAACCAGACATCGCCGTGTGGGCCCGGCGCAATACCGTTGGGTCCGCTGTCGCGCGTCGGGATTGAAAATTCGGTGAGCGCGCCAGCCGTCGTGATTCGTCCGATTTTGTTTGCTTTGGACTGTGTGAACCAGAGCGCCCCATCAAGGCCGGCAGCAATGAATTCGGGGCCACTGTCCGATGTAGGAATCTGAAACTCGGTGATAGTTCCACCGCTCGTGATGCGGCCAATCTGATTGGCCCGCGACTCCGTAAACCAGAGGTTGCCATCCCGGCCTGCCGCAATGCCTTGAAGCCCGTTATGCCGCCTCGCGAGAGAAAACTCGGTGACCCGTCCGTCTGAACCCCTCCGACCGATTACGTTGCAGAACTGATCCTCATACCGGTCCAGTCCCGCATCCGTGAACCAGATGTCGCCATCCGCACGAACCGCCATATCGATCGGCACACAGTTGCGAGTCTTGATCGTCCACGCTTGGTATTCCCTGATCTTCGCGGTCTGAGCGTGGGTATCAGCGAGCGTGCGCTGCTGGGAGGCATTCCGGGCCTGCACGATCCCGAAAAAAAACGCAGCTGCCACAAGCGTCGCTATTGCAGTCGTTCGCAGTCGTGCGTTGCGAATCCGAGTGCGTTCGCGTCGCTTGAGCGCATCAAATTGAATCCCAAGAAGAGCTGCGACAAGACGGAGCCGGGCGTCGTGGCCGTCGTGCGCCGCGGGCCGAAGATCGACCGAGAGCGGTTCGACGCCATCCTGAACTAAAGCGGGCGGGAAAGATTCACTCGGATCACCATCGACGAGAACGGTGAAGACGCTCGCGGGACTGCTTAAGCGAGAGAAAGTTTCGATCTCTTCGTTGACCCAGCGTGACTTCGCGGCGGATGGCGAACAGAGCACGATCAGATACCGCGATTGTGCCAGCGCTTCGGTGATCGCAGCCCCAAGGTCGCGCGACGCCGAGAACTCGTCGCGATCGCGAAAGATCGGTGCCATTCGCGCGGGAAGCCGCTGCTCGGGGCCACCGAGCCGGACGGGCACCCGAAACGTCTCTAAATAGCGCGCCAAGCGCGCAGCCGTCTTTTCATCTGCATGCGAGTAACTGAGAAATGCGAACCAGCGCGCTGGTATGACACCAGGATTGCTCATGAGCGATTCCTTTGTTGTCCCCGACCGCCTGTTTACAGCACGATTTGCTGTTTCCACGCACGGTGCGGGACACATCCCCTCGGATAGCGCCGCGTTCTCGCAGGGTCGCGTAATACAAGAACCGCGCCGTAGCGCGGGTCTCTTGGTAGCCCCGACGGGATTCGACTAAGTCCCGGAACCGCCGCCCGTGCGCAGCACGTACTTGAGCACGACCCGCTGCAGCGTCGTCGGCGCGGCCGGCGTGCCGTAGTTGAAGAACAGCTCGCTGTCGTTCTTGAAGCGGTGGTGCAGCGAGGCCGCCAGGTTCACGCCCGGCTGCGCGAACCCGCCCGTCCCCCTATAACCTCGGCAACCTCCGCATTGTTTCGGAGTCAGGTTGCGATAGCGGACTATTGGCAATTTCCGGCTTGCTCGTGAAGGAGGACGGCTGAGCTTCGCTCCGCGAAGGCGTGCGCGATGCGTGGAAAGCTGCTGCTCGGTACGCTGGGCGCGATCGCCGGCGCGCTCCTGGGCGCGATCGCCTGGGGCGCGATCACCGCGGCGACCCACTTTCAAATCGGTTACATGGCGATCGGCGTCGGTTTCCTCGCCGGCTACGGGATGCGGATGCTCGGAGGCGGGCGCGACCGCGCCGACGGCGTGATCGCGGGCATCGTCGCGTTCCTCGGCTGCGTGCTGGGGAATCTGCTCACGGTGGTGATCGACTTCGCGCCCCACGACAACGCGCATCGCAGTGTCGCGGAGCTGACGATGCTGATCTTGCTGAACCCGAAGCTCGCCTGGTTCATGCTGAGCGAGAATTTCAGCATCATGGACGTCCTGTTCTACGCGCTCGCGGTGTACGCGGGCTACCGCACCGCGCTCAAACCGCCGGTACCGGCGGCGCAGACGGTCGAACCCCCGCCGCCTGCGGCGGAGCACCCCGATGCTACATAGACGACCGCGCCCATTCGCGCGCGCACGGCGCATCTTCGGCAAGCCGGCGTTCCTGAGCGGATCGTTTGTATACGGCGTGTATGCCCTCGTGCTGGTGGATCACGTCCACGGAAGCATCGCGCGCACCGCGCTCGACCTCGCGGCGGGTCTCGTTCCGTGCGCGCTCGCCGGCTGTCTGCTCGCGCTCGTGCTCGTTCCGCTGATGGCGATCCTCACGACGCCCACGCGCGGAGCGCGCGGCATCGTCGCCAAGACGCTCAAAGCGTCGGCAGTGCTCGGCATCGTGGCCGCGCTGGTCGTCGTTCTCGATCACCTCGGCCGGGTGCTATAAGCGCACGAACTGCGCGCACCCGCCGCGGCGGGTGCTACTGTCCGACGCCGCCGTTGGCGCTGTCGATGTTGGTCTTGACGGTACCAAACAGCGTGTTGATGCTGGCGCCGAGCTTGCCGATGATGACGATCGCGACACCGGCGATCAGGGCGACGACGAGCGAGTATTCCACCAACGTGGCGCCCTCGTCGTTACGGAGCATGGAGTGAAAAGCGTTGAGCACGAACAAATCCTTTTGTAGGTGGTGGAGGCCTACTGGAGTCTAGCCCGCCCGCCGCATTCCTAAAAGCTGTCCGTCTGAAAGTTAGCGTTACGTCCACCCGGCGTTGACGGATCAACGCGCCGGCTTTCGGGGGAAGTGCTGCGCCAAATGGCGGCCGACTTCTTCGATTCCCGCAACTAAGCCGGCGGTCGGATCGCCCAGCCGAAAATGTTTTTCGACGGTCGCCGCCACGCTATCCCACGCTGCTTGCCCGAGCCGTTCGTGCGCGGCCGCGTCGCCGACGACGGCAAATTCGCGCCGCGACGGGACGACGAAGAAGTGCACGGCGTTACGGTCAGGTGCGCGTGAGAGACGGCGGCGATGCAGTGCGCGGAGCGCCTCCGCGTGAACGTCGCCCGAGACATGCGGCACGACGGACACCGAGATCGGCGCAGTGGTCGCTTCTTCGGCGCGAACGATCGCTTCCTGGACGCGTTTCTTGTCGACGAACCGGTGTAGACGCGCATTCACCATGACCCGGTCGCTCCTCCCCCGCCCGAAAAACCGCCGCCTCCCGAAAATCCACCGCCGGCGAATCCGCCCGCGATATCGCCACCGAGCGAGAGCAGGCTCCACAGCGCGCTGCCGCCGCTGCTGCGGCCGCCGATAAACGAACCGCGCGGCATGCGCGCGACCGTCATGATAACTCCGATCACGATGAGAAGGGCGAGCATGATCCCGATGATGACGCCCACGGGATCTGGTTCGCTGTCTGATTGCACCGGTGCGGGCGCGGTACCCTGGAGCGGCGCGACGTCGCCCTTGCCCTGCGTTTCATCGCCGCGGGTCCGCGCTTCCCCGCCGATGGTACCGAGAATCGCGTTGATTCCCGCGGTCGCGGCTGCGTCGGGTTGGCCGGCACGCAGCTTGGGCGTGATCGTGTCGCGGATGATGCGCGCAGCGATCGCGTCGGGCACGGTTTGCTCGAGCCCGTAACCGACCTCGATGCGGACCTTGCGGTCGGTCGGGAACACGAACAGGACCAGACCGTCGTCCAGACCCTTGCGACCGACTTTCCAGCGCGCGAACGCGCGCACGGTCCAGTCCTCGGTCGGCGTCGTTCCCGTCGTCGGCGCCACGTAGAGCAGCACCTGATGCCCGGTCGTGCTTTGATACGCGCGCAGGCGCGCGTCGAGCGCCGCGACGGTTTGCGGCTTCAGAAAGCCGCTCGTGTCGGTCGCCCAGCGCGTGGGCGAGGGCGGGATGGGTACCTCGGCGCCGTTCGCCGCGGTCCCCAGCCCGATCAGCATCAGCAGCGCCAGAGCCCAACGCATGGCGCGCATCCTGCTAGAAGTTCACCTGCGGCGCAGTCTGCGAACCCGGCGCCGATTTGAAATATGCCTTCTCGTTGAAACGCGCGCCGAAGAAGCCGGCGACGAGGACGGTCGGGAACGAGTCGCGCGTGGTGTTGAACGCCTGCGCAGTCTTGTTGAAGCGCATGCGCTCGACGGCGATCCGATTCTCCGTTCCTTCGAGCTGCGCTTGAAGATCCGCAAAGTTCTGGGTCGCTTTGAGATCGGGATAATTCTCGACGACCGCGAGCAAGTGCGACAAGGCCGACGAGAGACCGTCCTGCGCCGCGGAAAACTTCGCGAACGCGGCGGGATCGTTCGGGACCCCGCTCCCGAGGTTGAGCTGGCCCACCTTGGCGCGCGCCTCCGCGACAGCGACGTACGTGCTCTTCTCGAAGTTCGCGGCGCCCTTGACCGTCGCCACGAGATTCGGGATCAGATCGGCGCGACGCTGATAGACGCTCTCGACTTGAGCCCACTGTGACTGGACCGCCTGGTCGAGCGTGACCAGCCGGTTATAGGTACCCGTCAGCGCCATCGCCGCGATCACCACGATGACGACGAGGCCGCCCAATGCGATCAGCCCACGGTTCATGTTGCTGCTCCCATCGAACGCACTTCACTACCCGGAACGGCGAATCCGCTCCGAGCGCGAAGTAGGGCCGTTCCTCCGTAGAGCGCCGCCAGGGTCAGCCCGGTGCACGGCGTCACCGGCGTCACGGCGGCGAAGGCACAGTACAAAAGGAATGAACTTTTCATGTGTGCGACATTCGTTTCACGTCTCCGTGCAGCTCGTCCAGTTTACGGAGAACGAGCTCGCTGGGGCGGTCTCGCATCACGTATTCGTGCAATTCGTCAAGTTTGCTGAGAACGAGTTCGCTGGGGCGGTCCCGTTGGGCTGAGAGGACGTCGAGTGCCGTGCCGACTCCGTGCGCGAGCGCGAGCAGTGCCTCAGATTCGTCGGGTGCAAAGGCTTCACCGTTACGCTTTGCCCCGCAGACGAGTACGCCCACCAGCGCGCCGCGCGAGACCATCGGAAAGGCGAACTCCCCGCGCAGCACCGAACCCTCGAGCGACCCGAGGTCGACCGGCTTGTGCCAAGCGCGCAGCGCCAGGATACCCGGATCGTTCTCGCTAGCACTCGTGCCAGCGCCGTCGGTTTCTGCGACCGATGTGAACTGCGCAGTTCCATTCCGAACCAGAACCGTGGCATCGGCGGCATTGGTGTGTTCCTTGACTTCGCGAACCGTCCGCTCCAGTAAGATGGAGCGATCCGTGATATAGGACGCTTCGTGCGCGAACCGGCGCAGCGCCGCCTCGTCCTCATGCCGCTTTCGGAAGAAGACGCGATCGACGAAGCGGTCGACGTGCTGGTGGATGTAGCGCATCGACAAACCGAGCCCCAGCGCCACGCCCATGCTGATCACGGTGCTGGCGGTGCGACCGGTGCGTGCGAACCACTCGCTCACAGCCCATTCGCCCAACACGAACGCGCCGATCACAATCGCCGAGACGATCGCGAAGATCACTGCTCGGTTCAAGACAAAACCGACGTCGATCAGCCGGCGGCTGAGTGCAGCATATGTCAGCCCAAGCGGTGCGGCGAGAATCACCAGATTGGCAACGGTTTCCCGGAAAACGGCTTCGGCGTACGATGACGCCGACGAGCCTGCAATCGCGAGCACCGTGTAATAGCAAAAAATCGCAGCAAGAGGCACGATCGTCCACACCGCTCGCTGACGCTCGACGCCGCGGGATGCGGCAATAGCGAGCACGCTGCAGACCACTGCCATGAGAAGAGCGGCCACAAACGGAGCGAACCACGCGAGCCCATTGGTGGACGGGAGCGGATGGAACTGCGGATCGATAATTTCGGCAATCCAAAACCCAGAGCTCGCGATTGAGATCGCGGCGAACGCGTAACACAGCCATTGCGCAATTCGACGAGGCCGCGAGAGCGGCTGGGCGAAGCAGCCGGCGAATGCCGCCCACAGCACCAGCACCAGCGGCAAAGCTAGGCTGCTGGAGACGTAGAGGAGGATATACACCCACGCCCATGGCGCCGCAATACCGGTCGTGGCGCCTACGAGAACGAAAACCGCGAGCCACAGCGAGAGCAGTCGCATCTGGGGCGCATCGGCGCGGCGCCACGCAATCAGACCTGCAAATAGCAGCAGCCAGAAACTTCCGAATGAGCCGAGCAAGAAGTCCCAATATCGCTCAGCCTTAAGCGGACGTGGTATGACCGTCAGCTCTTTTTGCAGCGAACCCCTGTGCACCGCGAGGATGAGAGGCCGTCCATTGAGCTGCGCCTGGAGACCCAAAAGAGACAAACGCTCGACAAGAGTGGTCGCGCGCGTGTCAATGCGATCGCCTTGACGAAGGCCGCCGCGGGCAGCTGGGCCGCCTGGCTCGACGGAGCCTACCACGACCCCGGATCGTGCCGAAGACGTGGCGACTATGGCTCCCAACCGGCCCCACCACGGTGGTGCGCCGCCCATTCCGGTCACGTCGAGCACATTCGCTATCTGAACGAGCGCCGTAAGTGCGCAAATCGCCAGCAGCACCGGACGCCATGAAACGCGTCGCATGGCGGGAATTTAATCGAGCAAGACGCCGGTTCCCTTAGCCCCCACGCTGCACCGCAAAATCGTGTAAGAAGATCGGCGGAGGCGAAGAAAAACCCCGCCTTTCGACGGGGTTCGTTTTGGTAGCGCCAACGGGAATTGAACCCGTCTCTCCGCCTTGAAAGGGCGGCGTCCTAACCGATAGACTATGGCGCCCCGTGGGCCCGGCTGGATTCGAACCAGCGCGCGACCAGTTATGAGCCGGCTGCTCTACCGCTGAGCTACGAGCCCGTAGCCCCTACCCCTTCGACAGCGCGACGAAGGCTCTCTTCCCCGCATACCGTGCCGTGCCCGTGCCGAGGTCTTCGGCGATGGCCATCAGCCGGTTGTACTTCGCGATGCGGTCGCTGCGCGAGAGCGAGCCTGTCTTGATCTGGCCCGCGCCCGTCGCGACGGCGAGGTCGCTGATCGTCGTGTCCTCGGTCTCGCCCGAACGGTGCGAGATCACCGCGCGAAAGCCCGCCTTGTGCGCCATCTCGACGGCGTCGAGCGTCTCGGTCAGCGTGCCGATCTGGTTCACCTTGATCAGGATCGCGTTGGCGCTCCGCTCGCGGACGCCGCGTTCGAGCCGTTCGACGTTGGTCACGAAGAGATCGTCGCCGACGAGCTGCACCCGCGCGCCCAACGTTTGCGTCAGCAGCTGCCAGCCTTCCCAATCGTCTTCGCCCAGTCCGTCCTCGATCGACACGATCGGATACTTGCGGCACAGCCCGTCGTAGAGCCCGACCATCTCCGCTGAGGTCAGCGGGTGATCGTCCGGCACGTGCGGCCAGTATTTTCCGTCGCGATAAAATTCCGCCGACGCCGGGTCGAGCGCGATCGCGACATCGTCGCCCGCTCGATAGCCCGCTTTTTCGATCGCGTCGACGAGGATCTGCATCGCTTCGTCGATCGAGTCGAGCTTCGGCGCGAAGCCGCCCTCGTCGCCGACCAGCGTCTGATGGCCCTGATCGTGCAGCATCTTGCCGAGCGTGTGAAATACTTCCGAACCCCAGCGCACCGCTTCGGCGAACGTCGGCGCGCCGAGCGGCACGATCATGCACTCCTGGAACTGCAACGCGCCTTCGGCGTGCTTGCCGCCGTTGATCACGTTCATCATCGGCACCGGCAGCGTCGCCGCCGACGGTCCGCCGAGATAACGGTACAGCGGCACGCCCAGCGACACAGCGGCGGCGCGCGCGACCGCGAGCGACACGCCGAGCAGCGCGTTCGCGCCGAGGTTCGATTTGTTCGGCGTACCGTCGAGCTCGATCAGCGTGCGGTCGAGCTCGCGCTGCGACGTCGCGTCCGCGCCTTCGATCGCGGGCCCGATGATCTCGTTCACCGCGCGGACCGCTTTGAGCACGCCCTTGCCGCCGTACCGTTTCGGATCGCCGTCGCGCTTCTCGACCGCTTCGTGCGCGCCCGTCGACGCGCCCGACGGCACCATCGCTTCTTCCACCACGCCGAACGACGTCGCGACGGCAACCGCCACCGTCGGGTTGCCGCGCGAGTCCAGCACTTCGCGCGCACGCACGCTCTCGATCAGCGGGCGCCCACCCCCGCGCAGCGACTCGATCGACATTATTTCGCGGCGATCCAGTCGCCGAGCACGTGTCCGCGCGGAAACAGCTCGTCGTCGCTGAAGAAGATCTTCACCTCGCGCTCCGCCGACGCGGCGGAATCGGAGCCGTGCACGAGGTTGCGGCCGATCGTCTGGCCGTAGTCGCCGCGAATCGTGCCGGGTGTCGCCTTGATCGGGTTCGTCGCGCCGATCGTCGAGCGGCAGCCTTCGATCGCATCTTCTCCTTCGATCACCATCGCAACGATCGGCGTCGCGGTGATGTAGTCGACGAGCCCCTTGAAGAAGCCCTTGCCCTCGTGTTCGGCGTAGTGCCGCTTCGCCTGTAAGTCCGTTACGCGCAGCATCTTCAGCCCCAAAATCACGTAACCGCGCCGTTCGAAGCGCGCGAGGACTTCGCCGGCCAAGCCGCGGACGACCGCGTCGGCTTTCGCAAGAATCAAGGTCCGTTCGACTGCCATAGCGGAGGGGCTATACGTGCCGAACGATGCCGCACCTTGTACAGGGCGCGAAGCGCCACGCCCGCTCGACGCTGCGCGCGTGCGTGACGCGCTGGCGGGCACACGCTTCGCCGACGTGCGCGCGGTGCGCGAGACGGCGAGTACCAACGACGACGCCGCCGCGCTGCTGGGCAACCCGTCGGCCGCCGGTGCGACGTTGGTCGCTGAGTTTCAGACGGCCGGACGCGGGCGCAAAGCCGGCCAGGCCTGGATCGCGCCGGCCGGGAGCGCGCTGCTGTTCACCACGATCCTGCCGGAGGCGGTCGCCACGGACGCGCTCTGGGCCGTGCCGTTCTGGGTCGCGCTCGTCGTGGCCGACGGCGTGGAGGAGGGCTGCGGCGTGCGCCTGGACCTGCGCTGGCCCAACGACCTCGACCTCGGCCCGCGCAAAGCCGCAGGCATCCTGTGCACGTCGCGCGTGCTGGGCGCGCAAGCGCACGTGGGCTGCGGTGTGGGGCTCAACGTCCGCCGCCCCGCCGATCCTTCGCTCGCGGCGATCGAGCCGCCGCCGGCGTATCTTTCGGATGCCGTGCCGCGCGTCGAGCGCGAAGCGGTCCTCGCCGGCATCCTCGGCGCGATGGACGGTCTGCTCGACGTCCTCGAGCGGCCCGCGGACGTCGCGCGCGCGTGGGAAGAACGCGCCGGGCTGCGCGGCCGGCCCTACCGGCTGCGGCTCGACGCGGACGGCAGCATCGTCGCCGGCACCGCGGTACGCCTCGACCGCGAAGGCGGCCTGGTCGTCGCGCACGACGGCCGCGAGACGGTGGTCAACCTCGCCGACGCGCGCGTCGCCGGCTAGCGCATCAACGGGTTACTTCGCGACGCCGCCCAGCGTGACGTTCGCTTTGCCGAGCACCGCCATCGCCGTCGCTTCGTACGCCGGGTCGACGCTCAGCGCGAGGTTCGCCGTCGCGACGACGTGCGCGGGTTTCGGAATCATCTTCGCGGCGATGCCGCCGTCCTTGAGCGCCTTGGTGGCGATCATCGTGTCGGCGTTCGACCCGAAGAACAGGATGACGTCAGCCATCGCGTCTCACTTGGAACCGCTCACGAGCTCGTCGAGCCCCGCGGCCACGTCGTTGAGCTCGCCGACGCGCGCGACGGCTTGCTGCGTGCGCGATGCCATCTCCGACGCGAGCGTATCGATCACGATCATGTCGCCGAGGATCTCCGCGTTGAGCACGGACGCCGCGAGGATCTTCTCCGCCACGCTGTATTGCATCGCCACAGCGCCATCGGCGTGCGACGGTCCTGAGCTCGTCGAAGGGTCCGACTCGGTCGCCGCCTGCAGCAGCAGCTCGCCCTGGCGTTCTACCGCCGCGCGCGTCTGCGTGACGTGGTCGCCCGACACTTCGCTGCCGACGATGACGACGGACAGCTCCTGCGCGGATGCGCGCACCTGGCGGCTTCGGGCGACCAACTGGTGCGCGATGCGCTGCACGACGGGGACCGCGATCGCGAGGCCGATCAGGATGCCGACGAGCCCCCACACCATCAGCGACACGAGCGTGTGCTGCTGGATCCCGGTGAACGTCTCGAGCGGCACGCCGAACCAGCGCGACGCGATGACCTGGTTGCGGTCGTCGAGGATCGGCTCGACGCGCGTGAGGTACTCGACCCCGCCCTCGCTGTCGACGCCATAGAACGTCTGCTTGACGTCGATGACCTTCGGCGACGCGGCGTCGTCGATCAGCCGCGTCCCGTCCGGGCGCGAGATCGAGCTCGACACGAGCTCGCCGTGAAAGATCACCGCGGCCTTGCCGCCCAGCGCATGCGCCGCCTGGTCGACCACGTCGTAATAGTGGTCGATCACGATGCCGCCGTACGCGGCGCCGATGGTGCGTTCGTTCGCGTCGGAGATCGGCGTCGCGGACACGATGCCGAGCCCGTCGACGAGTCCTTCGCGGCCCGCGGTCGTGGACTCGATCTGCGGCTCGAGCTGTTCGGGGACGAGCTCGTCGTGCGGGAGCGACGCGGCGGTGCTCACCGTCTCGCCCGACAGCGCGCGGTCGACGAACGGCGAGGCGAGCTTCGCACCGGCGGGGCCGCCGTTCGCGCGCGCGACGACCTTGCCATGCAGGTCCACCACCGTGAGAAACGACAAGCCGCCCTGGCGCGCGATTCCCGTCAGCGTCGCTTCGAGGCTCTTCGCGTGCGTCGCGGTACCGCGGCGCACGGCTTCGTTGATCGCGGACTGCGTCACGAGCAGCTTGACCGAGTCGCGCTTGGCGTCCCAGTAGCCGGCGAAGCCGGTCGAGCCGCTGGCCACCTGCTGCGTCGCGAGCCGGTTCAAGTCCGTCGCCATCGTGTTGCGTGCGGCGATCGCGCTGATCGCCGACGAGATCACGATCGCGCCGACGAGCGTGCCGACGAGTTTCGTGCGCAGACCGAGCTTCATACCGATGTCTCCCGGTGCTGGTTGTCCGAGATGGTGTAGCGTCCGAACTCGCCGTCGATCGCGGCGGCGCGCCGGTTCATCTCGTCGACGGATTCGAGGATGCGCTGCGCAGCGGATGTGATCTCGGCGTTCACGTAGGTGAGGACTTCGACCGAGGACGCGTTTTGCGACGAGATCGACGTGATCGCGTCGAACGCGTGCGACACCGCACCGGAATGCGACGCCATCTGCTTGGTCGCCGCGAGGTTGGCGCCGACCGACTTCGTGATCTCCTCGATCGAGCGGATCACGCTGAACGTGTTCTCCGACATCGAGCGCGTCACCGAGCTGATCTGGCCGATCTGCCGGTTCGCGTCCTTGACCGTGGAGACGATGTCGCGCAGCGCGTCGGACGCGCTGTCGGTGGATTTCACGCTGTCGTCGAGCCGCGCGTCGAGCCGCGTCATCGCGTCGGTGACCTGCGCGATCACCGACTGCGTCGAGCCGATGTGCGCCGCGATCTCTTTGGTCGCGCGGCCGCTGCCGTCGGCGAGCTTGCGGACCTCGTCCGCGACGACCGCGAAGCCGCGACCGTGCTCGCCGGCACGCGCCGCTTCGATCGCGGCGTTGAGCGCGAGCAAGTTCGTCTGGTCGGCGATCCCGTCGATCACCTTGACGATGTCGCCGATCTGATCGGAGTTCGCGCCGAGCCGGCGGATGTCGGCGGCGAGCTCGTCGATGGTCGACTTGATCGTGGCCATCGCATCAACGATGGTATGGATCGCCGTGCCGCCGCGGTCGGCGGTCAGCGTCGTCTCCGACGAGATCGTCAGCAGCGAATCGACTTGCGCCGCGACTTCTTCGATCGATGCCGACATCGTCGAAACGTCCAGCGCCGTCTGGTCGAGCGAGCGCGTTTGCTGTTCGGCCGAACCGGCCAGCTCGGAGATGGCGTCGGTCATCGAGCGCACTTTGAGCAGTGCGCCTTCCACGATCTGCGACTGCTCGCCGATCCCGTCCTCGAGCTGCTTCTGCGCGATCGCGCCGCCTTCGATGACCGCAAGCGACGACGAGGCCGTGGCCTGCAGGTCGCCGCCCGCGACGCCGAGACGTTGCGCCTCCTCGTGCATCGTGCCGAGAAAGTCGCGCATCCCGAAGACCAGCGTGTTGAGCCCGATACCCAGCTCGGCCAGCGGGCCTTCGGCAACGGCCAGGTTGCCGGTCAGGTCACCGCGTGCGACCTCGTTGACGCCGGTCGTCAGGGCGGCAATGTTGTCCTCGAGCGCCGCCGTGGCGCCGGCCTCGGCCGCGCCTGCGCCCGGTGCGTCGGACAGCCAGGCGAGCATCACCCCGGCCAGCAGGGCGATTCCCGCGGCGGCGGCCGCCGTCTCGAACATCCCCTGCGGGCCGCGGGCGACGTACGCGACGAGCCCGCCCGCGAGCGCGAGCGACGCTGCGCCCACGACGAATCGGCCGGCGGCCGTGGCGCGGCGATGGATGACGAGCAGGGGCGCCAGGGTCAATCTCAACAGGGTCCTCGGCCAACGGCGAACGAGAGCGGGCCCGTGCCACACCACACGATCCGTCTTTCCAGGCATCGGACGTTGACCGGCCCCTCGTTAGCGGGGAGGGAGTCCTTTGTTTACGCCGGGCGATTGGCGCGGCTGCGCCGCTCGCAGGTCTCGCAGAAATGCGAGTACTTGTTGTCGGTGTCGAAGACCGAATTCGAGTAATACATCGCGCAGCGCGCGTTGTAGCAGTGCTTGAGGCTCAGCGCGTGACCGATCTCGTGCACGCTCTCCTTGAGCAGCCGCTGGAACACCGCGTTCTCGTCGGGCTGATCGCCGTAGAACTCGGAGCGCAGCCGGTGCAGCGACACGACGGCACAGCGCTGCGTCTCGCTGGACGAACCGAACACGAACTGGTGCGACGTCTTGTAGAGGTCGTAGTCGGTGATCCCGAGGACGAGGTCCTCGCGCGTCTCGTACGCGGCGGTGAGGCGACCGACCAGCGAGCCGAAGAACAGCTGGCCGCGCGCGCTGTTGAGTGCGGTCTTGGGGACGGCGAGCGTCGCGCGGACGACAGCGGTCGCGAGGAACCGCTCTTCCAGGCACAGCGCGAGCCGGGTGAGCAATCCTGCGTCGATCGCATTGATCGGAACGATGCTGATCTCGCGCACGGCGCTGGTACGGGTTCGGTTCGCGCGCCGGGTGGTCCTGGGCGAGAATCGAAGGGACCAGCGATGATCGTGGGGATCGGGATCGACCTCGCCGAGGTCGAGCGCTACGCGTTCGGCGAGGAGCAGCGCGCGCGCTTCGCCCGCAAGGTGTACACCGAGGAAGAGATGGCGTACGCCATGCGCAAGCGCAACTGGCCCGAGCGGCTCGCCGGCTTCTTCGCGGCGAAGGAAGCGACGCGTAAGGCCTTCGGACACGCGATCCCGTGGAACGCGGTCGGGGTGTCGCACGAGCGCAGCGGCAAACCCGTCATCCGCTTGTACCGCGGCTACGAGAAGCTGCTCGTGCAGCGCGGCGTCCGCGCGATCCACCTCACGATCACGCACACGGCGACGACCGCCGCCGCCGTCGTCGTGCTCGAAGGATAATGCTGCGATAATGCGGGCCGTGACTGCGGCGCAGATGCGCGCGATCGATGCGGCGGCGGTGGCGCGGCACGGCGAGGTCGCGCTCATGCGCGCGGCCGGCGATGCGATCGCGCGGCTCATCGACCGGTACGCGCGCGGCGACGGCGCCGTCGTCGCGATCGCGGGCCCCGGGAACAACGGCGGCGACGCCTATGCGGCGCTCGCGTCGTACGACGGCAAGCGGCGTCGCGTCATCTTCGCCGACGCGGCGGCGAGCGTCAGGCACGACAGCGAGGCACGGCGCGACGCGCGCGAGCGCGCGCGTGTCGCCGGCGTCGAGGAACGGCCGTTCCCGCCGGACGCCGCGACGCTGCGCTATGCGGCGCTCGTGCTCGACGGCGTGCTCGGCGTCAACGCGCGCTTGCCGCTGGACGCGCGCAGCGCGGCGCTCGTGGACGCGATCGCGGCGAGCGGCGCGCCGGTGCTCGCGCTCGACGTCCCCACCGGCATCGATCCGACCACCGGTGCGCTCGGTCAACACGTCGTACGCGCCAACGCGACGATCGCGCTCGGCCGGCCGAAGCTCGGCTGTCTGCTCGAATCCGGACGCGACGCCGCCGGCGAGCAGTGGTGCGCGCCGCTCGGAATGCGCGACGGAGACGCGCACGGCATCGACGATCCGCACACGGACGTGCTGACGCCGGCGGAGTTCGCCGCGCTGCTGCCCGCGCGCTCCGACGAATCCGACAAACGCAGCGCCGGCGCGCCGCTGATCGTCGCCGGGTCGACGCAGTTCCCGGGCGCCGCCGTACTGTGCGCGTGGGGCGCGGCGCGTGCGGGCGCCGGCTACGTCACGGTCGCCGCGCCGGAGGGCGCCGCGGCCGCGCTGCGCGCGCACCTCGTCGAGCAAGTGGTCGTGACGTACGACGAGCGCGATCCCGACGCCGCGGTGCAGACCATCCTCGGCTTAACGAATCGCTGCGACAGCATCGCGATCGGACCCGGGCTCGGTTTGTCCGACGCGTTCGGGACCATCGTCAACGGCGTGATCGGCGGCAGCGACTTGCCCGTCGTCGCCGACGCGAGCGCACTGTACCATCTTGCGAAGCGGCTGAACGCATACCGCGACAAGCCGCTGGTGATCACGCCGCACGCCGGTGAGTTCGCGCGCATCAGCGGCAAAGGCACGATCGCGCCAGGCGAACGCTTTGCGCGGGTACGCGCCTTCGTCGACGAGCACGGTATCGCGACGCTGCTCAAAGGTCGCACGACGCTGATCGCCGGGCGCGACGTCACGCACGTGAACCCAACCGGAACGAACGCGCTCGCAACCGCGGGCACCGGCGACGTGCTCACGGGCGCGATCGCGACGCTGCTCGCGCAAGGGTTATCGCCGCTCGATGCCGCGCGCGCCGGCGCGTACTGGCACGGCCGCGCCGGCCACGCAGCGCAAGCGCGGCGCAAGCGCGGTGTGATCGCGCGCGACGTCGCGGACGCGCTCGGCGAAGCGTCCGTGGTCGAGCCGCACGACGCCACGTTGGTGCGCATTTCCTAGGGTCGTCCGCCGTCTGCGGTCAGCCGCCTGATTCGAGCAGCGCGCGCAATCCCGCTTCGTCGAGGATCGTGATGCCGAGACTCTCGGCTTTGGCGAGCTTGCTGCCCGCTTCATCGCCGGCGACGACGTAGTCGGTCTTCTTCGACACCGACGACGACACTTTGCCGCCGGCGGCGACGATCAGTTCCGCCGCTTCGTCGCGCGTGAGGCTCGGCAGCGTGCCGGTCAGCACCAGCGTCTTGCCCGCCAGCACGCCGACCGGCTCGCGCGGGCGCAGCGGCGCGGTCATGTCGACGCCCGCCTTCTTCAAGCGCGCGATCATCGCGCGGTTCGGCGCTTGGGCAAAGAACAGCACGACGCTGCGCGCAATCTCCACGCCGATCCCTTCGCTCGCGACCAGCTGTTCCTCGGTCGCCGCGGCGAGCGCGTCCATCGAGCCGAAGTCGCCGGCGAGGATCGCGGCGTTCTGCGCGCCGACGAAGCGAATCCCGAGCCCCGAGAGCAGCCGCGCGAGCCCGCGCGACTTCGAGCTCTCGATCGCGGCAAGCACGTTGGACGCCGACTTCTCCGCCATGCGCGCCAGCGTCAGCAGCTTCGCCAGGTCGAGCTGGTAGATCTCGCTGACGTCGTGCACCAGGCCGCTGTCGATCAGCGACGCCGCGAGCTGGTCGCCGATCCCTTCGATGTCCATCGCGCCGCGCGAGCAGAAATGCCGCACGCGCTCGACGAGCTGCGCCGGACACGACGCGTTCGTGCAGCGCGCCATCGGCTCGCCTTCGGGGTGGTCGACGTCGGCGCCGCACACCGGGCAGCGGTCCGGCAGCGTGTACTCCGGCGGGTTTCCCTTGCGGAGCTCAAGCACGGGGCCGACGACGCGCGGGATCACGTCGCCCGCACGAATCACGGTGACGACGTCGCCGATGCGGATGTCGTTCGCCCGAATGTAGTCCTGGTTGTGCAGCGTCGCGTTGGCGACCGTCGTGCCGCCGATCTGCACCGGTTCTAGCACCGCGTTCGGGTTGAGCACGCCGGTGCGCCCGACGCTGACGGTGATGTCGAGCAGCTTCGTGCGCGCCTCGCGCGCGCGGAACTTGTAGGCGATCGCCCAGCGCGGGTCCTTGCCCGACGTGCCGAGCTTCGCTTGCAGCGCCAAGTCGTCGACTTTCACGACGACGCCGTCGATCTCGTAGTCGAGCGTCTCGCGCTTCTCTTCCCACTCGGTGACGAACGCGACGACGTCGCGGACCGACGCCACCGCGCGCGCGTGCTCGTTGACGCGGAATCCCAGCGCGCGCAGGTACTCCAGCAGCTCGTGCTGCGAGCGCGGCGGCGCGCCGGTGTCGATCTCGCCGACGGCGTACGCGTAGAACGACAGCTTGCGTTCGGCCGTCATCTTCGGATCGAGCTGGCGGATCCCGCCGGCCGCGGTATTGCGCGGGTTGGCGAACGTCGGCAGCGCGCGCGCGGCCCGCCCGGCGTTGAGCCGCGCGAAGTCACTCTTGCGCATGTAGGCCTCGCCGCGCACGTCCACGTGACGCGGCACGGGCACCTTGCCGCCGCGCAGTGCGAGCGGAATGGTGGGGATCGTGCGCAGGTTCGCGGTCACGTTTTCGCCCACGTTGCCGTCGCCGCGCGTGCCGCCCGCGCTGAGCTGCCCGTCGTCGTAGCGCAGCGACACCGCGAGCCCGTCGATCTTGAGCTCGCACGTATACGCGACGTCGCCATCGACGGCGCCGAGCTTGCGCACGCGCGCGTCGAACGCGAGCAGCTCATCTTCGTCGAACGCGTTGCCCAGCGACAGCATCGGCCGCGCGTGCGCGTACGGCGGAAAGCCGCCGGACGGCGTGCCGCCGACGCGCTGCGTGGGCGAGTCCGGTGTGAGAACCTCGGGATGCGCCTGCTCGAGGTCGAGCAGCTCGCGCAGCAGCGCGTCGTAGTCCTCGTCGCTGATCTGCGGGTCGTCGAGCACGTGATACCGGTGGTTCGCGTCGTCGATCTGTTTGCGCAGCTCGCTGGCGCGCTTCTCGAACGCCTTCAGCACCACGGTTTTCGCCACGGCGGCCCCTTCGACGGGCACGACGCAGGTCCGCCGGCGGCTGCGGCGAGAAGCGCGTCGCGCATATGACCCCCGGTCGCAGCCTCGTCGCGGGTGACGCCGCTCCCGAGTTCAGCGTCGTCGTCCCCGCGTACAATGCGACCCGCACGGTCGCCGCGACGATCCGTTCGGTCCTGTACCAGACTGACCCCGATTTCGAGCTGATCGTCGTCGACGACGGCTCGACCGACGACACGACCGGCGTCGTCGAGCGAACGGCGGATGGCGACCCGCGCCTGCGGTTGGTTCGGCAGCCGAACGCGGGGACGGGGGCTGCGCGCAACACCGGGATCGCGCACGCGCGCGGCCGCTGCATCTGCTTGCTCGACAACGACGATCTCTGGATGCCGTCGTACCTTGCGGCGGTGCGCGCCGCGTTCGACGGCGCTCCCGACGCCGGCCTGGCGTACAGCGACGCCTGGATCCTCGACGACGCGACGCACCGCATCCACCGGCGCACCGGACTCGCGTTCTTCGCCGGCAACGTGCCGGCCCGGTTGGACGGCGAGCGGTTCTTGCTCGAGCTGCTCAAACAAAACTTCGTCACCGCATCGACCGTCACGCTACGCCGCGAGGTGACCGAGCGCATCGGCGGTTTCGACGCGTCCGTGCGCGGCGTCGACGACTACGATCTCTGGCTGCGCATCGCCGCGGCCGGTTTCGGCGCCGTGCGGCCGGCGGGTTGTCGCGCGATCCTACGCGACCGCGCGGGTTCGCTGTCGAAGGACCAGGCGATGATGATGCGCAGCCTGCATGACGTGCTGCAGCGTGCCGCGTCGAACGTTCAGCTGCACGACGCCGCGCGCGCGGTCGTCGAAGCGCGCCTGCGCGCAGTCGACGTCAGCGTTCGCGCGCTCGAGCAGCGGGCGGATCCGGCCGCCCTAGGCTTGCGCGTGCGCCGCACGCTCGCGCGGTTGAAGGCGCGCCTGCGCAAGCCGTTCGACTTGCGCCTCAGCGCGCCGCCGGAGGTCGCCGCCGCGCTGCACGCCGCCGGCGAGCGCTGAGCGCGCCGCGGCCGCGTTCAGCGCGGCGACTTTCGCGTCGCGACTTGGACGGGATAACCGTCGGGGTCGGCGATGACCGCGATCCGGCCGAAGCTCTCGTCGTGCGGTTCCTGAAGGATGCGCACCCCCGCGGTGCGCGCGTCGGTCACGAACTTGTCGACGTCGTCGACGTTGAAGCCGAGCTGCAGCGAGCCGGGCTTCACCGTGAGGCTCTCGCTGGCGGGATGCAGTCCCAGCATGCGCCCGTCGCCGAGATCGAAGTCGACCCAGTGCGGCACCGCGTCCGTGCCGAGCTTGAGCTCGAGGATGGTTCGGTAGAACTGCTTCGAGCGCTCAAGGTCGGCGCAGACGATCATCGCGAGAGCGAACGTAGCCACGGCGCTGGGGCTTCGACGAGCGCGGCGCAGGTCCGCCGCCCGCGCCGGGGAGAAAACTTCATGATGCTTCCTCGCCGCGCGTTCATCGCCGGAGGCGCCGCGTTCGTCGCGGCCGCCCGGCCACGGGCCGCCCAGGCGTTCGTCGAAACGGGGGCCGGCGGTGGTGCGCGCAGCTCCGCCGAGCAGGCACGCACGATCCTCGATGCCGTCGCCGTCATCACCGCGACGCAGCTCGTCGTGCGCACGGTGTGGCGTGCGCCGGAGCCGTTTCCTCCGCTGGCTCCGATCGCGTGCTACGTCGCACGCGGCCACGATCCGGACTATCCCGACGAGCCCGTGATTTGGCTCAACGTCGATCACCCCGAGCTCAAGAGCCCGCGCGCCGCGCGGCTGACCGACGAGATTCCGCTGCTGACGGAGTTGCTGCTCGCGTCAGCGGACGTCCGCCCGCGCGGAGCACCGTCGCTGGGGTTGGAGAATCTCGATTCCATCAAGCGGCGGCAGACCGCGGCGACGCTCGCCGGCAAGGTCGCCGTCGTCGCGAAGTACTCGCCGTTCGCGACCGTCAGCGAAGCGGAGTTCACGCGGCTCGCGTTTCCGTACGCCGTGCTGCGCCAGATGACGCCCGGAATCGGCGGCGTCGCCCGCCTCCTCACGCGCCCGCCGGACATGCCGCGCGAGGAACCGTACGCGGCGTACGTGGGTCGCGATGCAGATCCGCACGCACCGCACGGCTGGAGCACCGTGCACGTCATCGCGCCCGGGGTCTTTGATTCGGCAAAAGGCAAAGAGGCGTTGGTGCGCGCCTACGTGCTGGCGACGGCGGACGCACAAGCATCCGAAAGCACCATCAAGCGCGCGTACGAAACCGCGCGCGCGGAAGATGCGGCGCACGGCGACCACTGGGCCGCGCGCCACGCGTTCGCCGCGCAGTACGTCACGCAAGTCGCCGCGCTGCTCGGAGAGTAATCGCCACGATGCATCTCGATGCCGTCACCGTTGCCGTGCGCCGGCGCGCGTTCCACGTGCTGCATGACAGCCCGGCGATCTTCATCATCCCCAACGCGTGGGACGTCGTCACCGCCCGGGTGTTCGAGGACGCGGGTTTTCCCGCGGTCGCGACGTCGAGCGCCGCGGTCGCCAACGCGCTCGGCTTTCCCGACGGTAACGCGCTCGACGTTGACCTGCACCTCGCCGCGATCGAGCGGATCGTGCGCGCGCTCGACGTCCCGGTCTCGGCAGATGTCGAGAGCGGATACGCGGACGACACCACCGCGCTGACGGCGTTCATCACGCGCCTAGCGGCAACCGGCGTCGCCGGCTACAACCTGGAAGACGTCGTGCGTGAAGGCGAGCTCTATCCGCTCGACGCGGCCGTCGCACGCGTGCGCGCCGCGCGTGCCGCAGCGCCGGACGTGTTCCTCAACGCGCGCACCGACGTGTACCTGATGGGCATCGGTCCGGCGGCGACGCGCTTCGACCGCACGGTGGATCGTTTGCGCGCGTTCGCGGACGCAGGCGCCGACGGCGTGTTCGTCCCCGGCGTGATGGATGCGGACACGATCGGAAAGCTCGCCGCCGCGGCGCCGCGCCCGCTCAACGTTCTCGCCGGCCCAAAGACGCCGGACCGCGCCGCGCTGCAAGAACTCGGCGTGCGGCGCGTGAGCGTCGGCTCCGGCCCTATGCGCCGCACGCTCGGCGTCTTGCGCGAGATCGCGAACGAACTGCGCGATATGGGCACGTTTTCGTACACGCGCGAGCCGAGCGTGCCGTACGCGGAGCTAAACGCGCTGATGCGTCCGTAACTACGCCTCGACCGGGATGCGGCCGTTCTTCGTCAGCTCGTCGAGCGTCTCGAAGTTCGCGCTCTCGAGTTTGGCGATATTCTCGGCGCTCACGCGGATGCGGCCCTTCGCGCGCTCGTCCGACAGCACGCCGCGCAGGTACTCGCCGGTGTACGAGCGCGGGTGTTTCGCGATCTCCTCGGGCGTGCCGGTCGCGACGATTTGGCCGCCCTTGTCGCCGCCTTCGGGACCGAGGTCGATCACGTAGTCGGCGGTCTTGATCACGTCGAGGTTGTGCTCGATGACGAGCACCGTGTTGCCCATCGCGACGAGCCGCGACAGTACGTCGAGCAGCTTGTGGATGTCGGCGAAGTGCAGCCCCGTCGTGGGCTCGTCGAGCACGTAGAACGTGCGCCCCGTGGCGCGGCGCGACAGCTCGGTCGCGAGCTTGATGCGCTGCGCCTCGCCGCCGGAGAGCTGCGTCGCCGGCTGGCCCATGTGGATGTAGCCGAGGCCGACCTCGCAGATCGTCTTGAGCTTGTTGGAGATCTTCGGGATCGTCGAGAACAGCTCGGCGGCCTCGTCGACGCGCATCGCGAGCACGTCGGCGACCGACTTGTTCTTGTACTTCACCTCGAGCGTCTGCGCGTTGTAGCGCTTGCCCTTGCACACTTCGCACGGCACGTAGACGTCGGGCAGGAAGTGCATCTCGATCTTGATGATGCCGTCGCCCTGGCAGGCTTCGCAGCGCCCGCCCTTGACGTTGAACGAGAACCGTCCCGGCGTGTAGCCGCGCATCTTCGCTTCGGGCGTGAGCGAGTAGAGCTCGCGGATCAGGTCGAACGTACCAGTGTACGTGGCTGGATTCGAGCGCGGCGTGCGGCCGATCGGCGACTGGTCGATCACGACCATCTTGTCGAGCGCTTCGGCGCCCTTGACGCGTCCGTACGTGCCGCCGGCCGGCTGATGGTGCAGGTACTGGTTGAGTGCCTTGACGACGACCTCGTTGACCAGCGTCGATTTACCGGACCCGCTGACGCCCGTGACGCAAGTGAAGGTACCGAGCGGGATGTCGACGTCGACGCCGCGGATGTTGTTCGCCTTCGCGTTGATGACGGAAAGCGTGCTGCGCGCCGGCTTGCGATGCTTCGGGATCGCGATGAATTGTCGCCCCGACAAGTACGCGCCGGTCAGCGACTCCGGATTCTGCTCCATGTCGGCGATCGAGCCGACCGAGAGGATGCGCCCGCCTTCCGCGCCCGCGCCGGGACCGATGTCGACGACGACGTCGGCCGAGCGCATCGTGTCCTCGTCGTGCTCGATGACGATCAGCGTGTTGCCGATGTCGCGCAACGTCTCCAGCGTGGCCAGCAGACGATCGTTGTCGCGCTGGTGCAGCCCGATCGACGGTTCGTCCAAAATGTAGAGCACGCCCACGAGCGACGAGCCGATCTGCGTGGCCAAACGAATGCGCTGCGACTCGCCGCCCGAGAGCGTCGTCGCGCTGCGCGACAGGTTCAAGTACCCGAGGCCGACGTTCTTGAGAAAGCCGAGCCGCGCGCGAATCTCCTTGAGGATCTGCTGCGAGATCTTCGCGTCGCGCTCGTTGGGCCGGTACCCCGCGAAGAATGCTTCCGCTCGCTCGACCGACATCGTGGTGGTCTCGCTGATGTTCTTGTCGGCAACCGTGACGCCGAGCGCCTCCGGCTTGAGCCGTGCACCCTTGCACACTTTGCACTGTGACGCCGACATGAACTTCTCGATCTCTTCCTTCACGTACTCGGAAGAGGTCTCGCTATAGCGGCGCTGGAGGTTGTTGCAGACGCCCTCGAACTGCGACTCGTACTCCCACTGGTGCCCCGAGCGCGACTCGTAGACGAACTTCTGCTTCTTGTCGGCGCCGTAGAGGATCATGTCCACGACGTCCTCGGGCAGCTCTTCGACGGGCGTCGTCGCCTTGCAGCGGCGCGAGCGCAATAACCGCTCGACCTGCTGCATGTAGTACGGGTTCGTCGACGGGTACCGGCCGCTGCCGAGATTCTTCGACCACGGCACGATCGCGCCGTCCTTGATCGACTTGGTGCGGTCGGGGATCACCTTCCACTCGTCGATCTCGATCTTCTCGCCCAAACCGCTGCACGCGGGGCACGCGCCGTACGGCGAGTTGAACGAGAACAGCCGCGGCTCGAGCTCTTGGAACGAGATCCCGCACGACGCGCATGCGAAGGACTCGCTGAACGTCGCTTCCACCCACTGCTCCGACGCCTTGGGCGTCTCCGCGTTCACCTTGGCTTGGTACAGCACGGTGACGATGCCGGTCGACAGCTTGAGCGTGGTCTCGATGGAGTCGACCAGCCGCGAGCGCACGTCGGGCTTCACGACGAGGCGGTCGACGACCACCTCGACGGTGTGCTTGCGCTTCTTGTCCAGCTCGATCTTGTCTTTGAGCTCGCGGATCTCGCCGTCGACGCGGACGCGCGCGAAGCCCTCTTTGCCGATCTCCTCGAACAGCTTGGTGTACTCGCCCTTGCGCCCGCGGATCACGGGCGCGAGCAGCTGGATGCGCGTGCCTTCGGGGAACGCGAGGATCTGGTCGACGATCTGCTCCGCGGTCTGCGAGCTGATCTGGCGGCCGCACTCGTAGCAGTGCGGCACGCCGACGCGCGCGTACAGCAACCGCAGGTAGTCGTAGATCTCGGTCACCGTGCCGACCGTCGAGCGCGGGTTGCGCGAGGTCGACTTCTGGTCGATCGAGATCGCCGGCGACAGCCCTTCGATGTAGTCGACGTCGGGCTTCTCCATCTGCCCGAGGAACTGGCGCGCGTACGACGAGAGCGACTCGACGTAGCGCCGCTGGCCCTCGGCGTAGATGGTGTCGAACGCGAGCGAGGACTTGCCCGACCCGGACAAGCCCGTCATCACGATGAGCTTGTTGCGAGGGAGCGTCAGGTCGATGTTCTTGAGGTTGTGCTCCCGCGCGCCCTTGATGACGATCGCATCGAGCGCGTGCGTGGTCGCGTCCGGCATACCCCGCTAAGACTCGCGAGCGGAAGCGAACGGTTCCACGCGACGCCCGCTGCGAACGCCGAAAATGCGTCCCCTAGACGGTGGGGCCGCTGGGACCGGGCGGGTACGACGGCGGCGGCGGCGGCGGGACCGTTCCCTGGTAGGGCGGCGGCGTTGCCTCGTTGCGCAGGGCGAGGTACTCGCCGACGATGACGAGCATCGCGAACGCGATCACGACCTGCGTGATGACGCTGCTGACGATCGGCCCGAGGAACGGGACGAAGTGCAGCGGCAGCGTGACCAGCCCGAGCACGAACGAGATCACCGCGATGAGGATCGCGATGATGAGCGTGGGCACGAACCGTTTCGTCGCAATTTGGAACGACTGCATGATCGCCGAGAAGCCGGGCTGGTTGCCGATCACCGCAGCGGGCATCGCGTACAGCGTGAAGATCCAGAACGCGAGCAGCGACAGCGTGATCGTGGGCAGCGCGAGGATCGCCGCGACGATGCCCAGCCCGATCAGGCCGATCGCCGTCATCACGACGTTGCCGGAACGCTCTTGAAATGCCGCCGAGCCGTCGGCGAGCGTCGTGGTACCCCGGGTCCACGCTGCGCCGGCCATGCCGACGGTGTACGCCGTCGTTGCGATGTAGCCCAACACGCCCACCCCGGCGATGAGGATTGCACGAACGAACGCGCCGCCGACGCTGGCCATCGCGAGGCCCGGGTTGTTCTGGTAGTCGGCGGAGGTGTAGTAGTGCGGCGTCAGGAGCCCGTTGATGATCCCGACGATCAGCCCGACCACGACGCCGGGCACGATAATGATCCAATTACTCGAAAGCAACTGCCACGCGCGGGAGAAGACGCTTTCGACCGAAGGCGGTTGTGTCATCGGGATAGGCCTTCACCGAGCCGGCCCTCGACCCCTTGAGCAGGCGAGCGGGAGAACCCCGAGCAGGTCGGCGATGGAAGAAACGACGGCATCCGGCCGCGGACCGCCCGCCGGAATGGGGATCGCGTGGACGTCGATGAGCACCGTGAACAGGCCGACCTCGTGCGCGCCCAGGACGTCGCGGGCGTAGCGGTCGCCTACCATCGCGGTACGGGCAGGCTCGCTGCCCAGCACGCGGCAGGCGTGCCGGTAGAGCTCGGGGTCCGGCTTGATCATCCCGACCTCGTCGGCGATGAAGAACGCATCCATCAGGTCGCGCAGGCCGAGCCGGTCGATCTTGTCGTGATGGGTGGCGGCGAAGCCGTTGGTGACCAGGCCCAGCTTGCAGCCGCGCTCGCGCAGCACGACGAGCACGTCGAGCGCGCCCGGCGACAGCTCGAGGACGTCGGCGCGCGCACGCACGTAACCGTCCGCACAGCGAAGCGCGAGCGCGCGATCGTCTAGGCCCACCGCGCACAGCGCTTCGTGCCACATCCGCTCGCGCTCGCCGCCGATCGCAAGCGTTAGGTGGTCGGCGGTGAGCGACGACCAGAATGCCATTGCTGACCGCTCGTACGCATCGGCGAGCGCACGCGCGTCGATCCCGTGCTCCGACGCCACCGACTCCGCGACGCTGCGCGCGGCGGCACGATAGGCCGCGGTGTCGTCGTGCAGCGTGTCATCGAGGTCGAACAGGACCGTGTCGATCGCGCGCATCGAGCGAGAGTAGTCGTCCCGGCGCCGGCCGGTTCCCGTCGGCCGGGCGAAAAAAGCCGGCCCCCTTACGGAGGCCGGCTCGCTGCGGTCGCGCCGCATGTCGCGACTGCGCTCAGCGCAGCGAAGACATTCGCCGCCGAACCGGGGTGGTGCTGCTTGCCGAGCGCGTCAGCCCTTGCGTGGAGCGCGCGAAGCTGGAGGTCTGGATCGCACCCGCGCAGGTCACCGCGGTCCCGGCGCACGTCGTGAGGTTCGTGAACAGGAACCCGTTGTTGGCCGTCGTCGTGTGGTCGAGGCCCGTGCCGCTGACGCAGCCTGCGTTGTAGTCGGCAAAGTTCGCACACGAGTCGTAGTTGCCGGGGTGGAACAGGATGTCGTTCACCGCGCGCGAGTACGGATACGCCGCGCCCGGGTCGCTCTCCGTGTCGAAGAGATAGTAGTCTTCCCACGAGCGGAACTGCGTTTGCGAGACGCCCGAGAGCACGCCGTCGACGTAGAACTTCACCACGTCGGCGTTGGGCTGGACGAACTGCATCGTCATACCGATCTTGTGCGATAGCGTCGGGTCGACGTACTTGATCTCGTACGCGACGAAGCTCGCGCACTGGAAGCACGGCGCCGGACCGGGGTTCCCGCATGTTGCCGTCGTGCCGGGCGGGCAGAGGCCTTCGACGTCGTTCGTGAACACCAGCAGTTTGTTGGCGTTACTCGGATCCTTGGTGTGCCAGAGGCCGAGGTACTGCATGCGAGCGCCCTGGTTGTTGTACACCGGCGAGAGGCTCATGCCGAGCGCCGGCTGCCACGCACCGGTCGCCGACGTGACGACGAACTCCACGCTGAAGAACGGCTGGCACGTCGGACCGCACTGCGTCGGCGTGGCGCCGGACGTGTCGGCGAGCGCGTTCGGATAACCGGCGACCGTCGGGGTCACCGGGCTGCCGAGACCGGAGTAGCAGCCCTGCGTCACCGAGTTGTCGATCTGCAGCGCGTGAGTCGGCGGCGTGCCCGTCCAATGCGAGCTCGGATAGCTGCTCGTGTTCACGATGTTGGCGTTGTAGTCGTTGTTGCCGCACGAGTTCGAGAGCCAGCCGTTCTGGCCGCGCACCGGCGTGAGGCTGTAGTTCGCGAACGTGATCGGACCCGTCGTGTTGCTCGGCACCGTCACCTGCGCGCTGGACGTTCCGACGCTCACGTTCCACGTGATCGTGCTCATGCCGTCCGAGAACGCGATGGTGCAAGAACCGGCACCCGTGGCGGTCACGGTCGACGAGGAGCTCGCTCCGGCGGCCGGCGTGGACGCCGTTGCGATGCCCGTGCAAGCGGGCGCTGCCGGCGTCGCCTGGTACTGCGTCGTGCCCGCGCCGGTCTCGCTGAGGTTCACCTGGGCCGTCTGACCGGACGCGGAGAACGTCAGGGTTTTTCCCGAGAGGTACGGGCTCGCGGAGGTCACGTACATCGGCGAAATCGTCAGGGTCTCGGGGGTAACGTTGGTGCTGCTCACGCTCACCGAGATGTCGTAGCCCGGAGCGCCGCCGCCGTCGTACTGCACCGCGACCGTGTCGGTCGAAAAATTCAGCGTCGTGCTCGTGCCGCCGGTGGGGGTGCCGTTTTTCACGATCTGAACGTGACCGCTGCCGCCCGTCTCGGTGAGCTGCACGGTGATCGGGTTGGCGTACGGATCGTTCGCGCCCGCCGTGATCGGGTTGTTGTCGAAGTCGGATGGGTTCAGCACGAAGCCGAGGGTGTGCGTCGCGCCGTCCGCCGGAAGCGAGGCGTGCGGGGCCAGGAAGCCCAGCGTGTTGATGATGCCGCTGATGTACAGCGTCAGATTGTTCGCTTGACCCGAGTTGATGCTCGCGGTCAACCTTCCGGTGCCCAGCGCATGCGACGCCGCGAACGAGCCGCTCACCGGGGCGCCGTCATACGTCGTCGCGACGAAGTCGTCGTTCCCGGCCGGTGCGGGGACTTGAATGGTGCACGTACGCGGGGTGCCGGTCTGGCCGTTGCAGGCCGCGGAACCGGACGAGATGTCTGTGTCGGACTGGCCGATGATGGTGTTGCCGCCGTGCGCGTACACCTTGAAGTCGATGCCGTTGGTCGACGGCGAGACGAACTTGGGCCGTCGCACGCCGCTCTGGCTGCCGCGCCCGGCGGTGGTGCCGCCGATGATGACGCTGACATTCACCGATTCCAGTGTGCCTGGCGACTTCGCCGGCGTGTCGGTGCGCGGTGTCGTAGCTGCTCCGCCGCCGCCTCCGCATCCACCCAAAAACGCAGCCGCAATGGCGACCGCCAACAATCTACGCAACAACTCACCCTCAATACGACGCCGGACAAAGAAGCAACTAGGCGCCAGCACCCATCGGCGATCAGTCGCAAAGAATGGCGAGCCGCGAAGCTCGCCACCGCTCATGTTGTACCACGACGCGGCGCGCGCGCCCTAGGACTAAACAGCCGTTGACTGTATCGGCGCGGTAAAGAATCCAAAAATCCGCTCAAGTCTTGGGACGAAACGTCCGATAGCGTTCGCTCTCGCGCGTCTGGAGTTAGAAACGGACGAGGAACGAGCGCAGCGCGAACGGGCCCAAGTCGAACACGAGGTCCTCCTCGACGATCGCGACCTCGGCGGTGATCGGGCGCTCCACCGCGTCGACCGCGACGGCACCCCGCATGCGGCCGCCGCAGCGCAGCGCCACGCGATGGCGGCCCCCGTCGCACTCGCGTACGCGCACGATGACGCCGCTCGCATCGTCCGCCGGATATGTCGCCACGACGAGCACCGACGGGTTCTCGCACGTGAACAGCCGCACGCGGTTTTCCTCGGCGTACGTGACCCACGCATGCTCGAGCGCGGCGATCGATGCGCCGGAGGTCGGCACGAACGCGTATTCCAGCAGATGTTCCCCGCGATCGGCGAGCGGGTCGGGCCAGCGCGGCGAACGCAGCAGCGACGTGCCGAGACGCACGCCGCCGTGTTCGAGCCCGACACCGTTCCAGCCGTACAGGTCCGGGCTGAACACCGCCAGGCCGTGCGTGCCGTCGTCGACGTGCGCCCACCGCTGCGCGGGAACTTCGAACTGCGCGCGCTCGGCGTCGGTCTTGGGAAACGCGGTGCGCACGAGCGTTCCGTGCGGCTGACCGTAGCGCACGTCGCGCGCGTCAAGCGCGATGCGGTGCTCGGCGCGCAGCAGCACGTGGTTTTCGCGCCAGCCCGCGGCGATCTCGACGCGCAGCCACGGCTCGTCCTCGTGCAGCGCGATTCGCATCGCGAGCAACGAGTCTTTGCCGGCACGCAGGCGCACGACGAGCGCTCCGTCCTCGACTGTCGCGCCGCCGGGGCGAACGCGCAGCGGCTTGCGCGCGTAGCTCGCGTCGAGGTTCCACGCGTCCCAGGTGCTGGGTTTGTCCACGTACGCCGCGATGCCGTTGGCGACCGCCACGAGGTTCGGCCCGTCGAAGCCGGCGAGCTCGACGATGGTGCCGTCGGCGCGCGCGCGCGCGCGGACGTACGGGTTGGCGAACGCCCACGCGTCGCCGTCGCGGACGGGCTCGATCGGCGGCGGCGGGACGACGCGCAGGTCGCTGCGCGGCAGCACCGAGACCGCGGCGGCGCGCACCCGCGCGGCGATCGAGAACGCGCGGTCGTACTCCGCGTTCACGTCGGCGTACACCGCGTTGATCGCGGTGCCGGGTATCACGTCGTGGAACTGCGCGCGCAGCACGATCCGCCACGCGCTGCGCAGATCCTCACCGAGCGACCGCCGGATGGTCTCCGGCGCGCGCACCGCGATGCACCACGCGGCCAGCTCCTCGGCGTGCGCGAGCGCGCGCTCGAGTGCCGCGTTGCGCGCCTTTATGCCGTGGTGCGTGGTGTACGTGCCGCGGTGCGTCTCGAGGTACAGCTCGCCGCGGTACTCCGGAAGCGCGCCGGCGGCAACGTCGCGCTCGAACCAGTCCGCCACGCGCGTCCAGCCGCGCGAGCCCTCGCCCACACGCGCGAGATCTGCGTCGGTGGCACCGCCGCCGCCGTCGCCGTAACCGACCACGAGCACTTCGTCGCGCTCGCGCGCAACCGCGAGCCGCTTGTCGTTGAGATCGCCGTCGTAGCTGTCGATCACGGCGGCGACCAGCGTCGCGCCGTCGTCGCCGGTCCAGCGAAAACGCGGGTACGGCCAGCGCGTCGTCTCGTTCCACTGCAGTTTGGTCGTCGCGAAGTACGGGACGCCCGCGTGCGCCGCGAGCGTCGGGAACGTGGACGGAAAGCCGAACGTGTCGGGCAGCCACGCGACCGTCGGGACGATGCCGAGGTTGTCACGCGTCCAGCGAATGCCGTGCGCGAACTGGCGCAGCACCGACTCGCCGCTGGGCGCGTGCAAGTCGCTCTCGACCCACATCGTCGCGACGCTCGCGTCCCACGCGCTTGCCGCGTGCGCGCGGATGCGCTCGCCGAGATCGCGGTCGCCGCCAAACGCCCACGTGTAGAGCTGCGGCTGGCTCTGCGCGAACACGAAGTGCGGATCGTTCTCGATCTCGCGCATCGCGGTCGCGAAGGTGCGCAGCGCCTTGCGGCGCGTCGCGTCGTACGTCCAGAGCCACGCGACGTCGAGGTGCGCGTGCCCGACCAGCGGCACGCCGATCGCCTCGCCGGCCGCGGCGGCCTCACGCACGCCGACCTCGATGTGCTCCTGCGGTTTCTGCACCGCGCGCCTGAGCATCAGCCGCCAGCGGATGCCGTCGCCCGCCGGCAGCCCGGCGACCGGCAGCGACCGGCGTTCGACGTCCAGCAGAATCTCGTGCATCCCCGACAGTGGCGGCAGGTCGATCGTCCCGTGCATGGCGTCGAACGCGCCGCGCACGACGCCGTCGATGCGAAGCAGGGCGCCGGTGCGGGTCGGATAGCGGAACTGCAGCGGTCCGTCGGGGAGCTCCGCCTGCGCGACGAGCGTGACGGTCGCCTCGTCCGCGCCGCGCTGGACGAGACGAACGCGCATCAAAGCGTCGCGGTCAGCCGGTCGTTCGCGCTCGTACAGTTCGCGCGCGGCGCGTTCTTCGAGTCGAGCACGTAACGAAACTCGACGACGAACGGCGCGCGATTGCGCTCGTGCACGAGCTGCACGCGAAACGCCGCGGCGTAGCTCTCGTTCGCGGCGAGCGGCGGGATCGGCTGCGTGCCGATCACGACGCGGTCGCGGACGAGCGCGAGATGCTGGCCCGTAAAGTTCGGCTGCGGCGCGCTCCCGCGGTTCGTGACGTCGATCGTGACGACGTAGTTGTCGAACGCCTTGTCGGCGGCGCGCACGACCCGCAGCCGCGGGTTTGCGACCAGCAGGTCGGACGGGCACGGCGACGGCGCGGCGGCGACCGCGAACGCGAGGAGCAGCGGAAGCATCAGCCGCCTTCGTTGGACGGAAGGGTCGCGTCGTCCCCGGTCACGGCGTCTCGCCGTCGAAGTAGTCGAGCTGCGGGTGGTCGCGCACCAGCGTGCCGGTCGCTTCGACGACGAACTTGCGCGAATCGGGATAGAAGCACGCGTCGCCGGGGTCGCTGTTCGCGACGAGCAGCACGAGCGCTTCCTCGTCCGCATCGTTCGAGAGCGTGTGCGCGCCGCTCGCATCCGTGGCGAACGCGACGCAGTCGCCCGGCCGCAACGTGAACGTGCCGCGCGGCGTGCGCAGCGTCGGCGTCCCGCGCATCACCACGAACAGCTCTTCCTCGCGCGTGTGCCAGTGATACGGGCAGAACGCCTCGCCTTTCGCCAGCCGCGCCGCGCCGTAGCCCAGCTTGGCTGCGCCGATCAGCCGTCCCGGGTCGGCCCACTTGCCGGTGAACGGCGCCGGATCGTTCGCGTCGCTCGCATATGGGAGCTCGTCGAAAATGTTGACGCGGTTGACGAACACGCCGTCGCGCGCATCGATCATCGCGCCGATGACGTCGTGCGCGTTGCCGAAGACGCACGCGCCGTCGCCGACGAGGAGATGGTCGATCGTGTACATGCGCAGCGCGCGCGCCGACAGCACGGCGCGCTCGGGATCGGCGAGCTTCGCGTCGGGCATGAGCGTGAGCGCGCCCGCGGGGGTGCCCCACAACGCATCGCCGACGATCGCGGTACGGCGCGCTTTTTCGTAGAGCACGATCTCGCCGGCCGTCTTGAATCCGTCAAGCCCCAAGACGGTCCAGCCCAGGACGATCTCGCCCGGTACGACGGTGCGATCGACGCGGTGCTGCAACAGCGGCGCGTCAAGCGCGCTCGCGATCACCTGCGCCCCGGTTGCCGCGACGACGGCCGCCGTGGAACGCTCGTGATCGCGATTGGTCACGACCACGGACGCCACGCCGCGCTCGCGCAGCTCGGCGAGCGTCTGATCGTCGGGCTCGATCGGATCGACGACCAGATTGCCCTCAGGCGTCTCGACGAAGAAGCCGTTGAAGTCGAGCCCGCGATCGGGCTGCCAGCGCGACCAGGACCACACGCCGGGGGCGACCGTTTTCCGCATCCCGCCCTCTCCGCCGGGAAGCGGCCGCAGTCATTTTCAGGAGCGCTTCAGGATGCGACCGTCGATCGCCGCGAGGCCCACGAACACGGCGATCATCCCGGCGATGCTGCTGGGCGCGAGGCGTTCGTGGAGCGCGAACGTGCCGAGCAGCAGCGCGCTCACGGGAACGAGGAACGTGACGGACGCGGCGTTGGTCGCACCCGCAACCGCGATGATGCGGAAGTAGAGGACGTACGCGAGCGCCGTGCTCGGAATCGCGAGCCCGAGCCAGGCGGCCCACACCCCGGGCGAGAGCGTCGGCAGGATCGGCCACGGCCGGTCGATCCCGACGATCAGCGGGAGCGCCATCACGGTCGACGCGCACAGCTGAGCGGTCGAGAGCGTCACCGGGTCCACGCCAAGCGCGCGGAAACGGCGGGCATAGAGCGCACCGCACGCGTAGACGACGGCGGCGGCGACGCACGCGAGTTGCGCGACCGCGGTCGCGCCGAAGCCGTGCAGTGCGCTGGGCCCCATCATGATCGCGACGCCGCCCAAACCGATCGCGATGCCCGCGATCTTCGGCGCGGTCAGCTTCTCATCGCGCGTGACGGCGTGCGCGATGAGCGCGGTGAACAGCGGCGTCGTCGCGTTGTAGATCGCCGCGAGCCCGCTGACGATGTGCGTCTCGCCGAACGCGATCAGGCTGAACGGGATCACGTTGTTGAGCGCGCCGAGCACCGCGAACGACGCCCAGAGCCGCCACGACAACGGCAGCCGCCGCCCCGTGACGACGATGACGGGCACCAGCGCCGCGGCGCCGGCGAGGGCGCGGCCGAAGGCGATCGTGAACGGCGGCAGCCCCGCATCGTCGAGCACCTTGTAGAAAAAGAACGCCGCGCCCCACAGCACGGAGAGCGCGAGCAAGGAGGCCCATTCGACCGGACCCATCGAGCGCACGGACGGCATTGCGCTAGCGTAGCCGATCCGCGTGCCGCCGTCACGGCGGCGTTTGCGGTCGCATCCGCGAACGCGTACGGCATGACACCGTGGCCTGCTCGCACGATCAAACCGCCCGCGCTGCGCCGCGGCGACCGCGTCGCCGTAGTGACGCCGTCGTGGGGCGGGCCGGGCGCTCAACCCGAGCGGTACGCGCTCGGACGGCGCACGCTCGAAGAGACGTTCGGACTCGACGTCATAGAGATGCCGCATGCGCTCGACGATCTCGAATCGGTCGCGCGAAACCCGCAGGCGCGCGCCGCCGATCTCAACGCGGCGTTCGGCGATCCATCGATCCGCGCTATCATCGCGTCGATCGGCGGCGAAGACTCCGTGCGCGTGCTGCCGCACCTCGACCTCGACACGATCGCCGCCAACCCGAAGATCTACCTCGGCTATTCGGACTCGACGTCGATCCATTTCGGCATGCGCCAAGCCGGCGTGACGTCGTTCTACGGGCCCACCGTCATGGCGGGCTTCGCGGAGAATGTCGAGCCGTTCGCATACATGCTCGACGCCGTGCGCCGCACGCTGTTCGAAAGCGCGCCGGTGGGCATCGTCGAACCGAACCGCGCCGGCTGGACCGACGAGCACCTCGAATGGGGCGATCCGTCGCTGCGCAATCGCCGGCGCGCATTGAAGCCGTCGACGGGACCGCGCACGCTGCAAGGCCGCGGCATCGCGCGCGGCCCGCTGATCGGCGGCTGCGCGGAAGTGCTCGAAATGCTCAAAGGCACGCCGTGGTGGCCGCCGCTCGACCTGTGGCGCGGCGCGATCTTCTTCTACGAGACGTCGGAAGAAGCGCCGAAGCCGGATCTCGTGCTGCGCTGGCTGCGCAACTTCGGTTCGCAGGGCATCTTGCGCGTGCTGAGCGGCATCATCGTCGGGCGCCCGAGCGGCGTCGATCCGGACAAGCTGGCGAAGTACGATGCCGCGATCGTGCACGCGCTCGACGAAGAAGGCCTCATCGATCTGCCGGTGCTCGCGAACCTCGACTTCGGCCACACCGACCCGATCTTCACGCTGCCGTACGGCGTCGTGGCGGAGCTCGACTGCGCCGCGGCAACGCTGTCGCTCAAAGAGAGCGGCGTCGCGCGTAATGTTTGACCGCGATCACGTTTCTGAGGCATGCAACGGTGCGGCATTCGAGCGGCGTTGGGTAGGTGTATGACCGGAGGACGATCACAATGACCAAACGCCGCCTTGCTTGTTTCACCCTCGCCGCGGCCCTCGCCACGACCGCGATGCCGGCGGCGCCCGCGCTCGCGGACGGCGCCGCCAGCACGCGCAACATCATCCTCGGCGGCGCAGCCGCAGCGGCCGCGACGCTGATAATCATCAACCACAACCGCAAAGTCCATCAGAAGTACGCCGAGTACGACCGTTCGGTGGCCCGGCAGCAGGCCCGAGCCAGCAACGCCGAGGCCGCGTATCAGTCGGAGCGTTCGGCATACGCGCACGAAGCGGCGCTTGTCTCGTCGTATCAGCATGAAGTCGCCGTCCAGCACCAGGAAGTGCTGCGCCTGCGCCACGAGATCGCGATGAACCAGCGCACGACGCAGCACGTCGCGGCAGCGAGCTCCGGACCGGATCGCGGAGCGACTCGCGTCGCGAACATTTCGTACGGCTGGGGCGCCCTCTAAGCCGTTGAGGATTCACGTGGCGGCCGCGGCGATCGCGCTTGCGGTCGCCGCGGTCGCGTGCGCGTCCCGCACCGAACCGCTCGCGCTCGCGGCGCAGGCGACGCGCGGCGTGTACGACGCCGACTACGCGGCGACGACGGCGAGCTTCGACGACGCGCTCAAGACGCAGGTGACGGCCGCGTCGCTCCGTCAACTGTCCGCTCAGATGCACGCGCTCGGCGCATACAAATTTCTCAGGCAGACGTCCGCCGATTCGGACAAGCGCCGCTACGACTACGAAGCCGTCTTCGACAAAGGGACGATGCTCGTCGAGCTGCGACTCGATCCCGACCAGAAGATCGCGGCGTACCGCGTCGTCCCCGGCTAAGTCCCTTTCTCCGCGCCGAAGTACTGGATGAGCTTCGGCACGAACTGCGGTAGCGTCGACAGCCGGCTGCCGTCGAGGGTAATACGCGTGACCGCATGTTTCTTATCGCGTTTTCTTTTTTCGACCCGGTTTCTTTGCAACTATCACCTTGGCTTCCTCGCGTCGACGGTTTAGTGAACCCTGCAATACCTCTCGCAAGACCGAGGCGCGCTGCTGCGACGGTGCCGCTTGATACACTTTATATTCACCTTGCGTCAGAAGACGCTGTAACCCTAATTGCACGGCAGTTCCATGGCGCCGAGAATAATCGTCGTCAGGGATGGCCTTTACGCGCGGCTTCCGTTTTGGGGTCGCCTTCTTTTGCTGCGGCACGGGGAGAAGGTCTCCGTCTATTAGCCCTAGTTCGAGCAAACGAAGGAGCGTGAATTCGGGCGCGGGCCGCTGGTAGAGATTCCGTTGCGTCAGAACCTTACGCAACGGAGCATGTTGTTTCTTTAACACGAAGCCGAGATGCTCTAGCGAATTCACAAGTCGGTATACCGTCGTATTTGTGCTTCGGCGGAGGTCGCGCTTAAAGTGTTCGCCCGTCGGGAATGCCGTCGCGCGTTTGCTCATTTGAGCGCACAAGTATCCGTACATCATGAATTCCGAAGCCGTAAGGACATGAAAAAGAAAGCCACGCCACCATGACGGAATCGCAAAAAACAGACCGCGATCACCCTTGCGAGTTCCGAATTGATTACCTGGATCGAAGACGAGGCTTTCGGCCCGCGCTTCTTCCGGGTCGACGAAATCATCCCAAGGCGACATCGGGCGTAGTCCAATTAACTATATCGACATTGATGATAAGTTGCATTGATATGTTGTATAGATAAAGGGCAAGCACGATATGAGTCCAATTTAATGGACAGTTATCAGTCCACTTTTTTCGACGCAAAGCATTTGAGATTCCCCCGCTGGGCCGCTATCATTAGCCGTGCCCACAACGACGATCGAGACCCGGGTGGCACCCCGAGCCCCGATCCTCTTCTGAACCTCGGAAGGAGGTGAAAAACCGTGTACCTTTTGAACGCGGCCCGGTCTATCAGGAGAGCTTTAGGCCCCGTCCATGCCGAAAGGGTTGGGCGGGGCCTAGCTCCTTATAGCATGTGCCGGGTCGGTCGTAAACCCGGCATAGCCCCGGAAAGCCTTTGCTGGCTCGCGCCGCGATAACTTCTCAGTCGTAGCTTGCCGGCTACGCAACAACGTCTTATCAAACGTGGACCGGACCCTCGTCGGGCATGGTTGTCGAATCAAGGCCGATCGCGGGGCATCCACGCAACCGACCTGACGAATGCAACGCAAAAAGCGCGGTTGGATATCGCGCTAGGTCCCTTTCTCCGCGCCGAAGTAGTGGATGAGCTTCAGCACGAACTGAGGTAGCGTGGAGAGCCGGCTCGCGTCGCCGTACGCAACGTACAGCTCGTCGTGCGGCGTGCGGTGGTGGAACGCGAACGTCACGTTCCACGCGCCGGTGTAGCCCGGCAGGCTGCGGATGTCGACGATCGGCGGCGTGCCGATGATGCGCCGCACCCCCAGCGCGAGCGAGGAGTTCGGACCGGTCGCATACGCGTAGCCCGCGCGTTCGAGCCACTGCACGTTGGTGGTGCCCTTGTCCTCGTAACCGCGCGTGTCGTCGGCTTCGAGCGAAAGCGTGCCGCGCGAGCCGACGCGCATCGTCGAGCTGCGGAACCACGTGTCCACGCGGCCCGGACCGAAGCGCCCCGTGTTGTACGAGATCGACGTCGGCGTCGCCGACGAGCCATGAAAGCCGTTGCTGCCCGGGCTGTTGTACGTCCCGCTGTGCCAGGTGACGCCGATCCCGTTCTGTGAGATCGGGGTGAACACGCCGCTGTCGAGCAGCAGGTAGCTGGAGCCGGAGTTGAGGTTGATGTCGATGCGGCTCTGCGTGAGCACGTCGAGGAAAAGGTTGTTGTCGGTTTGGTTCAGCGCGCCGTTCTGCGCGTGATAGCGGTCGATGAACGAGCCGAACTGAATGCTGTTGAGCCACGATTTCTTGTCGAACAGCCAGATCTTGTTCTCGTAAAGGGCGTACCCCGCGATGTCGGCATGCTGCACGAAGCCGTCGACGGGTTCGTAGTAACGACCCACCTTGCGCGCCGACGCCGCGAGGCCGAAGGTGTTCGTATAGTAGTACATCCCGCCGTCGTAGCGCTGCGCGCGGTTACCGGCGAGCACGTTCGTACCGCTGTCGCTACCGTAATCGAAGTACGCGCTCATGTGCTTCTGGTCGTTCCAGGAGATCCCGGTGGTGTCGACGTGGTCCGTGATCCCCGGCAAGTTCGCGGCGACGCTCTGCGCCGACACGTTGAAGTGGTTGTCCTTGCTGCGCCAGGTGACGCTGGTCGCGCCGTCGTTGCGGTGATCGCCGATCGCGTCGAAGCCGGCGAACGAGAACTGTCCCTGTTTGCCCTCGAATGCGTAGCCGTCGCGCGGCGTCGGGATCGACGGCGTGTAGAGCTGCGCGACGAACGGGCACGCGTCGCACGAGAAGTTTTCGTAGAAGTTGGCGCCCTGCGTGAAGAACGGCCGCACTTCGTTGAACGAGCGCTGGTAGGCGGTCGGCGAGATCGTCTGCTGATCCACCTCGACGTTGGAGAAGTCGGGATGGAGGGTGCCGTAGATCGACGACGTCGCGGTGACGGGCACGGAGAAATCGGCGCCCATCCGCGACGTCGTCAGCCCGGACGCGTTCGAGCCCACGATGCCCAGGCCGTACAGCGCGACGCGCGGCTTGGCGCGTGACGCGACCGCGGGCGCCATGCCGGTCATCACGCCGGCAAACGTGACGTCGTCGCCGTTGGTCTGCGTCGGCCCGTACGTCCAGATCTGCCGCTCGCCCGTGGACCGAATGATGCGCACGAACTGCACCTTCCACTGGCTGCCGCCGCCGCTGCCGCGCATCACCTTGATCGGAATTTTCATCGTGACGGTGAACCCGCCCGCGTACGCGCGACCGAACGACGTCCACGTCGGCGAGTACGCCGTGTTCTCCGACGAATATTGGAAATGCGTGCCGTTGGACGTCGCGGCGAACTGGTAGTAGAACCCGTTGTTGCCGTTGGGCCAGAGATCGATCCAGACTTCGTCGTCGGTGCCGTCGCCGACGTCGTTGGTGCGCTGCTGCGCCATCAGCGCCTCGCGCTGGGAGACGTCGAACCGTACGTAGATGTTCGTCCCGTCGGTTGCGACGTGCGCGGTCGTGGGTTCGGACGAAGCCTTCTGGTGCTGCACGTCCCAGGGCAGCGCGACGGTCGCCGCGTCCTTCCACGTCGCCGGATCGGCGGCAGGATCGAGCGGCGGCACCGCTTGCACCGTGGGTATCGCGAGCGTCGTCGCCGGCGCGCTCGCGGGGTCCGCGAAGGACTGACCGGCCGTCGCCAAGCCGGAGATCAGCACGAACGCGGCGCTGCTCACGAATGCCCACGAACGGGTTGAATGCCGCACCCATTGCCTCGCTTCACGGGAAGTCTTAAGGATTTAAGAAGTCGTCCGCGCCACTCTACTACGGATTTAGGAGTCCCGTCAAGGCGCACCGCCCGACGATCTGCAGCAGCTACAGGACCACCGTCTTCGGGGTTTCAGCGACTGGAGGTCGCGAGCTCGGCATGAGCGAGGTCGGTGACGAACATGTGGCCCGGCTCGTGCGTGATCGCGAACGGCAGCTTGCTCGCGACGATGACGCTCTGCGGGGTGACGCCGCAGCCCCAGAACACGGGCACGTCGCCCGGCTCCATCACCGGCGGGTCGCCGTAGTCGGGATTTGCGAGGTCGTCGATGCCGAGCTGTTCCGGATCGCCCCAAGCGAGCGGCTCGCCGTGCGCCATTCGATATGGGCGCGTCACGTCGCGCACGCGCTCGATGTCGTTCGCGCGATACGGCCGCATGCTCACCACCAGCACGCCGCCCAAGCGGCCCGCCGCGGCGAGCGCGACGCGCGTGCGGTACATCGGAACGTTCCGGTCGAGCGCGTAGTGGCGCGGCGTGAGCCCGACGTCCACGAGCGCGTGGTCGAACGTGAACGAGCAGCCGATCAGAAACGCGACGAGGTCGGCCGACCACAGCGCGCGCACGTCGCGCGGCTGGTCGGACAACTCGCCGTCGCGCCACACGCGATAGCGCCCGAGATCCGCGCGAATGTCCGCGCCGCGCGCGCACCGCGGTTCGAATGCGCCCGGCTCGAGCTGCTCGACGACCGGGCACGGAACGGGATTGCGCGCGCACAAGTCCGCGAGCTCGCCGGAATACTCGCGCGGCACGACGACGAGGTTCGCTTGCACGTGATCCGGCGCGAGCCGCTCTGTCGGTCCGGCGATCGTCCCCGCGCGCACGGCGGCGCGCACGTCCGCGGCCGTCATTGCGCCGATCCGATCCCGTCGGCGCGGTCGCGTGCGCGCGCCGCCGGATCGCGCTTCGCGGGATCGCCGTAACCGCCGCCGCCCGCCGTGGTCACGATGATCGCGTCGCCCGGCTCCATCGTCACGGTCGTCTTCGCCGGCAGATCGCTCATCGCGCCGCCGCGCCGCACGAGCACGTGCGCGCCGGTCGCAGCGTCCTTGCCGCCTTCCGTGCCGCGCGGTCGCACCGCGTGGCGCTCGGCGAGCAGCGACGCCGTCGCGGTGCCGTCGCGCAGCGCGAACGCGCGCACGAGCCCCGAACCGCCGCGGAACTCGCCGTCGCCCGCGCTCGACTCGGCGAACTCGTACGCGGTGATCAGCATCGGCATTTGCCGTTCGATCGCTTCGATCGGCGTGTTCAGCGTGTTCGTCATGTGCGCGTGAATGCCGTCGATGCCGTCGGCGTGCGGGCGCGCGCCCATCCCGCAGCCGTTGGTCTCGTAGAACGCCCACGACTTGCCCTCGCCGTCGAGGCCGCCGATCATCACGTTGTTCATCGAGCCGCCGCTCTGCGCGGGGACGCGCCCCGGCGCGAGCTTCGCGAGCGCCCCGAGCACGAGGTCGGCGTTGCGCATCGAGGTCTCGACGTTCCCCGCGCTCACCGGCGCGGGCCGGCGCGGGTTGAGCAGCGTGCCTTCGGGGACGTGCACGCTGATCGGCGCGAACGAGCCGTCGTTCATCGGAATGCGCGGATCGGTCACCGCGCGCACCGCGTAATACACGCCCGAGAGCGTGACGCCGTACACCGCGTTGAGCGGCATCGGCCGCTGCGGCGCCGTGCCGGTGTAATCCAGCGCGAGCGTGTCGCCGCGCTTCTCCAGCCGCACGCGCAGCACGATCGAGGGGTCGCCGCGCTCGTCCTCCATGACGTCTTCGTGCTCGACGACGCCGTCGGGCAGCGCGGTCAGCGCGGCGCGCGTGCGGCGTTCGCCGTCGGCGATCGCTTTGTCGAGCGCCGCGTCGACGACCTCGATACCGTAGCGCGCCACGAGCTCGAGGAAGCGCCGTTCGCCGACGTGGTTGCCCGCGATCTGCGCGCGCAGGTCGCCGGCGCGCGCTTCGGGCGTGCGCGAGTTCGCGCGCAGCAGGTCGACGGTCTCGTCGACGACGCGGTCGCCGCGCACCAGCACGGTCGGCGCGAACACCGCGCCTTCGGCGAAGAGGTCGCGCGCGTCGGGCGGCATCGAGCCCGGAACCGACCCGCCGACGTCGGTGTGGTGCGCCTTGTTCGCCGCGTATCCGACCAGCCGGTCGTGGTGGTAGATCGCGCGGATCACCGTGACGTCGTTGAGGTGCGTCCCCGACAGATACGGGTCGTTGACGACGATCATCTCGCCCTGTGCGAGCGGGCGCCCGCGTTCGACCAGCCACGCCAGCGTGCGCCGCAAGCCCCACGGCAGCGAGCCGAGGTGGACCGGAATGTGCTCGGCCTGCGCGACGAGCCGCGCGCGCGCGTCGAACAGCGCGCACGAGTGATCGAGCCGCTCCTTGATGTTGGGCGAGTATGCCGCGTCGCGCACCGCGATGCCCATCTCCTCGCTCGCGTAGACGAGCGCCGACGCGACGAGCTCGGCGGTGATCGGATCGAGGGTCGAGATCATCGGGCGTGCTCCAGGGCGAGGTTGCCGAACCCGTCGACGCGCGCGGTCCACCCGGGCGCGACGTACGTCGTCGCATCGTACTGTTCCACAACCGCGGGCCCGTCGAACGCGTCGCCCGGCCGCAGCAGCGCACGGTCGTACACGGGCGTCTCGACGAAGGCGCTGCCGTCGAACACGTCACGCCGCTCGCGCAGCGCGCGCGGCTCGGGGCCCCGGCGCGCCGGAGCGGCCGCCGCGACGAGGCGCGGCTTGGGCGTGGTGCCGACGCCGTTGACGCGCACGGTGACGATCTCGACCGGGTCCTGACGCGCGGCGTAGCCGTAGCGCTGCTCGTGCCGCTGGTGGAACGACTCGACCGCTTCGTCGAGCGACGGCGGTGCGCCGACGACGAGCTCCGTCGACTGGCCCACGTAGCGCAGGTCGAGCTCGCGCAGGAAGCTGCGGTCGGCCTTGGCGACGCCCTGCTCGCCCAGCGCGACGTCGCATTCGCGCGCGAGCGCGTCGAACAGCTTGCGCGACCGCGACCACGTGTCGGCATCGGCGGGCGCGACGAGGGAGCGAACCGCGGTGACGCGCACGTCGGCGGCGAGCAAACCGTACGCGGAGAACACGCCGGGCATCGGCGGCACGATGACGCGCGCGACGCCGATGTCGGCCGCGACCGCGCACGCGTGCAGCGGTCCGCCGCCGCCGAACGCGAGCAGCGTGAAGTCGCGCGGATCGTAGCCGCGCTCGACAGACACGATGCGCAGCACCTTCGCCATCTCGGCGTCGACGAGCGCGACGATCCCGGCGGCAGCGCGTTCGACGTCGCCGCCGACGGGCGCCGCGACCGATTCGATGGCGGTGTGCGACCGCGCGGCGTCGATGGGGAACGCGCCGCCGAGCAGCGCGCGCGGGTTCGAGCGGCGCAGCACGACGTTCGCGTCGGTCACGGTGGGGCGGTCGCCGATCCCGTAACAGGCCGGACCGGGATCGGCACCGGCCGACAGCGGCCCGACGCGCAGCGTGCCGGCGCCGTCGAGCCACGCGATCGTGCCGCCGCCCGCGCTCACTTCGGCGAGGTCGACGAACGGAAACCGCACGGGATATCCGCTGCCTTTGACGGAGCGACCGCTGTGCGTCGAGCCCGCCGCCTCGAACGACGCGCTGATCTCCGGCACGCCGCCGAACACCGTGCCGGCCTTCGCGGTCGTCCCGCCCATGTCGAACGACAGCACGTTCGCGATGCCGAGCGCGCGCCCGACGTATGCCGCGGCGATGACGCCGCTCGCGGGCCCGCTCTCGATCAGCGTCGCGGGCCGGTTCGATGCGGACTTCAACGCGGCCATCCCGCCGTCGGAGCGCATCACGAAGATCGGCGCCTGCACGCCCGCCGCGCGCACGCCGCGCGCGACGCGGTCGAGGTACGCCTGCACGATGGGCGCGAGCGCGGCGTTGAGCACGGTCGTGGAAAAGCGCTCGTACTCGCGGTACTGCGGATCGATCTCCGACGACAGCGACACCTCGACGCCGGGGATCGCGGCACGCAGCGCGTCGGCCACGGCGCGTTCGTGCGAGCCGTCGGCGTCGGCGTGCAGCAGGCCGACGGCGACGGCGGTGATACCGCGCTCGCGCACCGTCGCGACGGCGGTGTCGACGGTCGCGGTGTCGAGCGCGACGATGACGCCGCCGTCGTGCGTGCGCCGCTCGCGCACGACGAGCCGGTCCTCGCGCCGCGCGAGGGGCTTCGGTCGCGTGACGTTGAGGTCGTAGATCGCGCTGCGGTTCTGCCGCCCGATCTCCAGCACGTCGCGAAACCCTTCGGTAGTGATAAAGGCGACGCGCGGCAACTCGAGATGCACCTGCCCGAGCAGCGCGTTCGTCGCGATGGTGCTCGCGTGCGCAACGAGCGCGATCTCGTCCGGAGCCACCTCGTCCAGCAACGCGCGGAGCGCGTCGAGCAGCCCTTCCTCGGGCGCACGCGGCGTCGACGACACCTTGTGCCGAATCAGCCGCCCGTCGTCCGCAAGCGCGACGAGGTCGGTGAACGTGCCGCCGATGTCGACCCCGACGCGCCAGCTCACGAGCGGGCGGTTCTCCCGATCGAACCGAGCGCCCATCCCGTCGCGGCGAGCCCGCATTCGACGATGATGACGATCGGGATGATGAAGACGTAGATGCCGAGCGGCGTCGCCGGCGCGGCGTGCAGCGCGACGGAGACCCATTCGCCGAGCGTCGCCTCCACCAGAGCGGTGACTGCGACGGCGGCCAGCGTGCGGCCCAACGGCACGGCGATGCGCCGCAGGACGAAGCCGATCGCGACGTACACGACGATCTGGACGAACATGAACCGCACGTACGGGATCCCCGCCGACGTGGCTATGACGGACTCGAGCGCATCCAGCGCGACGATACCGGCGCAGAGGATTGCGATGATACGGATCATGCGGCACCGATGCCGAGGAAGGCTTCTTGCACGAGCGGGTCTCCGATCAGGTCTTTGGCCGCGCCGCTCAGGACGACGCGGCCGGTTTGGAGGACGTACGCGGTGTCCGCGGCGCGCAACGCTTCGCGGACGTTTTGCTCGACCAGCAGCACCGTGGTTCCGGTTGCCGCGATCGCGCGGATGCCGGCGTAGATCTGCGGGATCAGCTTCGGGGCGATGCCCAGCGACGGCTCGTCGAGCATCAGCAGGCGCGGGCCGCTCATCGTGCCGCGCGCGATCGCTAGCATCTGCTGCTCGCCGCCGGACAGCGTCGACGCGCGCTGTTCGAGCCGTTCGCGCAGGATCGGGAACGCGGCGAACGCCGCGTCCAGCCGCGTTTGGCGGTGCGCGGCGTCGCGGTCCACGTACGCCCCGAGCAGCAGGTTGTCGTGCACGGTCGCGCTGGCGAACACGCGGCGGCCTTCCGGAACGTGGGCGATGCCGCGGCGGACGATCCGATGGGCAGGCATGCGCGTGACGTCCTCGCCGTCGAAGCGGATCGCGCCGCGTTCCGCGCGCACCAAGCCGCTGATCGCGCGCAGCAGCGACGTCTTGCCCGCACCGTTCGCGCCGACCAGCGCCACGATCGTGCCCGCTTCCGCGCGCAGCGACACGTCCTGCAATGCGCGCATGCCGTCGTAGCCGACCGCGAGCCCGTCGATCTCCAGGAGAGCCGGGATCATGTCGAATGCCCCGCGATCTCGCCGTGCTCCAGCGGCGAGCCCAGGTACGCTTCGACGACGCCCGCGTCGCGTACGGCGTCCGCGGCCGTGCCGCTGAAGATCGTCTTGCCGGCGGCGATCACGACGACGTGCTCGGCGATCGGCATCAGCACTTCCATCACGTGCTCCACCATCAGCACGGTGACGCCGCGCGCGAGGATCCGCCGCAGCAAATCGACCGCGTCGCGCGCTTCCGCCGGCGTCAGGCCCGCCATCACCTCGTCGAGCAGCAGCAGCCCCGGCTCCGTCGCGAGCGCGCGCGCCATCTCCAGGCGCTTCTTGTCCGCGATCGTCAACGCACGGCCGAGCCGGTATCGCATGTCGGCCAGCCCGACGAACGCGAGCACTTCTTCGGCGTGCGCGATCGCGTCCGCCAGCCGCGGGTGGTGCAGCAGCGCGCCGGTCGTCGTCGCTTCGAGCACCGTCATGTCGGCGAACGTCTGCACGATCTGATACGTCCGGCCGATCCCCAGCGCGGCGACGCGGTGGTATGCGAGCCCGGCGATCTCCTCGCCGCGAAAGCGCACGCTGCCCGCGCTCGGCTTCTCGGCGCCCGCGATGCACGCGAATGCCGTCGACTTGCCCGCGCCGTTCGGTCCGATCAAACCCGTCAGCGAGCCTTGCGCGACGTCGAGGTCGACGCCGTCGAGCGCGCGCACCGAACCGAATCGCTTCGCGAGACCGCGCACGACGAGCATCGGCTCGGCGCTCACTTCGGTATCTCGCAGCCGACGGTGAAGTCGCCCGCCCGCGCGTCGGGCAAAAGTGTGCAGCCCGCGCCGAGGGTGAGCTTCCACGTCGCCGTTTGCATCGTCGTGCGATCGGGCGGCGCCGACACGACGACAGCGGAGAAGTCCTTCGTGACGAGCGCGCCGTTGGGTGCATCGAGCTTGCCGAACCAGCCCGTCGCCGCATAGCCCTCGTACACGGTGCCGCTGCCCGGAAACGGCGTGACGCCGTTGGGATCGAACGAATAGCTGCTGCCGCGCAGCGGGATGCGCAGCACCGGGCCGTCGACGAAGCGCGCGCGATACTCCGTCAGCCGGGCGGCGGTCGCCGCGGCGCGTGCGTCTTCGGACACGCGCAGCGAGCCGTCGTCGTACGACGCGGCACGCACCGGCGCACGCGCCGCATCGGCGCGCACGTGGTACGCGGCGGCGAGGATCGCCGCCAGGTCGGAGCGCGCGTTCAGCCGGCGGCGCCAGCCCGGCGCGGCCGTGTCGAGCAGCGCGCCGTATCCGGGGCCCGTCGCGTAGGCGAACGAGCGGACAAACGACGCGCGCCGCCGCCCGCTCGCGATCGCCTCGACGGCGCGCGCCGCGCGGTCGCGCGGCTGCGTCGTCAGCGCGACGCCCGTGTCTTCGGCGAGACCTTCGTTCAGCAGCAGCGCGTTCTCGGTGCCCGCGGCACCGTCGAACAGCCGCACGCGCTTCGCGCGAAAGTCCAAAGCATCGGCAACCGCCGCGCGCCGCGGCGCGCCCGTCGCGATGACCGCACGGGCGAGCGCGCGCCATTCCAGTTGCAGCCAATACCGGCCGTCGGCGCTGTCGAGGTGGTCGTTCGACGGGTTGGAGGCGGGCAGCCCGATCGCATCCTGGATGCGGTGCCACGACTCGTGCGCGACGAGGATCCCGCGTGCGATCGGTTCGTCGGGGAGCGGCCACATTACCATCGACCAGCGCTCGCCGTCCAGCGCCAGCGCGGTGTTCGCGGGAAGGATCGAAGCGGGCAGCGTGCCGACCACGACGCCGCCGCGCGTCACGCCGTGCAGCGATGCGCTGTCGCGGTTCGCGACGACCGCGCGCGTCACCGGATCGACGAACAGCAGCGGCCCGCACAGCGACACGCCCCACAGCCGCGCGCGGTCACGGTCGCACGCGGCCTGACGTTCCGCGAAGATGCGCGACGCGAGCGCGGTGTCGATCGGCACGCCGGCCGCGCGCGCAGGAACCGCCGGCGACGCGAGCAGCAGCAGCATCGCGGCGGTGCTCGCGGCGGCGGCCACGGTCGCGCCGCGTCTGCGCCGCAGCGCGTCGACGATCGTCCCCACGATTCCGTACGGGCGCACCGCGGCGATCACGCAGATGATCGCGCCGTAGATCACGAGGTCGTAGCCTTTCCCACTGCCGCCCAGGCGCAGCGCCACCGCTTTCGCGAGCACGACGTACACCAGCGCGCCCGCCAGTGGCCCCCACAGCGTGCCGATGCCGCCGACGACGCCGATCAGCGCGATGTCGATCGACACCGCCAGCGCGATCGTGGATGGCGGGTCGACGAACAGCGTGTACTGCGCGTACAACACGCCGGCGGCAGACGCCATCGTCGCCGACCAGGCGAACGCGATCAGCTTGTAGCGCCGCTCGTCGATCCCCACCGACGCCGCCGCCGCATGGTTCGCGCGCAGCGCGCGCAAATAATAGCCGAGCCGCGACCGTTCTAGCGCGATCGTCGCGAGCTGCACGCCGGCGAACAGTGCCAGCGCGAGCACGACGTACGGTCCCTTTTGCGGAAACTGCATCGCCGCCCAGCCCGATGCGATCGGCAGCTCGAAGCCGTTGGCCTTGCCGAGCACGGGCGAGGTGCGCACGAACACTTCGACCAGCGCCGCGACCGCGATCGTCGCGATGGAGAAGTAGTGCCCGCGCAGCCCGAGCGTCGGAAAGCCCGTCACGAGCGCGAGCAGCGCCGCTGCCAGCGCGCCCGCGGGGATCGCGAGCCACGGCGAAAGCCCGTGCGTCACGCAGAGCGCCGACGCGTATGCCCCGCAGCCGAAGAAGATCGCGTGCCCGAACGAGATGTTGCCCGCGTACCCGCTGATCCAGTTCCACGACTGCCCGAGCACCGCGTACAGCAGCAGCGTGAACACGAGGTCCAGGACGACCGCGCTGCGCACGCCGAACGCGGCGAGCAGGCCGGCGACGACGATCGCCGCGAGCGCGAAGAGGTGCGGGCGTGCGGTCATCGCCTGCCCAGCAGCCCCTGCGGCCGCAGCAGCACGACCGCGAGGTACGCGACGTATACCGGCACCATCTTCATCTCGGGCGAGAGATAAAATCCGCCGAACACTTCCAGCATTCCGACCAGCAGCGCGCCCACGAGCGCGCCTTGGATGCTGCCGAAACCGCCCAGCGCGACGACGACGAACGCGGTGAGCGCGAACGGCGCGCCCGCCGTGGGATATGCCGGGTACGACAGCATCAGCAGCGCGCCCGCCGCGCCGACGCACGCCGCGCCGATCCCGAACGCCAGGCCGTTCACGCGCTGCACGTCGATCCCCATGAGCGTCGCCGCGACGCGGTCTTCGGCGACGGCGCGCATCGCGCGGCCCGTCTCGGTGTACTCGACTAAGGCGAACAGCGCCGCGGTCAGCACGAGCGCGCCGATCCCTTCGATCACGGTCGCCTGCGACACGGCGATCGCACCTAGGTGCAGCGTGCCGCGAAACGGCGCGTTCGGCACCGACTGAAAGTCGCTGGTGAGCGTCGCCTGCGCGACTCCTTGCATGAGCACCAGCAGCCCGAACGTGCCGAACACCGTCGCTTCGGGCGGTCCCGCCAGCAGCCGCCGCACGAACACGCGGTACACGACGATCCCGAACAGGAACATCGCGATCGCAACGAGCGGCAAGCCCACGAGCGGCCCCAGCCCGAGCAGCGCGAGGCCGAGCGCCGCGTACATGGCGAGCATGAGGAACTCACCGTGCGCGAAGTTCACCACGTCCATCACGCCGTACACGAGCGTGAGCCCGACCGCGACGAGCGCGAACACCAGCCCCGTCAGCAAACCGCCGACGAGGAGCTGTCCGAACGTGCCTAGTGAGTTCACGTTCCGTGAACTCGTCGCGTTCGGCCTTCGGCCGATCCGCCCGTCGTCAGGCGTCGCAAGCGACGCCCTCCTAGTGCTTCCACGCCGGCATCGGCCAGATCACCGGCTTGACCGCGACGTCGAACGGCCACACCGTCTCGTACTTGCCGTTCTGCACCTGCTCGATGATCCCGACGCCGCCGTCGTTCTGGCCGTTCGCATCGAAGTGTACGCGGTTCCACGGCATCAGGGTGAGCTTGCCCGGGATGTTCGTCTTCTGCAGCGCGGTGCGGATTGCATCGGGCTTCGTCGATCCCGCGCGGTCGATCGCGTCGGAGATGAACAGCACGCCCATGAAATCGCGCGCGGTGTTGCCGTCGAGGGGCTTGCCGCCGAAACGCAGGCGGAAGAGCTGGTCGATCAGCGGCACGGCCTGGTTGCGGTGCTTGATCTCGAGCGAGAACACCTCGCGCGTGAACACGCCTTCGGCGTCGGCGCCCAGCGTGCGGATGAAGCCGGGATCGATGAAGCCCGCGTCCTGCGCGAGGATCGCCTTCGGCTGCACGCTCTGTTCCTTGAACCCGCGCATGTAGAGCAGCGAGTCGGGCAGGTACGACGCGATCATGATCACGTCCGGCGTCGCGGCCTTGACCTTCTGCACCTCGGCGTTCACCTCGGTCGTCGTCGCGGGATACGCAACGCGCGCGACGATATCGTAGCCGAGCTTCTTGCCGCCCTGTTCCTCGGCGTCGCTCGCGCCCGTGCCGAACAGCCCGTCCTCGCCGACGATCGCGATGCGTTTGACGTCGATCTTCTTCGTCTTCTTCAAGTCGGCCAAGAACTGGTAGAAGTTGTCGGCGAACGTCGCGTCGTTGGGCGTGGAACGGAAAAACCATTTCAGGCCACGCGCGGTCAGCGACGGCGCGGACGAGTCCGGGTTCAGGAACGGAACTCCGTAGCGCTCCGCAACTTGCGACGCCGTTGCCGTTGTCGACGATGCGTACGTACCGATCAACGCGACCGCATGATCCTGCGTGATCAATTGCTCGGCGGCGGCGCGCGCCTGATCCGGCTTGCCCTGCGAGTCCGCGAACACCAGCTTGATGCGCGCGTGACCGAGGTGCGGCAGCCCGCTCTTGCCGACCATCGGCAGCGGATAACTGACGTGGCCGTTGACGAGATCCACGGCGAGCTGCTGCGCGACCCGCAAGCCCGCGCCGGTTTGCGCGAGCGATCCGGTGAGCGGCAAGATCGAGCCGATGACGATGTCGGGCTGATCGGCGGCGCGCGTGGGAGCGGCACCGCCGAGCGCGGCGACCGCAAGGGCGGCGGCGAGAAACGCGCTCAGGCGTCGAGCGGGCATACGGACCTCCTTCACTCAGGTGATGGCCCCCGTTCGTGCACGGGGCGCTCGGCCTTGCCAAGGGGCAAGGAACGGGGTGCGGAAGCACGCTCCACCATGGCGACCGATACTTTGCCGTCCAGCCCGCCGCGGCCGCCGGGGAGCACGGGCCTCCCCGGCATCGGCGAAACGCTCGAGTTCGTCAAAGACCCGTTCACGTTCATCCGCAAACGGCGCGCCCGCTACGGCCGCGTGTTTCGCACGAGCCTGCTCGGGCGCCCGATGGCGATCCTCATCGGGCCGGAGCCGCTCGAAGCGTTCTACGATCCCGCCAACGTCGTGCGCAAAGGCGCGAACCCGGCGAACATTCAAACGCTCTTCGGCGGTACCGGCGTGATCAACGCCCTCGACGGCACCGCGCACGCGATGCGCAAGCAATCCGTGAGCGCCGCGCTGTCGCGCGAAGCGATCGAGACATACGTGCCGACGATGACGCGTTTCGCCGACGCCGCGTTCGCGCGCTGGGCCAGTGCCGGTGAGATCGCCTTGATCGACGAGCTCAAGCGCCTCGCGATCGAGACGCTGGGTGCCGTGCTCGCGAGCATCGCTTCGGAAGCGGACCTCGCCGCGCTCGTCAAACGCTGCGAGGCCATCGCCGCGGCGTTCATCGCGCTGCCGATCCCGCTGCCCGGCACGCCGTTCACCAAGGGCGTGCGCGCGAAGGACGAATCGATCGCGTACTATCGCGAGCTGGTCCGCGCGCACCGCGCCGGATCGTACGACGACGGTCTCACCCGTCTGCTTGCCGCACGCAACGCGGACGGTACGACGATCGGGGATGCGGAAGCGGCCGGCGAGCTCAACCACCTCTTCCTCGCCGGCTACATCGTCTTCGGGCAGTTCGCCGCGACGATCGTCGAGCTGACGCAACATCCCGAACTGCGCGAACGCCTCGCCGCGGAAACCGCGACGCTGCCCGACGCGCCCACCGCGGGCGACCTCGTCGGAAATGCACCGCTGATGCAGTTCGTCGACGAGGTCCGGCGCGTGACGCCGATCGTGCCGGTGGTGATCGGCAAGGCGCGGCGCGCGTTCGTCGTCGACGGTTTCGAAATTCCGGCGGGCTGGGGCGTCGCCGCCGCCGTATGGCATCACGACCGCGAACCGGCGACCTACACCGATGCGGAACGCTTCGCCCCCGACCGTTTCGGTGCGCGCGCCGAGCACAAGTCGCATCCGTACGCGTACGCGCCGCAAGGCGCGGGCCCGCCGGAGTCGCACCGCTGTCCGGGGTTCGATCTCACTACGATCTTCATGGTGCTCTTCGCCGCGCGACTCTTGCGCGGCTACAGCTGGCTGCTGCCGGAGCAAGACCTCACGCCGAATTGGGGGCTCGTTCCGCCCGTGCCCCGCGACGGTCTGCGCGCCATCGTTCGGCCGCTTGTCGCCAGCATCAACCTCATACCGTGAAGCGCCACGCCTCAGCTGCGTTCGTACTCCTCCTGGGCGCAAGTCTTGGGTTCGCGGTTGCAAGTCCGCCCGCCGCAGTCGCCGGCGACCTAAACACGCTGCCGATCCACGTGCGAATGGAGGCCGTCATCCTGTCGGACGGAGACGGCGGGAATCCCGAAGGCGTCCTGAGCGTCGAGCAGCTGCGCCAATGGATCCGCATTGCCAATCGATCATTTGGCGTTTCGCACGCGCATATCGTGCTCGACTTCGACGCGGCGAAAGATCTCGCGCGGGTGCGAAGCTCCGCTCTCAACCGTCTCGCTCACGACAAGAACGCGTTGGCCTCTGCGCAGGCCGCGAAGTATCCGGGAAAGATGGTCGTCTTCTTTCGAGCGTACGGTCCGGCGGGCGCTGGGATCGGCGTGACGGGCAACGGATACACCGCGTACAACGCATACGTTCCGCTCGGGAGCAATGGCTGCAGCGCGCATGCGACCGCGCGGTGCAGCGCAAGCTATACGGTGATGCCGTCCGTGTACTGCGGAACGACCGTTGCGACCGATCGGGTCGATGCACGACACCCGAACCCACCGCTCGGACCCGATACCTCGGGCTGCAGCATTCCCGCGTCGAGTTGGTACGTCTACCAGAACTTCGGCCAGCTCACGCACGAGGTCGGCCACTACTTCGGGCTCCCGCACACCTTCCCGGGAACGAGCGACTTTCTGTCGACACCGAAGCTCCTGCAGAGCTGGTATGACGGAACGCCTCGTGCCGGCACGACGCGTTCGATCGAGATCTTCGACGGGGACTCGCCGGCGGGACCGCTGATCAGCGACGGAACGAGCCTGACGAGCGGGTGGACGTTCACCGTAACCGACACGCCGCCCGACGCGGGTGCCAGCCTCCTTGTCGGCAACAACGTCAGCATGTGCCGCCCCCAGCGAACGACGATCAGCGACGGCAGCGGCGCAAAGGTGACGTTCAACGGTGCTCGTTACACGCTCAACGCGAGCGTCACCCTCAGATTCCATCCGGACAAGGGCAACGTGATGAGCTATTTCCTGTGCAAGAAGCCGATGACGTTCTCCGCGGGTCAGGTCCGGACGATGCGGTATAACCTCCTCCACGATCCGCAACGAACGTATCTTTTGTGTCGGAATCCGCGCGACGCCGCCTTCCGTCCGTACATCACTTGCGGGACGGTATCAGTGAGGCCGCGCGTAGTCGCGGAGATCAGTTCCGGCTCGGCACGCTCTTGGCTGCCGCGCGCGTCCCTTGGGGCGGCTGCGGCGGTTTGAGGAACACGCGCGGCTCGGGCACGCTCCTCCCGGACGCGTCATAGAGACGGACGGGCTTCTTGCCGTGCTGCGCGTTGGTCGGGCGGTAGATGACGCGGATCACCGCGGCGACGTCCATCACCTCGCCGGCAGCCGGCGAGTGCACGATCCCGGCCGCGACCGTCTCGGGCCTCGCGCCCACGACGGCCGGCGGTTTGAAGCCTTGCCGAACGCGCGCCTGCAGCGCCTGCGCGCTCTTGAGCGTTTGCGCATCGATCCGCGGCCAGTGAACGCGCAGCATTCCGACCCCGCCGCTCTGCGTCAAACCGACGCGCGCATACGATGAGAACACGGGGATGGTGCCGATGCTGCGCCGGAACGACGCGATGCGGTTCAGCAGTTGTTGCGGCTCCGCCTTGACGGTTCCGGTGGCAGCGTCGAATTGACCCACGCGGCCGTACTCGTGCTGGATCCTGACGCGCGAGATCTCGCTGGCCGGAACGCCGAGCTCCACGAGGACGGCCTGCGACCTTGCCAGGAGGGCCGCGTCGGAACCGGCGAACACGCCGATCTTTTCGCCGAAGCCGTACCGGTCGTCGCCGGCGATGTAGGTGAGGCTATCGGTACGGCGCACGAAGCTCTCGGTGCCCCCGCCGACGGCCACCGTGTTTTGATACGCACCACGCTTCGTAGCGGCGCTCAGATCGAAGCCGATCGCCTTCGCTTGGCGCTCGACCTGCTGGACGCGGACGTCCGGTGCGGGTGACGCCGCGAGCGGCTGTGCCGACGATGCGGCGCAACCGGCCAACAACAGCACAAGCGACGCCGTCAGTCCCAAACGGCTGATGCGCGCGATCATTGGTCGCACGTCCATCTCCACGCGAACCAGTGCGGTATCGGCGCGGACCGATTGTCTTTCAGCTTCTCGTGTTCACGCCGGTCGATCGCGTCGTTGCGTGTGTTGCCCGCCGCGATCACGACCGCGCACACGTCGTCCTGCACGTCCTCGGTCCCCGTATCCATCCAGGCGCTGCCGACCGATCTCGCATTGGATCCGCCCGCGTCGACGAGCTCTTGTGCGAAGTCATTTCCGCGCGACACGCTGTCCTGCGTATCGTGGTTCACGTCGCCCGAGTGGCCGGTGGCGATGTGCAAGCCCTTGAACCCCGGAAACCAGTCACTAGGGAGGGACACGAGATCCATCGGGCAGCTCGCGTCGAGCAGCATGAAGCGTGCCTTTCCGCCGTTGTTTCCCCAGCGGGACGACATGCCGATGTTGGTCACGTCCGGCGTGCCGTGGTTGCCGTGCACGATGATGAAGTCTCCGCTGCTCGCCGTCGGCGGGTTCTCGCAGCTCCCGTGACCGGTGAAGAAATACACGGCGGCGATGTCGCTCGCGCCGCCCGGATCGAGGTCGGTTCCGTCGCGGAAATCAGAGCCGAAGACGTTGCCGTCCGTCCACGCGTGCACGAGCGTATGCCCGCCCGCGGTGAGCCAGACGCCGAAGTCGGCGGCCTCGGGGATCGTGTCGGGAAGATCCGGCCCGCTGCCGCCGTTGTTCGTGTACATCGCGACCGCGCCGGTCGAAAACGTCACCGCGAGCGCCGGGGTTGCGGTCGCGACGAGCGCCGCGCAGGCTACTGCGGCTATCGCCGAGCGCCGCGCGGAGTGCCATAAACTCATCTTCGAGCTCCAAGAAGGCGTGGGCCGAGTGTACGCCTGCTTGTCAACCCCGTCAAGGGTATCGAAGGTCAGATCGGTACGACCAGCACGCACTCCGGCGCGTCCGGAAGCTTGTCGCCGAAGGGCGCGACTGCGCCGGACGCCGCGCCCAACGAATAGAGCTGCTGCTGCGCGCGGCTGCCGAACAGCAGCGTGCCGTCCGCCGCAAACGCGAGCCCCGACAGGTCGTTCAGGGCGCCCGCCGGGACGCCGCTGGTCGCGCTGCTGACGACGAGCTCGAGCTTCTCCGACGTCGGATCGTACGCGAAGATCGCTTCGTTCTTCGGGCTGCCGATGTACACGCGCCCGTCTGCCGGGCCGACTGCGATGCCGACCGGCTTGTCGAGCGCGTTGGGGTTCGCCGGCGAGTCGGCCGTCGCATCGATCCAGCCGTGGAACGTGCCGCTCTTGTGACCGTAGATCCCAACGCGGTTCTTCGCTTGATCGGCCACGTACAGCCGCTTGCCGGCGAATGCGATCCCGCGCACGGAATGCCGGGCCTGCTGCGCCGCCGGCTTCGCTTCATCGGCGGCTTCGGGCGGATCGTCGTCCGTCGCGGCCGTCTTCGCGACGAAGCCCTCCGCCGAGAGACCGCCCTTGTCGGGATCGATCGCAGGCGGCGTCTGTTTGCGCACCTCGACCGGGTCCGCCGATGCGACGAACGTTGCACCGTAGTAGTCGCCCTTCGCGTTGAGCTTCGCCAGGTACGCCGCGACCGGCAGTTTCGTCGCGGTCGGCATCGTCTTCCCAGAGATCGCGTAGCCCGCCACGACGTTGGTGTCTTGGCTCGACACGAACAGGTCGTCGCCGTCGAACGCGAGGCCGTACGGATGCAGCAGCGCGCGCGACGTCGCCGCGGTGATCAGCGCGCCGAGATAGTCGCGCGTGAACCCGTCCGCGTTGATCGTCGCGGAGAACACGTCGACGGCCGACGCCGTCTTGTTCGCGTTCGCGACGTACAGGCGCCCGCGCGCGTCGAGCGCCAAACCGCGCAGCTCGTCGAACGGGCCGCCGCCCGCGAGCACGTTGCCCAGAAACGATCCGTCGGACGCGAGCGCGCCGACGTTCTGGATTTTCTCGCCCGTCTCGCCCGAGAAGCTGACGTAGACCTGATAACCGGTCGCCATCCGGCTGTCATAGCAGAAAGATCGCGCCCGTCCTCCTCGAACGACCGCGCGTGCTCTCGACCTTTTCGATCGTCGCAGCCGACCCGGCGCAGCGCGAGCTCGGCATCGCGGTCCAGTCGAAGTTCCTGGCCGTCGGCGCCGTCGTGCCGTGGGTCGAAAGCGGCGCCGGCGCGATCGCGACGCAAGCCTGGGCGAACACGACGTTCGGCCCGCGCGCGCTGGAGCTGCTGCGCCGCGGCGAGCCGCCGGAGCAGATCGCGCAGACGCTGCTGGCCGCCGACGATAACGCCGACGACCGGCAGTTCGGGATCGTCGCCGCGGACGGTCGCTCCGCGACGTTCACCGGCGCCCGCTGCATCACGTGGGCCGGCGGGACCACGGGCGAGCACTTCGCGGCGCAGGGCAATTGCCTGGCGGGACCGGGCGTCGTCGACGCGATGGCATCGACGTTTCGCGCCGGCCGCGGGACGCTCGCCGACCGGCTCGTCGCGGCGCTCGCGGCCGGCCAGCGCGAAGGCGGCGACAAACGCGGCCAGCAGAGCGCCGCGCTGATCGTGCTGAAACCGGGCGGCGGCTACGGCGGCTTCAACGACCGCTACGTCGACCTGCGCGTCGACGACCACGCGGCACCGATCGACGAGCTGGCGCGCCTGCTCGAGCTGCACAAGCTGTATCATTTCCCCGCGGCACCCGAAGACGTGCTGGCAATCGACGACGCGCTCGGCCGCGAGATCGTCAGCCAGCTGGTGCGCGTGCACGCGCTCGCGCGGCACGACGAAGGCGCGTTCGACGACGCCGCGCGCGAAGCGCTGGTCGCGTTCATGCACGTCGAGAACCTGGAGAACCGCGTGCGCAGTGACGGCACGATCGACCGCCAGACGCTAGACTATTTGCACGCGTTCACGCCGAAGCGATCGGCCCCAGGGCAGCGCGTCAGATCGACCACTCCCACGCGTTCCAGTTCTCGATGATCCCGTTCGGGCGGAAGCCGCGGAGATCGCTGTTGACCGCTTCGATCTGGCGCGGCCACCACAGGTACACGAACGGCGCGTCGCGCGCGAGCAGGTGCTCGATCGTCGAGTACGCGCGCTTGCGCGTCGCGCGGTCGTAGTGCGACAAGGCGGTGCGCTGCGCCGCATCCATCTCGCGGTTGCAGTACCGGGACCAATTGAACCCGCGCGGCGCGACTTCATTGCACGTGAGCTGCGTCGAGTCGTCGGGATCGGTGCCCGCATACCACGTTTGGAGCCCCGCCTCGAACTTGCCGTCCGCGAGGACGCCCGAACCGGGCCCGGCGTACAGCTTCGCCGTCGTGTAGCCCTTGAGGTCGACCTCGAAGCCCGCCTCCTTGAGCATCGACGCCACGAGCACGCTTCGGCTGCGGTCCGTCGCGCTGTCGCTTCGAAACGCAAGGCTCATCGTGAGGCGCCGCCCGAGCCTGGCGCGCATGCCGTCGGGCCCGGCACGCCAACCCGCCGCGTCGAGCAGCGCGCGCGCCGCCGGCAGATCGCGCGTCGACGTGCCCGCATGCGGATCGAACGCCCAGAGCTGCGGCGGGAGATCCTCGGTCGCGGGCACGGTGGTGTCGTACGTCGCCTCGCGCACCAGCTGCGGCTTGTCGATCGCGAGCCCGACGGCGCGCCGGACGCGCGCGACGTCGAACGGCGGCGCCTTGGTGTTGAACATGATCGCGTCGTTGGCGTTGAGCGAGACGAGGCGGACGTCGATGCCGTCGATCGCTTTGAGCTGCGGGTACACCCGCGGCGTCGCGACCGCGAACCAGTCGAGCTCGTGCGCGCGCAGCTGATTGGCGAGCGTGTTCTCGTCGGGCACGAAGTGGTACACGACGCGCCGGAGCTTGGGCTTGCCCAGGAAGTAGTCGTCATTGGCGACGTAGTCGATGTGGTCGCCGCGCACCCAACGCACGACCTTGAACGGCCCCGTGCCGACCGGTTGCGAGTTGAACGGCACGCGGTTGAGATCGGGATACTTCTCGAGCAGGTGCGCCGGCAAGATGAAATACGGCGCATCGCTGTGCGCGAAGAACGTGTGCACCGCCGGCGCGAACGGGCGTTTGAGCTTGAACACCACCGTGTACGCATCAGGCGTGTCGACGCGTGCGATCACGTCCCAGCCGTGCCGGGTCGTGACGTTCGTCTTCGGGTTCATGATCGCGCGGTACGTGAACTGCACGTCGCGGCTGGTGAACGGCGCGCCGTCCTGCCAGCGCACGCCGCGCCGCAGATGATACGTGATCGTCAAGCCGTCGCGGGCGATCCCGCCGTTCTCCAGCGTCGGCACCACCGACGCGAGAATCGGCACGTCGCGGCCGTCCGGATCGGTCGCGATGAGCGGATCGAGCACGAACGCCTCCGCAAGCGCCTCGATCAGCTGCGTCGAGAGGATTGGGTTGAGCGTGTTCGGCGTCGAGACCGTCGCCAGCCGCAGCGTCCCGGCCTGCGTCCACGAATGTTTTCCGTCGGCGGAGTCGCCCGTGGTGCGCGTGCACGCGCTCGTCGCGAGCGCAGCCGTCAGCGCGAGGAGCGCGAACAATCTTCTTCTCACCCCGCCCCCGGTTCGCGACACCGGGGCAGGTTCCCGACTTCCATGCCCTGCACCGTCGTCACGTCGGCCCGGAAGTACTCAGCGAATGATGGTAAACGATCCGTCGGCGTACCAAAGGGTGTTCACCCGTATCACGACGTCGTGGAGGGCGGCACTCGGAAAGGTCATCGCACGGCCGTTGAGGAGCACGCATTGCCGGGCCTTCGTCATGCGCGTTCCGCCACCGGATCCTGTGTAGCCGATGATCGGCACATTCGGCGCGAACGTCCCCCGGCGCTCGATCTGCCGGCTCTCGAGATAGTTTCCGTCATTGTCGCGAAAGGAGATGACCAAGTCGAGCCGATTGAGCGTCTGTTTCTCGCGGTTCGTGAAGGAGAAGCAAGCGAACGCGACTCCGTCCGTGGTAGCGGCCTGCATGGCCAATTCGATTGAGGATGACGACCACCCGATAGTCATCGGAACCTCGCGCCACCGGTCGGCGGCATTCGCGGGCACGACGAGCACGGCGGCGAGCGACGTAGCGGCGCACGCGAGCGACCTCGACCACCGTCGCACGACTACGTCCCGATCAGCTCCCTCAGCGCGTGCTGGAAGATCTTGGGCGCTTTGCCTTGGAACAGCAGGCTCTCGTTGCCGCCGATCTGCTTGCGGAGGTTCACCAGCTCGTCGCGCAGGGCAGCCGCTTTCTCGAACTCCAGGTTCGCCGCGGCGTCGCGCATCTTGCGTTCGATCTCCTTGGCCATCGCTTCCGCGACCTCGCGCGGTAAGTGCTCCGCGCGCACCGCGTTCGCGGCGTCGGCACCGGTCGTCGCGCCGCCGACCAGGCTCAAGATGTCGTGGACTTCCTTGCGGATCGACTTCGGCTCGATGCCGTGCTCGAGGTTGTACGCCACCTGCACTTCGCGGCGGCGTTTCGTCTCGCCGAGCGCCCGCGCCATCGACTCCGTCACGACGTCGGCGTACATGATCACCATGCCTTCGACGTTGCGCGCGGCGCGGCCGATCGTCTGGATCAGCGACGTCCCCGAGCGCAGATAGCCTTCCTTGTCGGCGTCCAAGATGCCGACCAGCGAGACTTCCGGCAAGTCCAAACCTTCGCGCAGCAGATTGATCCCGACGAGCACGTCGAACTCGCCCTTGCGCAGATCGCGCAGGATCGCGATGCGCTCCAGCGTCTCGACCTCGCTGTGCAGGTACCGAACTTTGATCCCGTTCTCCAGCAGATAGTCGGTCAGGTCTTCGGCCATCTTCTTGGTGAGGGTCGTGACCAGGACGCGCTCGTTCTTCTCGGCGCGCACGCGAATCTCGTCCATCAGATCGTCCACCTGATGGCGCGTCGGACGCACCTCGACTTCCGGATCGACCAGGCCCGTCGGCCGGATGATCATCTCGACCACCTGCGTGGACTTGCCCATCTCGTACGTCGCCGGCGTCGCCGACACGTAGACCGCCTGCTGCACGTGCTTGTCGAACTCGTCGTACGTGAGCGGCCGGTTGTCGAGCGCGGACGGCAGCCGGAAACCGTGCTCCACCAGCGCGAGCTTGCGCGAGCGGTCGCCGCCGTGCATACCGTGCACCTGCGGCAGCGTGACATGCGACTCGTCGACCAGCAGCAGCCAGTCCTTCGGAAAGAAGTCGAGCAGACACCACGGCGTCGAGCCGGACTCGCGTCCCGACAGCGGCCCCGAGTAGTTCTCGACGCCGTTGCAGTACCCGACCTCGCGCAGCATGTCGAGATCGTAGCGCGTGCGCTGCTCGAGCCGCTGCGCTTCGAGCAGCTTGCCGTTGTCCTTGAAGAACTTCAGCCGCTCTTCGAGCTCGTTCTCGATCGAGATCACCGCACGGCGCAGCTTCTCGTCGGGCGTGATGTAGTGCTTGGCCGGGAAGATCTTCAGCTCGTCCTTCGACGTCACGTACTCGCCGGTGAGCTGGTTGACGACGTTGATCGCCTCGACCTCGTCGCCGAAGAACTCGATCCGATGCACGAGCTCCTCGTCGACGGCAACGAACTCCAGCGTGTCGCCGCGCACGCGGAACGTCCCACGCACGAGGTTGAGATCGTTGCGGCGGTACTGCATCCCGATCAGCTTGCGTAAGAAGTCGTCGCGGTTGATGGACTGCCCGACCCGGATGTCGGCCGCCATCTCGATGTAGTCCGAGGGCGAGCCGAGACCGAAGATGCACGACACCGACGCGACGATCAGCGTGTCCCTGCGGGTCAGCAGCGACTGCGTGGCGGAGTGGCGCAGCCGCTCGATCTCGTCGTTGACCGAGCTGTCCTTGGCGATGTAGGTGTCGGTGTGCGCGACGTACGCCTCGGGCTGGTAGTAGTCGAAGTACGACACGAAATACTCGACCGCGTTGTTCGGGAAGAACTCCCGGAACTCGGCGCAGAGCTGCGCGGCCAGTGTCTTGTTGTGGCTCAGCACGAGCGTCGGCTTCTGCACCAGCTCGACGAGCCGCGCCATCGCCATGGTCTTGCCGGAGCCCGTCACGCCGAGCAGCGTCTGAGCACGGTCCCCCCGCAGCACGCCGTCGGCGAGCAGTTGGGTGGCCTTGGGTTGGTCACCGGCCAACGGGTACGCGGAAACGAGCTCGAATTTCGGCATGAGGCTCTTCCTAAAGACACCGCCCGAAACACGTCGGTTGAGCCCCGGCAACTTTACTTGGCCAGGACAATCAAGCTCGCTTGCCGCACCGTACTTGCGCTTCCCCCTGGCGCTCAGGCGCCGTCCGGAGGTAGTAGAAGGAGCCGAGCCCAGTGATCCAGCCGCCCCTGCTCTTCAGCGGGACCTCGAACCGTCTCCTGACGGAAGAGATCGCGAGACGAATGCAGACGCGCGTCGGCAACGCGCTCGTGGACCGGTTCAAGAACGACGAGTGCCGCATCGAGATCCGCGAGAACGTGCGCGGCGCGGAGGTCTTCGTCGTCCAGTCGCTGTGCCGCTCGCCGCAGGGCGCCACGGTCAACGACGCCCTCATGGAGCTGCTCCTCATCATCGACGCGCTGCGCCGCGCCTCGGCGAACCGCATCAGCGCGGTGATCCCCTACTACGGCTACGCGAAGCAGGACAAGAAGACGAAAGGCCGCGAGCCCATCTCGGCCAAGCTCGTCGCCAACATGATCGAGATGGCGGGCGCGGAGCGCATCGTCACGCTCGACTTGCACGCCGCGCAGATCCAGGGCTTCTTCGACGTCCCCGTCGACAACCTGATGGCCGCGCCCACGCTGTGCAACTACCTCAAGAACCAGAACCTTCAAGGTGATCGGATCGTGGTCGTGTCGCCGGACGCCGGCGGCGTGCCGCGCGCCGAGACGTTCGCCAAACGCCTCAAATCCAATCTCGCGGTGATCATCAAGCGCCGGCCCGAGCCGGACGTCTCCGAGGTCACCCACATCGTCGGCGACGTCGAGGGCAAGATCGCCGTGGTGGTCGACGACATGATCTCGACGGGCGGCACCCTGGTCAAAGCAGCCGAGGCGCTGCGCAAGAAGGGCGCCACCGACGTCTACACGCTCGCGACGCACGGCATCTTCGCCGGCGACGCGATCGCGCAGTTCGAGAAGTCGGAGATCAGCCGCGTCATCGTGACGAACACCATCCCGCGCACGATCGCGTCGCCTAAAGTCGAGCATCTCACGATCGCGCAGATCCTCGCCGACGCGATCAAACGCATCACGTCGAACCGCTCGGTGTCCGAGCTGTTCAACGCCGAGGACCCCGAAGCGCCCCCACCCGAACAACCTCCACCTGCCTCCGCGGTTACCGAAATCCCCGTCGTCGCAGCAGTCTAGAATTTAGGAAGTCATGCCCAAGCATCACACCATCGCAAGCCTCACCCTCGAGCCGCGCGCCGAAGTCGGCACCACCAGCGCGCAGCGGCTCCGCCGCACCGGGAAGATCCCGGGCGTCGTCTACGGCCACGGCGAGGCGACCCCCATCGCCGTCGAGGCGAAGCAGCTCGCCGAGCTGCTCGTCTCCGGCAACAAGAGCAAGATCGTCGATGCGACGATCGGCGACAAGCACGACACCGTGCTGCTGCGCCGCGTCGAGGCGCATCCGATCTCGCGCCGCGCGCTGAGCGTCGACTTCCAGCGCGTCTCGCGCGACGAGGCGATCACCTCGAACGTCACGGTCGTCACGACCGGAACGCCCGTCGGCGTGCGCGACAACGGCGGCGTCATGGACGTCATCAGCCACACGCTCGAGATCAAGGGCCCGGCGCAGTCGATCCCCGACAACCTGACGGTCGACGTCAGCGAGCTCGACGTGCATCAGCACATCCTCGCCGGCCAGGTCACGCTGCCGGCCGGCTTCACGCTGATCACGCCGCCGGAGACGGTCGTCGTCTCGGTCGAGATCACGCGCGCCCTCGCTTCTGAAGAAGCCCCGGCCGAGCTGGCCGAAGCGCCGCCCGCGGAAGCACCGGCGACATAGACGACCTCAAGCTCATCGTCGGGCTCGGCAACCCGGGCTCGCGGTACGCGTTCACGCGCCACAACGCGGGCTTCATCGCCGTCGACGCGCTGGCGGAGCGGTGGGGCGTGCGCGACTGGCAGCGCAAAGGCGAGGCGCGCTACGCGATCGACCGGTCGCGCAGTGCGATCATCGTCAAGCCGCAGTCGTACATGAACCTGAGCGGGTCCCCGGCGCTGGGGCTCGCCACGTTCTACAAGGTGCCGCCGCCGCGCATCCTCGTGGTCGTCGACGATCTCGATTTGCCGTTCGGCACGCTGCGCATGCGCGCGGAGGGTTCGAGCGGCGGCCACAACGGGCTCAAGTCGCTCATCGAGGTGTTCGGTCAGGGGTTTCCGCGGCTGCGGATCGGGATCGGCCGCGGGCACGACGACCCGGACGCGATCGATCGCGTGCTGGGCGAATTCACGGAGGCCGAGCTGCGCGAGCTTCCGACGATTGTCGACCGCGCCGTCGCCGGTGTCGAGACTTGGTTAACTCAAGGTGTGACGCAGGCCATGAATGTCGTGAACGCTAAAGCCTGACTCCCTGCGATCCGAAAATTCACGTATGAACCGAGCCGCCGCGTTTCTCGCGGCGCTTGTCGCGTTAGCTCCGCTGACCGCGACGGCGTCCGATGAAGAGTCTATTCAGCTTGCGTACGCGCGACCGCACCAGCCGCACGTCATCGGCAGCGAAGCCCGCGCACTCTTCAACGACGTGAACGCCGCCCGGGCCCAGCGCGGTCTCCCGCCGCTCGCCGAGGACGCCTCGCTCTCGCAGTTCGCCCTGCGGGTCGCCGAGCAGATGGCGGAGCGCCACTACTTCGGCCACACCGATCCCAACGGCGTGACCTTCCAGGACCGCCTGCGTGCCGCCGGCTTCGTCAACCGCTATGCCGCCGAGAACATGGCGTTCGACCAGGACGAGAAGGCCGCGCATCAGGCGTTCCTCCACAGCCCCGGGCACTACGGCAACATCGTGGACTCGCACACGCACAAGCTGGGCGTCGCGGTCGTCGCGGCCGCCAGCGGCGAGATATTCTACGTCGAGGAATTTGCCGACTAACCTTTAGCGGGCGGATCGGCCGCAGGCCGAACGCGAGTGTTCCGGCACTTTGCCGGAACACACTAAAAGCAGAAGGCCGGTCCGATAGTCCCCATGAACGGTTCGCGCGAATTGCGCGTTCCCGGGAACAGGGAGGACACGATGGACCTCAACGGACGCACGATGGTGATCCGCGTCGACGAAGCGACGCTCGGCGCGGAGGGCGCGACGTTCTTCAGTGACCTGGTGTTCCTCGGGAACCTCGGGATGCGGCCGGTCGTCGTGGCCCCGACGACGGATGCGGCGCGCGCGGTCGTCCGCACGATGAACCGCAGCGGTGACGCCGCGGTCGGACTGACGGGCGCCGACGCCGGGATGATCCCCGCCGCGGGCGCGGAGACGATCGGCAACGTTGATCCGAAGCTGCTCCGCACGCTGCTCGACGCGGGCTACGTGCCGGTGATCGAGCCGATGGCATTCGGCTTCACGGGCAACGACGTGGCCGTCGCCGCCGACGACGTCGCGCAGGCCCTCGCGAGCGCCGTCGGTGCGGCACGCGCGATCTTCTTCCATTACCAGGGCGGGGTGATCGACGCAAAGACGCGCCTGCTCGTCGACGAGCTCACCCCCGCCGAAGCGCTCGCGATCGCCGAGGACAGCTCGCTGGAGAACGATCTGCGGACCGCGGTTCGCGCCGCCGCGCTCGGCGTGCGCGGCGGGGTCGGCGCGGCGCAGATCTGCGACGGCCGCGTCGCGCATGCGGCGATCGTGGAGTTCTTGACCTCACGGCACCTCGGGACGCAAGTCGCGGGTACCGTGTACATCGGATGAACCTGCGCGCGCTCGCGGCGTGCGCCGCGCTCCTGCTCGTCTCACCGCCGCTGCTCGGCGCGACCTCGATCCCGGGACTGCGCGCGAGCGGCACCCTCGTCGTGCAAGCGAACGTGCAAGGCGCGCCGGTGAACGTCGGCGGCAACGTCGCGCTCTATCACAAGGGCTCGCTATACCGGCTCGACGTCCTGTCGCTGGGCTTCCCCGGCACCAGCGGCGATCTCAGCACGCTGGCGGCCACCTTGATCGGTCCGGGCGGCGTGAGCGCGCTCTACGACGGCGCGACCGGCGCGCTCACCGCGTGGTCGAACGGCAATCGCACGTACTACACCGAGACGCCGGCGCGGCCGGCTGCGCAAACGCCGGCGGTAGCGGCGGCGAACGGACCCGTCGCCTCCGGCGATCCGTTGTCGGCGCTGGCCGGCATCGCGTCGGTGCTGCGCGACGTGCAGACCGCGACGATCCAGCTGGTCGGGCACAGCACCGTGAACGGCCATCCGGCCACGAACCTCGACCTACAGCTGAAGCGCCAGCAGCCCGGCAAGCCGCTCGAGAACTACCACGCGCAACTGGCGCTCGCCGACGACCTCAACGAGTTCCCCGTGCAGATCACGATCCAGAGCGTTCCCGCCACCACGAACGCGTTCGGCGGCACGGCGAAGCTCGACCTCACCAGCATTCAGGCGGACAATCCCGACGACAGCCTGTTCGCCGTGCCGCAGGGCTACACGCGCGTCGACTCGATCGCCGGCGTACTCCGGCGCGGCGGCTAGCGCGCCGCGCCGCCCGGGCACGGATCCGCCGAGCCCGCGGTGGTCGCGATGCGGCCGCCCAGCGGGGGGCGATCGTCGAAGTACCAGCGGATCGAGCGCCGGTCGCACAGCGGCACGAGATCGTCGTCGGCCCAGCGCACCATCGTGCGGACCGTCTCCGCGCGGTCGCCGGTCGCCGACAGTGCGACCCGGTCGGCGCGCGACTCGACGTTGCGCGCGTCGGCGTTGTAGATCGGATACGCGACGACGAGCACGCAGCCCAGGAACGTTGCGACGAGCGCGAGCCGCGAGAGCGCATCGTCGTCGCGACGAAATCCGACCCGGTCGCTCAGCAGCACCGCGATCGCCGCGCTGAACACGAACAGCGTCACCGCGACGAGCGTTTGGCGCAGCGTGTCGTTGTACGCGATGTGCGCGAAGGCGTGCGCGAGCGCGACGCGCAGCTCCGGCGGCGTCAAGTGCGCGAGCGTGACGTCGCCGACGACGGCGCGCGCGGTGGGCCCGATCCCAACGGGACGACTGCTCATCGCGTTGCTGTGATGCGAGCTCGCGAGCACCACCACCGGCGTTCCCGGCACGCCGAGCACGCGCGCCAGATCCGCTCCGAGCGCGGCGACGGCGTTGGGCGTCGTCTTGTGCGCCGTGCCGAACGGCATCATCGGCGAAAGCGCGACGCCCGCCAGTGCGCCCGCGTAGAAGAGCGCCATGAGCACGAGATACCACACCCGCACGCGGTCCACGAGGGCGAGCACCGCGATGACGACGAGCGCGCCGAGCAACGCGTCGAGCCCGATCCGCACGAGATAGTCGAGGAACCACTGCGGCAGCCGCTCGTCGGTGACGCCCGCGTTGAAGCCGACCCGGTAGCTGATGAGCCCGAACGGCAGCGACACGATGGGACCGAGCGCGCCGAGCACCGCGCCGAACACCGCGCGCTGCGCCGTGCGGCTGCGCGTTCGGCGCCGCATCGCGTCGCGGATCCGCGCCGCGCCGCCGGAGCGCCATAGCCACCAGAACGCGAGGATCTGCACGAGCCCCCAGCCGCCCGACGCGGCATGGTGGATGTCGGCGATGTTGCGCGCGCGGCGCTGCCGCCCGGAATCGACGAGCGACGCGGCGTTCTGCGTGAGCAGCTGGTGAACGGTCAGCGTGTCGACCTGCGCATCGAGCCGCGTCCGCGCGTCGGCGCCCGCGGGTACCGCGAAGAACAACGCGAGTGCGGTCAGCGCGACGACAACGAGCCGTCGCACGGCCATCGCGCGGCTCAGGGTGCGCCTCTCAGCGGAGCGCCGCGACCGGCGACTCGTCCGGAAACGTCGAGGCGTGCTCTTGCGCGAAGCGCTTGCGGTATTGCTGCCAGCCGCGGAAATTCCCGGACCACTCGCATGCCGAATCGAGCGGAGTTGCTACGTGCTCGAACGGGGACCAGTGTCCGTTCGCGCCGCCCTCGACGAGCCGCTCGTATAACTCCAAGTCCTTGGCGTGGTCGCGCGACCCGTCGTGGGTGAGGTACGACACGCGCGCCGAGCGCGCGACGCTAATCTTGCGCCGCTGCTCCAATGGAAGCGCCGCCTCTTCGTCGGCGAGGATCAGCGGAGTGTGCCACTCGTCGAGTGCGAGCGCACGGGGCTTGCTCTCGCGGTACGCATCCAGCATCAGCGTCGCGATGTGCTTGAGCTCGGGCTGCGCGTCCTCGTGCGTGCGCTGCGTGAAGAAATTCGCCCACTCCGTCGCGGTGATGATCACGGTGATCCACGCGAACGGTTCGAGAATGCGGTTCACGAGCTGCTTGTGCAAGTTCGTCTTAGCGAGCTTCTCTGCGTGCCGGAGCGCGTCATCGAGCGCTAGGCGCCACTCGACTTGCGCAAGCTCGCGCGCGTCGTCCTCGAGGGCCTCCAGCGCCTGCATACCGGCTCGATTGCGCCCCCACGAGATCGGCATCGCGGGATCGCATCGCACGGCATCGATCATCTTTCGTACCGGCAGCGCGCGAGACGAACCCGCATTTCTTGAAAACATTCTGTGCGTCATCAGCTCGCTGTGGATGAAGCGCGGGTAACGTGCTTCCATCGTGGTGAGCCGGACGCCCGCGGGCGAGACGCTGTCCAGAAGGACGCGCGCGGAGAAGGGCATCACGAGACGTTCGCCGCGCCGGGTCGGAACCCTCAGCCGGACCTCGGTTCGAGTGCCAGGCCGAGCGCCATGCGCAGGCAGGTCCTGCGGCGGCTCAGGCCCGGCTGCGCTCCTGCCGAACACCGTGGAGACGGCAGCGAGCCGCTTTATACAGCGGCGCGTGTTCCGCCGTCATCGACTTTTCCAAGGGTGTGGTCCTCATGAAGTTGCGACTCGGTGCCCAACTCGCGGGTGGATTCGCCGTCCCGATCATCGCGCTGACGGCAATCGTCGGCGCCGTGACGGTGGTCTTCTCAAGGCTCAGCGCGCTCAACGCCGCGCACGCGTCGCAGGCGGAGTTCGATGCGGCGATCCACCAGCTCGAGCTGATGATGATCGGCGCCGGCGTGGCGACGGTCGCCGTGACGATCGCGATCGCGGTCTTCATGGCGCGGCGCATGACGCGCCGCTTGGCGCGCGTGTCCGGCGCGCTCTCGGCGATGGTGCACGAAGACTTCGCGCGGCTCTCCGAGGCGCTGGGCCGGCTGGCCGAAGGCGATCTGCGGGCGAACTTCCACTCGACGCGCACGCGCATCGACGACGGCGGCAGCGACGAGATCGCGGAGCTGGCGGCGAGTTACAACGATCTGGGCGCCGGGCTGGCGACGGTCGGAACCGAGCTGACGACGGGCTTGAGCACGCTGCGCGATTTGATCGGTGGCGTGATCGTCGCCTCGCGCACGCTCGCCATCGCATCCGACCAGACGTCGAGCGCCGCGAATCAGGCATCGGTCGCCGTCGAGCAGATCGCGAAGGCCGTCGACAGCGTCGCGGGCGGCGCGAAGGAGCAGGCGGTCAAGATCGCGCAAGCGACGGCCGCCATCGAGGAGCTCGCGCGCTCGGCCGAGATGATCGCGCAAGGCGCCGGCCACCAGGCGACCGCGATCCAGCTCGCGACGGGCGCGATCCAGCTGCTCGACGAGGGGATCGAATCGCTGACGTTCCACGGCGCGGACCTCGCGACGTCGGCGAGCGATGCCACGAAGGAAGCCGTCGGCGGAACGCACGCCGTCCTGCAGACGCAGCGCGCGATGCAGCGGCTGCGCGAGATCTCCGCCAAAGCCGCCGAAGCGATGCTCGCGCTCGAGCAGCGTTCGGTGCAGGTCGAAGACATCGTGCGCACGATCGAGGAGATCGCCGACCAGACGAATTTGCTCGCGCTCAACGCCGCGATCGAAGCGGCGCGCGCCGGCGATCACGGCCGCGGTTTCGCGGTCGTCGCCGACGAGGTTCGCAAGCTCGCCGAACGCTCGTCGGGAGCGACGCGCGAGATCTCCGGGATCCTGTCGTCGATTCGCCGCGAGACGATCACCGCCGCCGAGGCGATGCGCTCGTCCGACGAGTCGATGAACACGGGCATGTCCGTCGCTGAACGCGCGTCCGAGGCGCTCGACCGCATCGGCGGCGCCGTCGGCGGGACGACCGGCGTCGCGGAAGAGCTCGCCGCCCGCGCGCGAGAGATGAAAGACGCCTCGAGCAAAGTCGCCGAGAACGTCAGCAGCACGTCGGCCGGCGTCGAGGAGAACGCAGCGGCCGCGAACCAGATGCAGGCGACCACGCACGAGATCACCGCGACGATGATGCCGGTCGCTCGCGCGGCCGAGGAGCAGTCCGCGGCAGCGCAGCAGGCGGCCTTCGCCACGGGCGAGCTGGCCTCGGGCGTCGGCGAGATCGATGCGACCGCACGGGCACTGCGCGAGCAGGCCGAGCGGCTGGACGCGCTCGTCGCACGGTTCATCGTCGCCGACGAGGACGCGCCCGAACCCGGCGCGCGCGCCTTGCGCGTCCCGAACTTCGGACCGTCCATCGCCCTGAAGCGCTAACAGGCGACCGCAAGACACGCTCAGCATGCTCGCGAACCCCCGGGGCATGTGGAGCAGGGTCGTCCGGCCGACGAACGTCGCTGAAGCGCTCGAGGCGCTGGCGAGCGACGGTGCCGCGGCGCGTATCGTGGCCGGCGGTACCGACGTGCTCGTCGAGCTGCAGCGCGGCGTGAAGCCCACCGCGATGCTGATCGACGTCTCGGCGTTGCGCGAGCTGAAGTACGTTCGCCGCGACGGCGACCTCATCGCGCTCGGCGGGCTCGCGACCCACAACGACGTGCTGGCGGCGCCGTTCGCGCGCGAGGCGATGCTGCCGCTGGCGCAGGCCTGCATCGAGGTGGGCGCGCCGCAGATCCGCACCCGCGGCACCATCGCCGGCAACGTCGTGACGGCATCCCCGGCCAACGACACCATCGCGCCGCTGATCGCGCTCGACGCCGAGATCGTCCTGGCGTCTACGCGCGGCGATCGAACGCTTGCGCTCACGGACTTCTACACCGGCTTCCGCACCACGCAGCTGCAGCCGGACGAACTGGTGCGCGAGATCCGGTTTCGCGCGCTAGGCGCGACGCGGCGCGGGATCTTCCTCAAGCTCGGACTGCGCCGCGCGCAGGCGATCTCCGTGATCGACATCGCGCTCGTCATCGCGCTCGATGCGAACGGTGTCGTCACCGAGGCGCGCATCGCGCTGGGGTGTCTGGCGCCGACGGTCGTCCGCGCGTTCGCCGCGGAGCGATATCTGACGGGCAAACGGCTCGGCGCCGCGACGTGCGCTGAAGCCGGGCGCGTCGCGTGCGACGACGCCGCGCCGATCGGCGACGTGCGCGGTTCCGCAGCGTATCGCCGTACGACGCTCGTCGCACTCGTGGCCCGCGCGCTCGAACGGATCGCGGCCGGCGGCGAGGCCGACGGCTTCCCCACCGCACCCGTGCTGCTGGAGACGCCGGCACCGAACCGGCCGGCGCGCGCATTCGACGGCACGATCGAGACAACGGTGAACGGCCGGGCGTGCGCGCTGCACCGCGCGGAGCGCAAGACCCTGCTGAACGCCCTGCGCGAACACACGGGACTGACCGGCACGAAGGAAGGCTGCGCCGAGGGCGAGTGCGGTGCGTGCACCGTGTGGCTCGACGGCGCTGCGGTGATGTCGTGTCTGGTGCCCGCATCGCAGGCGCACGGCGGCGAGATCGTCACGATCGAAGGGCTCGCGGACGGCGACGCGCTGCATCCGCTGCAGCAGGCGTATATTGACTGCGGCGCCGTGCAGTGCGGCTTCTGCATCCCCGGCATGATCATGGCCGGTGCGAAGCTCCTGGACGAACGGCGCGTAACGTCGCTCGACGATCACCAAACGGCGATCAGCGGGAACATCTGCCGCTGCACGGGCTACCGCAAGATCCTCGACGCGCAAGAACGGGCCGCGCGCGAGATGCACGCGCGCGAGCCGCAGCCGGAAGCCGTGCGCGCGTGAGCCTCATCGGCACGCCCGTCGCGCGCCCCGACGCGCACGCGAAGGTGACGGGCGCGGCCCGCTATCCCGCCGATCTCGTGCGCGGCGACATGCTGCACTGCAAAGCGGTGTTCGCGCATCATGCGCACGCAACGATCGACCGCATCGACGCGGCGCGCGCGCGCGCGCTGCCCGGCGTGGTCGCGGTGCTGACCGCTGCGGACGTCCCGCACAACCACTACGGCTTGATCGACGCCGATCAGGAAGTGCTGTGCAGCGAGCGCGTGCGCTACGCCGGCGACCGCGTGGCGCTCGTCGTGGCCGACGATCCCAAGTCGGCGGCACGCGGCGCGGCGCTCGTCGAGGTGGAGTACACCGATCTTCCGGTCGTCGGCGACGCGCTGAGCGCGCTCGAACCGACCGCGGAGCTTGTGCACCCGGCCCGCGGCACGAACGTGTTGCTGCACCAGAAGGTTCGCAAAGGCGACGCCGAGCGCGCGTTCGCCACGGCGGACGTTGTGCTCAGCGCGACGTTCACGACGTCGTGGCAAGAGCACGCGTACTTGCAGCCCGACGCCGGGATCGCATACTACGAGGGCGAGACGCTCGTCGTCGAGACGGCGGGGCAGTGGCTGCACGAGGACCTGCGCCAGATCGCCGCGATGCTCCAGCTCGACGAGCACGCGGTATCGATCCGCTACGCGAAGATCGGCGGCGCGTTCGGCGGTCGCGAGGACCTGTCGGTGCAGGTGCTGCTCGCGCTGGCGACGTTCCGCCTCAAGCGGCCCACGGCGATCGTCTGGAGCCGCGAGGAGTCCATCGTCGGCCACCACAAGCGCCATCCGTTCCACATCACGACGAAGTGGGGCGCGAAGCGCGACGGCACGATCGTCGCCGTCGAGACGCGCACGGTCGCCGACGGCGGCGCGTACGCGTCGACCAGCGTCGAGGTGCTCAAGTGCGCGACGATCTTCGCGCAAGGTCCGTACCGCGTCCCGAACGTCGCGACGGACGGGATCGTGGTCTACACGAACAACGTGCCCAGCGGCGCGTTCCGCGGCTTCGGCGCGCCGCAGGCGCACTGGGCGGCGGAGTCGATGATCGCGCGGATCGCGCACGCGCTGGAGATCGACCCGGCGGACATTCGGCGCAAGAACCTGTACCGCGAAGGCGACACGGAGGCGACCGGCAACGTCCTGCCCGCAGGCGTGAGCGCGCTCGCCGTGCTGGAACGGTGCGCGGCCGAGGCTCGCACGCGCTTCACGCCGCGCGCGCAACGCGATCTCACCGGCACGCTGCGGCGCGGCGTCGGGATCGCGAGCGGGATCAAGAACGTCGGCTATTCGTTCGGTTTTCCGGAGCAGTCGACGGCGACCGTCGAGCTGTTCGCGGCGGGGGGCAGCGTGCGGGCGGTCGTGCGGATCGGCGCCGCCGACGTCGGCCAAGGCGTGCACCTGATCCTGCGGCAGATCGCCGCCGAGGCGCTCGCGCTGCCGCTCGACGCCGTAACGCTGGTCAGCGACGACTCCGCGTACACGCCGAATGCCGGCTCCGCCTCGGCGTCGCGCATGACGCTCATGGCCGGCCGTGCCGTATACGATGCGGCGGTCGCGGCGCGCGCTGCGGGCGAGCGTGGCGACACGCCGGAAGCGACGGTGCAATACCGTCCGCCCGCGACGACGCCGCTCGATCTCGAAACCGGCGCGGGGACGCCGAACTACTGCTACGGCTACGCGGCGCAAGCGGTGGAGGTGGAGGTCGACGTCGCGACGGGCGTGACGCGCGTGCTCAAGATCGTCAGCGCGCACGACGTGGGCCGCGCGATCAACCGCCAGCAGGTCGAAGGCCAGATCGAAGGCTGTCTCGCGCAAGCGCTGGGCTATGCGCTCACCGAGAACTTCATCGTGCGCGACGGCAAAGTGCTCACGCCGTATTTCAGCACGTACCTTCTCCCGACGACGCTCGACATGCCGACCGAGATCACGCCGGTGATCCTGGAACTCGCCGATCCGAACGGCCCGTACGGCGCGCGCGGCATGGCGGAGATGCCGCTGGTCCCGTTCGCACCGGCCGTCGCGGCGGCGATCTACGACGCGACGGGCGCGTGGCTGAACGATCTCCCGATGACGCCGGAACGCATCCTCGCGGCGATCACCGCAGCCCGCGAACGCACGACGGCAAACGCGGAGTCGCTGATCGCCGCGCCGGTTCGGTAATCCGAGCCGCCCCCGTCCCGCTCAGCGCTTACCTCACCCATTGAAAGAAGCACTACCTGCATCGCCGAACCGCCTCGGATGACCGCCGCTCGTCGTCCGCTGAACCGGGGGCGTTCCGGCCAACCTATATGCGAACTCAAGACACGAGCGCGCGGGCGGCGCTTTCGTGGCGTTCGACGAGCGCAGGCACGTCCACATCGACCAGGCGGCCGTCGCGCACGCGGACGGTGCCGTCGACAATGTTCAGATCCACGTTTGGAATCCGGCAGAATATCAGCGACGCCAGCGCATCGTGCACGCTGCCGCCGGCCGTTGCGAGCGAGTCGATGCGTATGCCGATCACGTCGGCCGCCATTCCCGGTGCGATGGCGCCGATGTCGTCGCGACCGAGCACTTCCGCGCCGCCGCGCGTTGCGAGGCGCAGCGCTTCGCGGGCGGTCATCGCCGATGCGCCGTGAGCGACGCGCTGAAGCAGCATCGCGTGGCGTGCTTCGTCGAGCATGTGCGAGCCGTCGTTGGAGGCCGAGCCGTCGACGCCGAGGCCGACGCGCATTCCGGCGTCGCGCTGCGCGAGCACCGGCGCGATGCCCGAGCCCAAGCGCATGTTCGAAGTCGGGCAGTGCGCGACGCCAGTGCGCTTGGCGCCCAGGCGCACGAATTCCTCACGCGCCATGTGGATCGCGTGCGCGAACCACACGTCGGGGCCCGTCCAGCCGAGCGACTCCGCGAGTTCCACCGGGCGTTTGCCGTACTGCTCGATGCAGTACTTCTCTTCGTCGACCGTCTCGCAGAGGTGCGTGTGCAGGTGGACGTGCTCGTGCTTGCGCGCCAGCTCCGCGCTCGCGCGCATCAATTCCGGCGTCACCGAGAACGGCGAGCACGGCGCGATCACGATGCGCGTCATCGCGTAACGCGACGGGTCGTGGTGCTCGCGGATGACGCGCTCGCTGTCGCGCAGGATCGCGTCCTCGTCCTCGACGGCTTCGTCGGGCGGGAGGCCGCCCTGCGAGCGGCCGCGCGACATCGAGCCGCGCGAGGCGTGGAAGCGCAGGCCCATCTCGCGCGCGACCGCGATCTGGTCGTCGACGCGCGCGCCGTTGGGCCAGATATAGCCGTGATCCACGGCCGTCGTGCAGCCGGACAGTAACAGCTCGGCGACCGCCGTCGCGGTGCTCGCGCGGACCGCTTCAGGCGTGAGCCGCGCCCAGACCGGATAGTGCGCGACGAGCCAGTCGAACAGCTCGGCGTCCTGCGCTTGCGGCAGATTGCGGGTGAGCGTCTGGTAGAAGTGGTGGTGGGTGCAGATCAGGCCGGGCAACAGGACGAGGCCGCGGGCGTCGACCACCTCGTCGGCCCGCGCGGTCAGCTCCGCCGTGGGGCCGACCGCCTCGATGGCGTTATCGCGCAGCAGCACGGCACCGTCGGCGATCTCCCGGCCGGCGTCGTCGAACGTCGCGACGAGCGTCGCGTGACGGAGAAGCAGCGTGCGAATCGAACCGGTCCCGCGATGACGAGCATCGCCGCGTTGAACGCAGCGGATCGCACCACGTTCGTCGCCGCGGTCGGATTCGCTTTCGAGGACTCGCCGTGGATCGCGGACGCGGCATGGTCGCGGCGTCCGTTCGCGGACCTCGACGACCTCCACATGGCGCTGATCGACGTGGTCGCGAGCGCAGCCGAGGAACGGCAGATCGCGCTCATTGCCGCGCACCCCGACCTCGCCGGGCGCGTCGCGCGCGAGGGGCGGCTCACCGCGGCGTCGCGCGGCGAGCAGTCCGCAGCCGGCCTCGACCGCCTCGGCACCGCGCAGCGCGCGCGCTTCGACACCGCCAATGCGGCATACCGCGCCCGGTTCGGGTTTCCGTTCGTGATCTGCGCGCGCGAGCACGACCAGGCGTCGATTTTAGCGGCACTCGAGCGGCGCGCGAACAACGACCGCACGGCCGAGATCGCGAGCGCGCTCGGCGAGGTCGCGAAGATCGCGCGGCTGCGCCTCGAAGACACGGTCACCACATGATCGCGCCGTACGTTCTCGATTGGCTCAACTTGATCGCGCGCTGGGCGCATCTGATCGCAGGCATCTCCTGGATCGGCGCGTCGTTCTACTTCGTGTGGCTCGACAACAGCCTCACCGCGCCGGAAAGCCCAGACGACGCGCGGCGCGGGATGTCGGGCGAGCTGTGGGCGGTGCACGGCGGCGGCTTCTACCACAATCAGAAATTCCTCACCGGGCCGCGCGGCGAGCCGCTCACCGAGAACCTGCACTGGTTCAAGTGGGAGGCGTACTCGACGTGGATCACCGGGATGGCGATGCTCGCGATCGTGTATTGGGCCGGCGCGTCCACGTTTCTCATCGACAAGAGCGTGCTCGACCTCACACCGGCGGCCGCGATCGCGATCAGCATCGGCACGCTCGTCGCCGGCTGGATCGGCTACGATCTGCTGTGCCGTGCGTTCGACAGGCGTCCCGCACTGCTGTGGACGGCGGTCGCCGCGTTTCTGCTGTTCGCGGACTGGGGGCTGTTCCACGTGTTCGGCGGGCGCGCCGCGTACATCCACGTCGGCTCGATCATCGGCACGATCATGGTGGCGAACGTCTTCTTCGTCATCATCCCCGGTCAACGCCGGATGCTCGCGCAAATCCGCGTGGGACAGGCGCCGGATCCGCGGCCGGGACAGCTCGGCAAGACGCGGTCGGTACACAACACCTACCTCACGCTGCCGGTGCTGTTCATCATGATCAGCAACCACTATCCGATGACCTACGGCGGTCCGAACGGGTGGATCGTGCTCGCGTGCATCAGCGCTGCCGGCGTGCTGGTGCGGCGGTTCTTCGTCGTGTCGCACAAGCGCCGCTACGTCGTCGGCCTGCCGGTCGCCGCCGCGCTGCTGCTCGCCGGCGTCGCGTTCGCAATCGCGCCGCGCACACACGCGCCGGCCGCACGCCCCGGCGCTGCGACCGCTGCGGTGCCTACGTATGCGGACGTCGCGCCGATCATCGCGAAGCGCTGCGCGGTCTGCCACGCCGCAACGCCGACGCAACCCGGCTTTGCCGCCGCGCCGGCGGGCGTGCTGCTCGACACGCCGCTGAGCGTGCGCGCGAACGCCCAGCGCATCGACGCGCAGGCGGTGGCATCGCACGCGATGCCGCTAGGTAACCTCACCCACATGACGGACGCCGAGCGCGCAACGCTCGGCGCCTGGATCCGAGCGGGAGCGAACATCTAATGGCAGCGACGCTGACGACCCACGTGCTCGACACCGCCCGCGGCATGCCGGCTGCCGGCATCTCGGTCGGCGTGTTCTCGCTCGCCGGCGAACGCACGCTGCTGCACGTCGCGGTGACGAACGCCGACGGCCGCACGGACGCACCGCTCGCGACCGATCTCGCGCCCGGCACGTACGAGCTCGTGTTCGCCGTCATGGACTACTTCGCGCGCGACGGCGTCGCGACGTTCTTCGACGAGATCCCCGTGCGCTTCGTGATCGCCGCCGGCGCGGCGCGCTATCACGTGCCGCTGCTGCTCTCGCCCTGGAGCTACTCCACCTACCGCGGCAGCTAGCGCGCCGACGCTTTGTACGCGGCCCAGCCGCCGTGCTGTGAGATGTCCGCGTAGCCGCGCTCTTCGATCAGCTCGCGCGGGTAGATCATCGCGTTGACGGTGCTGCCGTCATCAAGGTGCACCGGCGCTTCGTAGAGGTTCGGCGGCTCCGTCGAGATCAGGTGGGCGTGCTGCTCGCCGGTGAGCTCGTACAGCTCGCCAGCGATCGCGACGCCGCCCTCGGCGACTTCGTAGATCCCCGGGTGCTGGTCCCCGACCGAGTGCAGGCGGTAGCTCGGCCGCGTCTTCGCCTCGCGCACGAACGTCGCTTCGCCGAGGTTGCCGTGATCGGGCTGCCCGCGCAGCGCGGAGCCGCAGATGAAGAATTGCATTCGATGACGTTCCTTTGTTCGGTTGTGCGGTGTCAGGTGGACCACGATGCGCCGGCGGCGGCCCGCAGCGTCGCGGCGAGGGCTTCGACGCCCAGCTCCAGATCGTCCGGCGCCGTGCGCTCGTCGCCGACGTGGCTGCGACCGCCGATGCTCGGAACGAAGATCATCGCGGCCGGCGCGACGTGCGCGACGCACATCGCGTCGTGCCCCGCGCCGCTCGGCAGCGTGATCGCCCGCGGATCGAGCGCGAGGCACGCGGCGCGCACGAGGAGTCGCATGCGCGTCTCCATCGGCACCGTCGCGCGCGCTTCGATCGTCTCGATCGCGACGACGACCGCGCGCTGTGCTGCGATCTCCGCGGCATGCGCGCGAATGCGGCGCTCCGTTGCGGCGATCCGGCCGTCGTCGACGGAACGCAGATCGATCCGGAACACGACCCGGCCCGGCACGATGTTCGTCTGATTGGGCTCGACGACCAGATGCCCGACCGTCGCGACGGTGTCGCCGGCTTCGACGGCTGCGCGCTCCACGGCCAGCACGATCTCGCTCGCCGCGCACAGCGCATCGGAACGCCCGGCCATCGGCACGGTGCCGGCATGTCCGGCGACGCCGTCGACGGCGACGCGGAAGCGCCGCTGGCCCGCGATCACGCTGACGATCCCGAGCCGCGCGCCCTCGCGCTCCATCACCGGGCCCTGCTCGATGTGCAGCTCGACGTACGCTGCCGGCGGCGGGAAGCCGTCGCGCACGGCGACGCCGGCGAGCAGTCCGGTGGGCCCGCGCAGCGCCGACGCGAACGTTTCGCCGTCGTCGGCGACCAGCGCCATGGCGTCCTCGTACGGCGTCAGCCCCGCGTAGACCGCGCTTCCCAAACAGCCGAGCGGGAAACGGCTCCCCTCTTCGCCGGCCCACGCGACGACTTCGAGCGCGCGCCGTGGCCGCGCGCCGGACGCCGCAATGCGCCGCAGCGCTTCGAGCCCGCCGATCACGCCGTAGGCGCCGTCGTACGCGCCGCCGTCTTTGACCGTGTCCAGGTGCGAGCCGCATTGCACCGGCGCGCCCGCTGCGACGCCGTCGAGCCGTGCGAAGACGTTCCCCGCGCGATCCTGCTCGACGGCCAGGCCGTCCGCGTGCGCCCACAGCACGAACTGCTCGCGCGCGGCGCGCTCCGCGGCGGTGAACAGCGCGCGGTCGATCCCGCCGGCAGTCGCGCCCAGCGTCGCCAGCGACGCGAGCCGCTCGAGCAGCGTCAAGCGCGACTCACCGCGACCGCGTCGACGCGCGCGAGGTACGCGTTGCGCGTGCGCTCGTCGACGAACGCCGCCTCGAAGCTGTTGCGAGCCAGCGTCACCAGCGCGCTCGGCGGCAGCTCGAGCGCCTGCGCGACGGCTTCGAAATTATCGCCCGCGTAGCCGCCGAAGTACGCCGGATCGTCCGAATTCACCGTCGCGACGAGCCCCGCGTCGAGCATCGCGCCGAGATTGTGGTCGCGCAGCGTGTCGAACACGCGCAGCTTCACGTTCGACAGCGGGCAGACCGTCAGCGGGATCCGCTCGTTGCGCAGGCGCGTGACGAGCGCCGCATCTTCCATGCTCCGCACGCCGTGGTCGACGCGCGACACGCGCAGCAGGTCGAGCGCCTCCCACACGTACGCAGGCGGGCCTTCCTCGCCCGCATGCGCGACGGTTTTCCAGCCTTCCGCGAGCGCGCGCTCGAACACGCGCCGGAACTTCGACGGTGGGTTCCCGGCTTCGGCGGAGTCCAGCCCGACGGCCACGATGCGCTCGCCGTACGGCAGCGCTTGCTCCAGCGTCGCGAGCGCCGACTCCACGCTGCGGTCGCGCAGAAAGCACATGATCAGCTTCGAGGTGATGCCGTAGCGCTGCTCGCTGTCGCGTACGGCCGACCACAAGCCGTCGATGACGGTCTCGAACGGGACGCCGCGCGCCGTGTGCGCCTGCGGGTCGAAGAACAGCTCGGCGTGCACCACACCTTGGTCGCTGGCCCGCGCGAAGTACGCGTGCGCGAGCTGCGCGAAGTCGGCTTCCGTCCGCAGCACGGCCATCGCGGCGTAGTACAGGTCGAGAAACGACTGCAGATCGGTGAACTCGTACGCCCGGCGCAGCGCCTCGATCGACGGATACGGCAGCGCGACACGGTTGCGCTCGGCGAGCGCGAAGATGAGCTCGGGCTCGAACGTCCCTTCGACGTGCACGTGCAGCTCGGCTTTGGGCAGCCGGAACGCGGTCGGGTGCATCACACGTGCGCCGGGTGCGTCGCGATCCAGTGCCGCGCGATGTCGATGCGCCGGCAAATCCACACGTCGTCGTGCGCGACGAGATAGTCGAGAAAGCGTTCGAGCGCCGCGGCGCGGCCGGGCCGGCCGGCCAAGCGCGTGTGCAAACCGACGGACATCATCTTCGGAGCGGTTTTCCCTTCGCGGTAGAGCACGTCGAACGCGTCCTTGAGGTACTGGAAGAATCCCTCGCCCGACGTGAACCCCGGCGCGACGGAGAATTTCATGTCGTTGTTGTCGAGCGTGTACGGGATCACCAGATGCGGCTTCCCGCCGACGCGCGTCCAGTACGGCAAGTCGTCGTCGTACGCATCGGAGTCGTACAGGAACCCGCCTTCCTCCACCACCAGCCGGCGCGTGTTCAGCGACGGCGCGTAGCGGCAGTACCAGCCGTACGGACGGGTCCCGGTGGTGCGCGCGATCGATGCGACCGCGCGCCGCATCTGCTCGCGTTCTTCGTCCTCGGCCATGTTCTGAAAGCCGATCCAGCGCCAGCCGTGCGAGCACACCTCGTACCCGGCAGCCGCGATGGCGGCCGCGGCGGCGGGGTTGCGTTCGAGCGCGAGCGCCGCACCGAACACCGTGATCGGGATGTCGCGCGCCGCGAACATGCGCATCAGGCGCCAAAAGCCCGCGCGGCTGCCGTACTCGTAGACGGACTCGACGATCAAGTCGCGCTTGCCGGGCCCAAGGGTCGCGCCGGGCACCTCGGTGAGGTACGTCTCCGAGGTTTCGTCGCCGTCGCCGAGCGCGTACTCCGAACCCTCTTCGTAGTTCATCACGATCTGCACCGCGAGCCGCGCGCCGTTGGGCCACTTCGGATCCGGCGGCGTCGCACCGTAACCGACGAAGTCGCGCGGATGCTGCTCCATTGGCGAACAGAGACGGCCCCGCGCGATTCGTTTCCTGCTACGGCTTGGAGAAGAGCGCGGTCCCGGCGGCGTCGCGCACGTCCATCCCCATCGTCCCGGAGGTGTAACCGCCGATGACGACGCGCGACGCGCCGGCCGCATCCTTCATCACGAGATACGGCGAGTCGTCGTCGGTCGACGCGTACGCACGCGCGCTGCCGTCGGTGCCGTAGAGCGCGAGCTCGGGCAGCCCTTTGCTGCCGACGAACGCCGCGAGCCGCGTGACGTCGGCGGCATCGCGAATGACGAACTCCCCGTTCTCCGTGTCGGACGCCAGGAACATCTCCGCGCGCCGTTTGCCGGCCCGGTCGAAAAGCCGCAGGACCGGGCGGTCCGCAAGCAGGTACATCGACTCGCGCAGCGCCCCGGTGCTGTCGGTCAGGTCGATCGAGGGATTGCGGTCCTTGTCGAACCCGACGGCGGTGCGCACCGTGGTGCCCGCGCGCACGACGATGCCGCTCGCGGACAAGGTCGTCGAGCCGCCCGCCGCGTCGCGGACGACGCGCGGCGATGACAACGGGGCCGGCGCTTGCGCCGTCGCCAGCGCGAGCACGAGCACGCCCAGCGCCAGCACGCGCTCGCGCCGGCTCGCGCGCTCGAGCCGGTCGACGCGCGCCGCGAGCTGCGCATCGGTCACGGCGCGCGCCACAGCACGGTGTTCGCCGCGTTGCGGATGTCGATGCCGATCGTGCCGTCCTTGTAACCGCCGGCGTACACGCGGGTGGTGCCGGCGTTGTCGCGCATCACGAGGTACGGCGAAGCGTCGTCGGTCGAGAAGTACGCGCGCAGCTTCTCGTCGGACCCGTAGAGACCGAGCTGCGGATCGCCGGCGGTCGTGCGAAACAGCGCGAGCCGCAGCTTCTCGCTCGCGTCGTTGATGAGCAGCTCGCCGTCTTCGGTCTTGTCGAGCCGGATCTCCGCCCGGCGCTTTCCCGTCTTGTCGAATTGGCGCAAGACCGGGAGATCGTTGAGCAAGTACATCGACTCGCGCAACTGTCCCGACGCATCGCCGAGGTCGACCGACGGCCGGCCGTCGGCGTCGACGCCCGCGAACGTCCGCGTCCGGCCGGCGGCGTCGCGCACCGTGAGCCCCTTGGACGTCAGCGTCGCGGTCGTGCCCGACGCGTCTCGCACGACGATCGGCACCGCGGTATCGGTCACCTTCGGCGCGGGCGCTTGTGCCGTTGCCAGCGCGAGCACCGCGACGGCCACGACGATCGTCCGGTCGCGCAGCCTCGAGGACTCGAGCCGCGCGACGCGCGCGGCGAGCTCGGATCCAAGTCGGTCCATGGCGGTCAACCTCCGCGGCCTCGGTAAAACGAACGGTATGGGCGTTGCAATGGGCGTTCGAAGCGGTCCTGCGGTCGCCTGCTGCGCGACGCTCTGCCATTTCCTGTCCGATTGCGCAGGGCGCCCGCTCGCCTGCCAAGGGTACGAGCTGCCTGCATGGACGTAACTTCAGGAGAGCCGGCCTAGTGAGCGGACCAAGGAACGACCGGCGCGTGAGACCGTTGCGCACACCACGTCTCGCCTTCATGTTGCTTCTCGCATCGTACGGATGCGGCGGAGGCGGCGGCAGCACGAGCGCGGTCTCGGGCGCGGTGCCGGCACCCTTTTCGACGCAAGTTTCCGCGTCCGCGCCGAAGATCGCGCACGTGGTCGTCGTGATCCAGGAAAACCGCAGCGTCGACAACCTCTTTGGGGGTTTTCCCGGCGCCGACACGGTATCCGTCGCGCCGACGCGCACGGGCAGCACCGTCGCGCTGCGGCCCGTACGGCTCGAAGACGGCGCCGACGTCGAGCACAGCCACGCGTTCTTTCTCAGACAGTACGATCACGGCAAGCTCGACGGTTTCGACATCACCGCGGCGAGCACGTTCACCGGTGCGGGCGCGGCGCCGACGGACGGTCTCGCATACGTGCCGGCGGACGAGACGAAGCCGATCCGCGATCTCGCGCAGCAGTTCACGTTCGGCGACCGCATGTTCCAGAGCAACTCCGGCCCCAGCTTCCCCGCGCACCTCTACTTGATCGCCGGCACGTCGCAGAGCGTCGACGAGAACCCCGCCGCGAGCGTGTGGGGCTGCGACGGACCGCCGTCAGTACTGGTCGACCGTCTCGCCGACAACGATCCCGGCGCCGTCGACGATCCGGCGGCGCCGGAGACGCCGATGCTGCAGAGCCCGATCTCGCCTTGTCTCGATCCGCCGACGCTCGCCGATCTGCTCGACGCGCACAACGTGTCGTGGGCGTACTACGCGCCGCAGATCGCAACGAAGACGGGTGACATCTGGTCCGCGTACGGCGCGGTCAAGCACATTCGCTACGGCGGCGACTGGTCGCACGTCGTCAGCCCGGAGACGGCGATTCTCGACGACATCAAGGCGAACCGGCTGCCGCAAGTGTCGTACGTCGTGCCGAACTTTCGCAAGAGCGATCACGCCGGCATGACCGACGGCAGCGGCCCCGACTGGGTCGCCGCGATCGCCAACACGCTCGGCGCGAGCCCGTACTGGAAAGATACCGTGCTCGTCGTAACCTGGGACGATTGGGGCGGATGGTACGATCACGTCAAGCCGCCGCACCGCGACAGCATGGGCATGGGCTTTCGCGTGCCGCTGATCGTCGCGTCACCGTACGCGCGCTCGGGCTACGTCAGCCACACCACGTACGAGTTCGGCAGCATCCTGCGCTTCATCGAAGACACGTACGGGCTCGGCACGCTCGGCGGCACCGACATGACGTCGCACTCGATCGCCGACGTGCTCGACTTGAACGCCGCGCCGCGTGCGTACACCGCGGTCGCGGCGCACCGGCGATCCGCCGAAAGCTTTCGGCACGCGCAGCCGGGCGACGTCGGTCCGCCGCCCGACGACTGAGCCGGGCGCTCGCCGGGATCCGTTATCGGCCGTTACGCAACCGCACATTAGCCCGTGCTTTTTCGCTCGGAGGTGCTGTAGAACCAAAGCTTTGCGGTCGAAAACCGGAGTATGGCGACACGGCCCCGCGCAGCGACCGCGCTTTTGCTTTCTCTCGTCCTCGCCGGCTGCGGCGGTGGCGGCGGCACTCGGTCGAGCAGCCCGAGCGTGCTCCCGACGACGCCGGTCTTCTCCGGGCCGAAGACCGCGCAAACCGCGATCAGGCACATCGTCGTCATCGTGCAGGAAAACCGGTCGTTCGACAATTTGTTCCAGGGTTTCCCGGGCGCCGACACGGCGTCATCGGGTTTGAAATCCGACGGGACGACCGTGCAGCTGAAGCCCGTGTCTCTGGCGCACGGTCAAGACCCGAATCACGACTATGCCGACTTCGCGGCAAGCCTGGACGGTGGGAAGCTGGACGGCTTCGATCACGTCGGCTCCTGGCCGAACAACGAGCCGAACATCGCGTACTCGTACGTGCCGCGCTCGGAGGCGCAACCGTACTTCGACCTCGCGTCGTCGTACGCGCTCGCGGACCGGATGTTCCAATCGAACAATAGCGCCAGCTATCCCGCGCACCAGTACGTGATCGCCGCGCAGAGCGCGAACGTGGTCAACGTCCCCAGCGCGATACCGTGGGGATGCGACGCACCCGCCGGAACGACCGTCACGATGCTGCGCCCGGACGGTACCACGTTCCAATCCTCCGCCGCGCCGTGCTTCGACTATCAGACCGTCGGCGACACGCTGGACACCGCGGGCGTGAGCTGGGCGTACTACTCGCCGCAGATCGGTGCGCCGGGCGATCTGGCGGGATCGCTGTGGACGCCGTTCGACGCGATCCGGCACATTCGCTTCGGCGCCGACTGGTCCAGGAGCGAGATCGCGCCCGAGACGTCGATCCTCGACGACATCGCGAACGGAACCTTGCGCAACGTCTCGTTCGTGACGCCCGACGCGCTCAACTCCGACCACGCGCGGTTCCCGTCGACCAGCGGCCCGATGTGGGTGTCGTCGATCGTCAGCGCGATCGGCGCCAGCCAGTACTGGCAAGACACCGCAATCTTCGTCACCTGGGACGACTGGGGCGGCTGGTACGATCACGTGGTGCCGCCGAAGGTCGATCAGAACGGGCCGGGCTTCCGCGTACCGCTGATCGCGATCTCGCCGTACGCCAAGCACGGTTACGTCTCGCACGTGCAGCTCGAGACGTCGAGCATCACGCGCTACATCGAAGAAGTGTTCCAGCTCCCGTCGCTCGGCCAGCGCGACGCGACGGCGAATCCGCCCGACGACATGTTCGACTACTCGCAGCATGTCGCGCCGCTCGCGGGCGTGCGGGTGAGCCGCAGCGCGATGCGCGCGGCGGCGACGCGCGCGCCGTCGCACCTCGTCCCCGACGAGGACTAGCGGCAAGGTCCCGGCTACGTGTCGGCCGGTTTCTTCGCGATCGACCGAGCGGGGACGCCGGCCACTTTATCGCCGGCGGGCACGTCGCGGTTCACCACCGCGCCCGCGCCCGTGACCGCACCGTCGCCGACGGTGACCGGCGCGACGAGTACGCTGTTCGAGCCCACCTTGACGTCGGCGCCGACGGCGGTGCGGTTCTTGCGCACGCCGTCGAAGTTCGCGGTGATCGTGCCCGCGCCGATGTTCGAGCGCGCGCCCACCGTCGCGTCGCCTAGATACGTCAGGTGGTTCGCCTTGACGCCTTCGGCGAGATGCGCGTTCTTGAGCTCGACGAAGTTGCCGATGCGAACATCGTCGCCGAGCCGCGAGCCGCCGCGCACGTGCGCGAACGGGCCGATCTTCACGTCGTTCGCGACCTCGCTCGACGTCACCACGCTCTCGCGGATGTCACAGCGCGCGCCGATCGTCGCATCAGTGAGGCGACTGTTCGGCCCGATGCTCGTCCCCTCGCCGATCCGCGTCGCACCGCAGACCACCGTGTTCGGGCGGATCGTCACGTCGGGCGCGATCACCAGGCCCGGCTCGAGATACGTCGTCGCGGGATCGGTGATGGTCACGCCCGCGCGCATGTGCGTCTCGCACAAGCGGCGGTTCAAGATGGCGCCGGCCGACGCGAGCTCGACGCGGTCGTTCACGCCGAGCACGCTGCGGTAATCGGCGACGGGTACCGGCGCGACGCGGCGGCCCGCGGCGATCAGCAGCTCGACCGTGTCGGTGAGGTAGTACTCGCCCTGCGCGTTGTCGTTGCCGACCCGCGCGATCGCCGCGCGCAGCGCGCGCTCGTCGTATGCGTAGATGCCGGCGTTCATCTCCTCGAGCGCGAGCTGGTCGGGCGTGCAGTCCTTCGCTTCGACGATTCGCGCGACGCCGTCGTGCGCGCGCACGATCCGGCCGAACGCGGACGGCAGCGGCATCACCGCGGTGACGAGCGCGAGCGCGGTGCCGGCGTCGGGATCGACGGCGGCCTGCACGTCCTCGAAAATCGTCGCATCGACCAGCGGCATGTCGCCGTAAGCGACGATGAGGCAGCCGTTGTAAGGCGCCAGCGCGTCGAGCGCGATTTTCACGGCGTGACCGGTGCCAAGTTGCTCCTGCTGCACGACGGTGCGCACGCCGAACGGCGCGAGCTGCGGATCGAGCTCCGGGCTCGCCACGACGACGACGTCGTCGACGCCCGCCGAACGCAGCGCTTCGAGCACCCACCACAGCATCGGCCGCCCGCACAGCGCGTGCAGCACTTTCGGGAGCGCCGATTTCATGCGCGTCCCTTTGCCCGCGGCGAGCACGATTGCGCGCGCGCTCATGCGGCCGCTCCGTTCGCATCGCCGGGCGGCGCGGCGCGCTGCCACTCCTTCTGCTCCTTCGCGCTCACGCCGCCCAGCGCGTCGAGCGCGACGCGCAACCGCTCGCGCACGATGTCGCGGCCGAGCAGCGCCATCGAGTCGAACAGCGGCAGCGACGTGGGGCTGCCCGTCATCGCGACGTAGTACACGCGCGAGAGGTCGCGGAATTTCACGCCGAGCATCTCGCCCACGCCTTTGAGCACGCGCTCGACGGTCTCTTTGTCGAAGCTGCGCTCGGCATCGAACCGCCACATCGCGAGCGCGAGCGCCTTGCGCATCTCGTCGTAAGCGAGCTTCGCGCCGGCGAACGTCTCCTTCGTGACCGCGAGCCGCCCCGCGAACAAGAAGGCCGCCGCCGGCACGAGATCGCTCAGCCGCTCGACGCGGGATTTCGCGAGCTCCGCGATCTTTTCGAGCCGGTCGCGGTCGAAGCCCCACGATTGCGTGCGCGCCAGCAGCTCGTCGGTCGACAGCGCGCGGAGGTACTGGCCGTTGAGCCAGTCGAGCTTCGCGACGTCGAACACGGGGCCGCCCAGCGAAATCTTCGTGATGTCGAGCCGTTCGGTGAGCGTCGCGACGTCGAACACTTCTTCACCTTCGGGTGCCGGCGCGAGCAGCAGGCCCAAGAAGTTCAGCAGCGCCTCGGGCAGATAGCCCATGCGCTCGTAGAACAGGATGCCGGTCGGGTTCTTGCGTTTGCTGAGCTTGGACTTGTCGGGATTGCGCAGCAGCGGCACGTGCATCAGCACCGGCGGCTCCCAACCGAAATACGAGTACAGCAGCAAGTGCTTGGGCGCGGACGGCATCCACTCCTCACCGCGGATCACGTGCGTGATCTCCATGAGATGATCGTCCACCACGTTCGCGAGATGATACGTCGGCAAGCCGTCCGACTTCATCAGCACCTGCATGTCGACCGTGGCGTACTCGAACGGCACCGGCCCGCGCGCGGCGTCGTTCACAACGCAGACGCCGGTGGGCGGCACCTTCATGCGGACGACGAACGGTTCGCCCGACGCCGCGCGGCGCGCCGATTCGTCGGGCGGAATCGCCGTGCACAACCCGTCGTACTTCTGCGGAATGCCGGACGCGCGCTGGGCGGCGCGCATCGCGTCGAGCCGTTCGGGCGTGCAGAAGCACCGAAACGCGTGGCCCTTCTCGAGCAGCTCGTCCGAGTAGCGCTTGTAGATCGCGGAGCGTTCGCTCTGGCGGTACGGACCGTTCGGTCCGCCGACGTCCGGCCCTTCATCCCAGGACAGCCCCGTCCAGTGCAAGGCCGCCAGGATCGCGCGCTCCGATTCCGGCGTCGACCGCGCGGCATCGGTGTCCTCGATGCGCAGCAGAAAGTCGCCGCCGTGTTTTTTCGCAAAGCAGTAGTTCACCAGGGCGACGTACGCCGTACCGACGTGCGGATCGCCCGTCGGTGAAGGCGCGACGCGCGTCCTCACTCGACGCACGCCGGAGCTGTCCACGCTCACGCTATCCGACGAGCTCCCGGCGTTTGCCGCACTCGCGCTCGACGAACTTGATGATCTCCGAGAGCGGCGCACCCGGCGTGAAGATCTCGCGCACGCCCAGCCGTTTGAGCTCCACCGCGTCGTCGGCCGGGATCGTGCCGCCGCCGAAGAACACGATGTCGCCGGCGTTCTGTTCCTTGAGCTGCTCGACGACGAGCGGGAACAGCGTCATGTGTGCGCCCGAGAGGATCGACAAGCCGATCCCGTCGGCGTCTTCCTGAATCGCCGTCTGCACGATCTGCTCGGGCGTTTGAAAGAGGCCGGTGTAGATCACTTCCATCCCGGCGTCGCGCAGCGCGCGTGCGATCACTTTCGCGCCGCGGTCGTGGCCGTCGAGCCCGGCCTTCGCGACGATCACGCGCAGCGGGCGTTCGTTGGTGTCGTCGGCAGCAGCGCTCATCTCAGAACTGCGTCGTCTCGGTGTAGCGGCCGTACACGCTGACCATCGCGTCGACGATCTCGCCTTCGGTGGCGACCGCCTTCACGCAGTCGATCAGGTACGGCATCACGTTCGCCTCACCCGCGCACGCGCGCTTGAGCGCGCCAAGCGAAGCCTCAACAGCAGCACCATCGCGATGCGCGCGTACATCCTGCACCGCGCGCGCCTGGCCGCGCTCGATCTCGGCACCGATCTTGAGCAGGTTCGGATCCTGCTTCTCGTCGGGCCGCTCGAACGCGTTGACGCCCACGATCACCCGGTCGCCCGACTCGATCGAGCGCTGGTAGCGGTACGACGCGTCGGCGATCTCGCGCTGCGGGTAGCCGGCCTCGACGGCTTCCACCATCCCGCCGAACTCCGCGATGTGCGCGAAGTACTCCTCGACTTGGCGCTCCATCTCGTCGGTGAGCGCTTCGACGAAGTACGCGCCGCCGAGCGGGTCGACGACGTTGGTCACGTTCGTCTCGTACGCCAGCACCTGCTGCGTGCGCAGCGCGATCTCCACCGACTTCTCGCTGGGCAGCGCGAGCACTTCGTCCATCGAGTTGGTGTGCAGCGACTGGGTGCCGCCCAGCGCCGCGGCCATCGCCTCGAACGCGACGCGCACGATGTTGTTCTCCGGCTGCTGCGCCGTGGCGCTGCAGCCTGCGGTCTGGGTGTGGAAGCGCAATTGCCACGAGCGCGGGTCCTTCGCGCCGAACTTCTCGCGCATGTGGCGCGCGTAGATGCGCCGCGCCGCGCGGAACTTCGCGATCTCCTCGAAGAAGTCGATGTGGCTGTTGAAGAAGTACGACAGCCGCGGTGCGAACTCGTCGACGTCCAAGCCGCGCTTCGTCGCTTCCTCGACGTACGCGAAGCCGTCGGCCAGCGTAAACGCGAGCTCCTGCGCCGCCGTCGAGCCGGCTTCGCGGATATGGTAGCCGGACACCGAGATGGTGTTCCACTTGGGCATCTCGCGCGTGCAGAACTCCATCATGTCGACGATGATGCGCACGTGCGGCCGCGGCGGAAAGATCCACTCCTTCTGCGCGATGTACTCTTTGAGGATGTCGGCCTGCAGCGTGCCGCCGAGCTTCGCGCGCGGGATGCCCTTGTTCTCCGCGGTGACGATGTACTGCGCGAGCGCGATCGCGGCGGGGCCGTTGATCGTCATCGACGTGGTGATCTGCCCCAGGTCGATCCCGTCGAAGAGCGTCTCCATGTCGCGTATGCTGTCGATCGCGACGCCGCATTTGCCCACTTCGCCGAGTGACTTCGGGCTGTCGGAGTCGTAGCCCATCAGCGTCGGCATGTCGAACGCCACGGACAGCCCCATCTGCCCCTGCGACAGCAGGAAGTGATAGCGCTCGTTGGTCTGCTTCGCGTTGCCGAAGCCCGCGAACTGGCGCATCGTCCAGAGCCGCGAGCGATACATCGTCGGATGGATGCCGCGCGTGTACGGGTACTCGCCGGGGACACCGAGATCGTTGGTCAGGTCGAGGTGCGCGACGTCTTGCGGACCGTATACCGTCTTGAGCGGGACGTCCGAGATGGTACGGTCGACCGCGCCGGAGCCTTTTCCGGCGCGCGGCGGCGTCCGCTCGGCTTTGCGCTCCCAGCGCTCGACGAGCTCGCGGTACTCCGGCGTGACGTCGGGTCCGAGTCCCGACGCGCGATCGATCATCTTGGCCAATGCAACAATCCCTTCGAGGTCGACCCGTCTAATTCGACCTCTTCCCATGACTTTCCCGAACGTCTCGCCGTTGCGCCGGACGGCTCAGTACGCCGCCGCCCCGTGACCGTCGTCCGCGCGCCGCAGCCGGGCCTTCGCCGCCGCCGCGAACACGGCGGAACGCAGCTCGCCCGCGAGCGCGGGGCTTGCAACCGTCGCATCCCAGCCGTCTCCCGCCGTCTGGCCCGCCGACGCGAGCGCCACGAGCCCGACGCGGCGGCGCAGGTTGAGCGGAAGCCGCTCGACGCCGGCCCAGGCGGCGAGCGGGATCGGGACGAGCACCACGTCGACCGCCGAGGCGATCAGCGCGAGCCGTAGGGCCGATGCGCTGCTGACCGTCTCGACCGCGAACCCCAGGGCCCGCAGGTGGTCGCCGACGTCGTCGCCGGCCTCCGCGCCGATGAGCAGCACGCGCAGCCCGCGCTGGATGCGCCGGGGATCCGCCGGCAGGGTGAGCCGGATCCACCATGTGCCTGCGGCGCCGCCAGCGCGGAACGTGCCGGCATGCCGCTCGACGATGCGCGCTGCCAGCCGCGCCCCGATCGTCGGCGCGACGCTCTCACCGGCCGGCGACGCGCCCGTTCCGCTGAGCTCGAGCGCAACGGCCTCGTCGAGGTCCTCGATGCGCGCGCGCACGGGCGAGGCCGGCCGGCGCCCGTCTTCGACGAGCCGGCCGAGCGCCGTGCCGAGCAGATCGGGATCGGCGACGACCCGGGCCGCGCCGCCGCGGTCGACCACGGCGCCCGCGGCGGTCGCAAGCGCGGCCACGTCGACGGTCTGCCATTGCGGCTCGACGGCCGCGAGCTCGATGCGGGAGAGCAAGTCGATGTCCGACGCGATCTCGCCGACCCGTTCGCCGCTCGCGCGCACCATCGCGAGCGCCTCACGCGCATCGTCCGGGAAGCGGCCGTCCTCTTCGAGCAGCCGCGCGAACCCGACGATCGACGTGACCGGACCGCGGACGTCGCGGGCGAGCCGCGCGACGAGCTCGGCCTGCGTGGCGCGCGCGTCGAGCAGCTCGACGCGCCGGCGCTCGCTCTCGCCGAAGAGTGCGATGTTGCGGACCGCGATGGCGAACGATGCCGCCACGAGCTCCAGCGCGGCGCGGTCGGCCTCGTCGGGCCGGTGGTCGCGGTAGCGCACCGTCAGGACGAAGTCGGGCCGCGGGCCACCGCTCGGGATCGGCAGCGCGAGTTCGTCGGCGGGCGCGTGGGCGAAGCTGAACGGCGTGCCGTCCAGCGCCTCGCGGCCGCCGGTGGCCGGGCGCGCGTCGAGCGCGTTGACCCCGCCGTAGGTATTGTCCGGCGCTCGGCGGAGCAGCGCCGCGGTCCCGCCCGTCGCCGACCCCACCGCGTCGACGAGCGCGCGCGCGGCGGTCGCCGGACGGGGCGACGAAATCACGGCGTTCATGACCTCGGCGACCTGCGCGAGCCCTTCGGCGAGCCGAGTCAGCCGCTTGTCGCGTTCGAGCTCGTCGTGCCTCGGCTCCACGATCTGAGAACGTACGCGACATCCAAGCGGATGACCGCCCGCCCGCGCAGGTTCTTAACTCAGCTTTTAACCGGCGAGAAACGCCTCGACGACCGGCATGACGCGCTCGAACGCGTCGCGCTGCAGCGAGTGGCTCGCGCCCGCAAAAACCTCGATGCGCACGCGATCGCCGCCGCCTGCGCGGAATTCGTCGCGCTCGTCGTCGGGGACCACGCTGCGCTTGGGATCGGCGAGCGCAAACAGCAGCGGCTTCGGATACGCGGCGACGAGCTCGCGCAGGTCCCAGCGGCCGCCGTCGATGTCGTTGTCGGCACCGAGCGCCTCGATCGGCTCGATCGCGAGGCGGCGCGTCGCGTGCAGTTTCGACTCGATCTCGATCTCCGGCAGCGCGGAGAACGATCGCCGGATCGAGGCTTCGCGCTCGACCAGCGGCTGCGCGACTTGCCGGCGGTATTCCGGAAGCGTTTGCGTGCTCCACACGCCCGCTTTCACGCGCAACATCGGATCGATGGCGACGACGCGCGCGACGTCGAGCTGCCGTCCGCCGGCGACGACCACGGCGCCGCCCCACGAGTGGCCCACGAGCGCGTGCACCGGTTCGCCGAGCGACGCGACGACGTCCGCGAGATCGGCGACGGATCGCTCGAACGTCATCGGCCTCTGGACGCGGCTGTCGCCGTGCCCGCGCTGATCGTACGCGACGACCCGATAGCGGTCGCCGAGCCGCTCGGCGATACGCGCCCACCCGCGCCGCGACGACCCAAGACCGTGCACGCAGACGACGAGCGGCCCGGCGTCGCCCCACCGTTGCACGGTCGTCTCCGCGCCGTCGGTAAGACGGACCTGATGTTCGCGTAACGCCGACACGGCGCCGGCTACAGCCCTTTCACGGTGGCGCGGACGCCGCTGCGTGCGCGCGTGTTGCCGACCGCGTTCACGCCGCCGTGCACGCCGAAACCTTCGAGCACCGCATCGGCCGCCGCGTAGGGATCGATGTCGTCCGGCGTTTGCGCGATCGTGTCGTCGATGCGGCGCTCCAGCGTGCCGAGCGCGAGCTGGCGCACGCGGTGCGCGAACGCCGCGCGGCGCTTGTCGCGAATCGCGCCGCTCTCGCGCAGCCACGCGTCGTGCCGAGCGATCGCAGCCCACAGTTTGTCGATCCCTTTGCCTTCGAGCGCCTGCGTGCTCACCAGCTCCGGCACCCAGCCGCTGAAGTTCAGCATCTCCATCATCGAGCGAATCTCGCGCTGCAACTGCAGCGCCATCGGGTGATCGCTCTTGTTGACCACGAACACGTCGGCGATCTCGAGCACGCCGGCTTTGAGCACCTGCACGGAGTCGCCGCTGCCCGGCTGCAGCGCGACGAGCGTCGTGTCGGCGACTTCGGCGATCTCGATCTCCGACTGGCCGACGCCGACGGTCTCGACGAGCACGACGTCTTTGCCGAACGCGTCCATCAGCGACACGGCGTCGGCGGTCGCGCCCGCGAGCCCGCCGAGATGTCCGCGCGACGCCATCGACCGGATGAACACATCCTTGTCGGTGAAATGCTCGGTGAGCCGAATGCGATCGCCCAGCAGCGCGCCGTGCGAGAACGGCGAGCTGGGGTCCACGGAGATCACGCCGACGGTTTTGCCCAGCTTGCGGACGTGCGCGACGATCGCCGACGTGAGCGTCGACTTGCCGACGCCGGGCGGGCCGGTGAGGCCGACGGTGATCGCGCGACCGGTCTGCGGGTAGAGCGCGCGGATCAAATCAGCGCCGCGACCTGATTCGCAGCGCGTGATCGCGCGTGCGAGCGCACGCGCATCGCCGGCGCGGAACGCTTCGAGCAGGTCGGTTCCCGCGCGCGGGTCGTTCATCGCGCCATCGCGTTCAGGGGCGCGCGGCGCGGTTCCCGTTCGTGGCCGGCGGCGTTAGGCCGACTTCTCGTCGGCGACGCGCTCCACGGCTTCGGCCAGTTCGTCGACGGCGTGCTCGAGGTTGTTGAACTTCGCCGCGATCTTGCGCTGGTCGATGCGGCCCGTCAGCGGCTCGCTGACGTCCTGGATGAAGGTCCGACGGTCCACCCGCTGGCGCACCTCGTGCAGAATTTCCTTGACGGTGCGGTCGTCGTCGTCAGCCATCTCTCGCAAGCTCGTACCCTCTGCTGTTCGACAACCAAACGGTTTAAAGGACTGCCCTGCTTGGTACAGGGACTGGTCCGTCCGGTCCGGTACCCGTCGCGAGTGACTTCCACGGGCTACGTACGCACCCCGACGATCGCGGGAGACCGCATCGTGTTCGCATGCGAGGACGATCTTTGGACCGTCGGGGCCGGCGGCGGCTTCGCACGCCGCATCACGACGACCGAAGGTGAGTGCACGCTGCCGCGGCTTTCGCCCGACGGTATGCACGTCGCGTTCGTCGGCCGCGACGAAGGCACGCCCGAACTGTACGTGATGCCGTCGGACGGCGGCGTTGCGCGGCGGCTGACGCATCTCGGCGGCGAAGCGGTGCATTGCTGCGGCTGGTCGCGCGCCGGCCGCTTCGTGTACTTCACGTCGGATGCCGGGTCGCCGTTCGTCAAGGAGACGCTCGCGTGGCGCGTCGACGCGAACGGCGGCGAACCCGTCGCGCTCGGGCTCGGCCACGCGATGACGATCGACGTCGCGGATAATGACGCAACGCTGCTCGGGCGCAACGCGATCGACCCCGCGCGCTGGAAACGCTACCGCGGCGGCACCGCCGGACACCTGTGGGTGGACGCGCGCGGGGACGGCGCGTTCGCGCGCATCTGCGCCGATGTCGCCGGCAACCTCGCGTGGCCGCTGTGGCTTGGCGACCGTGTGATCTTTCTCTCCGACCACGAGGGGATCGGCAACCTCTACTCCGTCGCGCCAGACGGCAGCGATATTCGCGCGCACACCAACGAGCGCGAGCACTACGTGCGCTTTCCCTCGACCGACGGAACGCGCGTGGTGTACGCGTGCGGCGGCGAGCTCGTGCTGCTCGACCCGCGCGACGGCAGCGTGCGGCGCGTCGCGGTGCAGATGCCGTCCAACGCGCCCGAGACGACGCGCCGTTTCGTCGACGCCGCGGAGCTGCTCGAGACGTTTGCGGTCTCGCACGACGGCACGGCGCTGGGGCTCGTGACGCGCGGGCGCGCGTACACGATGCCGCTGTGGGAAGAAGCCGTCACCGAGCACCCGTCGTCCGGTCCCGCGCACGATCCCGACGAGCCGCACGCGCGGCGGCGGCTGCTGACGTGGCTGCACGACGACAAGCACGTCGCGTACGTCGACGACTTCGGCGGGTACGAGCGCATCGCCGTCGCGCCGGTCGATCAGAGCGCGCCGCCGCAGTACGTCACGCAGGCGGACACCGGCGTGCTGCACCAGCTCGTCGCGTCGCCCGCGGGCGACCGGCTCGCGTTCGCCAACAACCGCCACGAACTGTGGCTGCTCGATCTCGGCGGCGAGCCGCGGTTGCTCGACCGCAGCGTCGGCGAACGCATCGACGACCTCGCGTTCTCCCCCGACGGACGATGGCTCGCGTACGTGTGGTCGCCCAAGACGCACACCGCGATCGTGCGGCTCGCCGAGTGCGAGACGGGGCGAATCGTCGATGCGACGACCGCGCTGCGCGAAGACCGTTCACCCGCGTGGGATCCCGACGGCAACTATCTCTACTTCCTCTCGACGCGCGACTTTCACCCGGTGTACGACGCGCTGCAATTCGAGCTCAGCTTCCCCGAAGCGTGGCGGCCGTATCTCGTCACGCTGCGCGAGACGGTGACGAACCCGTTCACGCCCAAGCCCGCGCCGCTGCACAAGCCGCGCGACCGCGACGACGACGATGACGACGGCGACGACAAGAAGGAGCCGAAGCCCGACGTCGTCGTCGACGCGGACGGCCTCCCGCGCCGGATGCTGGCGTTTCCCGTCGATGAAGGTTCGTACGACCGCATCGTCGCGGCGAAGGGGCGCGCGATCTTCTCTCGGTTTCCGGTGCGCGGCATCCGGCCCGACGACCGCGATCAGGAAACCGACTCCGAAGGCGAGCTCTTCGCGTACGATTTCGAACAGCAGCGCGGCGCGACGCTCGCGACGGAGATCGAGGACTTCGTGATCGGCCCCGATTCGCGCACGCTGGTGTACTTCTCACACGGCAAGCTGCGCGCGATCGACGCTGGCGGCGATCTGCCCGAAGACGGCGACGACGACAAGCCCGCGCCCGAGATCGGCCGGCGCACCGGCTGGCTGGACCTCGCGCGGATCAGCGTGCTGGTCGAACCGGCCGCCGAGTGGCGGCAGATGCTGCGCGAAGCGTGGCGCCTGCAGCGCGAGAACTTCTGGGACCCGCTGATGTCGGGCATCGACTGGGACGCGGTGCTGGCGCGCTACGAAGCGCTGCTGCCGAAAGTACGGTCGCGCAACGAGCTGTCCGACGTGATCTGGGAGATGCAGGGCGAGCTCGGGACGTCGCACGCGTATGAGGCGGGCGGCGACAGACCGGTGCCGCCGCAATATAAGCGCGGCTTTCTCGGCGCCGACATCGCGTGGGACGAGCGCGCAAAAGCGTACCGCGTCGAGCGCATCCTGCGCGGCGACTCGTGGAACCGCGATGCCGACTCCGCGCTCGCCGAGCCCGGCGTGGACGTCAAGGAAGGCGACCTGATCGTCGCGATCGGCGGGCGCGCGGTGAGCGCGCAGAGCGGTCCGGCGGCGCTGCTCGTAAATCAGGCCGGCCGCGAAATCGTGCTGTCGGTCGTGCGGGGAGACGAACCGCCGCGGCGCGTGCTGGTGCGGACGCTGAAAGACGAGCGCATGCTGCGGTATCGCGCGTGGGTCGATACGAATCGCGCCGCCGTGCACGAGCGCACGCAAGGGCGCGTTGGCTACGTGCACGTCCCCGACATGGGCCCGTGGGGTTTCGCGGAATTCCACCGCGGCTATCTCAGCGAGTTCGACCGCGACGGCTTGATCGTCGACGTGCGCTACAACCGCGGCGGCCACGTGTCCGCGCTGCTGCTCGAGAAGCTGGCGCGCAAGCGCGTCGGCTACGACGTGTCGCGCTGGGGCCCTCCGTTTCCGTATCCGGAAGAGTCGCTGGGCGGGCCGCTCGTCGCGCTGACGAACCAGTTCGCGGGCTCCGACGGCGACATCTTCAGCCACTGCTTCAAGCTGTACGGTCTGGGCCCGCTCGTCGGCATGCGCACGTGGGGCGGCGTCATCGGGATCAACCCGCGCCATCGCCTCGTCGACGGCACGCAGACGACGCAGCCGGAATATTCCTTCTGGTTCACCGACGCGGGCTGGGGCGTGGAAAATTACGGCACCGATCCGACGCACGAAGTGGACATCGCGCCGCAAGACACGCTGCGCGGCGAAGATCCGCAATTGGACGAAGCGTTGCGGCTGATCGGCGAAGCCATGGCGAAAGCGCCGAAGCGGCCGGAGTTTCCGCCGAAACCGAGCCGCGCAATCTCTAATGGCTAAGCGAGACTCCTTTGAGTTCAGTTACGAGCAAATTGAAGACGCCTTGGAGTGTGTCAAAGCGGATGCAAAGCGTGACATAGCGGTCAGACATCCACTTGAACTCGGCCTGATCGAAGATAACAAGATCACAGACCTCGCTGCAATCAAAGCATCCATTGACAATGGTGATTTCGTTCCGACCGATGCTCCGATTGTTGATGCACCGAAGGGTAAGGGGCTCCTCCGCCCCGCACACCAGTTAGCGATACGAGACCAAATCGTCTATGCTGCGATTGGCCGAGCAATACTGCCATATATTGGAAAGGATCTACCAGCAAACCATCACGTAATTGATTTTGCGGAGCGAATCCTCAACCACCCGCTAGCAGGGCAGTGGTTCGAGCGTTACTTTGTTCCTCACCAAGAATTTACTCGATCATCAATTCACGAGGCGCAAAATCATGAATTTGTGGTTGTCGCAGATATTTCAGCCTTCTACGAAAATATTGGTCACGCCTTTCTCATAAGCGAGCTACGGCGAATTGGCGTACCTGGCGACATTATCACCCTCTTGCGCAATTGCCTTCGCGCATGGTCGAACGATACGGACCGAGGAATTCCACAAGGGTTCTTGACATCTGATTTGCTTTCCAAGCTTTACATGCTTGGTGTCGATGAAAGAATTATCGCAAGTGGGCGTACACACAAGCGTTACAAAGACGATGTTCGCATCTTCTGCGCAACTGAAGTGGAGGCGAAGGTGGCGCTAAAGGAGTTGAATTCGTTGTTGCGCGAGCGCACGCTCAACGTACAGTCGGCCAAAACCGGTATTCTGAAGGCCACCGACGCCATTAAGGACTTCGAAGGCTTCATGCCTGAAGTGAGGGCGATATCCGATCGACTTGAGTCGGAACGAGAACGGGAGCGAATATTCACGGAGATTTTCAACTCTCAGTATGTCTCGGTCCGTGAGGCGATGGAAACACAACGCGATGAGGGTGCGTTCCCGATAATTGTTCTCGAAGAAGCATTCGCGACCCACATAGCTGGCAACTTCGGTGCTTCTTTTAACAAGAGCCTTTTTCGGTTTCTGCTGACCAACCTTGGAAAGGCTAAGAATCGCGCCGCTCTTAGTGACGCTCTGGACAGACTCAAAGACTACCCTCAGGAAACAACTGCGATACTGGGGTATGCTGGCCGTCTCGTGCTAGATGACGATGACTATGCAAAGATTTACAAATTCTTAGAAAGCGCCGATAGCATATATGATTTTCAGGTCTATGAGATTCTGGAATTTTTGCAGGAACATCCACCGGGTGACAAGGCGCGTTTACTCGTCCTCGCCCGTCGTTACGCTGAACATACGCACCCACACTTCGTAAGAAGTGTCGCTCGGATGATCCTCGGGGACCACGGTACGGCTGCGGACATCGAACGGATGCACGCAGAATACCGAGAGGCCCAAACGGATCGCGCCCGCGCGGAAATAGTTTGGGCAATCAGAAGACTCGAGCGCTCCCGAAGAAACACGCTCTACGCTAGGGCGGAGAAGAACGGTGGTTTAGTTGAGCAGGCTGTTAAAAAGGCGAAGAAAGAGGTGCCATAGCACCTGCCGTAACTTTTTCGAACGCTCTGCGACGCTGCAATGTTCATAGTAGTGCGAGAAAGGCCAAATCCGCGCTCCTCGCGTCATCGCTTGACGGGGCTATCTTCAGCCACTACTTCAGGCCGCACGGCCTCGGGCCGCTCGTCGGGATGCGCCGTGGGGGCGGCGTTTTTGGGGATCATCCCGCGCCGCCGCCTCGTCGGCGGCACGTAGACGATGCAGCCGGAGTGCTCGTTCTGGTTCACCGAGGGAGCCTGGGGCGTGGAGAACTGCGACACGGACCCGACGCACGAAATGGATATCGCCCCGCAGACACCCTGTACGGCGAAGCCCGCAACTGGACGAAGCGTCGCGTTTTATCGACGAGGCGCTGGCAAAGGCAGCGAATCACCCGGAAGTCCCGCCGACCAAGGCAGACGCGTGCGCCGCGCACCATGAGGGGACTAACGGTTTAGGGCTTTGTTGGATAGACAAGCAAGCGAAAGGTCAAGAGTGAAGCGTCTGAAGAGGGGTTGTTTTAGGGTCGATTTGGGGGTATAATGGGCCCACGCCCTCCTCGCTCTCTTGCCTTTGAGGTTTGTTTGTGGACAAGACGCTAAAGATCGGAATCAATGCTGATGCCAAGAATTTCGTCGAGCAGAAGGCTGTGACTCTAGGCACTTCGGAAGCCGAAGTCGTGCGGCGAGCGCTTGAAGCATACCGATTCCTCGATGACGTTAAAGAAAAAGACGGGCAGGTGCTTCTCCAGCGCATTGATGGCCAGCTGGAGCGCCTCGCTCGTCTGTAAATCACCTTGAACGACGATGCGGAGGCACTTCGAGCGGCAAAGGAAGCGCAGGGCCGTAATGCGTCGGCGCTGCCAAAACCTGGCGACGAAAAAGTCGTTCCGCCCGCGCGGCCCTCGCCCGAGGGCAAGAAACCCGTCGATGTTGAACCACCGCGTTTCCAAGGTGTCAAGGGTGAGAAGCCGACTCAACGGATACACGACGCTGATGCGAGACTGCTCCTAGCGGGAGCGGTCTTGCTGCTGTTCTTTTCCGTATTTGGAGTTGAGGTTTACGGCTGTTTTGTAGCACACGTAAGCACGACGAAAATAGGCACCGTGCCGCATCAACAAATCGTGGAAGCTTACGGCTATTGCCACGACCTTCATGACTTCAAGGACCTTCTAGAACCCTTTACAACCGCGATCTTCACCGCTATCGGTGCCGCGGTCGTATTCTACTTCACCGATCGGCGTTAGGAACGCGCGGTATCAGCGACGGTCGAGGGGCCTTTTCGAACCGTCTCACAAGCGCGGGTCCACAGGTTCGCTCTCTAGCGCCAGCACGCCGAATACGCATTCGTGAACGGCGCGCAGCGGCGCGCGTTCGACGAAGCGGTGCAGCGCTTCGATGCCGAGCGAGAACTCATGCAGCGCGAGGCGGCGTTTGGTGGTGAGGCCGCGTTCGCGCAGCCGTTCCATCTGATCGGGGAGCGTGTACTCGGGGCCGTAGACGATGCGCAGATAGTCGCGGCCGCGCACCTTGAGCGCCGGCTGCACGATGCCTTTGGGCCCGCGCGTCGTGAACGTCCACGGCTTCACGACGACGCCCTCGCCGCCGTTCGCGGTCAGCTCTTCCCACCAGCGCGTCGCGTCCTCGCACTGGCGTTCGTCGTCGAGCGCCGCGTCGCGGTATGCAGTGGCGAGCAACAGCGCGGGGTCGGCGGCGCAGATCTCCGCGAGCGCGTGCAGATGCCACATATGATCGCGGTCGTCGTAGACGACGCCTTCCGTCGCGAGCAGGTGGAACGGCGCGAGCACGAGGTCGTCGACGCTGCGCACGGGCCGCACGTAACGGCGGAACGCATCGACGTACCGCAGCGCCGCGGCACCGCGGGCTTCGACGCGCTCCAGCAGCGCGGTCGCGTCGACGCCGCGCGCGACCGCGGTGCGCAGCGCGTCGGCCGCCGCGCCGAGCCCGGCCACCGCGGATTCGCCGACCGGCGCGTACTGCGCGTCGACGAGCGACTGCGCTTTGGCGGACCACGGCATCAGCTCCGCGTCGAGGCACAGCCAATCGGTTCCGTAGCGCGTCCAGAAGTCGCTCCGCTCGAGCGCGGCGGAAAGACGGTCGAGCAGCCCGTCGTTCAGTGCGCCGTCGGCAAAGAACGTTCGGCCGGTGCGCGTGAGCACGACGCCGCGCTCGCCCGTGTCGACGCCGAAACGCAGGCGCGCCGCGTCGGCGTCGCGCGCGAGCACGACGACGGCGCGGCTACCCATGTGCTTTTCTTCCAGCACGACACGTGCGACGCCGGCGCGGCGGAAGTACGCGTACGCCTCATCCGGATGCTCGAGGAGGTTTTCGCAGCGGCTCGTCTCCGACGGCGACATCGTCGGCGGCAGGTAGATCAGCCAGCGCGGGTCGACGCACCAGCGGCTCATCACTTCCAGCGCCGCCGCGGCGTTCTCCGCGGGCACCGTAACGTGTGGCAGCAGGCGCGTTGCGATGTGCCGCTTGCCGGCGACGTCGTCGATGTCGAGCACGTCGTCGGCCGACTGCTGCGCGGTCGCGGGCGCATCCGTTTCCCGCGGCGGCGCGAGCGGACGAACCGGTTCGACGTAGACGCGCTCGGCGTCGACGGAGACCGTTTCCAGCTCCGGATAGCGCAGCGCGGTGAGCGCACCGCCGTAGACACAGCCCGTGTCGACGCAGATCGTCTTGTTCACCCACTCGGCGCGCGGTACCGGCGTGTGCCCGTACACGACGACCGCCTTGCCGCGGTATTCGGACGCCCAGTCGAAACGCACCGGCAAGCCGAACTCGTCGGTTTCGCCGGTGGTCTCGCCGTAGAGCGCGAACTCGCGGACCGCGCCGGAACCGCGTCCCTGCATGTCTTCGCGCAATCCCGCATGCGCGACGACGAGCTTGCCGTCGTCGAGCCAGTAGTGGCTGACGAGGCCGTCGACAAACGCGCGCACGGACTCGACGAACGCGCCGCGTTCGGCCTCCGGCAGCGCGTCGATCTGCGCGAGCGTCTCGCCGAGCCCGTGCGACACGGTGACGTTGCGGCCGTTGAGCTTGCGCAGCAGTTTCATCTCGTGGTTGCCGGGCACACAAAGGGCGCTTCCGGCTGCGACCATGTCCATCGCCACGCGCAGCGTTTCGACGATCGCCGGGCCGCGGTCGACCAGATCGCCGAGGAAGACCGCGCGCCGGCCGGCCGGATGACGGCGCACCGCGCGGCCGTCGTGCGCTTCTTCGACGTATCCCAGGCGGTCGAGCAGCGAGCAGAGCTCGCTGAAGCAGCCGTGCACGTCACCGATCACGTCGAACGGGCCGTGCTCGGCGCGCTTGTCCTTGTAGAGCGGTTCACGCGCGATCGAGACGGCGTCGAGCTTCTCTTGCGAGTCGAGCACGTGCACGACACGGTAACCCTCGGTGCGCAGGTTGCGCAGCGACGAGCGCAGCATCCGCACGTGCTCGTGAACGACGCGTGCGCCGAACTGCCGGTCCGGCCGCGCGCGGTTGCGCTCGACGGCGACGTTCGCCGGCACGTCCAGGACCAGCGCGACGGGCAGTGCGTGGAACTTGCGTGCGAGCGCGACCCCCTTCGCGCGGTCCTCGCGGCGCAAGTTCGTCGCGTCGATCACCGTGAGGCGCCGCGCGGCGAGCCGCTTCTCGGCGATCGCGTAGAGCACGTCGAACGCATCCTTGCTCGCGCTTTGATCCGTCTCGTCGTCGGCGACCAGCCCGCGGCACTGGTCGGACGACAGGATTTCCGTCGCGCGAAAGTGGCGCGCCGCGAACGTCGACTTGCCCGAGCCCGACGCGCCCATGAGCACGACGAGTGCGAAGTCCGGGATCGTCAGCTGCACGTAAACACCGCCAGCTGCGTCGGCGCGCCGAGCTCCGCGTCGGCATCGCCGACGTCCCTGTACGCGACGGTGTAGCCGTACGCGGTAGCCGTGGCCTCCGCCCAGCCGCGGAACTCCGCGCGCGTCCACTCGAAGCGGTGGTCCGCATGGCGGAGCTTGCCGCCCGCGAGCGCCGGAAAGCGCGCGTTGTATTCGCGGTTCGGCGTCGTGAGCACGATCGTTTTCGGTCGCGCGGCGCCGAACACCGCGCGCGCGAACGCGGGCAGGCGCGACGGCTCGAGATGCTCGATCACCTCGAGCAACGCCGCAGCGTCGAAGCCGGCGGCGCGCACGTCGCGGTACAGCACCGACGACTGAAAAAGACCGATGCGCTCGCGGCGCGATGCCGGCATGAGCGCACGGTCGAGGCGTTCTTTCGCGCGCTCGAGCTCGCGCACCGACACGTCGCTCCCCGCGACGCGCTCGACGCCGGCGTCGCGCGCCAGCGCGATGACCAGATCGCCGTCGCCGCAGCCGAGGTCGACGACGCTGCGCGCGCCGGCGCGGTGGAGAACGTCGAGCACCGCCGCGATGCGGCGCTCTTGCAGCCGCAGCGGCTTTTCGACGACGGTCTGTTCGCTGCTTTCGGCACCGGCCTCGCGCGCGGCGGCCGAATCCGCCGCATCGTCGAGCGCGGAAAGGCGCGCGATCGCCGAGCGCGCGAGCTTCGGCGCGCGGCGCAGGTAACGGCGGGCGATCAGCTCGCGGTCGGGATGCGCGGCGAGCCAATCTCCGCCGTGGCGAAACAGTTTCTCGACCTCCGCTTCGCCGACCCAGTAGTGCTTCTCGTCGTCGAGCACCGGGATCAGCACGTAGAGGTGAGCGAGCAGACGTTGCACCGTCGTCGTCGCCGCTAGCGTGATGAAGGCATGGCGGCCCGCATGTGCCGCGTCGGGAACCACGACCGGCTCGACGCCTACGTCGTAACCGAGCGGGGCGAACAACCGCCGCACCAGATCCTCGCGGTCATCGTCGGCGCGCAGTACGGGTACGCGCACCGGCGCGATGCGCGCGTGCAGCGCGAGCTCGCGCGCGGCGAGCTCGGGCGGCTCCGAGCGGCCGCCGAGCGCCGCGCCCAACACGCGCGCGATCGCGACGCTGAGGAACGACGACGCGACGTACGGCCGGTCGTTGACGTACGCGTCGACCAAGCCGCCGCCGTCGGTCGACGTCGGACGGCCGCGCACCAAGCCCACGGGATCGACGTCGAGCATCAGCGCGGCGGTGCAGCGGTCGTCGTTCGCTTCCGGATAGAACACGTGCGCCGCGCCGAAGCCGAGCGCGAACGTCTGCAGCCGGTCCGGGTGCTTGCGCAGCAGATGGCCGAGGTCGCGGGCGGGCGCCGTCGTCGAGGTGAGCGTGAGGAGCATGCCGACGGCGCGACTCTCGCCGCGCCGTCGTGCGATCCTCTATTTCCGTGCGGCTGCTAGTGCAGCGTCTGCGTGCTGGCGTAGTTGGAGCGTCCGCCGCCCGTGAACTTCGAGTAGACGTCGACGCGCAGGAACGGCGCGGTCGCGTCTTGCGCCGTGACGACCACAATACGGGTGACGAAGCCCTGGTTGTAGGTCGCGGAGCCGATCTTGCCGACTTTGATGCTGACGGACGGCGCGTAGATGGTCAGCGGCCGCGTGCCCCAGTCGCACGGGGTCGGGGTGCATGGCGCCTTGACTTGGATGGTGTACGCGCCGGGGCCGCCGGCGATGACGACCTGCGACACCGTGCCGTCGGGCGGCGCGGTCCACGTCCCGAGCAGCGTCGATACGGCCGTCTGGGCGCTGCCGGCGGTGGGGAGGAGCAGTCCGGCGGCCAGCGCCGAGGCTGCAAGCGGCCGGAGCGTCCGGCTCAAAATCTGATGCATGATGCCTCCTCGAAAGAGCGGGTACCCGGGGCCCCGCTCTATCTTGCCGCAGCCGACTTACGGCTTCCTTACCTCGGAGACTTACGGCGCGCATAGCGGGCACCGTCCTTGACGCCCGCCCCGGCGGCGTGATACGCTCCGCGAGCCGAAGCAGGACGCAGGGTTCGCAGGAACCCGACGCCCTCACCGGATGCCCGCGGGCGATCCGGTCCTTCTCGAATAGCGGGGACCGCTTCGGCGTCTTCGCATTTTTTATGTTCTTTCCGGAGAGTTTGTCATAGCACGACCGTTACGCGTCAACGAGCAGATCAGAATCCGCCAAGTCCGCGTCATCGACGATGCCGGCCAGCAGCTCGGCGTCATCACTACCGAGGAAGCCCTCGGGATGGCGCGCAGCAAGGGGCTGGACCTCATCGAAGTGTCACCGACCGCGGTCCCTCCGGTCTGCCGTATCGGGGATTACGGTCGCCTCAAGTACGAGCAGTCGAAAAAAGACAAAGAGGCGCGCAAGAAGCAGCGCAACTGGGAGTTGCGCGAAGTCAAGCTGCGTCCCAAGATCGACGTCCACGACTACGAAGTCAAAGCGAAGATGGCGGAACGTCTTCTGCTCGACGGCGGTAAGGTCAAGGTCACGATCATGTTTCGCGGACGCGAGATCACGTACACCGCGTTCGGGAAACGGCTGCTCGACCGAGTCGCCAAAGACCTCGAGAACAGCGCCATCGTGGAACGCGAGGCCAAACTCGAAGGCAAGAACATGTTTCTCATCATGGCTCCGCGAGCCACCCCGCTCGGTCCGCCGCGTTTCGTCCACCTCAAGACGGACACGGCGCACCACGAAGCCGACACCGTCGTGCACGCCGAAGACGAGCACCACGACGATGCCGCCAACGTAGCCGAGAGCACGGACACAACGGACGCGGTCGCCAACATCGGGGGAGCCAGTGCCTAAGATCAAGACGCACCGCAGCACCGCGAAGCGCGTGAAAGTGACCGCCAACGGCAAGGTCCTTCACCGCCACCAGTTCGACGGCTGCGGTCACATCCTCAGCAAGAAATCGCGCAAGCGCAAGCGGAATTTCCGCCGCGACCAACCGACGTTCAAAGGCGATCTGAAGCGTTTCGCGCCGCAGATCCCGTATCTGCTCTAGTGTGTTCGCGCAAAGTGCGCGAACACTCGCGTTCGGGCTGCGCCCGATCCGCCTCATGAGGAAAGTTTAAGAGACATGGCTCGAATCAAACGCGGTCTCAACAAGATCAAGAACCGCCGCAAGGTGATGAAGCTCGTCAAGGGCTTCCGCGCCGCGCGCAGCCGCAACTATCGCGTCGCGAACGAAGCGCTGCTGCATTCGCTCAAGTACGCCTTCCGCGACCGCCGCGTGCGCAAGCGCGATTTCCGTGCGCTCTGGATCGCCCGCATCAACGCGGCCGCCCGGCGCGAGGGGCTGTCGTACTCCAAGCTCATGGCCGGCCTCAAAAAGTCCGGCGTGATCGTCAACCGCAAAGCCCTCGCCGACCTCGCGGTGCACGACGCGGCAGCCTTCGGCCGCCTCACGGCCCTCGCGAAAGACGCGGTCGGCGCAGCCACTACAGCGGCCTAGCGCTCCGGCGCAGCCATCGCGACATCCGAAAGGCGCCTCCACGTGAGGCGCCTTTCTCTTTGTCCCGGGCGCTCAAGTAGCGGCTTGGGCGGCCGATACCTCACGAGTATGGATCAGATGAAGCCGGGTGAACTGATCACTGCGCTGATTGACAGCGCGACGCAGAAGACGGCGCTGCGGCCACGAGACCTCATCATTCGCGGCGCGCTCGCAGGCGCGCTGCTCGGCGTGTCGAGCGCGTTCGCGACGTACGCCACGGTACAGACCGGATTGCCGATCGTGGGAGCGGTGCTCTTCCCGGTCGGGTTCGCGATCATCGTCCTGCTCGGGCTCGAGCTGGTCACCGGCGCGTTCGGCATCCTACCGATGGGCCTTCACGCCGGGCGCGTGAAGCCGTCGGCCGTACTGCCGAACTGGAGCTGGATCTTCGTCGGCAACCTGTTCGGTTCGCTCGTGTTCGGGATGCTGCTGGCCGTCGCGCTGACGACCGCAATGCACGCGCCCGACAAGACGGGCCTCGCCAACAAGATGATCCTCGCGGCGACGGCCAAGACCGTCGGCTACGAGCACGCCGGCGCGGCCGGGATGTTCACGGTGTTCGTCAAGGCGATCCTGTGCAATTGGCTCGTGTGCCTGGGCGTCGTGCTCGCGATGGGTTCGCGTTCGACGGTCGGCAAGATCGTCGCGGCCTGGCTGCCGATCACGATCTTCTATGCGCTGGGCTTCGAGCACGCCGTCGTAAACATGTTCCTCATCCCGACGGCGATGCTGCTCGGCGCGAAGATCTCGTTCGCGCAGTGGCTGCTGTGGAACCAGATTCCGGTGACCATCGGCAACCTCGTCGGCGGCTACCTCTTCACGGGCGGCGCGCTGTACCTCGCGCACGCCAAAACCGCGCCCGCCGACGCGGCCGCTCCGGCGACCGCACCGGTGCACGAGAACGGACTGGTCCCCGCGCCCAGCCTCGCGTAGCCAGGGGGCGCCCCCGTCGCTGCTGCGAAGCACCCGGTCATGACAAGGTCGTGGCCGCGTGCGCTCGGCGCCGCGCTGCTGGCCGGCTCGCTGCTGTGCGCGTGCGGCGGCGGCGGGGACCACCGCAACGCTTCCCAACCGCCCGAGGCGGTCAAGAACCCGAGCGACTTCCCGCTGTATCCGAGCAGCGAGGTCGTGAACGTCGTGCCGGTCGACACCGCGCAGATGTTCGCGGTCATCCGTGCGAATGATCCGAGCGCCGATCTGCCCCGGAATTTCCACGGCCACGTGATCATCGCCGAGACGGGCGCGACCATCGCGCAGCTCCGCAGCTGGGTCGCAAGGCTCGAGTCGTCGCCGCCGCACGGTATGCGCGATACGACGTCGCACACCGCCCGATCGTCGCACAAGAAGAACAGCTTCACCGTGAACGGCGACGGCACCGCGCAGTTCGAGGCCCCGGACTCCTCGCGCTGGGTGTACGTCATCACGGCGGACCCGCGGCAAATTCACCAGCAGGCGGGTGCGCTGTTCACGCTGATCGACGCCTACGGCGCAGCGCCGGGTTTCTTGCGCGCGCCGATCGACGACCAGGCCAAGAAGCAGACCGGCTACACCGTGACGGAGATGCTCGACGCGAAGAGCCCCGCCGGCGCGGTCATCGCCGAGCTCAAACGGCTGCAGTCGGTCGACCGCCGAGCGATCCTGCTCATCGACGAGGCGAGGACGAAGTAGCGGCCAGCGCGATCGCGACGTGCGCGGCGATCCCCGCCTTCATCGCGTTCTCGTCGATGTCGAACGCGGGATGGTGGTTGGGGAACTGGTGCGACGCGTCGCCCGCGCCCAGAAAATAGAAGCACGCCGGAACGACTTGCGCGAAGTACGAGAAGTCCTCGCTGCCCATGATCGGAGGTATGTCGAGCACGCGTTCGGCGCCGAACTCCGCGGCAAGCGTGGCCGTGACAAACGCGGCTTCGGTAGGATCGTTCTCGGTGACGGGATACGACGGATGCCATTGCAGCGTGCACGTCGCGTTCGCGGCGGCACAGGTGTGTTCGGCGATGCGGCGCACGCGCGCTTCCATCGAGTCACGCGTCGCCGTGGTGAACGTGCGCACGGTACCCTTGAGCGCGACGCGCGGCGGGATGACGTTGTAGGTCGTGCCGCCGTTGATGGCGCCGATCGTCACGACGGCAGGTTCGACCGGATCGACCTCGCGGCTCACGACCCGCTGCAGCCCTCCGACGAGCTCGGCGGCGACGACGATCGGATCGACGGACCGGTGCGGCATCGCACCGTGTCCGCCCATCCCTTCGACGACGAGATCGAACGAATCGACGGCGGCCATCAGCGGCCCGGGCCGCAGGCCGATCACGCCGCTTGGCAAGATGTTCGAGATGTGCAGCCCGTAGGCGCGCTCGATTTCGAAGCGCGCGATCAGCCCGTCATCGAGCATCGCACGTGCGCCGCCGCCGCCTTCTTCCGCGGGCTGGAACACGAACGCGATGCGGCCGTGCACGTCGCTCGCGCGGTCGCGCATGATCGCTGCCGCGCCGAGCAGCATCGCGACGTGCGCATCGTGCCCGCACGCGTGCGTGACGCCGGCGTTGCGCGATACGTACGCGACGTCGTTCTCCTCGGGCATCGGCAGCGCGTCCATGTCGGCGCGCAGCATGATCGTCCGGCCGGGCTGCGTGCCCGTCAGCACGCCGACGACGCCCGTGCCGCCGATCCCGGTGTGCACGTCGAGGCCGAGCGCGCGCAGCCGTACCGCGACGATCTCCGCAGTCCGCGTTTCTTCGAACGCGAGTTCCGGATGCGCATGTAGGTCGCGCCGGATCGCGACGGTATCGGCGAAGAGCTCGGAAGAAATCGCGACGGCGCTCATGCTGCGCGTCTTCGGCGCGAGCGCAGCCAGCCCCGGGGCGAACGAGGGTTCGCTCGACCCGTCGCGGTATCGACGCCGCCGATCCCGAGCCTCGAGTCGGCCGCCGACCCGCCGGTGTGTCCCGTCGTCGGTTCCGTCGACGCGATGGCGCGGCTGGTCGCCGGCAACGACCGCTTCGTGAACGGGACTGCGCGGACTCGCGCGTCCCGCCCGAGATCGTGTTCGACCAGGGGCTGGGCGATCTGTTCGTGTGCCGCGTCGCCGGCAACGTCGCGGACACCGCGGTGACGGGCTCGATCGAGTACGCGGCCGCCCACTTCCACCCGTCCTTGATCGTCGTGCTGGGGCACGAGCGCTGCGGCGCCGTCGGCGCGGCGCTCGACGCGCTGCGCGACGGCGTGCTGCCGCCGGCGAGCATCGGCGGCCTGGTCCGCCAAATCGTCGGCAACGTTCGAGCCGTGGCGCCCGGTCCCGACCAGTGGGCGCAGGCGATTGCCGCCAACGCCGAGGCGGTCGCCGCGGGGCTGCGGCTGAGTCCGGTCCTCCAGCCGCGAATCAAGGCCGGCAGGCTGCGCATCGTCTCGGCGACGTATGGTCTGGAATCCGGCCGGGTGGCGTTCGCGGCCGGTTGAGGGCCGCAGCGGCCCGCGGAGAACGCACAACCGCCGCCGCCCGCGTCGTGTTGCACCGGCGAGAAGGAAGATGACGGCGACGACTCCACCCTTGACGGTCCCCGGCGACAAGTCCATCGCGCACCGCGCGCTGATTCTGGCTGCGCTGGCGCGCGGCGAATCGCGGCTGCGCAACGTCCCCGCCGGCCTCGACGTGCGGTCGACGCAGCGCGCGCTGCGCGCGCTGGGCGTGACGATCCGCGACGACGGCGACGCGCTCGTCGTCACGGGCAGCGCCGGCATGCTCGTCGCGCCGCGCGAGCCGATCGACTGCGGCAACAGCGGCACCACGATCCGCCTCTTGACGGGCCTGCTCGCGACGCGCGCGCTCACCGTCACGCTCGACGGCGACGCGTCGCTGCGCGCGCGGCCGATGCGGCGCGTCGCGGAGCCGCTCGCGGCGTTCGGCGCGCGCATCGAGCTCACGCCCGGCGGCACGGCGCCGGTGGTCGTGCACGGCCAGGGGGACGCACGCGGCGCCGACGTCGCGATCACCGTGGCGAGCGCGCAGATCAAGTCGGCGGTGCTGCTCGCGGCGCTGAGCGCGCGCGGGACGACGCGGCTGACCGGCGCGCTTAAGACGCGCGATCACACGGAACGGCTGTTCGGTGCATTCGGGATCGCCTGCGCACGCGACGGCGAGGCGCTGGTCGTGACGGGCCCGCAAATGCCGCGCGCACTCGATTTCGACGTGCCCGGCGACGTGTCGAGCGCGGCGTTCTTGCTCGCCGCGGCGGCGGCCGTCCCCGGCGCGCGCGCGGTCGTCGCGGACGTCGGCTTGAACCCGACGCGCACCGCGTTCTTCGACGTGCTGCGCCGGTTCGGCGCGGAGGTGCACGTGGACGCGACCGGCGCCGGTCCCGAACCGAGCGGACGCGTCGGCGTGCGCGGTGCGGCGCTGCGCGCGATCACCGTCGAACCGCACGAGGTGCCCGGCTTGATCGACGAGCTGCCGCTGGTCGGCGTGCTCGGCGCGTTCGCGCACGGCACGACCGTCGTGTCGGGCGCGGCGGAACTGCGGGTGAAAGAGTCCGACCGCATCGAGACGTTCGCGGCCGCTGCGCGCGCGCTGGGCGTCGAGGTCGAGACGTTCGCCGACGGGTTCGCCGTGCACGGCCCGGCGCGCTGGCGTGACGGCGCGATCGTCACCGCCGGCGACCATCGCATCGCGATGGCGTTCGCCGTTGCCGCGCGCGCCGCCGGCGTTCGCGTGACGCTCGACGATTCCGACTGCGTCGCGGTGTCGTTCCCCGGCTTCGCGGCAGCGCTGGAAGCGCTCGGATGAGCGCCGTGCGCCGCGCCGCGGTGATCGGCCATCCGGTCGCGCATAGCCGTTCGCCGGCGCTCTTCGCGCGGTTCGCCGCGGCGAGCGGCGTGGCGCTCGCGTACGAAGCGATCGACGTGCACCCCGACGACCTCGCCGCGACGCTCGCGCGCTGGCGCACGCTGCCGGAGTTCGTCGGCTGCAACGTGACGTTGCCGCACAAAGAGCGCGCGCTCGCGCTCGCCGACCGCGTCGAAGACGCCGCGCGCGCGTGCGGTGCCGCCAACGTGCTCACGCACGACGGCGACGCGCTCGTCGCCGGCAACACCGACGTCGCAGGCGTCGAAGCTGCGCTCGCGCAAGAAGGCATCGCGCTGCGCGGCGCGCGCGTGGCGATCCTCGGCGCCGGCGGCGCGGCACGCGCCGTCGCCGAGGCCGCGCGGCGCCGCGGCGCGGCGCGCATCACCGTCGCGGCACGCGATCTCGACCGCGCCGCCGCGGTAGCGGCGGACTTCGGCGCGCTCGCGTGCGCGCTCGACGACGTGCCGCACGCCGACATCTACGTCAACGCGACGCCCGCCGGGATGGAGGGCCAGCCGCAGCAATCACTGCTGCCGCCGGACGCGCGTACCGGAGCGACCGCGTTCGACCTCGTCTACGTCCCCGAGGACACGCCGTTTCTGATCGACGCGCGCGCGCGCGGCTTGCGCACGGTCACCGGCACCGCCATGTTCGTCGCGCAGGCGGCGGCAACGTTCGAGCGGTGGTTTGGCTTCGCACCAACACTTCAGTGTCACCCTGAACCTGTCGAAGGGTCCGCATGAGTTTGCGCTTCCTCACCGCCGGCGAGTCCCACGGGCCCGCGCTCGTCGGGATCATCGAAGGCATTCCGAGCGGCCTCGCGCTCGATGCGGCGACGCTGCTCGCGCAGGCGCGGCGGCGCAAGCTCGGGTTCGGCCGCGGCAACCGCCAGAACATCGAGACGGACGAGATCCGCATCGTCGGCGGCGTGCGCCGCGGCGTCACGATCGGCAGCCCCGTCGCGCTCTACCTCGAGAACAAGGACCACGTGCGCTGGGCCGAGATCATGCGCGTCGATGCGCCCGGCGACGACGCGCCTGCCGCGCGGCAAGTGCACGTGCCGCGGCCCGGGCACGCCGACCGCATCGGCGGCATCAAGTATGCGCGCGAGGATCTGCGCGACGTGCTGGAACGCGCGAGCGCGCGCGAAACCGCCATGCGTGTGGCGCTCGGCACGGTCGCGCGCGCGCTGCTCGCGGAGCTCGGTGTCACGCTGAGCAGCCGCGTTCTGCGCATCGGACGCGCCGTCGACGAGACGCCGTGGCGCGACGTGCCGCCCGAGGAGATCGACGCGTCGCCGGTACGCGCGCTCGATCCCGTCGCCGCAGCGGCGATGGTACAGGAAGTCGAGCACGCGAAGGCCGCGGGCGATTCGCTCGGCGGTGTGTTCGAGGTCGTCGCGCGCGGCGTGCCGGTCGCGCTCGGCTCGTACGCGCAGTGGGATCGCCGGCTCGAGGGCGAGGTCGCCAAGACGTTCATGGCGCTCAACGCGATCAAGGGCGTCGAGATCGGGCTGGGCTTCGGTGCGGCGGCGGTGCGCGGCTCCGAAGCACACGACGAGTACGAGCCCGGCGGCGACACGCCGACGCGCTATCGCAGCAACCGCGCGGGCGGGATCGAAGGCGGGATGACGACGGGCCAGCCGATCGTCGTGCGCGCTGCGATGAAGCCGATCGCGACGCTGATGCAGCCGCTCGACTCCGTCGACCTGCGCACCGGCGAGGCGACGCGCGCGCACGTCGAGCGCAGCGATACCTGCGCCGTTCCGGCCGCCGCGGTGATCGGCGAGTCGCTGCTCGCGCTGGTGCTGGCCGCCGCGGTCCTGGAGAAATTCGGCGGCGACTCGCTGGACGAGCTGCGCGAGCGCGTCGCTGCGTGGGAGCGAACGGCACGTGCGCGCTAACATCTACCTGTGCGGTCCACCCGGTGCCGGGAAATCGACCATCGCACCGCTGCTTGCCGCGCTGCGCGGGCTCGACGCCGTCGACGTCGACGCCGCGATCGAAGCGAAGGACGGCCGCTCGATCGTGCGTATCGTCGCCGACGACGGCGAACCGGCGTTCCGCGCGCGCGAGCGTGAGACGATCGGCGCGCTCGCGACCGGCGGCGACACGGTCGTCGCGCTCGGCGCCGGCGCGCTCGAAGATCCGGTGAACCGCCGCGCGGTCACGTCGAGCGGAACGCTCGTCTTTCTCGATGCGACGCTCCAGACGTGCGCGGAGCGCACCGCGAGCGCCGCAGGCACGCGGCCCTTGCTGCAAGCGCCGGGTGCGCTCGCGCGCCTGCACGCGGCACGGCGGCCGCACTATCTCGAATCCGCCGTGTGCGTCGCCGTTGGCGGGCTGTCCGCCGACGACGTCGCTCGCGCGGTCGACGCCGCGCTGCGCGACGAGCGCACCGTGCGCTTCGAGACCGCGCGCCCGTACGACGTCGTCATCGGCGCGCGCGTGCTCGACGACCTGCCCGCCCGCATCGCACCGCTCGCGGGCGGCCGCGTCGTCGTCGTCGCAGACCGCCGCGTCGAAGAGGTCGGCGAGCGGATCGCGCACGCGTATCAGGCGGCGCACGTGCACGCGACACTGCAGTGCGTCGAAGCGGACGAGTCGCTCAAGTCGCTGGCGTCGCTCGAAAAACTGTACGCGCGCTTCGTGGACGCGCAGCTCGACCGGCGCGGGCTCGTCGTCGGCGTCGGCGGCGGCACGATCGGCGACGCGGTCGGATTCGCGGCGGCGACGTTCCAGCGCGGCGTGCCGTACGTCGCGGTGCCGACCACGCTGCTGGCGGCGGTCGACGCCGCGATCGGCGGAAAGACCGCGATCAATTTGCCGAGCGGCAAGAACATGGTCGGAACGGTGACGCAGCCCGCGCTTGTGGTGATCGCACCGCACGCGCTGCGCTCGCTGCCGCGCCGCGACGTCGTCTCCGGCTACGGCGAGATGCTCAAGTACGGGCTCGCGCTCGATGCGGTGCTCTATGCCGCGCTGCGCGCGGGCGAGGCTGCGCTGCTCGACGATCCCGCGACCGCGCTCCATGCGATCGCGCGCTGCGTGGAGCTCAAGGCGGAGATCGTCGCGCGCGACGAGGACGACCGCACAGGCACGCGCGCGATCCTCAACTTCGGCCACACGGTCGGCCACGCGATCGAAAAGATCGCCGGCTTCGGCACGCTGCGCCACGGCGAGGCGGTGATCGTCGGGATGCGCGCGGCGCTCGCGCTGTCGGTCGCGCGCGGCGCGCTCGACGACGCTGCGCGCGCCGACGCCGACGCGCACCTTGCGGCGCTGCCCGTTCCGGATGCGTGGCGATCGCTCGACGCGAGCGCCGTGATCGACGCGACGCGCGGCGACAAGAAGCGCCACGCCGGCGGCACGCAGTACGTTCTGCTCGACGCGATCGGCCGCGCGCACCTCGACGACGGCGTGCGCACGCAGGACGTGCGCGAGGCGCTCGCGGAGCTCGGCTTGCGATGAAAATGAACGTGCTCGTCGTCAACGGGCCGAACCTCAACCTGCTGGGCGAGCGCGAGCCGGAGATCTACGGCCGTAAGACGCTGCGCGACCTCGAGCGCGAGGTCCGCGCGCACGCGCACAAGCTCGGGGCGCGCGTCCGCTTCTTCCAGTCGAACCACGAAGGTGCGATCGTCGACGAGCTGCACCGCCTGCGCACGTGGGCGGACGCGGTCGTGATCAACCCGGCCGCGTTCACGCACTATTCGTACGCGATCCGCGACGCGCTGCTGGCGATCGCGCTGCCCGCCGCCGAAGTGCACCTCTCGGACGTCGACAACCGCGCCGGTGACTTCCGCAAGATCTCGGTTGTCCGCGACGTGTGCGCCCACCGCTTCGCGGGCTTCGGCTTCGGCTCGTACACCAAAGCGCTCGACGCGCTCGCAGCCGAGCGCACCGCAAGCGGCGCCAAGCGCGCGGCCCGCAAGAAGCGCCGATGATCCCGCGCCGCTTGCGCGTGCGATGATCCCGCGCCGCTTGGGCGTGCGATGATCCCGCGCCGCTTGGGCGTGCGATGATCCCGCGCCGCTTGGGCGTGCGATGATCGCACGCCGCCTCGGCGCGAACGGCCCCGAGGTCGGCGCGATCGCGCTCGGCTGCATGGGCATGTCGGAGTTCTATGAGGCGGTCGACGAGCGCGACGCGGTCGCGGCGATCCATCGTGCGCTCGAGCTCGGCATGACGCTGCTCGATACGTCGGACATGTACGGTCGCGGTGAGAACGAACGCCTCGTCGGGCGCGCGCTGCGGGGCCGGCGCGAGCGCGCGGTGCTCGCGACGAAAGCGGGGATCGTGCGCAGCAATCGCGACCCGGCATATCGCAGCGTCGACAACCGGCCCGAATACGTGCGCGCCGCCTGCGACGCTTCGCTCGCGCGCCTCGGCGTCGATCACGTCGACGTCCTCTACCTGCACCGCGCCGATCCGAACGTTCCGATCGAAGAGACCGTCGATGCGATGGCGGCGCTGGTCACAGCCGGCAAGGTTCGCCATCTCGGTTTGTCCGAAGTCACGCCGGACACGCTGCGACGCGCCGCCGCGGTCGCGCCGATCGCCGCATTGCAGAGCGAGTACTCGCTGTTCACGCGCGACGTCGAGGCGAACGGCGTATTGGATGCCGCGCGCGCATCGGGCATCGCGCTCGTCGCCTACGCGCCGCTCGGCCGCGGCATGCTGACCGGCCGGGTTCGCTCGATGGATGCACTCGCGAACGACGACCTCCGGCGGCGCGTGCCGCGCTTCGACAGCGGTAACCTCGAGCGCAACCTCGAGCTCGTCGACCAGCTCACCGCGCTCGCGCGCGAGCGCGGCGCGAGCCCCGCGCAGCTCGCACTCGCGTGGCTGCTCGCGCGCGGCGACGACATCGTCGCGCTGCCGGGCTGCGAGCGCGTCGCGCAGGTGGAGGAGAACGCGCACGCGGCGGACCTCACGCTCGACACCGCGGCATTGGCCAGCATTGAGGCGCTCTTTCCACCCGGCGCAGCGGCGGGCGGGCGGCTGCGCGACGCCGGTACCGTGCGGCGCTGACGGATCGTCACACTTTCTTCAGCCTTTTCTCCTACGCTGACCGGATGCTGCGCTCGCGAACGCTCTGGGTCTGCACGCTCGCAATCGCCTTGGCAGGCGCGGCGCCGCCCGCGAACGCGGACGTCGTCTGGTCGGTCGATCCCGCGGGTTCGACGGTCACCCTTTCGGCCCCGGAGCTGATCGTCGCGAAGGTCGCGGGCACGATCCCGATCGCGTCGGGGAAGGTGGTCACCGCCGGCGGCCTGGCGGTTCCCAGCCGCGTCGACGTCGTGCTGCAAGCCGCCGCGCTCACGACGCACGACGCCAAGCGCGACGCCGATCTGCGCGGCGACCATTTCTTCGACGTCGCGCGGTATCCGCAGATCATGTTCGACAGCGATCGCGTGCGCGCGACCGGTCCGCGGACATTCTCCATCGACGGCAGGCTCACGATGCGCGGCGTGACCCGGCCCATCACGTTCGACGCGCATGCGACGGGCGTCCGCGGCGGCGCGAACGGCAAGCGGCGCGTACACTACGACGCGGTCGGACGTTTTCGCCGCTCCGATTACGGGATGACGTACGCGCGTGGCGTGGTCGGCAACGTCGTAAAGCTCAGCGTCACCATCGAAGCCGTCGACTGAACGCCGCGCTCATCCGCGCACGTCGATGACCTGATCGGTCTCCGGCGGCGGTGCGTCGAGCAGCGCGTGCAGGATCGGCAAGAAGCGCGCGGCGGGCGGCCGGCGGCGTTCCGGCTCGATCACGTCGTGCGAACGCCCCAGGCCGACCACCGTATGCACGCGGACGCGTTCCCCGCCCACCGCGCGCCAGCGGGCGACCAGATCGGCGATCGCGCCGTTGTTCACCGACGTCTCGCCCGCGTTGCGCACGAGCTCGATGTGGCGCGCGCGCGGCGGCCCGCTGCGCGCGTCCTCACGCAGCGCGTCGGCGAGCGCGAGGCCAGCGGCCAGCGAGCGGGTCGTGTAGCGATGGTAGCCGTGATCGGGGACGCCGCGGCCCTTGTCGATCGGGTTCCAGTACAAGAAGCGGTTCGGCGCGCGTTCGAGCACGGCGCGGGCCCACGCGTGCCAGTCGGGTGGCAGCCGCTTGATGCCCAGAAACGGCGCGACCGCGATCGCGCGGAACACGCGCGCGTCGCGGTGCGCGAGGTGCAGCGCGAGCGCGCCGCCCAGCGAATGTCCGACGAGCACGATCTCCTCACCGAGCTCCGCCGCCGCATTAAGAATGCGGTCGCCTTGCGCGGTGAGCTCCGCGCTGGTGAGCCCGGCGAGCGCTTCGGACATGCGGTCGGCGTGCCCGTGGCGCGGCAGCCGCGGGATCAGCACGTTCTCGCCGCGCGCGTGGCGCACGCGTGCGAACTCACGCCACGTTCGCGGGCTGGCGGTGAGGCCGTGCAGCAGCACGGTCACGCAGCCGGTGCGGGTGCCGTGGTCCAGAACCACCGAATGCATCTCGGCGCCGAGCAGGTGCTCCTCGTCCGCGTCGAGCGACGCGACGATCGCACCGGCGTCGATAGCGGTCACGCGTTCGCCAGCGCGATCACCGCGAAGCTGCGCTCGTCGCTCGCCAGCGTTTCTTCGCGCAAAACGGTGCGCAACGGCCCCGCGGCGTCGCGCGCGAACGCGATCGCCGCCGGCGTTCCGCGCTCCGCGATCGTGGTGGCGCTCGCGATCAGGTCGTCGACCGCGCGGGTGAATCCCTCGTGGATCGCGCGCTCGGCGTCACGCTCGGGGATGCGCACGCCGGCCGTGCCGGTCGCTAGCATCAGCACGTAGTCGAGCGCGGCGGCGGTCGCGAGCACGCGCGGGTGATGCGGCGCGAACCACTCTTCGTCACCGAACTCCGCGGCGGCGCGCAGCAGCGCGCCCTGCAGCGCGACGACTAGCCGCGACCGCTCAGCGCCCACAGCACCGCCACCTGCGTCTTGCTGTCCGGAAGCTCGTCGGCACGGATCTTGCGCCACAGCTCCTCGATCGCGAAGATGCCGAGCTGCATCCCCTCCTCGCCCTCGTCCCGCTGCGGCTCGCCGACGTCGTAGCCGTCGACCACGCAGAAATGCAGCAGCTCGTCGCAAAAACCGGGCGCCGAAAACGCTGACCACAGCCGCGTCACGCGGTGCGCGGCGTAGCCCGTCTCCTCGCGCAGCTCGCGCACCGCCGCTTCTTCCGGCGTCTCAGCGGGGTTCATCCCGCCGGCGACGACTTCCCAGTGCTCGCGCGCGAGCGGATGGCGGTATTGCCGCACGAGCAGCATCTCATGCGGTCGCGGGCGCACGATGACGACGACAGCCTGCGCGTGCTCGACGACCTCGACGTCGTGCGGCTTCCCGGCATCACCGCGCAGCGTGTCGACGCGCAGGTTGACGACCTTGCCGTCGTAGATGCGCCGCGTTCCGAGAAGTTCCATGTGTGACGCTACACGACCGTCGTGTTCGACAGCTCTTCCAGCAGCGTCGGGCGGTGCGGCTCCCAGCCCAGTTCGCGCGTCGCTTTCCCGCTGTCGATCTGCAGATCGCATGCCAACGCGTCTGCGTACGGGCCCATCTGCGCGCGCGCGTCGTCGAGCGTGATGTGCGCGATGCGGCCGTCGCCGCCGGCGGCGCGCGACGCCGCGTGCGCGATCTCCAGGTACGGCACCGCCGCACCGCGCGTCGCGTTGTACACGCCGTGCGCGGTACGCCTGTCCACGACCGCGCCGTACAGCTCGGCGAGCGCGTCATGGCGGATCGTCGGCCAACGGTTCGCGCCGTTGCCGACCACACGCAGCGCGCCCTTCGCGGCATCGGTAACCATTCCGCCCGGAATTCCGCCGCCGTCGCCGTACACGACCCCGGGCCGGATGACGACGACACGCAACCGGCCGTCCTGCGACAAGGCCTGTTCCTCGTGCGCGGGCCTCCACGCGACGAGCTCCAGCGGCGCGAGCGGCGCGTCTTCGGCGACCTGCGCGTCGCCGCGCGTACCGTACACCCAGCATCCGCTCGTGTAGACGAACGCGCGTCCGGGCCGCACTCCGTCGATCAGCGCTTCGAGCGCCGCCCGCTCGACCGCGACGCCTTCGGCGGAGTATTCGACCGCACAGTGCACGACCGCGTCGGCCCGCGCGGCCTCGGCGCGCAGCGTGTCGAGGTGGCGCATCTCGCCGCGCACGGGCTCGGCGCCCAGCGCGCGCAGCTTCTGCTCTGCTGCATCGCTCCGTGCGAGCGCGCGCACGACGTGCGTGCGTTTGCGCAGCTCGCGCACGACGCTCGCGCCGATGTATCCCGTACCGCCTGTAACGAAGACCGGCATGCTGCTAGCTCTCTTCCGTCGACGCGGTGCGCGTCGGTGCGGTGCGCCCTCGCGCAGCGACGGTGACGATGTCGAAGACGAGCGCGGCTTCGATCGCCGCGATGCACGCGCCGATCGCCCAGTGCACGTGCAAGCCGATCGCGACGAACGCCAGGATCGCCGCGGCGAAGTACGTCGCCGCCTTCGTGACGTCGACGCGCGCGGTCGCCGTGTTCGCGAGGAACGCGCGCCGCAGCCCGAAGAACGCCCCGATTGCGACGATCAGCAGCAGCAGCGCGGCGAACGAGCGATGCTGCGCGAGCAGGCCGAGCACGATGTTGCCCCCGGCCGCGACGACGATCGCGATTACGATGAGCCACGCCATCTCGGCGACGCGGGTGTCTTTCACGGCCTTCGACGGTTCCACGAGGCGGGCGGGACTCCGCCGTGGAGCCTGCCCCGAACACGTCGAAGGTCGTCGCGTGCCCACCGAACTGAGCCCGCACAACCCGCGCATCGAGGCGGTCCGCGACCTGCGGACGCCACGGGGGCGCCGCGCGGGGCAGCGCTTTGCGGCCGAGGGCCCGACGCTGCTGGAGGAGGCCGAGCGGACGGGGCTGCGACCGCGCGAGATCTTTGCGACCCGGGCGGGCCTCGGGCGGTTCGATCCCGGCCGCTTCGAGATGGAAGGCACCGGCGTGTACCTCGTGTCCGACCGCGTCTTCGCCCGGCTCTCGGACCTCGAGACGCCGACCGGCATCCTGTCGGTGTTCGATTTGCCGGAGCGCACGGCCGCCGACGTGCTGGCGCGGCCGGGGCCGGTGCTGCTGCTCGCTGGCGTGTCCGACCCCGGCAACGCCGGAACGCTCGTTCGCTCGGCGGAGGCGTTCGGCGCGGCCGGCGTGCTGTTCGGACGCGGCGGGGCCGATCCGTTCGCCCCGAAGGTCGTGCGGGCGGCGATGGGTTCGCTGTTCCGCCTGCCGGTCGCATCGGTGGATCCGGACGAGCTGCTGGCCGCGGCCGCGGCCGCCGGGCGCCCCGTGGTGGCCACCGACATGGACGGCGAGGACCTGTCCGTCGTGGGCCTTCCAAGCAACGCCGTGCTCGCGATCGGCAACGAACGGCGAGGCGTCCGGGACTGGTTGCCCCGTTGGGACCGGGCCGTTCGGATACCCCAGCGCGGCGCCGCCGAGAGCCTAAACGCCGCCGTGGCGGGCAGCATCGTTTTATACGAGGCGGCGCGTTGTCAAGAGTCTTGTCAAGGCGCCGAAAAACCCTGATCTGTCAAGACTTGGCGGCCACATATGGTGGTGCTATACTCGCCCTTGCCGACCCAGAAACCAGCGCACCGAACGACAGGAGAGGGACCGCCGACGCACATGCGCACCTCCGAAGTTTTCTGGAAATTGTTTAGCACCACGGGATCGATCAGCGCATACCTGATGTACCGGCACTTGCATCCCGCGCCGGCGAACTGACGCGGGCGGCGCGACCCCCAAACGGGCGCGCGAGTTCACAGAAAGAAGTTGCATGACGCCCGGTCCTCCAGGACTGGGCGTTCGCATTTGCATATGACGACGACCGGCATGAACTCTCTCGAAGAAAATCTCGCCTCGCTGACCGCGCGCTTCGACGCAGCGGTCACGAACGCGGCCGACGCGCACGCCCTCGACGAGGTGCGCGTCGCGTTTCTCGGGCGCAGCGGCGAGGTGACCGGGGTGCGGCGCGGCATCGGCGCGCTGCCGCCCGCGGAGCGCCCGAACGCGGGCAAGGTGATCAACGCGGCCGTCGAGGCCCTGGAGGCGAAGCTCGCCGAGGCGATCACCCGCGTCGAGCGCGCGGCGCTGGAGCGCTCGCTCGACGACACGATCGACGTGACGTTCCCCGGCCCGCCCGCAAACATCGGCGCGATCCATCCGGTGCGGCGCGTCGGCCTGGAGGTGGCGCGCTACTTCACGCGGCACGGCTTTGCGGTCGTGCTCGGTCCCGAGATCGAGACCGACGCGAACAACTTCGACGCGCTCAACATCCCGCCGGATCATCCGGCGCGCGAAGGGCTCGACTCGTTCTACCTGCGGCCGGATCTCGTGCTGCGGACGCACACGTCGCCGATGCAGGTGCGCTCGATGCGCAAGCACGGGCCGCCCATCGCGATCATCGTGCCGGGCAAGGCGTACCGGCGCGACGCGGTCGACGCGCGCCATCTCTACATGTTCCACCAAGTCGAAGGACTGATGGTCGGGCGCGGCGTGCACTTCGGCCACCTCAAGGGGATGCTGGTCGGGATGTGCCGCGAGCTGTTCGGCCCGTCGGCCGACGTGCGGTTCCGGCCGTCGTTCTTCCCGTTCACCGAACCGTCGGCGGAGATCGACGTGAAGTGCCCGGCATGCGAGGGTCATGGGGGGTCTTGCCGCACGTGCGGCGGCAGCGGGTGGATCGAGATCGGCGGCAGCGGGATGGTGCATCCCAACGTGCTGCGCTCGGTCGGCTACGATCCCGACGAGGTGACGGGCTGGGCGTTCGGCTGCGGCTTGGAACGCATCGCGATGAAGCGCCACGACATCAACGACATCCGCGCGTTCATCGAGAACATGCCCGGCTTCGCGGAGGCGCTGGCGTAATGCGCGTTCCGATCGCGTGGCTGCGCGACTATGCCGACCTGCCCCAGAACGCCGACGAGATCGTCGCGAAGCTCGCCGCGCTCGGCTTTCCGGTCGACGACGTCGAGACGCGTCCGAAGCTGACGAACGTCGTCGCCGGACGCATCATCAAGCTCGAACGGCATCCGAACGCGGACCGCTTGCAGCTCTGCACCATCGACGCCGGCGGCGAGAAGACGCTGCTCATCGCGACCGCCGCGACGAACGTCGCTGAAGGGCAGACCGTGCCGGTTGCGCGAATCGGCGCGGAGCTCGCCGGCGGCTTGACGATCGCGCCGCGCAAGATGCGCGGCATCGATTCGGAAGGCATGCTCATCTCGGCCGAGGAGATCGGGCTGCCCGGCGAGTGGTTCGAAGACGGCATCATGCAGCTCGAGCCCACGATCCCGCTCGGCACCGACGTGATCGCGCACTTCCGGCTGACGGACCCCGTGCTCGACGTCGACGTCACGCCCAACCGTCCCGACGCGCTGTCCGTCGTCGGCCTCGCGCGCGAGCTCGCTGCGGCGTTCGGCGTCGCGCTGCGCGAGCCGCCGTGCGACGTGCAATACGACATGGACGGCGACGACGACGCGCGCGTGACGATCGAGACGGTCGACTGCAAGCGCTTCGTGTTCCAGCGCGCGAGCGGCTTGCGCGTGCGGCCGGCGCCGGCGGCGATGCGCATTCGCCTCGCGCTCGCGGGGCAGCGGCCGTTGAACAACGTCGTCGACATCTCGAACTTCGTGATGCTCGAGCTCGGGCAGCCGCTGCATTTCTTCGACTGGAGCCGCGTGGCCGGCAAGCACCTCGTCGTGCGCGACGCCCGCGATGGCGAAGCGTTCACCACGCTCGACGGCCAGGTGCGCACGCTCGACGCGCGCGCGATCGTCATCTGCGACGACGAGGGTCCGACGTCGATCGCCGGGATCATGGGCGGCCGGCGCAGTGAGGTCGAGGCGACCACGGCCGAGGTGCTGATCGAAGCGGCGACGTGGACCGGGCCGCGCATTCGCCGCGCGTCGGGCGCGCTCAAGCTGCGCACCGAGGCGTCGAGCCGGTTCGAGAAATCGCTCCCGCTCGCGCTCGCCGATCTCGGCGCGGCGCGCGCTGCGCACCTGCTCGAACAGGAAGGCGGCAGCGTGATGATGCCGCACGCCGCCGGCAAGCCCGCCGTCGCGCCGGCAGCGGTGACGCTGCGCGCGGGCGAGGTGGAACGCCTGCTCGGTTTCACCCTGACGGATGACGAGATCGAACGCGCGCTGACGTCGCTGAGCTTCAAGGTCGCGCGCGACGGCACGGACTTCGTGGTGACGCCGCCGTATTGGCGCGGCGACGTCGCGATCGCCGCGGACCTCGTCGAAGAGGTCGCGCGCGTCGTCGGCTACGATCACGTACGCGCCGAAGTGCCGCCGGTTGCGCCGCACGGTGTCCCCTCCGACGAGTTCGACCGCGAGACCGACCTCGCGACGACGCTCGCGGGTTTGGGCTACATCGAGGCGATCTCGCTCTCGCTGCAGCCCGCGGGTGTCGCGGAGACCTGGCGCGCGAACGGCATCGTCGTCGACGAGCCGGTGCAGATCACCAACCCGCTCAGCGAAGACCAGCGCTTCATGCGGTTCTCGATCGCGCCCGCGCTGCTCGGCTTCGCCGCGCGCGACCGCGCGGTGCGGCCGTACCGCGTGTTCGAATTAGGGCACGTCTTCGCAAATGGGCAGGCCGAACCGTCGGAGACCGTCCAGCTCACCGCGCTGCACGCCGGGGGCGAGAGCGCGTTCCACCGGTTGAAGTCCGACGTGCTCGCGCTGCTGCGACGCATCACCGGCGCCGACGCGCGCGTCGAGCGCGGCGCGTTTGCGTCGCTGCATCCGGGGAAAACGGCGGCGCTGCGTTGCGGCGACGCGATCGTGGGCTACGTCGGCGTCGTCGACCCGCGGCTGGCGCGCGCGTACGACGTCGCGGACACGACGGCGCTCGCGACGCTCTTCGTCGACCGGCTTCCGCCGCACGTCACGCCGAAGTACGTACCGCCGTCGAAGTTCCCGGCGGTCGACCGCGACCTCGCGGTCGTCGTCGCGCTCGACGTGCTCGCGGGCGATGTGGTCGACGCGGTGCGCGGCGAACCCCTCGTGCGCAGCGCGACGGTGTTCGACGAGTACCGCGGCCCGCAGATAGGGGATGGCAACAAGTCGCTCGCGCTGCGGATCGCGCTGCAGAGCGACGAGAAGACGTTGACCGACGAGGAAGCCGACGCCGCGCTGGCGCGCATCGTCGCCACGCTGCGCGAACGCTTCGGGGCGGTACCGCGAGGATGACCTGGCCGGATCTCGTGATCGGCTTCATCGCGCTGCTCTTCGCGCTGAAAGGCTGGAAGCGCGGCTTCGTCGCGGAGATCGGCGGCTTCATCGCGCTCGCCGCGGCGATCTGGGCGGCGGTCCACTACCCCGGCACGTTCGACAATTTTTTCCGCGACTACGTGCACCTGGGCGAAGGCTCGGCGCACGTCGTGGGCATCGTCGTCTTCGCGCTGATCGTGTACGTCGCGCTGATGGTGATCTCGTCGATGCTCTCACGCATCGCGAAGCTGCCGGTGATCGGCCTGGGCAACGGCCTCGGCGGCGCGCTCGTGGGCGTCGCGAAGTCGCTCGTCGGCGTGTGGATCGTGCTGTACGTGCTGCTATTCTTCCCGCTGACCCGGGACATCCGCACCGACTTCCACAACTCGACGCTGGTCGCGTTCGTCACCCAAGAAAACCCGCAGATCGACGCCTTCCTGCGCAGCACGATGCCATGGTTCGTGCGCCCGCTTGTGGCGCCGCTGTTCGCGCGGCATCACGTGTAGCAGGCGGGCCGGTGCGTTGCGCGTAACCCCGCCGGGCGGGTCCGCGTTCGCCAGAGGAGATCCCAGCGTGTTCGTTTCCAGAATCGCCGGCGCCGCTGCGCTCTCGCTCATCGTCACCACGTTTGCGCCCGCGGCTCAGTCGCAGACCGGCATGGATGCGTACGCGATCGTCGACCCGGTGCTGAAGCAGACTGCGTGGACGCTGCAAGTACCGTCAGGCTGGAACGCTGCCGGTACGATGATGCCGGGCTCGACCTGCAACGGCAGCACGAGCCCGATCTTTCGCGCGACGAGCGCCGACGGCGGGACGGGCTCGTACCTCCTACCGCGCGCCGACTGGACGTGGGGCGGCGGCATCCGGCCCGGCAAGGACTGCCTTCCGTGGGCAAAGGCCGTCAGCGCGAGAGAGTTTCTGACGTATCAGATCGGCGTCGACAAGGTCCAGTTCGTGCGCGCGGAGCCCGCGCCGAAGGCGCCCGCGATCACGGTCCCCGGCTACACGAGCGATGCGGCCCGGTTCCTGGTGCGCTATTCGGTGAACAGACAGCCCGTCGATGAGTTGCTCGGCGCGACCGTCACGTGCCACGCGGCGCAGATGATCGCGCTCGGGACGGTGCATTCGTGCTCGGCGTTCGTCACGCGCTGGTTCGCGCCGGCCGGTAAGGTCGAAGGTCTCGTTCCGACGTTCACCGCGATGCATCTCAGCCTGAACCAGCAGTGGATGAGCGCCTGGACCGCCATGACGCTGAACGCGATGCGCCAGCGCTCCGCAGAACAGACGCAAGCGATGCTGGCGCAAGGCCGGCTCGCGCAGGCCCAGCGCAACCGCGCGCACGTGGACTTCATGGCGAGCTTCCAGCGCGGCGCCGACATCCGCAATCAGCAGTTCGCGGCCGGACAGTACCGCAAGCAGAACAACAACGACAACTACGTCGATTACATCCTCGGGTGCCAGCGCGCGTATAGCGGCAACACCCGCGTCTCGGCCGGTAACTGCCCGAACCGCCAGACGTTCTGAGCCTCAGATGTCACCGTCGAGGGCGAGCAGCGACGGTTCGGCGTACGGCACATCGGGATATTTCAGGCCGCTGCCCGTGTTGATCAGCAGCACGCGGTCGCCCGCGCGGATCCAACCGCGTTCGCGTAGTGCGATCGCTGCTGCGAGCGTTGCGCCGCCTTCGGGGCACACGAACACGCCGTCGGCCGCCGAGATCTCGCGCTGGCCGGCGAGGATCGCGTCGTCTTCCACCGCGATTGCCGTGCCGTTCGTGGCGTAGAGCGACTCCAGCACGATCGCGTCGCCGAGCGGCTTCGGGACCGTGATCCCGAACGCGACCGTCTGCGCGTGCTCCCAGAACACCGACTCCTTCGCGCCCGCGTCGAACGCGCGCACGATCGGCGCGCAGCCCGTCGACTGCACCGCGACCATGCGCGGCATGCGCGCGTCGAGCAAGCCGATCGCGTGCAGCTCGCGCAGGGCCTTGTCGATCCCGATCAAGCCGACGCCGCCGCCGGTCGGGTAGACGATCACGTCGGGAACGCTCCAGCCGAACTGCTCGGCGAGCTCGAACCCCATCGTCTTCTTGCCTTCGATCCGGTACGGTTCTTTGAGTGTGGACGCGTCGAACACGCCGCCGCGTGCCACCGCGCGCGCGACGATCTTGCCGGCGTCGCTGATGAGCCCGTCGACAAGATGCACGTCGGCGCCGGTCATCACCGTTTCGAGCCGATTCACGTGCGGCGCGCTCCGCGGCATCACGATGTGCGCTTTCATCCCGGCGCGCGCGGCATAGGCCGACCACGCGCCGCCCGCGTTGCCGTTGGTCGGCATCGCGAACGCCGTGATGCCGAGCTCCTTCGCGCGCGATACGCCGACGGCCGCGCCGCGCGCCTTGAAGCTTGCCGTCGGCAGCAGCCCTTCGTCCTTGACGTAGAGGTCGAGATCGTGGCGCGCGCCGGTGCGCGGCAGCGCGAGCAGCGGCGTCATCGTCTCGCCGAGGCTCACGCGGTTCGCCCGATCGCGCAGCGGCAGCAGCTCCGCGTAGCGCCATAGGCTGGGCTCGCGGTCGCGCAGCGCGTCCGCCGTCAGCGTGCGTGCGGCCGCGGCGAGGTCGTACCGCGCGAGCAGCGGCTTTCCGTCGCGGCACAGGTTCTGCGGCACGTCGGCGTCGTAGCGCTCGCCGCACGCGGAGCATTCGAGGTGCGTGAGGGCTGAGATCATCGCGGCGCCCGTTGCACGACCCGGCCGCCGCGGCCTCCCGCCTCCCCGGGACGTCTTGCGCGGAGCCCGAACCCCGCGTCATGGTGATGAGGGCCTCCCGGCCGGACGCGGCGCCGGGCCGCATCTATGCCGGGCGCTCGGCGGACGAGCGCCGTGCCGAGCGCCGCGAGCGCCTTCTCGACGCCGGGCTGGAGCTGTTCGGCACGACCGGCTTCCACAAAACGACGATCCCGATGCTGTGCAGCGCGTCCGGCGTGACCGCGCGCCACTTCTACGACGAGTTCGCCTCGCGCGAGGAGCTGCTGCGGGCGGTGTACGACCGCATCGCGACTGCCGTGTTCGAGCACGTCATTGCGGCGCTGCGCGTGCGCGACAAGGACGTGCGCGAACGCATCCGCGACAGCAACGACGCGTACTTCCGCTATCTCACCAGCGATCCGCGGCTGGCGCGCATCTACACGATCGAGGCGGTCGGCATGCACGCCGAGCTGGAGCAGCATCGCCGCATAAAGCGCGAAGCGTTCGTGAAGAAGCTCACCAAAGCGACGCAGCAGCTCGACGACCGCGGCGTCGACAGCCGGCTGCTCAGCGCGGCGCTCGCCGGCGCCGCGCACGATCTCTTGCTGGAATGGGTGCTCGCGACGCGCCGCCCGTCGATCGAGCGGATGGTTGAGACCGTTACGACGCTCTGGATCCGGACGCTCCGACTGGATCGCGATCCGGCGCTGCCGTAACCGCCGCGCCGCGCGACGCGATATAGCGCGCGACGTGGTACTGCGCGTCGCCGAGCAGCCGTTCGACCATCGTCATGCGCTTGAAGTAGTGGCCGACCTTGTACTCCTCGCTCATCCCGATGCCGCCGTGCAGCTGGATCGCATTCTGCCCGACGAAACGGCCGGACTTTGCCATCTGGACCTTCGCCGCGGACACGCCGCGCCGCCGCGCGACGGGATCGCCGGCCTGCTCTTCGAGGGTCATCGCGGCCATGTACGCCACCGAGCGCGCGAGCTCGACCTCGATGAACATCTCGGCCATGCGATGCTGCAGCGCCTGGAACGAGCCGATCGGCACGCCGAACTGCCGGCGCTGCTTGGTGTACTCCACCGTCGCTTCGAGCATCAGGCTCATCAGCCCGAGTCCTTCGGCGCACAACGCCGCGGTCGCGTGATCGAGCGCGCGCTCAAGCAGCGCGAGGCCGCCGCCGACCGGGCCGATGAGCTGCGCGGCATCGACGCGCACGCCGTCGAGGCGAACGTTCGCGACGTCGTAGCCGTCTTCGGACGCATAGTTCTCGCGCGTGGCGCTCGGCGCATCCGCCGGCACGGCAAAGAGGGAGATCTCGTCGCCGGTGCGCGCCGACACGATGAGCGTGTTCGCGGTCGACGCGTCCAGCACGCGCACTTTCGTGCCGCGCAGCACGTACGCGTCGCCGTCTCGCACGGCACTCGTCTTCACGGCGGCCGGATCGTAACGCGCTTGCGGCTCTTCGTACGCGACGGCGAACCGTTCGGTGCCTTCCACCAGGCGTTCCAGCAGCTCGGTGCGGTCGGCCGCGCGCAGAATCTGTCCCGCGAGCACGACTTGCGCGACGTACGGCGACGTCACGAGGCCGCGGCCGAACTGTTCCATCAGCAGCAGCGTCTCGATCGGTCCGCCGAAGCCGCCCAAGTCGTCGGGCGCGCCGATCGCGAGCCAGCCCAGCTCGGCGAACTGCGGCCACTTCTCGGTGCCCGCGTGATCGCCGGCGGCGAAGCGCGCGACGCTGTCCTTGATCAGGAGCTGTTCGGGTGAGAGCGTGAAGTCCACGATGTTAACTTTCCTTTGGGGCGGATCGGCCGAAGGCCGAACGCGAGTGTTCGCGCACTTTGCGCGAACGCACTACAGCTTCAGGATGCGCTTGGCGATGATGTTTTTCTGGATCTCGTTGGAACCGGCGTAGATCGACGTCTTGCGAAAGTTGAAATACTTCGGCGCGAGATGCGATTCGGCGTACGGGCCGAGCGCATCGAGCGCGAGCTCGCTGAGCGCCTGCTGAATTTCCGTGCCCTTGATCTTGAGGATCGACGACTCAGGCCCCGGCCGTTTTCCGGCCGACTCCGCGGCGAGCGTGCGCAGCTCGGTGAACGCGAGCGCTTCGAGCTCGATCTCCACCTGCGCGATCCGTTCCTCCAGGCGCGGATCGTCGATCGACTCGCGCGCGATCAGCTCGTGCAGCGTCTCCAGCTGCTGGCGGCAACCCGCGATCCCGGCGGTGCCGGTGCGCTCGTGCTCGAGCAAGAACTTGGCGCAGGTCCACCCCTCGTTTTCCTTGCCGACGAGGTTCTCGACCGGCACGACCACGTTCTCGAGGTGGACCTCGTTGATCTCCTTGCCGCCGTCGATCGTCTCGATGGGACGCACCGTGACGCCGGGCGTTTTCATGTCGACGAGGATGAACGAGATGCCCTCTTGCTTCTTCGCGTTCGGGTCGGTGCGCGCAAGCACGAAGATCCAATCGGCCCATTGCGCCGCGGTGATCCACGTCTTCGTGCCGTTGATCAGGTAGTTCTCACCTTGGCGCTCGGCCCGCGTCGCGAGCGATGCGAGATCGGAGCCGGCGCCCGGCTCGGAGTAGCCCTGGCACCAGAACTCCTCGCCGTTCGCGATCGTGGGCAGGTAGCGCGCGCGCTGCGCGTCGTTGCCGAACTCGATGATGACCGGTGCGACCATGTGCAAGCCGAACGGCAGCAGCCGCGGCGCCCAGCCGAACGCGATCTCCTCGTAGAAGATGTGGCGCTGGATCGGGCCCCACCCCGTCCCGCCGTACTCTTTGGGCCAGCCCGACGCAACCCAGCCGCGCTCGAAGAGAATCCGTTGCCAGCGGGCGTAGTCGTCCTTGGCGAGGTGGTCGCCGGCCTGTATCTTGCGGCGGATGTCCGCCGGCAGATGCGTTGCGATGAAGTCGCGAACCTCGTCGCGGAAGGCCCGGTCTTCGGGGCTGAACGCTAGATCCACAGCAGCAAACCTCTAGACGGAATGGGAGCGGGACACGTGTTGTTCGACATGAGCGGGAAAGTCGCTTTGATCACCGGGTCTTCGCGCGGGATCGGCCGCGCGATCGCCGAGCGCATGGCCGAGCTGGGCGCGAAGGTCGTGATCTCCAGCCGCAAAGCCGACGCGTGCGCCGAGGTGGCGAACATGATCACGGCGCGCGGCGGGACGGCGATCGCGCAGGTGGCGAGCATCTCCGACAAGGCACAGCTGCAGGCGCTCGTCGAGCGCACGGTCGCCGAGTGGGGCCGGATCGACGTGCTCGTGTGCAACGCGGCGGTCAACCCGTATTACGGCCCGCTGCTCGACATCACCGACGAGGCGTTCGACAAGATCATGGCGAGCAACGTGCGCAGCAACCTTTGGCTCGGCAAGATGGTGATCCCGGGGATGGCCGAGCGCGGCGACGGCTCGGTGATCGTGATCTCCAGCATCGCCGGGCTCAAAGGCAACACGATGCTCGGCGCGTACGGCATCTCGAAAGCCGCCGACTTCCAGCTCGTGCGCAACCTCGCCGTCGAATGGGGTCCGAAGAACGTGCGCGTCAACGCGATCGCACCCGCGATCGTTCGCACCGACTTCGCGCGCAAGCTGTGGGAAGATCCGAAGATCTACGCGCACGCGGTGTCCGGCTATCCGCTGCGGCGCATCGGTGAGCCCGACGAAGTCGCGGGCGCCGCGATCTTTCTCGCGTCGCGCGCCGGCGCGTTCGTCACCGGCCAAGTGATCACCGTCGACGGGGGCATGACCATCGGCGGCGAGGGATAGTGGGTTCACCGTAGCTCGAACAACGCCGCGGCGCCTTGGCCGCCGCCGATGCACATCGTGACGACGACGCGCTTCGCGCCGCGGCGCTTGCCTTCGATGAGCGCGTGACCCGTCATGCGCGCGCCGCTCATGCCGTACGGGTGCCCGATGGAGATCGCGCCGCCGTCCACGTTGAACTTGTCGAGCGGGATGCCCAGCCGCTCGCGGCAGAACAGCGCTTGCACCGCGAACGCTTCGTTCAGCTCCCACAAGTCGACGTCATCGATGTTCAAATGAAGCCGTTCCAGCAGGCGCGGGATCGCGTAGATCGGACCGATGCCCATCTCGTCGGGTTCGAGCCCACTCACGGCCATGCCGCGGAAGAACCCGAGCGGCTCGATGTTGCGCTGCTCCGCGAGCTTCGCGTCCATCACGACGCACGCCGACGCGCCGTCGGAGAGCTGGCTCGCGTTGCCCGCGGTGATGTACTGGTCGTCGCCGCGCACCGGCTTGAGCTTCGCGAGGCCTTCGAGCGTCGTGTCGGGCCGGTTACCCTCGTCGCGCGTCAGCGTGACGTCCTCGTGCGTGATCTCGCCCGTCTCTTTGTTCTGCGCGGCCTTGCGCGTGCGCAGCGGCACGATCTCCGCGTCGAAGCGCCCCGCCTGCTGCCCCGCGGCAGTGCGCTGCTGGCTGATCAGCGAATACTCGTCTTGCCGTTCGCGGCTAACGCCGTAGCGCTTCGCGACGATGTCGGCCGTCTCGATCATCGACATCCACAGATCGGGCTTGTGCTCGGCGAGATAGTCTTCGCGCAGGTACGTGCGGTTCGCGTTGGGCTGCACCAGGCTGATCGATTCGAGCCCGCCCGCGACCATCGCGGGCACGCCGTCGACGACGACGCGCTGCGCGGCGAACGCGATCGCCTGCAAGCCGGAGCTGCAGAAACGGTTGATCGTCGAGCCCGCGGTCGTCACCGGCAATCCGGCGCGGATCGCCGCGAGGCGCGCGATGTTGTGGCCCGTCGCGCCTTCGGGTTCCGCGCAGCCGAGAATCACGTCCTCGATCTCCGCGGGGTCGAGCCCGCTGCGCTTGACCGCGTGCTCGATCACGTGCCCCGCCATGGTCACGCCGTGCGTGTCGTTGAACGCGCCGCGAAATGCCTTGCCGATCGGCGTGCGTGCGGTGGACACGATCGCCGCTTCACGCATGGGCCACCACCGCGCTCGCCGACGGACGTTTCCACGCCCCGAACGTACCGCCGCTCGCGGCGAGCTCTTGCAGCAGCGGCGCGGGCGCCCAGTAGTCGCCGTGCGCGCGCTCGAACGCGAGCAAGTCGTCGACGACGTTCTTCAAACCGATCGAGTCGGCCCAGCGCAGCGGCCCGCCGCGGAATGCCGGGAACGCATAGCCGTACACCCAAACGACGTCGACGTCGCCCGGGCGCGCGGCGATGCCTTCGGCGAGAATCCTCGCCGCTTCGTTGACCAGCAAGTACATGCAGCGCTTGAGGATCTCGTCATCGGAGATCTCGCGCCGTTCGATCCCCGCCTCGCGCGCGTTGCGCGCGATCACGTCGTCGACGAACGAGTCGGGGATCGGCGTGCGATTGCCGGCTTCGTAGCGGTAGTAGCCCGCGCCGGTCTTCTGGCCGAAGCGCCCGGCCTCGCACAGCTCGTCGGCGATCTTCGAATATCGCCCGACCGGCGGCGCGATCGCGTGCCGGCCTTTGCGAATGCGCCAACCGACGTCGAGTCCGGCGAGGTCGCCCATCGCGAACGGTCCCATGGGAAAGCCGAAATCGCGAATGACGCGATCGACACGTTCGGGCGTCGCGCCTTCTTCGAGCAAGAACGCCGCTTCGCGTCCGTACGGGTGCAGCATGCGATTGCCGATGAAGCCGTCGCAGTTGCCTGCGACGACGCCGACTTTCTTCACCTGCTTCGCGAACGCGAGCGCTTTTGCGATCGTCGCGGGCGACGTCTTCGCGCCGCGCACGATCTCCAGCAGCTTCATCACGTTGGCCGGGCTGAAGAAGTGCATCCCGACGACGTCGTGCGGGCGCGCGGTCACGCCGGCGATCGCGTCGACGTCGAGCGTCGAGGTGTTCGTGGCGAGGATCGTCCCGGGCTTGGCGATCGCGTCGAGCTTGCGGAACACGTCCTGCTTGACGCCCATCTCTTCGAACACCGCTTCGATCACGAGGTCGACGTTCGCGGCGGCGTCGAGCGACGTCGCGTACGCGATGCGTCCGAGGCGTGCGTCCATGTCTTCTTGCGACAGCTTGCCTTTGCGCTGCGTCGCCGCGTAGTTGCCGGCGATGATGCCGCGCGCGCGCTCGATCACGTCGGGCGCGAGGTCGACGAGCGTCACGTGCACGCCCGCGTTCGCGCACGCCATCGCGATGCCGGTGCCCATCGTGCCGCCGCCGATCACCGTCGCGGTGCGCACCGCGGACGGCGGCGGCGCGCTGCCGTCGGGCAGCTTCGCGGCCTCGCGTTCGGCGAAGAACAGATGCAGTCGCGCCTTGGACTGCTCCGACACGATCAGCTCCATGAAGCGCTCGCGCTCGCGCACGAGCCCCTCGGCGAACGGCAGATGCAGCGCGTCGGCGACGCAGTCGATCGCGCGGTGCTCCGCCAGGCCGCCGCGCGCCTCGGGCTGTGCGCGCTTGCGCGCCGCCTCGATGGCGCCGTCGTCCGGCGGCGCGGCGATCTCGCTCGCGCGGCGGCGCGGCCCGCCCGCCAACGTCTTTGCGAACGCCACCGCCGCATCGAGCAGGTCACCGTCCTCGGCGAGCACGTCGACCAGGTTCAGCGCGGTCGCGCGCGCCCCGTCGATGGGATCGCCGGACAGGATCAGCTCGAGCGCCGCCTGCGCGCCCGCGAGGCGCGGCGCGCGCTGCGTCCCGCCTGCGCCCGGCAGCAGCCCGCGCTTGATCTCCGGGAAGCCGAGCCGAGCCGACGGGGCGGCGACGCGATAGTCGCAGCCCAGCGCGGCTTCGAAGCCGCCGCCGAGCACGTTGCCGTCGAGCGCGGCGACCACCGGCTTCGACGACTTCTCCAGCGCGTCGATCAGGTCGCGCACGTTGGGGCGCGGCGGCGGGTCCTGGCCGAAGCCCTTCATGTCGGCGCCGCCGCTGAAGTTGCCGCGCGCGCCGGTAAGCACGACGGCGGTGACGGCGGGATCGCCCTGCACCGTGTCGAGCGCGTCGATCAGCGGCGCGATCGACTGCGGGCCCAGCGCGTTGACCGGCGGGCTGTCGATCTCGAGGACGGCAACCCCATCGCGGACGGCTATCGGCACTTCGGTTCTCCTTCACAGCCGCGCGGGTCTCCGCGCGGACGCTTGAGCCGCGGGGGCTTCGCGCGGGCCTTCGACGGCACCTCGTCATCCGACAAAGCTACATTCCGGATGCCTCAGTAGCCCAGGTACGAGCGGCGGACGCGGTCGTCTTGGAGCAGCTCGGCACTGTTTCCGGACACCGCGATCCGGCCGGTTTCCAGCACGTAGGCGTGGTGCGCGGTCGCCAGCGCGATCGTCGCGTTCTGCTCCGCGACGAGGATGCTGACGCCGTCCTGCTCGTTGATCGTTTTCAGTAGCGCGAAGATGTCGCGCACGATCATCGGCGCGAGCCCGAGCGACGGCTCGTCGAGCAGCAGCAGTTGCGGCTCGAGCATCAGCGCGCGCGCGATCGCGAGCATCTGCTGCTCGCCGCCGCTCAGCGTGCCGGCGGTTTGATTCTTGCGCTCCGCCAGCCACGGAAAGTGCACGGCCGCGCGTTCGTAGCTCGCTCGCATCTGCTTGGCGCTCTTCGTGTAGGCAGCGAGCGAGAGGTTCTCCCACACCGTGAGCGCGCTGAGCGTTCCGCGCCCTTCCGGCACGTGCGCGATCCCCAGCCGCGCCGCGTCCTCCGGCGTGCGATGCTGGAGCGCCACGCCGTCGTACAGCACGGTGCCTTCGGTCTTGATCGTGCCGGTGATCGCGCGCAGCGTGCTCGTCTTGCCCGCGCCGTTCGCGCCGAGAAGTGCGACGATCGCACCGCGCTCGACGGAGATGTCGACGCCGTGGATCGCTTCGATCTGGCCGTACCGGGCATGCAGCGCCTTGGTCTCGAGCAGCGGCACGATCAGACGACGCCGAGGTAGGCTTCGATGACCGCCGGATTCTGCCGGACGGCGTCGGGCGAGCCGTCGGCCAGCGTCTTGCCTGAGGCGAGTACGACGATGTGATCGGAGACGCGCATGACGAGCGCCATATGGTGCTCGACCATCAGGACCGTCGTGCTGAAGTCGCGCGCGACCCGTTTGATCGTGTCGCCGAGCCCGCCGATCTCGTCGTGACTGAGGCCGGCGGCCGGCTCATCGAGCAGCAGGAGCTCCGGGCGCACCATGAGTGCGCGTGCGAGCTCCACGTTCTTGCGCAGACCGAACGGGAGCCCGAGCGCCGGCCGGTGCGCAATGCCGGCGAGCCCGAGCCGATCCAGCACGTCCATCGCTTCGAGCGTCGCCGAACGCTCGGCTCCCCACGCGCCGAGCCCGCCGGGAAACCGCGTGTGGTACCCGACCAGCGCGTTCTCGAGCACCGACATGTGATCGAAGAGCGCCACGTTCTGGAACGTCCGGGCGATTCGTTTGCGGGCGATCTGCTGCGGCGGGCACCGCAGCAGATCCTCGCCCTTGAAAAGAACCTCACCGGACGTCGGCTGATACAGCCCGGTGATGCAGTTGAAGCACGTCGTCTTGCCGGCGCCGTTCGGCCCGATCAACCCCGTGATGTGGCCTTCGGCAACGTCGAAGGACACATCGTTCAGCGCGGTGATCCCACCGAACCGGATCGTGAGGTTGCGGACCGTCAACAGCGCCGGCACTCGAGCGTTACTTCTCGGCCATCGTCATCGCGCGGGTGTCGACCAGCACGCCGGTCGGCGACCAATCGGTGCCCAGCCACTTGGCCGCGATCATCTGCGTGATCGGGTAACGGAAGTTCGGCGAGGTGCGAATCGTGACGCCGGGGTACGCGAGCGGGTTGTCCTTCTCGACGAGGTTCGAGGCAATGTCCATGACCTTCTTGCGGGTCAGGTCCTTGCCGGCGCGCTTGAGCACGTCGACCATCGTGTACCCGATCGAAACGCCGTAGAAGTAATTGCCGTCGTCCTTGTCGGCGCTCGGCAGATACTTGGTCATGATCTCGTTGTACCACTTCATCCCGGCATCGCCGGCGTAGCGCGCGTGGTTCGCCGGGTCCTTGAGGTACGCCGTGCTGATGACACCGCTGACCGCGGACTGGCCGCCCGCCTTCGCCGCCGCAAGCATGAACGGCACCGCGGCCGAGACGTTGTTGAGATAGATCGTGGGATGCCACGATTGCTGCGCCGCGAGGACCATCGCTTGAATCGCGAACTTCGGCGTGGCGAAGATCATGAACGTATCCGCACCGGACGCTTTGAGCGTCGCGATTTGCGAGCCGACGCTCGGATCGCTGGTCTCGTACGAGGCCATCTTCACGATCATGCCCAGGTGCTTGGCCAGGCCCCGCTTCAGTCCGGCGTTGTAGTCCTCGCCGTAGTCGTCGTTCTGATACAGGACGGCGACCTTCGCCTTGGGATGGTTCAACAAGATGTCCTGCGCGTAGAGGATCGCTTCGGACTGATAGTCCGGCTGCCAGCCGATCGTCCACGGGAACTTCTGATAGTCATGGCCCCACGTCGACGCGCCCGTGGCGACGAACATTTGCGGCACGCCGTTCTGGTTCAGGTACGGCCGGATCGCCGTGTTGACTGCGGTGCCGAGCGTGTCGAAGATTGCGAAGACCTTGTCCTGCTCGACCAGCTGGTGCACGATCTGCACGGCCTGCGGCGGGCTATACCCATCGTCCTTATCGATGTACCTGATCTTGCGGCCGTTCACGCCGCCATGATCGTTCACGTAGCTGAAGTACGCAGCGATGCCTTTCCCGATGTTGCCGTACGCCGATGCCGGACCGCTGTAGGGATGCGTACCGCCAAGCAGGATCTCCGTATCGGTGACGCCCGTTTCGGCAGAGACGGGCGCGATCGTGCTGCCCGTGACTGCAAGCGCGAACGCCGCTGCGAAGATACCGATCGCGGACTTTCTTCTGACAGTTGGTGTCATTGTTTCCTCTTCGACTGCGCTACTCGCGCGATTGTGGGGCGACCGCTACCGGAGCGGCGGGCGGGGTGGACGACTCGAGCGCCGGCTGCGGCGGCGCGCGACGGAATCGGAAGACCAGTCGCAGCATGCCCCCGACGATCCCGTCGGGGAGGAACATCATAACGAGGATCAAGGCGACGCCGTAGACGACGCTCGGCGCCGCGGCGTTGACCTGCTGAGCGACCAGCGGCAGGAACTCTACCACGATCCCTCCGACCAGTGCGCCCCAGAAGGTCGAGATACCGCCTAGCACCGCGCCGATCAGCAGCGTGATCGACAGGGCGGACGTGAACGTGTCGGGGCTGACGTATGCCGTCGGGATCGCGTAGAACCCTCCCGCGATCCCGGCCAGCACCGCACTCCAGCCGAACGCCGCGGTCTTGTAGAAATACGGGTTGACGCCGAACGAGACTGCGGCGATCGGGTTGTCGCGCAGCGCGCGCAGCGCACGCCCGAACTGACCGCGTACGAGCAGCGCCGAAAGCAAGAACACCACGCCCGCGACCGCCCAGGCAACGTAGTAGAGCCAGTGCTGCCCGTCGAGCGGGATCCCCGCCGGCGCCTGCACCGGCTGCAGCGACATTCCGTCGAACCCGCCCGTGATGGACTTGTAGTGCTTCAGGAACGACGGGGTCGCGACGGCCAGCGAGAACGTCGCCAGCGCGAGGTACACGCCCGCCAGCCGCAACGCGACCAGGCCGATGAATAACCCGGCGACGCCGCTCGCGATCGCTGCCAACGGGACACCGACCCAGTACGGAATTCCCGCTTTGTTTGCGAGTACGGCGACGACGTAACCGCCCAGCGCCATGAACGCGCCGTGGCCGAGCGAGATCTGGCCGTTCATCCCGGTCAGAATGATCAGCCCTAAGATCGCAATCGCGTACGACGCGACGTAGATCAGGTCGAACACGAGGAACGACGGCACCACCCACGGCAGGACCGCGATCACGCCGACGGCGATCGCGACGCGGATCAGCAGGCCTGCGTTGGGGCGCGGCACTAGACGCGCTGCACCGTGACGCGGCCGAACAGTCCCGCCGGGCGCACCACCAGGACGACGACGATGATCGCGAGCGCGGCGGCGAGCCGCAGCTCGTTGCCGATCCAATCAACGTACGTGCCGAGCAAGTTGATGACGACGCCCAACACGAGCCCGCCGACGACCGCGCCGATCGGGCTCTCGATGCCGCCGAGCACCGCCGCGGCGAACGCGTAGACGAGCACGCTCTGCATCATGTTCGGGTCGAGGAAGACGACGGGCGCGATCATGATCCCCGAGATCGCGCCGACCGCCGACGCGAGCCCCCAGCCGAGCGCGAGCATCCAGCCGACGCGGATCCCCAGCACGCGGCTCTGCTCGGGATAAAGCGCCGCGGCGCGCATCGCGAGACCGAGCTTGGTCTTCTGGAAGAACAGCGAGATGAGCCCGAGCGTGATCAGGGAGACGACGATGACGCCGACGTCCTGTGCGCTGAACGCGACGCCGCCGATTTGGAGCGGGGCCGTGGGGAACGGGGTTGGGAACGCCTTGACGATGTAGCCCCAGAACCAACCCGCCAGACCGTTGATGCTGATGAACAGGCCGAGCGACACGATCACGATGGTCAACTGATTCGCCCGCTCGACCGGCCGGATGACGATGCGCTCCAGCGCGACGCCGCCGGCGAACGCCACCACGACCGTGACGCCAAAGGCGAGCCAGATCGGCAGCCCCATCTGCGTGAGCTGCCAAGCGATGTACGTTGTGAACATCGCCAGCTCACCTTGCGCGAAGTTGACGATCCCCATCGCGCGATAGATGAGCACGAGCGCAAGCGCCAAGCTTGCAAAGATCGAACCCTGCGCAAGGCCGCTGACGATTTGCTGAGCCAGGTCGTGCAATACGCTCGGCCTCTTTCCTTATCGTTCCGCGGTGGCCCGCGTCCGGAAAAGTGCTTCGTCGGTCCGGAGCTTTCCTTCGGGGCATGTGCGTCGTTCCGGCAAAGATTTCCGACCGGCCCGGCTCAATGCAGGTGCGGCAGGGTGTGCTTCGCAAGCGCGACGGCGCGCGCGGTCAGCGTCGGCCCTCGGACGCCGAAGATGTTGAAGACGAGCGCCGCCGTGCCTTTGCGGACGTAGACGTTGGACATGATGGAGACCGCTTCGTCCCCGACGCCGTTCAGCTTGGTCGCCGGCTGCGAAGCCGCGCGTGCGGTCTGCTTGACGATGTCGATGAAGCGCGTGTGTGCCTCACCGGGGGTGCGGTAGCGAAAGGCCGTGACGACGACGGATTGCAGCGCCTTGGTCCCGTGGAAGGAGCAGCTGCGACTCGGGCCCGCCGTCATCGCCTTCACGCTCGTGATGGGCGAGCCGATCGCCGCCGCGGCGTCCGCTTTCGAGACGAGCGCGCACGGATCGGGCGGCTCCGCCGCGGCGCGCGCGGTCGCGCTCGCGAGCAGCGAGGACGCGACGACGAACGCGGTCACGCAACGGCCGGTCATGCGAGCCGCTACACCGCCGCGGGCTCTTCGGCCTCCAGAAACACGTTGAGCGCGGCTTGCACGCCGGTGCCCAGGCGGATCGGCGCGCCGGCTTCGAGCAGCGCGATCTCGAGCGCGCCGAGCGCGCCGAGCACATCGGTCTGGGTGAGATCGCCCATCGTGCCGATGCGCACGATCTTGCCTTTGAGCTCCTTCTGGCCGCCGCCGACGATCACGCCGCGCGACGTGCGCAAGCTGGTGCGGATCGCGTCGCCGTCGATCCCCGCGGGGACGTCGATCGCGACGACCGTCGGCGAGTGCGCGCCGTCCTTCGAGTACACCGTCAGGCCGAGCGCGCGCGCGGCGGCGCGGATCGCGCGCGCGTAGCGCGCGTGGCGCTCGTGCACGGCAGCGGCGCCGGTGCGCTCGAACGCGTCGAGCGCGGCGTCGAGCGCGAACACGATCGAGACGGGCGGCGTCCACGGCGTCTGGCCGATCGTCGCGAACTCGCGCGCTTTTCTCAAATCGAAATAAAACCGTTGCGCGCCCACGTTCGCATCCATGCGCTCCCACACGCGCGGCGCGACCGCGACCATCGCGACGCCGGGCGGCGCCGCGAGCGCTTTCTGCGACGCCGTCACGACGACGTCGAACCCCCACTCGTCCATCGCGAACTCGCTCGCCGCCATCCCGCTGACGGAGTCGACGACGACGTACGCGCCATAGCCGTGCAGCACGGCGGCAAGCGGCGCCATGTCGTTCTGCACGCCGGTCGACGTTTCGTTGTGCGTGAGCAGCACGCCGTCGAAGCGCCGCTCGCCGCGGTTTGCCTCGAGCCGCGTTCGCAGCGCCTCCGTATCGACCGCGCTGCCCCACGGCGTGTCGAGCGCCTCGACCTCGCAGCCGAAGGCGCGCGCGATCGCGATCAGCCGTTGGCCGAACACGCCGATCGGGCACGCGAGCACGCGGTCACCGGGCCCGAACACGTTGCCGATCGCGGCTTCGAGCCCGCCGGTCCCCGACGCCCCCAGCAGCAGCACGTCGGCGTGCTCGGTACCGAAAATGGGCTTCATCCGGCTCGTGATGCGCTCGAGGAGCGCTTTGAACTCGGGCCCGCGATGGTCGATCATCGGCTGCGCCGATGCGGCGAGCACCGACTCGGGCACGGTGACCGGACCGGGGATGAAGAGCAGGTTCTTCGACAACGGCTTCTCCGGCGGACGTTCGGCGTTGCGCGGTGTATTCGACATCCGATGAAGTCCCCCGGTCGCAAGATCCGGCTGACGGCGTACTCGGCCTGCGCGGGTTGAGCGAGTAAAGTCGGCTCTGCCGACCTGGCGCAGGTCCTGCGCCGCTTGCCGCCCGTAACGGACCCGAACGTCCTCGTCGGACACGCGACGAGCGACGACGCCGGAGTCTACCGTTTGAACGCCGAGCTGGCCCTGGTCCAGACGGTCGACTTCTTCACGCCCATCGTCGACGACGCGTTCGACTTCGGCCGGATCGCGGCGGCCAACGCGCTCAGCGACGTGTACGCGATGGGCGGGACGCCGCTCACGGCGCTCAACGTCGTCGCGTTCCCGGTCGAGGAGCTGGGCACCGAGCTGCTTGGCGAGATCCTCGCCGGCGGCGCCGCGGTGGCGTCCGAGGCGGGGGTCGTCATCCTTGGCGGCCATACGATCAAGGACGCGGAGCCCAAATACGGTCTTGCGGTCACGGGAACCATTCATCCGGAACGGGTCGTTACGAACGGCGGAGCCCGTCCCGGCGACCTGCTGCTTCTCTCCAAACCGCTCGGGACGGGCATCCTCACCACCGCGCGCAAGCGCGACATGATCTCGGACGCCGAGCTGGCGCCCGCGATCGAACAGATGGCGCGGCTCAACGACCGCGCCTCGCGAGCGATGCTTGCGCACGGCGTGCACGGCGCGACCGACGTCACCGGCTACGGCCTCGTGGGGCACGGCGGCGAGATGGCGCGCGCATCGGGCGCCGCGCTCGCGTTCGACGCGCACCGCGTGCCGCTGTTCGCCGGCGTGCTCGACCTGATCGCGCGCGGCGCGGTTCCCGGCGGAACGCAGGACAACCTCGCCGACCACGCGCGCTTCACGCGGTATGCCGGCGACGTCGGCGAACCGTATCGCATCGCGCTGTCGGACGCGCAGACGTCGGGCGGATTGCTCATCGCGATACCGCGCGCCGGCGCGGAACGCGTGCTCGCGGAGCTGAGCGATCTCGGCACGGTCGCCATCGTCGGCGAGGTGCTCGACGGGCCCGCCGGCACGGTGTTCGTCCGCTAAGCCGGCGATGCGCTACGACGCGATCGTGCTCGGACTGGGCGGGATGGGCAGTGCCGTCGCGGCGCACGCCGCCGCGCGCGGCCTGCGCGTGCTCGGCATCGAACGTTTCGGCCCGGCGCACGCGCGCGGTTCGTCGCACGGCGACACGCGTATCATCCGGCAGGCGTACTTCGAGTCGCCGGACTACGTGCCGCTGCTGCGGCGCGCGTACGCGCTGTGGGACGCGCTCGAAGCGCGCAGCGGCATGACGCTGCGCGCGCAGACCGGCGGACTGTTCGTCGGCCGCCCCGAGACACCGGTCGTCGCGGGCACGCTCGCCAGCGCGCGCCGATGGGATCTTGCGCACGACGTCTACGACGCGGCGGAATTACGACGTCACTTTCCGGCGATCACCCCGCGCGACGACGAGATCGGCGTGCACGAAGCGATCGCGGGAGCGGTGTTTCCTGAAGCCGGCGTTCACGCGCACCTGCTCGACGCGGCAGCAGCGGGTGCGGAACTGCGCTTCGGCGTCGGAGCGACCGGCTGGGACGCGGGTGACGGTGGCGTGCGGGTCGCGCTCGCCGACGGCACGCACGCCGAGGCGGCGCGGCTCGCGATCTGCGCGGGCCCGTGGTTCGCGCGCGTCGCGCCCGATGCGGGCATCCCGCTGCGCATCGAGCGCAACGTGCAGTTCTGGTTCGCGCCGAACGATCGCGCCGCCGTTTCGCCGGAGCGTTTGCCGATCTACGCGGTCGAGCGAGACGGCGACCGCATGTTCTACGGCTTTCCGGACTTCGGGCGCGGCGCGAAGGTCGCGCACCACGGCAGCGGCGTCGACGCCAATCCGGACGCGCTCGACCGCGCCGTGCACGACGATGAGATCGCGTTCGCGCGCGCGGCGCTCGCGTCGTTCGTGCCGGCAGCGAACGGCGCGTTCTTGCGGGCGGCCGCGTGCATGTATTCCAACACGCCCGACGAGCACTTCGTCATCGGCCCGCATCCGCGCCAGCCGCGCGTCGTGCTCGCCGGCGGCTTTTCCGGACACGGCTTCAAGTTCACGCCGGTGGTCGGCGAGATCGTCGCAGCGCTGCTCGCCGGCGACGAACCGGGGTTCGCGCTCGACCTTTTCGCGCCGGGACGCTTTGCACAAACCTAACGCCAGCGCGTTAGGCAATTCGGCCGGCCTCGGAGAACCGTCCTATCCCGCGCTCGATAGGCAGCGCGATACATGCTTGAAGGGGTTACCATGGCAGATCGCGTTTTCGGGCCGCACGTCTCCGGCCTGAACTTTTTGGGAGTGCACATCGGCGCGACGATCGAGGTGAATCGCGATTCGACCGGCGGCAAGACCGTGCCCGGGTCGCTCAGCGTCGTCCTCACGTCGCCGCTCGGCCAAAGCGCCACGATCGCGAATGTCGCGAACGGACAGAGCGCATCGGTAAAAGTCACTCCGGGCATCAGCGTCAACGCGACGATCAACAACTGTCGCACGGACCCGTCCGTCAACGGCTCCCCCGAGCTCTTCGTATTTCAGGTGACGCTGCGCGCGAGCGGCTCCGTCAAGATCGGAATCTTCCCCATCCCGGTGAACGTCCAGATCGACGCGTTCGACGTGCACGTTCCGACCGATGCGGGAGTGCACGCACAGCTCCTCGCCGCGCACACGACCGCCTAAGCCCGCACCGCCGCGCGGCGGGGGTTTGCCCTTGCCGCGCGGCATCGCGTGCGTGATCGGACGGCCGCCATGAGAACATCCGCCGTCCACTACGGTTCGCTCGCGATCCCCCGTTCCGCGCAGGCGCTCGTCGACAGCGCGTTCGCGTACCTGAGCCGCGACGCCGTCGAACGATCGCTCATCCGGCGCGTCGAGCAGAGCGGCGTCCCGCACCGCATTTCGATCGACCACTGCGGCGACGACTCGTACCATCCCGACACGCACACGATCCGCTGGGATCCCACGAGCGCGCTGCGCACGACGCACCACGGGCGCCAGTCGCCGGCGCTCGGACTCGGACACGAGCTCGACCACGCGACCCAGGACGACGGCACGTTCGATCTGCTCGCCGCGCTCCCGGACCGCCGCTTCGACAACCTCGAAGAACGGCGCGTGATCCTCGGTTCGGAGCGCCACGCGGCGCGCACGTTGCACGAGAGCATTCGCTCCGACCACAGCGGCAGGCTCTATCGCGTCCCGACGCCGATCGGTCGCTGACGCCTCAGCGGCCGCGCTTGGGCGCCGCACCGCGCGCGGTGCGCGGTGTCCGCTGCGTGCCGTTGCGCTTCGCGCTCGGCCGCAGTGCGACGACGTTGTTGCGGCGCGCGCTCGCCGACGGCGCTTCGAGCGCGCCGAGCAGCACCGGCGTGATCACGCGCTTGCCCAGCGCGTTCTCGAACACTTCGCTCAGCTCGTCGACCGGGATGAACTCGATCGCGTCGCGCACTTCCTTGGGCACGTCGTCGAGATCGATCTCGTTGCGGCGCGGGATGAGGACCTTCTTGATCCCGGCCCGTTTTGCACCGAGCACCTTCTCCTTGAGCCCGCCGATCGGCAGCACCTGACCGGTCAGCGTGATCTCGCCGGTCATCGCGACCTCGGGATCCACCTTCAAACCGGTGAGCAGCGATGCGATCGAGGTGGCCATCGCGATGCCGGCTGACGGACCGTCCTTGGGGATCGCGCCGGCCGGGATGTGGATGTGCAGATCGTGCTTGCCGAACCAGTCGTCGGGCAGGTCCAGCTCCGACGAGCGCGAGCGCAGGAACGAGATCGCGGCCGTCGCCGACTCTTTCATCACGTCGCCGAGCTGGCCCGTGAGCGTGAACTTGCCGGTGCCCGGCATCGCGCTCGTCTCGATGAACAGGATGTCGCCGCCGACCGGCGTGTAGAACATGCCCGTCGCGACGCCGACCGACGCCGTGCGTCGCTTGACCTCGTTGTAGAAGCGCGGTTTTGACAGGAACTCGACGAGGTTCTCCGGCTTGATCCGCAGCCGGTACTTCGCGTCCTCGGCGACCTTGCGCGCGACCTTGCGGAACGTGGTGCCGATCTCGCGCTCGAGGTTGCGAACGCCGGCCTCGCGCGTGTAGTCGACGATGATCTGCTTGAGCGCCGTGTCGGTGATCGCGACCTGCGCTTCCTTGAGCCCGTTGGCTTTCTTCTGCTTGGGAACGAGGTAGCGTTTCGCGATCTGGAGCTTCTCGAGCTCGGTGTAGCCGGAGAGGTTGATGATCTCCATGCGGTCGCGCAGCGCGCCGTTGATGGAATCCAGCGTGTTCGCCGTGCAGATGAACAGCACGCGCGACAGGTCGAACGGCAGGTCGAGGTAGTGGTCGCGGAACGTGTAGTTCTGCTCCGGGTCGAGCACTTCGAGTAATGCGCTCTGCGGATCGCCGCGGAAGTCGCCGCCCACTTTGTCGATCTCGTCGATCATCATCACCGGGTTGTTGGTGCCGGCGTCGCGCAGCGCGCGCACGATCGTACCGGGCATCGCGCCGATGTACGTGCGGCGGTGGCCGCGGATCTCGGCTTCGTCGCGCACGCCGCCGACCGACAGGCGCACGAACTTGCGGCCCATCGCCTTCGCGATCGACTGCCCGAGCGACGTCTTGCCGACGCCCGGCGGTCCCACGAAGCACAGGATCGGTCCGGTCAGCTTGTTCTTGAGCTTGCCGACGGCCAGGTACTCGACGATGCGGTCCTTGATCTTCTCGAGATCGTAGTGGTCCTCGTCGAGGATGGCGCGCGCTCGCGCGATGTCGATCTGATCCGACGTCGACACGCCCCACGGCAACTGCGTGAGCCAGTCGAGGTACGTGCGGATGACGCTGTACTCAGGGCTCGCCGTCGGCACTTTCGTGATGCGGTCGAGCTCGCGATCGGCCGCCTTCTTCACGTCCTCGGGCATCTTCGCGTCTTCGATCTTCTTGCGCAGCTCGTTGGCTTCCGCGACCTGCGGATCGCCTTCGCCGAGCTCTTCCTGAATCGCGCGCATCTGCTGGCGCAGGTAGAACTCGCGCTGATTCTTTTCCATCTCGCGCTGGATGTCGGACTGGATCTTGTGGCCCAGCTCCACGACTTCCAGCTCTTTGGTGATGAGCATGGTGAGCTTGCGCAGCCGCTTCGCGGTGTCGCGCTCTTCGAGGATCGCTTGACGGTCCGCGGTCTCCAGCCGCATCGTGGACGCGACGAAGTAGCCCAGCAGGTTGGGATCGGAGATGTTGTTGACCTCCATCTCCATCTCGCGCGGCGCCTGCGGCAGATAGCCGAGCAGCTTCTGGAACAGCGAGCCCAAATTGCGCTGCATCGCGACGAGCTGATCGCCGTCCTTCGTGACGTCGGGCAGCTCCGTGTACGTCGACGCGAGATACGGCTCCGTCGCGACGAACTGGTCGATGCGGAACACCGGGCCGCCGGCCACGATGCAGCGCAGCGTGCCGTCCGGAACCTTGAGCATCTTCTGGATGGTGCCGATCGTGCCGATGCGGCGCAGATCGTCGGGACCCGGATCTTCCGTCTCTTTGTTCTTGAGCGCGACGAGCCCGATCTGCTTGCCTTCGCGCAGTGCCTCTTCGACGAGCTGGATGCCGGGTCGCTTGACGACCGCGAGCGGGATGACGGTGTTCGGGAACAGCACCGCGTCTTGCAACGGGAGGATGCCTAGGATCTCGGGGGCCTTCTCGGGTTTCGCCATTACGCGGGGGTCCTTCTGACCGTCATGCGGATCTCGGTCCGCACGATCGGGAACTTCTGGGATTGGGCGAGCGGAAGACGGATCGTGAGGATGCCGTCGCGGTAGTGCGCCGTCGCACCGTCGTCGAGGACGGGCGCCGGGAGGCGGATCTGCTTGAGGAACTCGCCGTACTGGATTTCTTTGCGCAGCAGCGACGCTTTGCGCGACACGTCGCGCAGCGCACGCCGCCCCGCGATGGTGAGATACGCATCGTCAACCGAGACGAGCAGCGAGTCGGCGTCGGCGCCGGCAAGCTCGACGTGGACGACGATCGTACGGTCGCTCTCATCGAGGTGGACGTCGGTGTTGGGTTCGAACCGGCCGTGCACACCGCGAGGTGCGAAAAGCCGTTCGAACTCGAGCAACTCGTCGTGATTGCGCACGCGCGAGGATCCTTTCCGTTCGGGTTAGCACTCGCCAAAACACACTGCCAGGAACCGAGGTTGCCGGAGCAGCTATGCGCGGCAGCGTACCGACGAGGGGCTGCCCTTTCGGTACAGTGGGAACACAGGCGCCGCCTTACCGGCTTTGGGAGGGCGGCCCGCGTCGTTCCGAGGTCCCTACGTTAACCGCCCTCGACAACTCCCTGCTCGAAGCGCTCCCCGGCGACGTGCGACACGTCGTCGACGGAGCCCTCGAACGGGTGCACGTCCCCGCCAAAATGCTGATCTACGAGGCCGGCGGACGTATCGAACACGTCTATTTCCCGATCGACGCGGTGATCTCGGTCGTGACGGTGCTGGCGGACGGCACCCAGATCGAGGTGCTCACGGTCGGTCGCGAGGGGCTGACGGGGGCCCAGGGGTTGCTCGACGGGGCGGTCGCTTCCCAGCTGACGTACTGCCAAGTCGCGGGCGCCGCGGATCGCATTCCGTTCGAGCGGTTCACCGAGCTCTGCGAACGCTTCGAGCCGCTGGCTGCGCTCGCCCAGCGCTACCTGAGCGCGCAGCTCGACGTCATGGCGCAATCGATCGCGTGCAACCGGCTGCACTACGTCAACGAGCGCTGCGCGCGCTGGCTGCTCATGACGCACGACCGCGTCGGCCGCACCGACTTCCCGCTCACCCACGAAGTCCTCGCCACGATGCTCGGCGTGCGCCGGGCCGGCGTCAGCGTCGCCGCCGCCGCGCTTCAGCAAAGCGGCTCCATCCGCTACACGCGCGGGCGTTTCAGCGTCGTCGACCGCGACATTCTCGAGCTGGCTTCCTGCGAGTGCTACGGCGCCATCAACCAAGCGTTCGAACGGCGCCGTCTCGCGCCGAGCGCGCCATCCACACCGTCCACAGCGGCGTGTGTAAAGTAATGTATCGTTAAGGGAGCGAGCGCACGCGCCGCGAGGCGCTGAGGGGACCGAACCGGGGACGACGAAAGTCGTTCGACCTCACCCTGCTCCGACACTTACGAGCCTGCCGATGGACACGACGGTTCCGGCGCCCGCGGTCGCGGGGGCCGATCTTGCCCGGACGACGCTGCTCGAGCGCGTGCGCGCCGCGCGGCCCGCGATCGTTTCCCTCGTAGCTCCGGCCGGCTTCGGGAAGTCCACGTTCGTCCGCCAGCTGCTCGGCGGCTCGCCGTTCGCGGTCTGCGACTGCCGCGGCGTCGCGTCCGACGCCGACCTCGCCCGCCTGGTAATCCCGGCCCTGGCCGACGAGAACCCCGACCGCAGCGCCAACCTCTCGCAGAGCGAGGCGATGCTCGGCGACGGGCACGGCTCCGCGTCCGACCGCGTCGCCGTCGCGCTCGCCGCCTGGCGGGTGCGCCCGCCGGGTTCGGCTGCGTTCGTGTTCGAGAACACGGAGGATGCGATCGCCGATCCCGGCGCGCGCGAGCTCCTGGCCAAGCTGCTGGCGAGCCGCACCGACGGCCGTACGATCGTCATCTGCTCGCGCGAGTCGCTGCGCATGCACTTGTCGCGGTTCGCCCCGCCGCACCAGATCCTCAGCCTGCGCGCGTCCGACCTCGCCTTCACGGCCGACGAGATGCGTGCCATCTTCCGGGCGACCGGCGCGAGCGCCGCGAGCGTCGAGCGCGTCGCGTCCATCTCGGCGGGTTGGCCGATCGCCGTCCTGCTGCTCGCGCGGTTCGCGCACGAAGGGCGCCTCGATCCGCTGCTCGACACGCTCGACGACGTCGCGTACGAGGAGCTGCACGAATATCTCGCCGACCAGGTGCTTGGCGACGCGTCGGCCGCCGTCACGGACGGACTGCTCGCGTCGTCGGCGATCCCGCAAGCGTCGGAGCGCGACCTGCGGCTCGCGCTCGGCGACGACGCGGCGGTCGACGCGTTTCTCGCGTTCACCAAGACGTCGCCGTTCGTGACCCGAAACGCGGACGGCACGTTCGCCGTTCACCCGCTCGTCGCGTCGACGCTGGTGGAACGCCATCCCGCGCGCGTCGATGCGCTGCTCGCGCCGACTGCCGCCGCGTACGAGAGCGCCGCCGAGTACCAGCGCGCGGCGGAGATCCACCTCGGGCGCGGCGACCAGCGCGCCGCCGCCGCCGCCCTCGAGCACATCGAGGTGATCGACGACGGTCCGTCCATCGCGTACGCGCGCGTGCTGGCGTCGCTCGACCGCGCGGTCGTGCTGCGGCACTCGCGGCTGTGGTCGGTCACCGCGCTCGCGCGCACGTTCTCGGTCGACTCGCGGGTGCTGCACGACGAGGTCGAGTCGATGTGGGCGAAGCTGCCGGCCGACGCGCCCGCGATGGAACGCATCCACCTCTACGTGTTTCGCGTGCTGATGCTGAGCTACGTGGGCGAGTACGAGTCGGCCCTCGCGCTCGTGGACGAGTTCCGCGCGCAGATCGCCGCGCCCGACGTGCCGACGACGCGCATGCACGCGTGGCTGCTGTACCTGCGCTCGCTGATGACGGCGAGGCTGGGCCGCACCAACGAGGCCGAATTCGAGCTCGAAGCGGCGTGGCCGTTCATCAACGGGATGCCGCTCATGGCGGGCGGCACGCTCGTCACGCTGGGCGCCGACGTCGCGCGCGTGCGCGGCGATCGCGCGAGCGAGCGCGAGCGGCTGGAGCGCGCGATCGAGTACGCGCGGTCGACGGGGTTCGGCAACTTCGTCGCGTTCTACGAAGCCGAGGCCACGTTCGGTGCATGGTTGGCGGGCGACGACGCCGGCTTCGTGCAGCATGCGTTCGCGCTCGAAGCGGTCGTGGAACGCGAAGGCGTGCGCGGCTTCGCGTTCTTCACGGCGTGCGCGCGCGGACACGCGGGCGAACCCCAACGCGCCGATCAGCCGAAGTGGGTCGCGCTGGGCTACCTGATCGCCGCGGCGAACGCGGAAGATCCGGCGACGGCCCTGCGCTACGCCGACGTCGCGCGCGAAACCGCCGCCAGCAGCCGTTCGCCATTCTACCAAGTGCTCAGCGCGCTCGCGGTCGCCGAGCTCAACCCCGCGCGCCGGCGCGCGCTGCGCGCGGAGGCGGCGGCGCTCGCGCAGCGCGTCGACGCCACGGAGCTGCACGAGGCCGTCGACGCGATCGGGCGCGGCGAGAACGGAACATTTCTGGAGCGCTTCGTGCGCCGCTATCGCGCCGAGGCGGACGCGGAAGCTCCGCGCGGCGGGTTCGTGATCGAGCTGGTCACGGGACGCGTCGTGCGCGACGGGCAGGCGATCACGCTCGCGGAGCGCGAGCACGCGCTGCTCACCGCCGTCGCGATGCGCGCCGAGGCGCTGTCGCGCGACCGGCTGACCGATCTGCTGTGGCCCGACCTCGGCGAAAACGCGGCGCGCAACGCCTTTCACGTCTGCCTGCACCGGCTCAAGTCGCGCCTCGGCGACGACAACGTCATCGCGCGCACGCGCGAAGGCTACCGGCTCGGCAGCGAGGTGCGCGTCGATCTGTGGGAGATCGATCGCGCGCTGGGCACGCTGCGCACCGACGGTCCGCTCGACGAGCGCCAGGCCGCCGGATTGCGCGAGCTGTACGACCGCCTGCGCGCGATCCGGCCGCCGAAGTTCGAGGCGTGGGAATGGTTCGAGCAGACGGAGCGCCACTTGCGCGAGCTGCGCTGCGAAGTGTCGCACGCGCTCGCGAAGCACGCGCTCGCGGAACACCGCACGCAAGACGCGCTCGCCCTCTGCCACGAGACGATCGCGTACGACCCGTGCGACGAGCCCGCGCGCGAGATCGCGATCCGCGCGTACCTCGAAAGCGGCGACCGCGCCGCGGCGCTGCGCCACTTCCGCCAGTACCGCGACGTGCTGTCGGCGGAGCTGCAGTGCGAGCCGTCCGTCGCGCTCGCGAAGCTGGTCGGCGCCACGAGCTGAAGCGGCGCGCACGCCGTCAGGTCACTCGCCGAACGTCACCGAGAAGATGTAATCCGCGGCGATGGGCTTGCAGTTCCGAATCTCGGTTCGAAACTTCGAGGCGCGGACCGACGCCAGCGCGGGGCCGTTGAAGGCTGGGTCGGGGCTCGACTGTACGCGCGTCGCGACGATCTCCGAGCGCTCGTTCAGCGACACGACGACTTGAACCACGGCGGGCGACGGGGTGCGCGGCACGAGGCGCGCGTTGACGGCGCCGGCCTCGAGCGTCGTCGCGGGATAACTGTCGGCGATGCACGCATCCGCGGGCGGCGGCGACGTCCCGGGCGCGCAACGCTCGACCATGTCGAGCACGAAGACCTTCGCACCGTTCTCGTAAAACAACGTGCGGCGGAAGTCGCCGTTGGGCAAGAGTGCGAGCGTCATACGCCGCGCGACCGCATTGACGTCGACGCCTTGGATCGTCCAACGATCGTCGAGCCACGGCGAGGCGTCGGCCGTGAAGCCGGCAAGCCCCAAGGAGACGTGCCAGTTTCGTTTCACCGGATCGAACGTGTAGCGGTCGTTGAACGACGAGCGTTTCCCGTCCTGGCCGGCAACGTCGTAGTGCACCTTCACCGTGTCGCCGTCCCGCACGCCGGTGCTACGCACGAGCGCACCCGCCGCAGAGCGGCACGACCACGCGCCGGCGAGCGCGTAGACGCGATCACCCGTGGAACTTGCGGGGACACCGGGCGCGGGCGACGGCGCCGCTGCGAGCAGCGAAAACGGCGCAAGCGCGCACGCAATCAGCCGGCGTATCACGCGCTCAGCGCCGCGCGGTCGATGCGCTTGCCGCCGATCATGACGAGCGTGGGAGCATTTTCGAGCAGCGCGGCGTTCGTGCTCGGATCGCCGTTGAACGCCACGACATCGGCGAGGAGTCCCGGCGCGAGCCGGCCGCGATCTTTGGTGCCGATCATGTCGGCGGCCTGCGACGTCGCCGACCGCAACAAGTCCAGCGGCCGCATCCCCATCGTTTGCAGCAGCGCGAAGTCTTTGTTGTTCTCGCGGTGCGGGAACACGCCGGCATCGGTGCCGTACACGATCTTCGCGCCGGCGGCGAGCGCGCGCAGCATCCCCTCGTTGCGCAGCAGCGCGGCTTGGTGCGCCTTGTCGAGCCCGTTCTGCGGGATGCGGTTCGGGTTGCCGGGTTGCAGGATCGAGTCGAGCGCCCAGATCGTCGGGACCAGCGTCGTGCCGCGGTCCTTCATCGCGCGCAGCGTCGCGTCGCTGACGCCGGTGCCGTGCTCGATGGAGTGGACGCCGCCGTCGACGGCGACGCGGATACCGCGGTCGCCGTGCGCGTGCGCGGCGACGTGCAGGCCGAACTTCGTCGCTTCGTCGACCGTCGCTTGGACCTCGTCGAGGTTGAACTGCGGCACGTCGAACGCGTCACCGTACGAGAGCACGCCGCCGGTCGCGACGATCTTGATCAAATCGACGTGGCGCTTGACGTGCTCGCGCACGCGCTGGCGGAAGCCGTACGGGCCGACCGCGATCCCCGACTCGATGCTGTGCTCGACGCTGACGTACGCCGGCAGATCGTTGGCGTCGCCATGGCCGCCGGTGATCGAGAGGACCGGTCCCGACGCGAGGATGCGCGGGCCCGCGATCGCGCCGCGAGCGATCGCGTTTCGCATCGCGAGGTCGATGCCTTCGCCGCCGCCGACGTCGCGAATGGTCGTGAACCCGTTGGCCAGCATCGCCTGCGCCTGGCGGATCGACAGCAGCGCAGCTTCGGCGACGGAGTCCGCGTAGCGTTCGTTTCGGATCAGATAGGCTGACACGACGGCGCTTGCCGCGACGTGCGTGTGCGCGTCGATCAGTCCGGGCATCAGCGTCGCCGCGCCGGCGTCGATCACCGTCGCGCCGCTGCCGGCGTCGCCGGCGCTCATCGAGACGATCCGGTCGCCGCGAATGACGAGCACGCCCGGCGTGTGCATCGCCGTCCCGTCAAACAACCGCGCGGCGCGCAGCAGCGTCACGTCGTTCGCGGCCCGCGCACCGCGCGGCCACAACGCCGCGCCGAACGACGCGCCGAGCCCCGCGAGGAAGCTGCGCCGCCCCAGCAGCGCGGCCGCGCACGCGAAAACGTCCGGATGAAAGCGACCCTGGGGACAGCGGCAGGCGAGCGTGTCGTGAGGCATTTGGCGAACGGCTAGCGGTTGAGGTGGTCAGAATCCTGCCCGATGTCGCGCCGAGCAGGAAGGCGCTACGTCTCCGGGGCAAGACGAGCGCCCGCCATTCGAGCGGAGCTCATGTTCGCAAATGAGGTGTGGTCCATGTGCCCGATCCATTGGGCGGCGTTCGGAATCGCCGCCATTCCGGCATCGCTCGCGCTGTTCGGTTTCGTTTGCATACGCGGCGCAGCGGTGTCGCGCCGCATCCATTCGATGAACCCACGCCGAGGAGACGAATAGCATGGCCGTCTTGACTGCGGTCGCGCCCGAGCGCGAAACATTCATCGCTGCCAACCCGGTCAGCGGCTCGACCACGATCCGCAAGAGCGTCTACGCGATGACCGACGCCGAGGTCTCGGACTATCGCCTGGCCGTGTACCGCTTGGCGCAGATATCCGCGCAAGTCGTTCACGACCAGCGCGGTTATCAGTATGTCGCCGGCATCCACGGATTACCGGGCCGGTTCTGCAAACATCACGTCGCCGGCTTCGCGTTGTGGCACCGCCCCTACATGCAAGGCTACGAACAGCGGCTGCAGGACGTCGTCCCCGGAACGTTCGTGCCGTATTGGGACTGGTCCACGCGCCGCGCGCAGCAAGAGGGCATCCCGCAGATCTTTCTCGATGCGACGTGGCAGAATCCAGACACCGGCCAGACCGAAGCGAACCCGCTGCTTTCGCAGCCGATGACGCTGATCGGGCAAGGCCAGACCGTGCGCGAGCCCAACGACCCGTCGGCGCTCGTCGAGCTGCGCGCCGACTTGCAGACCGCGCTGATCGCGCCCGACTACAACACGTTCTCGCCCGACCTGGAGAACCCGCACGACTCGGTTCACGGCTGGGTCGGCGGATCGATGGGCAACATCGGCACGGCCGCCTACGACCCCCTGTTCTGGGCGCACCACTCGTTCATCGAGTACGCGTTTTGCCAGTGGCAAGACGCGCACACCGAAGCGCAGCCGCCCTTCATGGATCCGCGCGATCTCGCGCCGTTCAGCGTCACCGTCGACCAGATCTGGAACTACGAAAAACTCGGCTACACGTACGAGCCCGACAACGCGACGGAGCTGCAGATCGCCGGCGTGAGCAACGGCCCGGGCGCCAGTGCGGCGAATACGCTGCGCTCCCGCGCGACCGTCGCGGCATTTCCGCTGCACACGGTCGACCCGAACGAGTTCAACCGCGCGGAGCTGCGCTTCGAAAACCTCACGCCGCCCGAGGATACGTTCGCCGTACGCGTGTTCGCCGACCAGCGCGACGCGACCGCGGCGACACCGACGGACGGGAACCCGCATTACTTGGGAACGCGGTTCTTCTTCGGACACGGGGAATGCGGCGGGGCTGAAGGTCATTGCGATCCCGTGCAGCGGGACATCTACGACTTACGCCCGCGGCATCACTACGCGCCGGTGCGGGTACGACTCAACATCACCAAACGGTTACGCGCCCTGATCCACGACAGCGGTGGGCCCCAGAAGGCGACGGGATCGGGCGATGCGCCGATCACGCTGGTCGTGGTCGACCGCCACGGTAACGAAGTCGAAGACTGCGGTCTGCACTTCGAGGGACTGTCGGTCGTTATTCGCTGACGTGGCGCGCATCAAGTCCGGAGCTACCGTCGCAACCTTCTCCTTCGACCGGATCGAGCCGGGTTTTCGCCGCGCGGAAGCCCGGTTCGAAGGGCTCCAGCCGCCGCTTCAGACGTACTCGGTGCGCGTTTTTGCCGACGAGCCGAACGCGAACGCGAGCACGCCGACCGACGGCAACCCGCATTATCTCGGGACGCAGCACTTCTATGGCCTCGGCGTCGCCGACGTGCCGACCGATCCCGGCGATCCGTACCGCCTCGGGCGCGCGAGCCAGTCCGCGCGCACGCAGGTACCCCTCAACGTCACCAACGGGCTGCGCGACTACCTCGCGCAGACGACGCCGCACGCCGCGCCCATCACGGTCGTCGCCGTCGACCGCAACGGCAACGAGATCCCCGAGCCCGACCTCGATCTCGAAGGATTCTCCATCGTCACGAAGTGACGCGCGTCTCGCGGGGTCATCGCATGGAGTACTCTACCGTGAACGTGTACTCGCTCGGGACGGGCTTGCAGTCGTGCAGGGCGGGCCGGTACGTCGACCGGCGCGCCGCGGCGAGCGACGCATCGTTGAGGACGACCGACGGGCTCTGCTTGATCACCGCGTCGACGACGCGCCCGCCGGCGTCGAGCGAGACCAGCACGTCAACCTTTCCGGTGATGCGGCTCTCCATCGCCGCGAGCGGCGTGTCCGGTTCCATCGCGCGCAGCACCGATGCGGGCAAGTCGCTCACGGCGCATAGCGCGGGATCGGGCGGCACGTCGCCCTTCGCGCATACCTCGCCCGCGTACGGCGGGCGGCCCGAGATGCTGAACGTGCGCCACAGCGTTCCGTGGCCGACGCGCTCGTACCGAATCGCGGAACCGTGTTTGTGCTCGTCGGTGATCACCCACGGACCGGTCGTCCACGGCGGCCCGTAGCCGGTGAAACGGCCGTCGGCGGTGTCGCGGTCGACACGCCAGCCGCCGCCGGGATCCGGCCGGAAGCGGTCGTGCACGACGGCCGGCGCGCCCGGCGTCTTCTCGTCGCCGACGACGGTGCCGTTCTCCATCCGATATGCAACGGTCGAGACGACGCCGGCGGGGTTACGGCACGTCCAATTCCCGACGAGTTCGGGAACCCGGTCGCCGCCGGGAACCACGGGCGGCGGCGACGCCCCGAGCAGCACGATGGCGAGAAGCACCCGAAATACACGCATCAGTCGACCTCGCGCGCGTTGAGGTCGACGAGCGCGCCGTTCACGCCGCTGCCGCGGTCGCTCGCGAGAAAGGCGAGCGCGTCGGCGACTTCTTGCGGCGTCGCCGCCGCTGCGAAATCCTCGGCGTCCAGATAGCCGCGCGCGGCGTCCGTCGCGACGCCGCCGAGGACGAGCGCGTTCGCGACGATCCCGTCCGCCTTGTGCTCGCGCGCGATCGCCTGCATCAGCACGTTCACGCCGGCCTTTGCGATGCCGAACAGACCGCGCCCCGGCGCGGGCTGCTTCGACGAGCCGGCGGTGACGACGACGATACGTCCGCGCGAGCGCGCACCGTTCCGATACGGTTGCGCGAGCATGGCGCGCAGCGCCGGCAACGCGAGGTTGTACGCGGTCTCGACGAACGTGGCGTAGTTCGCGCGCAGGTCGTCGAGCGACGAGTCGACGAGCCGGGCGACGCGCCCGTCGCCGGCAAGGCTCACGACGGCGTCGACGCGGCCGAACCGCTCGACGCACGCGTCCACCGCCGCGGCGGCTGCCGCGGCTTCACCCAGATCGGCGGCGAACGGGATCGCCGCCGCGCGCTCGGCGTCGTCGAGCACGCCGTCGATAGCCGCTTGCGCGCGATCGCGCGAACGCGAGATCACCAGCACGCGCGCACCCTCGCGCACCAGCGTCGCGAGCGTCGCGCCGCCGACGCGCCCGGTCGCACCAGCCAGAATCACCGCGTCGCCTGCGAGCAGCATCAACTCACCGATACGCCGCGGCGCTTCCGCTTCCCCGGTGCGGGCGGCGCGCGGAAACAGTGTGCCGCATGGTCGTTCACGATGCCGACTGCCTGCATGAACGCATAGCAGATCGTCGAGCCGACGAAGCCGAAACCGCGCGCGCGCAAGTCCTTGCTGAGTGCGTCCGAGAGGTCGGTTTGCGCGGGCACGTCCGATGACGTACGCGGGCGATTCACCAGCGGCGCACCGCCGGAAAAATTCCAGAGATACGCGTCGAACGAGCCGTGCTCGCGCTGCACGGCGAGAAACGCCTTCGCGTTGCGCACCGACCACGCGATCTTCGCGCGGTTTCGGATGATGCGCTCGTCGGCGAGCAGCTTCGCCATCTCGCGCTCGCCGAAGCGCGCAACCTTCGCCGGATCGAACGCGCGGTACGCGCGCCGGTAGCCGTCGCGCCGGTGCAAGATCGTCGACCACGACAACCCGGCTTGCGCGCCTTCGAGGATCAGGAACTCGAACAGCGCGCGGTCGTCGTGCAGCGGCACGCCCCACTCGCGGTCGTGGTAGTCGATCATCGCCGGATCGTCGCCCGCCCACGCACATCGCACGCGTCCGTCGTCGCTTGCTGAGCCGCCCATCGAGGGCAGCGTTCGCGCCTTCAGGCTTCCTTCATGCTTGCGGCCTACGGTCGGTCGACAATCCATCCGCCGCAGGGAGTGGTTCGTCATGACGTTTCGGTTCGGACAGAAAACAGCCGTCGTGGTCGCGGCGGTCGCCGCAGCAGTCACGCTGTCGGCGTGCGGCGGCGGCGGGACGCAGTCGGGCACGGTACCGAGCGCGCCGGCGGCCGCTCAACCGATGGCGCCGTCGACGATGAGCGACGTTCGCGTCCCCGACTCGCTGCGCGGGATGGAATCGGACTTCGAGCAAGGCGACGACGGCGACGCGCTGCTGCCGCGACTCCGCAAGACGACGACGATCGGCTCGACGGTCGACCCGCTCAACGGCGATCAAAACCCGTACGGGCTCGACGTTGCGCCGGTTGACGCCGGGTTGCTGCACCGCGGCGACCTCGTCATCTGCAACTTCAACGACGCCGCGAACGTGCAGGGCAACGGTACGACGATCGTCGCGCTGCGCCCGCACGCCGGCGCGACGCCGACGCACGTCGCGCAAAACGCCGGTCTGAAAGGCTGCGACGCGCTCGCGCTCGGCTCGACCGACAACATCTGGTCGGCGGCGTTCGTCGCAAACGACAACCCGATCGTCTCGCCGGCCGGCGCGTTCTTGACGGGGATCCCGGCCGGACCGTGGCATGCTCCGTTCGGCCAGGCGTTCTCGCCGCGCAACGGCCCGTTCGGCGACGGCGCATTTTACGAAAGCAATGCCGGTGACGGTTCGATCGTGCGGGTGAACTTGACGGCGCACGGCTTCACGTTCGACGTGATCACGACCGGCTTCGCCGTCAACGGCGGCGCGCCGGGCAACATCCTCGGACCGTCGGGACTGCAGTACGACGACGAGCACGACCGGCTGTGGATCGTCGACGGTGCCGACAACAGCTTGACCGCGCTGCAATTCGTGTCGCTCATTCCGGCCGGCGGCGTCGTCGCGCACGCGAACGGCACGTTCACCGGCCCGGCGCGGCGCCTCGCGCACCGCGTCTTTGCAGGGCCGCCGCTGAACGGGCCGATCAGCTCGGCGCTGCTGTCGAATGGACACCTCGCGCTCGGCAACACGCTCGACGCGAACGGCACGAATTTGATGGTCGAAATCACGCCGCGCGGACGCGTCGCCGCGACGAAGAACGTCGACACCGGCGCCGGGGCCGCGATCTTCGGCATGGTGGCGACGGGCGGCCGCCGCGACGGCGACGACGAGAAGCTCTATTTCAACGACGACAACGACAACACGCTCAAAGTGCTGTCGCGCTAGCACGTTCGCGGCGCGTTGGAGGTGCCGCTCGCGTCCCTCGGCAACGACCCATTTAGCCACGAAGGGGTGTGTTTCCAATGGACTTCACGCGTTCGACCTTTCTTACCGGCGTCTCCGCGCTAGTCGTCGCGCCCGGGGCTGCGGGTGCGGCTGCGGTTCCGCCGTCGACCGTCGACCCGTCGGCACCACCGCGCGGTACGCCGAAGCAGGCGCTGACGTTCTTGCACAACGGCAACACACGTTTCATCGGCGGCGGGTCGCGGGCGAGGCCGCGCCCGTCGGCCGCGACGCCGCAACGCCCGTGGGCGGCATTGCTCACGTGCGCGGACACGCGCGTCGCGCCGGAGATCGTTTTCGATTCCGACTTCGGCGATCTGTTCGTCTGCCGCACCGCCGGCAACATTGCCGACAACGACGTCACCGGTTCGATCGAGTACGCCGTCGCGGTGTTCCACGCGCCGCTCGTCGTCGTCGTCGCGCACAGCGGCTGCGGCGCGTGCGACGCGGCGATCAAAACGTTCGATGCCGTCGGCGACCTTCCGGCGGCCAACATCCTCTCCGTCGTCCGGACGATCATGCCCGCGGTCAGCCGCATCCCCCGCGAAGATCCGGACCGGCTGCGCCACGTCGCGGAAAAGAACGCGCAGCTCACCGCCGCGGCGCTCGCAGCGGGACCGATCCTCGGGCCCGCCATCGCGAGCGGAAAGCTGCTCGTGACGTGGGCATATCACGAGCTCCAAAATGGCAAGGTGACGATACCATTCACGACGGCGGGCTGATGCGTTACGCAGGCGGTGACCCGGCACGCCGGTAGGCGCGCTCGTCGTCGAGCAGCGCCCGCGCCAGCGGCAGGATCGCCTCCGCCTGCCACACGCCCTGCAGCACGGCTTTGTCGCCGTTGTCGTTGACGAGCTCCCAGCTGGGGCGCTCCGCGCATCCGATCGCCGCCAGCCGCGCGTTCGCCGCGTGCAGCGCGCCGACGACGGCGTCGCCGCGCATCGTGTCGCGGAGCGTTTCTTCGGCGACGCCGGTGAACGCCGAGACGACGCGCACGGCTTCGGTTTCGCGGCCGAGGAGCTGTCCGTCGACCATCCCCGCGCGCGACACACACCGTGTGAGCGCGATCGAATCCGCACCGAGCGCGACGGCTGCCGCGACCGCTGCGTTCGCATGCCACGTCGACGTGGTCTCGTCCTCGCACCACGACGGGTCGAGCACCGTGCCGTACGCGAGCGTGCCGCGCGTGTAGAACCACGCCTCGGCCGCATTCGTGTAACCGACGGGTGCGCCGTCACCGAGCGGCGCGATGACGACCTCGAGCGCGACGTCGTCCGCCAGCGTCGCGCGAAGCGCATCGAGCGCCGGTAACGAGGCAAGGCACCAATGCGAGAGCACGTCGACGAACGCGGTGACTTTCATGCGCAAGGTTTCTCCGGACGCAACGATGTCCCCGGAACACGGTGCGCGCGCCGGAGTTGCATGACAAACGACCCCCGGGATCGCTCCCGAGGGCCGATTCGATTTCGACTTCGTTTTGTGGGCGAAGACTACATCATGTCGTAGCCGCCCATGCCGCCGCCGCCACCGCCGCCGCCGGAGTCCTTCTTGGGTTCCGGCTTGTCGGCGATCAGCGTTTCGGTCGTCAGGACCAGCGCGCCGATCGAGGCCGCGTTTTGCAGCGCCGAGCGCGTGACCTTGAACGGCTCCACGATGCCGGCCTTGACCATGTCGACGAGGTCGCCCGTCATTGCGTCGAAGCCCATGCCCCGTTTGGCCGTCTTCACGCGGTTCACTTCGACGCTGCCCTCGAAGCCGGCGTTCTCCGCGATCTGGCGGAGCGGCTCCTCGAGCGCGCGGCGGATGATGTCCACGCCGATCTTCTCGTCGTGGTTGGTGCTCGCGCTCGCGAGCTTCTCGAGCTCCTTGATCGCGTGCACCAGCGAGCTGCCGCCGCCCGGGATCATGCCCTCTTGCACGGCGGCGCGGGTCGCGCTGAGCGCGTCCTCGATGCGGTGCTTCTTCTCTTTGAGCTCGGTCTCGGTGGCCGCGCCGACCTGGATCACCGCGACGCCGCCCGACAGCTTGGCAAGGCGCTCTTGGAGCTTCTCGCGGTCGAAGTCGGAGTCGGTGTCTTCGATCTGCCGCTTGATCTGTTCGATGCGGCCCTTGATGGCTTCGGGCTTGCCCTTGCCGTCGACGATCGTCGTCTCTTCCTTGGTGACCTTGACGGTTTTGGCCTGACCGAGCAGGTCCGGCGTGATCTTGTCGAGCTTGAGGCCGAGCTCTTCGGAGATCACCGTCGCGCCCGTGAGCGTGGCGATGTCCTTGAGCATCTCTTTGCGGCGGTCACCGAAGCCCGGCGCCTTGACGGCGACGGTGGTGAACGTGCCGCGCAGCTTGTTCACGACGAGCGTCGCGAGCGCTTCGCCCTCGACGTCCTCGGCGACGATCAGCAGCGGCTTCTGCATCTGCACGATCTTCTCGAGCAGCGGCAGGATGTCGGCGATCGCCGAGATCTTGCGCTCCGTGACGAGGATGTACGTGTCGGTGAGCTCGGCGATCATGCGCTCCGAGTCGGTGACCATGTACGGCGAGATGTAGCCCTTGTCGAAGAGCATGCCGTCTTTGGTCTCGACGTCGGTCTTCATCGACTTCGACTCTTCGACCGTGATCACGCCGTCTTTGCCGACGGCTTCCATCGCCTCGGAGATGAGCGAGCCGATCGTCTTGTCGTTGGCGGAGATCGACGCGACCTGCGCGATCTTCTCCGCCGTGTCGACGGTGTGAACCATCTTCTGCATCTCTTCGACGGCCTTTTCGACCGCCGCTTCGATGCCACGCTTGATCAGCAGCGGGTTGGAGCCCGCCGTGACGTTGCGCAGACCTTCGCGAATGATGGCTTGCGCCAGCACCGTCGCGGTGGTCGTGCCGTCGCCGGCGATGTCATTGGTCTTGGAAGCGACTTCCTTGACGAGCTGCGCGCCCATGTTCTCGAACGTGTCGGGAAGCTCGATCTCTTTGGCGATCGTCACGCCGTCATTGGTGATCGTCGGCGAACCGAATTTCTTGTCGAGGACGACGTTGCGCCCCTTCGGTCCGAGGGTGACCTTCACCGCGTCGGCAAGAATGTTGGCGCCGCGCTCGAGCGCGCGCCGTGCCTGCTCGTCGAATACGAGTTGTTTTGCTGCCATGGTGTTGTGCTAAACTCCGGCCGGAACGCGCTCATCGCTCATGACAGCGAGAACGTCTTTTTCCGAGATGATGAGGTACTCTTTGCCTTCGAGCTTGATTTCCGAGCCCGAGTACTTCGAGTAGATGATGCGGTCGCCAGGCTTGACGTCCATCGGCAGCTTGGTGCCATTGTCGAGCGTGCGGCCGGTGCCGACTGCGAGGACGCGGCCTTCCTGCGGCTTTTCTTTGGCCGTGTCAGGGAGGAAGACGCCGCCGGCGCTCTTGTCGGCCTGTTCCACGTGCTCGACGACCACGCGATCGCCCAGTGGCTTGAGATTCACGAAATTCCATCCTCCGGAAGCGGTTGAGCTAACGGTTTGGGAGAGGGGAAAATGGGCTTGGCAGTTCTCGCACGAGAGTGCCAGCCGGATATAGAGATTAGCAGACTCGGCAGTCGAGTGCAAGTAGAAAAGCCGGGGCCGCCGGACCGGGACCGGGAACAGGGGCCTCCGTGAGTGCCGCTGCCCTGGTCGTGGTCGAGCGCGTCGTGCGCTGTCCGTTCTCGGTGGCGCACGACTATGCCGAGGACTTCTTCGCCGATGCCGCGCGCGGGGTGGAGCTGCACGTCCCGATCCGCGATTTCGCCCGCTTGCGCCGGCCTGTGCGGCTGCTCGCGCAGCGGCGGCCGGACGAACACGAGCCCGGTCGCGCCCACGACGCGCTGGAGATCGCCTGGACCGCCGGGACGCAACTGTTCCCCGACTTCCACGGAACGCTGCGCTTACGGATCGCCTCCGTCGAAGAGACGCTCCTGACGCTGGAGGGTACCTACGTGCCGCCGTTCGGCGGGTTCGGGCTCGTCTTCGACCGCCTGATCGGCCGCCGGATCGCCCTCGCGACGATGGGCGACCTGCTCCGGCGGCTCAGCGACGCGATGGAGCGGCGCGAGGCGGAGTTTCGGGCGGACACCCCGGCGAAGCCCTGACGCCGTGGAAACCGTGGCGCTGCGCGATCAGCTCAAGGCGGGGCTCGTCGCCGGGATCGCCGCGGGCATCGTCTTCGAGCTCTTCCTCCTTGGAATGCAGCTCGCGACCGGCACCCCGCCCGACAAGCTGGGGTGGAACTTCGTCTTCATCGCCGCGGTGCTGCTCGGGCCAGGCGCCTCCACCAACCCCGTCGCGGTCCCGCTGGGGATCGTCCTGCACTTCTGCGTCGCGATCGGCTGGGCGCTCGGCTTCGTCTATCTCGTGCGGTCGCAGCCGCAGCTGGTCGCGCGGCCGTGGATCTCCGGCGCCGCGTTCGGGCTGGTCGTCTACGTCTTCATGGAGATCATCCTGATCACCGCGGGCCAGTACCATCGCGCGGCACCGGGTCTGCTCGCCACCCAGCTCGTCGCGCACATGGCGTTCTACGGCATCCCCGTCGCGGTGATCGCGTCGCGGCTGCTGCGCCCGATCGTGGCGCACCCTTCCCCTGAGCCTGTCGAAGGGTCAGGGTGAGACGAGTTTGATCGCGGAGATCGCGGTCGATCTCGGCGCGGTCGTTCGCAATGCCGCGGCGCTCGCGCGCCTCGTCGCGCCCGCGCGGCTCACGGCCGTCGTCAAGGCGAATGCGTACGGACACGGGCTCGTGCCCGTCGCGCGCGCGCTCGCGCCGCACGCCGCACGGCTGTGCGTATACGCGCTGAGCGAAGCGGTGGCGCTGCGCGACGCGGGCGTCGACGCGCCGGTGCACGTTCTCGGGCCGGTGCCCGCGAACGAGCTGGAGATCGCGCACGCGGCGAACGTGCAGCTCACGCTGTGGGACCGTGAGCTGTACGCCCGCCAAGTCGCGAGCGTCGCACGGCGCCGGCGGCGCAATTTCGCGGTGCACGCGAAGATCGACACCGGCGTCGTGCGTCTCGGGATCCCGGTCGACGACGCGCCGGCCGTCCTCGAACGCTACGCTGCGACGCCCGAGCTCGAGCTCGCGGGCGCGTTCACGCACCTCGCCGCGGCGGAAGAAATCGACTCGACGTTCACGCTCGAGCAGCTCACGCGGTTTCGTCTCGCGACGCAGATGCTGGACGCGCGCGTCGAGCGCCACGCCGCCGCGACCGCCGCGGCGATCTTGTGGCCGGAGGCGCGGCTGGACGCGGTGCGCTGCGGGATCGGGCTGTACGGCATCTGGCCGAGCGAGGAGTCGGAGACGCTGATGCGCGACCGCGGCCTGGTGCTCGAACCCGCGTTGAGCTGGCGCACGCGCATCGTCGCGCTGCACGACGTCGAGCCCGGCACGACCGTCGGTTACGGCCGCACGTGGCGCGCGGACCGCGCTACGCGCATCGCGACGTTGCCGATCGGTTACGCCGAGGGGCTCCCGCGCAGCGCCGGCAACGCCGCGCAGGCGCTGGTGCGCGGAAGGCGCGTCCCCGTCGTCGGACGCATCTGCATGAACATGGCGTTCCTGGACGTGACCGACGCGCCGGGCGCGGCGGCCGGCGACACGGTCACGCTGATCGGCACCGACGGCGGCACGACGATCACCGCCGAGGAGCTGGCGGCGGCTTGCGGGACGATCGGATACGAGCTCGTCGCGCGGCTCCCCGCAGACGTTCCGCGCACCTACGGCGTTACCGCGCCGTGATCCATGCGCTGACGTTCGCGACCTACGCGATCACCCTCGACGGCAAGCCGGTGCTGCCGCACGCGCGCGCGGCCGTGGTGGCCAACCGCGTGCTCTTACCGGTGCGCGCGCTCGGCAACGCGCTCGGCGCCGACGTCGGCTACGACGGGCACGCGCACACCATCACCGTGCAGCGCGGCGCGCACGTCGCGACGATTTCCGCGCGCGGCTCCGTGCGCATCGTCAACGGCAGCGCGTTCGCGCCGCTGCGCGTCGTGGCGAACGCGTTCGGGATGAGCGTCGCGTACATCGCGCCGACGCGCACGGTCGCGCTCGCGCAACGCGCGTTGCCCACGCAAACGGTGACGGCGCCGACGGTCATCGTCGGCGACGCCGTCCGGCCGCCGCTCACGATCACCGTGTCCCCGTCGCCCAACGCGCACGTGCACGACCCGTACCCGTCGATCTCCGCGCGCTTCGCCGGCGCGGCGTCGATCGATCCGCGCTCGCTGCAGGTGCGCATCGACGACCGCGACGTCAGCGCCGACGCTTCGGTGATCGGCGATCAGGTGCTGATCACGCCGCGGACCGCGCTGATGCCCGGGACGCACGTCGTCACGATCACGGGACGCGACATGACGGGCGCCGCGATCTCGCAGCAGTGGGCGTTCGTCGACACGTTCGCGTTCTCGACCGCGCCGCCGCCCGCGCGTTTTCCCGTCACCGCGATCTGGATCGACCGCTGGGTCACGCCCGGAACGAACGCGTTCGACGTCTACGTGCAAGGCGCGCCCGGCATGACCGGCTACGTCGGCATCGACGGCGTCAGCAGCTATTTTCCGCTGCAGGTCTATACTGCGAACGCGTACGTCGCGCACGTGTTCGTGCCCAACGGCGTGAACCAGCCGTTCGCGCGCATCGCCGCGCGCATGACGTTCCCCAACGGGGTGCAGCAAACGATCGTGCTGCCGCAGACCATCAACCTCAGCACCCCGCCGCTCCAGCCGGCGATCATCACGCCTTCGCCCGTGCCGCGACCGTCGCCGCGCGCCGTCCCGACGCGCCGCTCCGTTGACGTCCCCACGCCGAGCCCGACGCCGGTGCCTCCGCCGCGGCGCAGCGTGTTCACCACGACGCCCGCGCCGTTGCCGCGCACGCCGCCACCGGCTCCGGCGCGCACGCCGACCGCCGCACCGGCGGCCGCATCGGCGACCGCGCCGGCTGCGACGCCCGAACCGGTACGCACGCGCCGGCCGCTGATCCGGCGCACTCCTTCGCCGAGCCCGACGCCGGCCTGACGGTTATGCGCGCAGCGCGGTGAGCGCTTCGCCCAGGTCGAGCGTGCCTTCGTAGAGCGCGCGGCCGACGATCGCCGCGTCGACGTTGGGCGGCGTGCCGTCGCGCAATGCGAGCAGGTCGTCGAGCGTGCGCGCGCCGCCGCTCGCGGTGACGCGCAGCGGTGCGAGGGACGCGACGTGCGCGAGCGCCTCGACGTCGTATCCCGCGCCCATCCCGTCGCGTGCGATCTCCGTGTAGACGACGCGCGTCACGCCCCACGCCGCCACCGTGCGCACCAGCTCGTCGCGCGACGTCGCGGTGTGCGCGAGCCAGCCGCGCGTCGCGACGACGTCGCCGCGCGCGTCGATCCCCGCTACGATGCGCTCGCCCCAGCGCGCGACGATCGCGCGCACCGCGTCGGGCTGCTCGACGAGCAGCGTGCCGATCACGACCGCATGCGCGCCCGCGGCGAAGCGCGCTTCGACGTCGTCCGCACTGCGAATCCCGCCGCCGGTCTGCACCGGAATGCCGGCCGCGGCGCAAATCGCGCGCAGCGCCGTTTGATTCTCGCCGGTGCCGAACGCGCCGTCCAAGTCGACGACGTGCAGCGCCTGCGCGCCCGCCGCGACGAACGCGCGGGCGCGGGCGACCGGATCGGCGTCGTAGCGCGTCTCGAGCGCCGGATCGCCGCGTTCCAAGCGCACCGCGTGGCCGCCGCGCAGGTCGATCGCGGGATAGAGCGTCAGCGCGCGCGTCACGCCGCGGCGATGCGCAGGAAGTTGTCGAGGAGCCGGCCGCCGGCCGTGCGGCTCTTTTCCGGGTGGAACTGCGTCGCCATCACGTTGTCGCGCGCGACGATCGCCGCAAACCGCTCGCCGTACTCGCACGACGCGACGAGCGAATCGGTCGCTTCGACCCGGTACGAGTGCAAGAAATACGCCCACGCGCCGCTCGCGAGGCCGTCGACGAAGGGATGGGTGCGCTCGAATATCAGGTCGTTCCAGCCCATGTGCGGGATGCGGGGAGCGGCCGAGAAGCGGCGTACGTCCCCGGGTAGGATACGCAGACCGACGGCACCGCCGTACTCGTCGGAGGAGTCGAACAACACTTGCATACCGACGCAGATCCCGAGAAACGGTCGCCCCGCGGCGATGACGGCTCGAATCGCTCCGTCCAACCCCCGCTCGCGCAGGGCGTCGATGGTCGCGCCGAACGCGCCGTCGCCGGGCAGGATCGCGGCCTCGGCTCGCTCGACGACGTCCGGGTCGCTCGTCAGCGCGAAATCGGCGCCGCGGCGCGCAAGCGCCGCCGCGAGCGAGCCGACGTTGCCGCCGCCGTAGTCGATCACGGCAAGTCTCGGAGCTTTCACGACTGGCTGCGTTCGCTCGTGGGGCTGGCGTTGCTTGCCGCCGCGCTGGCCTCGTGCAGCCCGCCCGCAGCGCGCGCCGCGGACTCCGGTCCCGCCGTCAAGGTGCCCAGCGGCTTCACCGCCGAGCACATCGCGACGGTTCGGCGCGCGCGGGAGCTCGCGGTCGCGCCGAACGGCGACCTGTTCGTCGGCACGAGCGGCAGCGCGATCTACGTCGTACCCGACGCGCAAGGCGCCGCGGGCGCGCCGCGCCAGTTCGCGTCGTTCGACGACAGCCCGATGGCGGGCGTGTTTCTCGCCGGCGACGCGCTGTACGCCGGCGGGCAATTCGGCGTGTACCGCATCGCCTATCGCAACGGCGATCGCGAGGCGCGCGAGAAGCCGCAGAAGCTCGCGAGCGTGCGCACCGGCGGCGGCAGCGGACATTCGACGACGACGGTCGTCGAGAGCAAGGGGACGGTGTACGCCAGCGTCGGCTCGTCGTGCAACGCCTGCGACGAGACCGATCCGACGCGCGCGACGGTTCAGGCGATGACGCTGGACGGCATGAACGTGCACGCGCGCGCGGTCGACATCCGCAACGCGATCGCGCTCGCGGTACAGCCCGTGACGGGCGACGTGTGGGCCGGCGTCGCGGGACGCGACGATCTCGAGCACGGGCACCCCTACGAGATCTTCGACGCGATCACGGCGCACGCCGGAACGCCCGACTACGGCTGGATGAAATGCTACGACGAACGCAAGCCGATCGGCGGCGCGAGCTGCGCGAACGTCGTCGTTCCCAAAGTCGTCTTCCCCGGATACGACACGCCGATCGGCGCCGCGTTCTACCCGATCGACGAAAAAGGGGCGCACGCGTTTCCGGCGAGCTATCGCGGCGGCGCGTTCGTGACGCTCCACGGTTCGTGGCACCAGCCGCCCGTCGCGCCGCGCGTCGCGTTCGTTGCGTTCCGCGACACCGATCCAGCGAAAGCCGTCGACTGGGCAAACCCCGACGCGCAGTGGACCGAGTTTCTCGGCGGCTGTCAGAGCGCCGACGGCGCGCGCGCGTGCCGGCCCACCGGCGTCGCGGTGGGCACCGACGGCTCTCTGTTCGTCAGCGACGATTTCACCGGTGCGATCTTGCGAATCAGGCCGGTGCGGCGCTAGGGCAATCAGTTCTTCTGAATGTATTGCGTCTTGTCGGGCATCATGCCGCCGCTGCTTCCGGCGACCTGGCACGTCGTTTCGCCTGTCGGGGCCGAGAAGCACTCGAAGTTGCGCTCCCGCCGCAAGAGCTGGATCGCCGTTCGGTAATCCGTACACGTCGTGAACACGACGCGCAGATCGCGGATGGGCTTGCTGGTGTCGGCCGTGAAGTTGTAGCCGTCCGAAGTCCTCCAGCGCCGCGCGGTCCCGATCTTGAACGATTCGAAACGGAGCGTCACCGCGCCGTCCATGCCGGGCGCGGCCTCGCGCTCGAACGTCCGGCGAATCACGCTGCGATAACTGCGCGCGATCGTGCTGCCTCGACCGTCGGAATCCGATCGAAAACACGCGTGCGGCTGGTCGAGTGCCACCGCGACACCTTCGGCCGCACGTGCCGGTGTCGCCGGAATCCCGCAGCAGAACACCGCCGCAAGGCCCAACGAAAGCATCGAACCGATCCCACGAAATGGTGTATTCAACGGATTGCTCCTCATGACGCTCCGTCGGATGCCGGTTGGCTCGACGTTCCGCCGACGTTCACGGCGCGGCCCATACCGCCTGCCTCAGTTTTTCGCGGCGGGACGGGCGCGACCGCAGCGTCGCTCGCGGCGTTCGCGGCGCTTTTCACGGACGCCGCGAAACGCGCGTAGTCCCGATCGTTCTGATCGGCGTAGTCGAGTGCGAACGCCAGCAGCGCCCGGTCGAGCACGCTGCTCTTGCCGACGTACCCGGCGATCGCGGCCGCGTCGCCGGAGCGCGCGTGCGCGCCGGCCAGCGCCCACGCGCAGTAGTGCGCGTACTCGCGCAGTTGATACGCGTCCATCGCCTCGAGGTCAGCCGACGTCTTCATGTCGCGGAACTGCCGCACGTAGAAGCTGCGCGTCCCCGATAGCGCCCACCCGAGGAAGACGTCGCTCGCAGCCTGCATCACGCGCTGACCGCGCACGACGCGCTCGCCGTGATTCTCGAACTCGCTCGGCCCCAGGTGCGCGGCCAGCACCGACGGCAGCGCTTCTTTTATCTGCAGGATGAACGCATCGTCGTCGTCCGCGGCGAACAGCGCGACCGCGCAGCGCGTGCCGACGCTTCCAACGCCGACGACTTTGATCGCGGCGTCGAGCAGCGTGTACCGGTCGAGCAGCACCTGCACGTCGGGCGCCAGGTTCCACGCGTACGTCCCGACGATCTCGGCGATGTCGAAGTCGTCGTCGTCCGTCGCCACGGAGTGATACAGCAGCGGCGGGTCATCGGCGAAGCGGTGCGTGCCGTCGACGACGTGCGTGAACTTCGCCACGGCGGCGCGCACGGAGTCGGTTGCGGCCTGATCGCGAATGCGGCCGCGGCGGCGGCGCGCGCCCGCGCTACGCGCCGCGTCGAGGATCTTCGCCGCGTCCAGCCGCGCGTACCACACTTCGAGCGCCGACGCCGCGGCGAGCTCGTGCATGCGCGACCGATACGCCTGTGCCGCGGCGAGCGCCGCGACCTCGGCGTCGCGCGGCGAGAACGCGTTGTGCCGCGCCGCGACCACGATGCTCGCGACGAGACGCTTGAGGTCCCACTCCCACGGCCCGGGCATCGTCTCGTCGAAGTCGTTGATGTCGAAGAGCAAGTTGCGCTCGGGCGTGGCGAAGCCGCCGAAGTTCATGCAGTGCGCGTCGCCCGAGAGCTGCACGTTCAGCCCGGAGACGGGCGTGGGCGCGAGGTCGGCCGCCATGATCGCGGCGGCGCCGCGGTAGAACCCGAAGGCCGACTCGGCCATGCGCTCCATGCGAATCGGCACCAGCCGCTCCAGCCGGCCGGCGTTCGAGGCCGCGATGACCGCGACGGGGTCGGCACGGTCGGGCGCCGCCGTCCAGCCGCCGTGGCTGGAGCGCGGGACGCTCGCGCGCAACGCTTTTCCGGCGGCGAGCTTCGCACGTGCGCCGGCGCCCGGCACGACGGCCATCGAGGTAGACACGGACCGGAGTATAGCGCGCCCGTCACCGGGGTGGAAGGACGGCCACCAGCGGATGAAAGTGCGCCGAAGTATACGGACAGCGCGGCCGGCTTGGTGCTATGATTGGTGTCCAACTCTTGGGAGGCTGCTTTGTGGAAGCCCCTTCGTTCGTGATCACCCTCTCCGGCGAGCTCGATTTGAGCAACGTCGCCGAGATGCGCTCGTCCCTCGCGAGCGCCCAAGGGCCCGCCGTCGTCGACCTCTCGGACGTGACCTATCTGGACTCCACGGCGCTCTACGAGCTCGGTGTCCTGCGCAAGCGGGTCGGGAACGTCGTGCTGGTGGCGCCGTCGCCCCAGATCCGGCGCACGCTCGAGATCGTCGGCTACACCAAGATCTTCGACATCGTCGGGAGCCGGGCCGAGATCGCGACGCGCTAGGCCGCGCGGGGCGTGCGCCGGTGAACCGGCAGCGCGACGACGACCCGCGTGCCCTCGCGGTCGGCGCCGGCCGAGTCCACCACGATCTCGCCGGCGAGCTCGCGCACCAGCAGCAGCCCGCGGCCGCTCTCCGAGTCGAGACCGGGCGCAGGATAGACCGGCCGCATGCCGCGACCGCGGTCGACGACGCACAGCATCGGCGGATCGTCGTGCCAGTCGATGCAGAATCCGAACGGCGGCGCGCCGTGGCGCACCGCGTTGGCGACCAGCTCGCCGACCACCAGCTCGGCCGCGAAGAGATCGGATCGATCGGTGTCGGCTTGCGTCTCCAGAAACCGCCGAACGTCGGGCCGCACGCGACTCGTTTCTTCTACGCAATCCCCGACATAGGACCAGTACCGGGAGTCGTTCACGGTGCTCGCCATGCCCATCGCAACGACGCGGGAAACGCGAAACGTCGAAACGTGCCGTTCTGACGAACGGGCGCTCGTCAGCCGGTCAGCGTGCCTTTGGTTGACGGAACGGCGTCGTTCGCGGTGACGACCTTCGCCTGCGCGAACGCGCGGGCGAACGCCTTGAACGCCGCCTCGCAGAGGTGGTGGTTGTTCGTGCCGGCCCACCGCAGCAAGTGCAGGTTGAACTTGCCGTGGTCGACGACGCTGCGGAAGAAGTGCGGCACGAGCTCGGTCGGCAGCGCGCCGAGCGCCGGCACGGAGAACGGCACGTCGTAGTTGAGCCACGAGCGGCCGCTGAGGTCGATGGCGCACTGCACGAGCGCGTCGTCGAGCGGGACCGCGATCGAACCGAAGCGCGCGATCCCGCGCTTGTCGCCGAGCGCCTCGTCGATTCCGCGGCCGAGCGCGATTCCGACGTCCTCGATGAGATGGTGATGATCCATCCCGTCGCCGTGCGCAACCAGCTCGAAGCCGAGCCCGGCGTGCGTCGCCAGCGCGGTCAGCATGTGGTCGAAGAAGTCGACGTCGGTCTCGACCGACACGCGCCCGCCGTCGAGCGCGAGGCGCAGATCGATCCGCGTCTCCTTGGTCTCACGGCGAACGTGCGCGCTGCGGCTCAGGGCGACAGCTCCCGGGCGGTTTTACCGTTCGTGGTTGGCGTCGCGCCGGGGCGGCGATCCGCGATCTCTTCGTAGCCGTGCACGTCGGGGCCGACGTACGTTGCTTGCGGGCGAATCAGACGGTTGTGCGCGAACTGTTCGAGCACGTGGGCCGACCAGCCGGCGATGCGGCCGCATGCGAACATGCACGTGAACTCGTCGGACGGAATGCCGAGGCTCGACAGCGTCGGCGCCGTGTAGAACTCGACGTTCGCGTAGATCCGCTTGCCGGGTTTCTTCTCTTGCAGCACCACGTGCGATGCATCTTCGAGCGCGCGCGCGATCAGGTACCACTTCGTGTGCGACTTCTCGGTGAGGTTCTTCGCCATCTGCTCGAGCTGCTGCGCGCGCGGGTCGCGAATCTTGTACTCGCGGTGGCCCATCCCCATGATCTTCTCGCCGCGGTCGAGCAGCGCGCGCACGTACGGCTCCGCCTTCTCCGGCAGGCCGATCTCCTCGAGCATCGTCATCACCTTGCTCGGTGCGCCGCCGTGAATGTCGCCCGCGAGCGTCGCGACCGCCGCGGTGATCGCGGCGTAGATGTCGGCATTCGTCGACGCGGTGACGCGCGCGGAGAACGTCGACGCGTTGTACGAGTGGTCGGCCAGCAAGATGAGGTACGTGTCGAGCGCCTTCTCGGCCTCGGGGATCGGCTTCTCGCCGGTGCGCATGTAGAGGAAGTTCGCGGCGGTGCGCAGCTGCGGATCGGGGGCGATCGGTTCGAGGCCGCGGCGCATGCGGTCCCACGTCGCAACGATGGTCGGAAACTTCGCGACCAAGTCGATCGCGGTGTCGACCGACGTGTCGTGCGAGCCGTCGGCACGATGCGGCACGAAGTGAGCGACCGCCGACGTCGCCGTGCGCAGTACGTCCATCGGCCACGCCTCGCGCGGGATCGCGTGCAGCATCGCGATCAGTCCCGTGGGCAGCGCGCGGCGCGCGGCGAGGCGCGCGTTGAGGTCGATGAGCTCCTGATGCGTCGGGAGATGCCCGAACAGCAGGAGGTGGACGACCTCCTCGAAGTTCGCGTGGTCCGCGAGATCGTGGATGTCGTAGCCGCGATAGGTGAGCCGGCCGACCTCCCCTTCGACGTTGGAGAGGACGGTCTCGCCGACGACGATCCCTTCGAGACCCGGATTGACCACGGTGGAGGGCATAACAAAAGAGGGTTCTCGGCGCATTGCGATTTCTCCCCACGCGCCGGGATCGCGGGCTCGGCGAAAGGGCAGACCTGACGAAAGTCTTAATGGCCCTCAACCGGGCGCCGGGGTCCCGTTCTGTTTGCGCTGCTGAGGAGAAGCCCCATCATGAGTCGACCGCGTCTTTCGCGCCGTTCGTTCGTCACGCTCGCCGGCGCCGGCAGCGCGGCGGCGGTGTTCGGCATTCCTGCGTACATCCCGCGCATCGGCGAAGCCGCCGACAGCATCAAGATCGGACTGCTCGAGCCGTACACCGGCGTCTACGCCGGACCCGCCGAGAACGAGACCCACGGCTTCGAGATGGCCGCCGACGCGTGGAACAAGCGCGGCGGCGTGATGGGCCGCAAGATCGAGCTCGTCAAGGAAGACGAGCAGAACGATGCGGGCGTCGCGGCGCAAAAGGCGCGCAAGCTCGTCAATCAGGACAAGGTCGTCGCGCTGTGCGGCACCGTGTCGAGCGGCGTGTCGCTCTCGGTGGCGGGCGTCGCGAACACGCTGGGCACGCTCTTCATGGACTCCGGCGGCCACAGCGACGACGTGACCGGCAAGAGCTGCCACTGGAACGTGTTCCGCACGTGCCACAGCACGTGGATGGAGACGCACGCCACCGGCTACGCGCTGCAGAAACGCTTCGGGAAGAGGTGGTTCTTCATCACGCCGGACTACGCGTACGGGCACTCGCTCGAGGCCGGTTTCAAAGACGTGCTCGCGCACAACGGCGGCAGCGTGGTCGGCAACGAGCTCACGCCGCTGGGCACGACGGACTTCAGCTCGTACCTCACCAAGATCGATGCGGCGAAGCCCGACCTCGTGCTGGTGTTCGTGCAAGGCGACGACTACACGAACTGCCTCAAGCAGATGAACCAGTTCGGACTGCTCAAGAAGTACCCGGTCGGCGGGCCGCAGGTCGAGCTCGAGCCGCTGTACGGACTGCCGCCCGAAGCGCGCCAAGGCTACTGGGGCGTCGAATGGTACTACAAGAGCGACAAGACGCTGGGCAAGAACAACAAGGTCGCGCACCAGTTCGTCGCCGACACGCTCAAGCGCACCGGCGGGAAGCCGCCGACCGCGCGCAACGCGTTCGGGTACATCACGCTCGACCGGCTGGCGCAAGCGATGAACGACGCGAAGAGCGTGGACCCGGTGAAGGTAGCGCGCGCGATCGAGAACGTGCACTTCAACTCGATCTTCGCCGGCTCGGCGTACTACCGCAAGGAAGATCATCAGCTGATGTGGCCGATGTGGGTCGCGAAGATTCGGCCCAACGGCACGCCCGGCGACAAGTACGACCTGTTCGACGTCACCGACATCAACGCGGCCGAAGCCGTCGAGCAGACCATCGCGCAGAAACAGGCTGTCTGCAAGCTGGGCTATCCAGGCTGATCTCGGCGTGATCGAGCACCTCGGGCCCCAGCTTTTCAACGGCATCGTGCTGGGGGCGTTCTACGCGATCGTCGCGCTCGGTCTCTCGCTGATCATGAACCTCACGGGCACCATCAACATGGCGCACGGGAGCTTCATGACGCTGGCGGGGTACCTCGCGTACTCGATGGTGCTCAGGCACGTGCCGTTCGGATGGGCGCTGATTCTGGCGCCGCTGTTCGCGGTGGTCGTCGGGGTGGTCGTGGAGCGGACGCTGGTGCGTCCGCTCTACAAGCGCGAGCCCTTCTACAGCCTGCTGATGACGTTCGGGCTCTCGCTCATGGCCGAGGAAGTATTTCGCCTGATCTGGGGTCCGAACGGCGTTCCGTTCTCACCGCCCGCGTCGCTGGCCGGCGCGGCGAGCCTCGGCTTCATGCAGTTTCCGACGTTCCGCATCTTCATCGTCGGCGTGCTCGTCGTCGCGATCGCCGCGCTCGCGCTGTTCCTGACGCGCACGCGCTTCGGCCTGCGGCTGCGCGCGGCCGTTCAAGACTCCGAGATGATCGCCGCGCTCGGCACGAACACGCAGCTGCTCTACGCTGTCAACTTCAGCCTCGGCATCTTCCTCGCCGGCATCGCCGGCGTGCTCGCGGCCGGGATGCTGGGACTCTCGCCGACCAGCGGCAACGCGCTGCTCATGCCGGCGTTCGTCACCGTCATCATCGGCGGGATGGGCAGCCTGTTCGGCAGCATCGTGGGCGGTTTGCTGGTCGGCATCGCGATCTCGATGACGACGCTGTTCATCCCGGCGGCGAGCGAGGTCGCGATGTACGTGCTCATGGCGATCGTGCTGCTCGTACGGCCGCGCGGACTGTTCGGGGAAGAGGGCATCTTCGGGTGACCGCACGCAAGGAGCTGCTGATCTCGGCGGCCGTCGTCGTGCTGTTCGCGTTCGGGCCGTGGCTCTCGCCGCTGGTGCACCTCGACGTGTCGATCATGAGCGAATGGCTCGTGACGGCGATCGCGGTGATGAGCGTAAACCTGCTGCTCGGCTACACGGGCCTGCCCGCGTTCGGAAACGCCGCGTACTTCGGCCTCGGCGCGTACGGCGCGGCGCTGTCGGTAACCTACGGGCACGTTCACTTCATCGAGGCGGTGCTGATCGGGATGGTCGCGGCGCTGCTCGGCGGGCTGATCCTCGGTCCGTTTCTGCTGCGCCGCCGCGGCATTTATTTCGGGCTCCTGTCGATCGCGTTCGGACAAGTGTTCTACTTCATCGCCTACCGGTACACCGACGTCACCGGCGGCGAGGACGGGATGCAGATCGCGCGGCCGTACGCTGGGCTCCCCTCTGCGCACGTCACCGTGACCGACCTCGGCTTTTACTACACCGCGCTGGCGGTGTTCGTCATCGCGCTGTTCGCGTTCCGCACGATCGTTCGCTCGCCGTTCGGGCGCACGCTGATCGCGATCCGGCAGAACGAGCCGCGCGTGCGCTACCTCGGGCTCAACACCGATCGCTTCATCTTCGTCGCGCTGCTGATCTCCGCGACGATGGCGGGGTTGAGCGGCGCGCTGTTCGGGCTGCTGATCAACTTCGCGTACCCGCTGGAGCTGGACTGGCACCAGTCCGGCTACTTCGTGCTCTCGATGATCCTGGGCGGTGCGGGGACCGTGTGGGGCTCGCTCGTCGGCGCGTTCATCTACGTGATCGGCAAAGACATCATCTCGACGATCACGTCGTGGTGGCAGATCTTCCTGGGCGCGCTGTTCGTCGTATGCGTGCTCGGCTTCCCGCGCGGGATCCTCGGCTCACTGCAAGCGCTGCAGCGCCGCTCGGCGCAACAGGTCGCGGACGACGATGGCGTCTGATCGGATCCTGCTCGAAGCGACGGGCATCTCCAAAGTGTTCGGCGGCGTGCGCGCGGTCGACGACGTGTCGCTGCAGGTGCGCGAAGGCACGATCCACGCGCTGATCGGGCCGAACGGCGCCGGCAAGACGACGTTCTTCAACGCGATCTCCGGCTTCGCGTTCCCGGAAAAAGGCAGCGTGCGTTTCCTCGGCACCGACGTGACGCGCCTGGTGAACTGGCGGCGCATCGCGATGGGGATGGGACGCACGTTCCAAACGCCGAGCATCTTCCCGGAGCTGACCGTCGACGAGAACGTGCGCCTCGGCGTCAACGCGCACGCGAAGCAAGCCTTCCGCCTGCGCGCGCCGCGCGGCGATGCGAAGGCCGCGCTCGACAAGCGCGTCGACGAGCTGCTCGGATTCGTGAACCTCGCCGCGCAGCGCGACCGCCCGCTGTCCGAGCTCGCGCACGGCTCGCAGCGCCTGTGCGAGATCGCGATGAGCCTCTCCACCGATCCGGTGCTAGTACTGCTCGATGAGCCGATGGCCGGCCTCGCTGAAACCGAGACCGAGCGCATCATCGGCGTGATCCGCGACCTGCGCGAACGGCTCGGGCTCACGGTGCTGTTCGTGGAGCACAACATGCGCGTCGTGCTGTCTCTCGCCGACCGCATCACCGTGCTCGACCGCGGCAAGCTGCTCGCCGAAGGCACGCCGGCGGAGATCGCCGCGAACGAGAGCGTGCGCAGCGCGTACCTCGGCGAAGGGGTGCTCGATCATGTCTGATCTTCTGTCCGTCGAAGGGCTGTTCACGAACTACGGCAAGATCCGCATCCTGCGCGACGTGTCGCTGACCGTCGGCGAGGGCGAGGTCGTCGCGCTGCTAGGCCTCAACGGCGCCGGTAAGACGACGACGATGCGCAGCATCCTCGGCCTCACGCCGCCGCGCGCGGGCACGGTGCGCTACGCCGGCCGCGACATCACCGGCTGGCCGGCGTACAAAGTCGCGCGGCTCGGCGTGGGCTACGTGCCCGAAGGCCGCCGCATGTTCAAGGACCTCACCACGCTGGAGAACTTGCAGCTCGCCGAAAACGGCCGCGGCGGCGCGTGGACGATTCCGCGCGTGCTGGAGCATCTTCCCAAGCTCGCGGAGCTGCGCTCGCGCAAATCGGGCCGCCTGTCGGGCGGCGAGCAAGAAATGCTTTCGATCGGCCGCGCGCTCGTGTCGAACCCGCGCTTGCTGCTGGTCGACGAACCGTCGCAAGGCCTCGCGCCGCTGATCGTCGAGGAGGTCTACCGCATCCTGAGCGAGCTCAAGTCCACCGGCGTGGCGATCTTGCTCGTCGAGCAGAACGCGCTGCTCGCGCTGAAGATCGCCGACCGCGCGTACGTACTCGACAGCGGCCGCATCGTTCACGAGGGCGCGGCCGCGGAGCTCGCCGCGGACCAGAGCCGCATCCGCACGCTCATGGGGCTCGAAGTCACCGCCGGCTGAGCGGTAGTGCAGGGGACGTTTAGGAAGCGATGTTTCCGGTTGGGGCCTTGACTGTCACGTTATTATAGATTAAAATGGGACAGATGGCGTGGACAACGTCGGCAGCGACCCGCATCGCCGCTCACATCGAAACACTTCGCCCGGGAACGGTCTTCACACCGTCTGAGCTCGTAAACGCCGACCTCGGCTCTCCGGACGCGGTTCGGAAGACGCTTGCTCGCCTCGCTCAGGCTGGAACCATCCGCAGGCTCAGCAAGGGCTACTACGACGTGCCGAAAGTCAGCTTGCGGATTGGCCGTTTGAGCCCTACGCGGGAAGCAATCGTTACGGCAATCGAACGGAAAACCGGTGCGAAAATCGAGCGGCCCGCGTTAGACGCCGCCAACGTGCTCGGTTTGTCAGATCAAATCGTCGCGCATCCTGCATATCGGACAAACCTCTCGAACCGCCGACGCATCAAGATTGGCGGTCAAACGATCGACTTGATGCCGACGAGCCCGAGATCTCTTCGACGAGATAGCCACATCACGGAGCAAATCATCGACGCGCTCAAAGCGCTCGGCCCACACGACGTTACCGAACGTCACATCGAAATGCTGCAGCGTGTGGTCAACACCCAGGAACTTCGTGATGCGCTGCAACGGCGCGCAAAGCGCGCACCGCAATGGATAGCGTCAGTAGCACGCCGGATCTCGACATAAGATGGACGCTTTCGCAAATATTCCGGCCGAAGAACGCCGCGATATCTTGAATGAAGTTGCTGTTCGGCTCGGCGGCGTCGACTTTACGATTGCGGAAAAAGACTTCTGGGTCTGCTGGACGCTCGGAATTCTCTTTGAGCTAGGCGCCGATCATCCGAACATGGTATTCAAGGGTGGAACGTCTCTCTCGAAGGCGTACGGGCTCATCGACCGGTTTTCTGAAGACATCGACGTCGTGACGGATATCGACTACTTCTTACAACGCGGCACCAATGATCCGGAGGCTATCATTAGCGGCTCGGAGCGCCAGCGAAGAGTCGCGCGCCTCGACAGAGAATGCACCAAATACGTCGGCGACATTCTGTACCCTACCCTTCACAAGGTATTTACCAACCGTTTGGGTGCGACCGGTTGGGAGCTAATCATCGACCCCGACGAGCCGCACGGGCATACATTACTTTTCCGGTATCCGTGGAGCGATCCAAGCCGCGAGCACGAATACCTACGTGGTCGCGTCAAGATCGAGTTAGGCTGGCGATCCGCCACGACGCCGGCCGAAGAACGCGTCGTGACGCCTTATGCGGCCACCCAATTTCCCGACCTGTTCGTCAGACCGTCGGTCCGCTGTCGCGTCTTGACGGCCGATCGGACGTTTTGGGAGAAAGTAACAGCACTTCATGCGGAGAGCTTCCGCGATGAAGTACCACGCTTTTTTGCGCGTCACTACTCGGATGTCGCGGTCCTGTCGCGCACCGATCTGGGCGCCGCTTCCGTGAACGACCTTGCAATGCTGGAAACGGTCCGACTCTACAAAGAGCGCTATTATCCAAGTGCGTGGGCGCGCTACGATCTCGCGACTCCGGGCACGCTTCGCCTTTGCCCGTCGGCGGCGAAGGGCAGCGCATTGACGTCGGATTACCGGGCAATGCGATCGATGTTTTTCACCGAGCCCTGGCCATTCTCGGACGTTCTCGACCGGCTCCGCCAAATCGAAAAGACGATCAACGGCTGACCTTTAGGCCCGGCGCTCGAAGGCGTCGGCCGAAGCAGGAGGCGTGCCGCAAACACGAAGTCGTTTGCTCAGTTGCGGGCGAACGACGAGAGTATGGCGACGTTGGGTTGGATCGGATTGGGCGAGATCGGGCTGCCGATGGTGGTGCGGCTCATCGGCGGCGGACATCGCGTGGTCGTGTGGGGGCGAACCGCGGCGAATCTTCAACCCGCACTCGATGCGGGCGCGACCGCCGCAGCGTCGCCGGCCGACCTCGCGGCGCAGTGCGAGGGCGTTTTTCTGTGCGTCACCGACGGCGATGCCGTCGAGGAGGTCGTGTTCGGCGCGCGCGGCGTCGCCGAGGGCGCGCGGCGCCGCAGCCTAATTGTCGACCACTCCACGATCCATCCCGAGACCGCGCGGCTTGCCGCGAGGCGGCTGCGCGGCGCCGGCGTCGGCTGGATCGATGCGCCCGTGTCCGGCGGCGCGGGCGGCGCGCAGGCGGGGACGCTCGCGACGTTTCTGGGCGGCGAGCCGGACGACGTCGAGCGCGTGCGGCCGTGGATCGCCGCATACGCGAACCACGTCACGCACATGGGGCCGGTCGGCAGCGGACAGGTCGCGAAGTCGTGCAATCAAGCCGTCGTCGCGGCGACAGTCGCGCTGTGGGCCGAGATCATTTCCTACGCGCGCCAGTGCGGCATCGACCCGGACCTGCTCGTCGACGCCGTGCAAGGCGGCTGGGCCGATTCCGAGATCCGCCGCGTGCACGCGCACGACATGGTCGCGGGACGATTCCGCCGGGCGCCGGGCTCGATCATCCTCAAAGACCTCGAGATCATCGGCGACATGGCGCGCGCCACGACGTCGCCGATGCCGGTGACGTCAACGGTGACGTCGTTGTTCCGGCTGCTTCTGGCCCAAGGGCACGAAACCGGTGGTGTGACCGCCGTGGTGCAACTGTACGCCGCGAAGGAGCCGTCGAAGCCGGCATGACCGTCCAGACCGGCACGACGTTGCAGGCTCGTCCGCTGCACCCGCTCTTCGCGGGTGAGCTGACCGGCGTCGACGTGCGCGCGCTCGACGACCGCGGCCTCGCCGAGCTGCGCGCCTTGATGGATCGCTACGCGGTGCTGGTGATTCGCGAGCAGCCGTTCACCGACGACGAGCAAGCTGCGTTCGCGGCCCGGCTCGGCGGCGGCCAGCTCGTGACGAAAGTCGGCCGCAGCGTGATCGATCCGAACAAACGGCTCAAGCACGAAGCGCTCACCGACATCTCCAACCTCGACGAGAACGACGAGATCATGAACCGCGCGGACCGCCGCCGCATGTACTCGCTCGGCAACCGGCTGTGGCACAGCGACTCGTCGTTCCAGAGCCCGCCGGCGCGCTATTCGATGCTGTCGGCCAAAGAAGTTCCGAGCGCGGGCGGCGAGACCGAGTACGCCGACATGCGCGCGGCGTACGACGCGTTCCCCGACGCGCTCAAGGCGCAAATCGAAGACCTGCGCGCGTTTCATTCGATCATCTACTCGCGCTCGACGATCGGCTTCACCGAGTTCAGCGATGCGGAACGAGCGCAGTTTCCGGGCGCGGAACAGCCGCTCGTGCGGCTGCATCCTGGCTCGCAGCGCAAGAGCGTGTACGTGGCGTCGCACGCGTCGCACGTGATCGGCTGGCCGGTGCCCGACGGGCGCATCCTCCTGCGCGAGCTGCTCGCGCTGGCGACGCTGCCGCAGTTCGTCTACCGCCACACATGGCGCGTCGGCGATTTCGTCATCTGGGACAACCGCTGCACGATGCATCGCGGCCTGGCATTCGACGAAACGCACGAGCGCCGCGACCTGCGCCGCGTAACGACGATCGACACGCCCTAAGGGCGACCAATCATCTTAGGCCCCGCCCTTCGGGCGTTTCGAGTCGTGGCCGATCATCCAAAGCGCCATGCCGACGACGACGAAAGCCAGGACGATCCCGACCATCAATGCAAGTCGAACCTCGGCGAGATACGGTTTCGACATGAACGTCAGCGATGCGGTCGACGATGCAATCGACAGGACGGCAGTAACGAGCAGAATCGGAGCGAGCCAACGTTCGCGACGCTTTTGCAATGCGGCGCGGACGGGATCGGGCTCGGGCATGGCCAGCCGGCCCGTCTGCGGATCGATGAATTGACGCATGCCCGCTTCGCCATGGGGCGGGATCCGATCGGCAGCGCTCATAGCTCATGCTAGCACGAGGCTGGGTGCGTTTTCGGGAAGCAGTTACAGGTCGAGTCAAGCGTCCATTACTTTTAGTAAAGCAGAGTTGACTTATAGACAAGGATGCTTTACTATGGCGGCATGACGAACTCTGCGTGCGGCGGCCCGCGCTTACGGCGGCGGTACTGGGTCTGGATGGGCGGCTACGTGGTCGCGATTTTTGCCGGCGCCTTCCTGGTGTCCGGACCGCCGAGGCCGGACGCGGCGCATCTGGCGGCCGCAATCATCCCGTTGGTGCCGCTGTGCCTCGCGCTTGCCGAGGTATATTACGCCGTCCGCGCGATGGACGAGCTGCAGCGCCGCATCCACACCGACGCGCTGCTGCTTGCTCTTCTCGGGACCATCGCGATCGTGCTTAGCGTCGGTTTGTTGCAGTTCAAGGCCGGCATCCCGCTCTTCGGCGTGTTCGCGCTGTTCGTTCCAATCTGCCTGTTGTACACGCTCGGCGTCTTTATAGGCCGGCGGCGCTACGCGTGAAGAACTTGCTGCGGGTGCTTCGCGCGGAACGTGAGTGGTCGCAGGCCGATCTCGCGGAACGGCTCAGTGTGAGCCGGCAAACCATCAACGCGCTCGAGGTCGGCAAGTACGATCCGTCGCTTGCCCTTGCGTTCAAGATCGCTCGCATGTTCGAGCGCTCGATCCACGACGTCTTCACAGATGAGGAGAATCTCCGTGCGTAACCGACTCGCCGGCGCGCTCGCCGCCGCACTCTTGAGCATGACGCCGCTCGCCGCGCCCGCCGCGGCGCTGCCGCCCGATCCGCCGCGCGCGGAGAGCTTCGACGTGGGCATGCTGCACGTCGACCGCTACGGAAGCGGCGATCCCATCGTGCTCGTCCCGGGGCTCGCGTCGGGCGCGTGGACGTGGAACGGTCTGATCCCGCATCTCGCCGCGACGCACAGCGTGTACGCGGTGACAATCGCGGGCTTCGCGGGCCGGCCGGCCACGGGTACCATGAGCTTCGCCGCGTTCGAAAACGACCTCACCGCGCTGTTCGATCAGCGCCATCTCGTCAAGCCGGTGCTCGTCGGTCACAGCTTGGGCGGAACGCTCGCGATCGACTACGGCGAGACGCATCCCGACCGCGTGCGCGCGATCGTCGCCGCGGACGGCCTGCCGATCTTCCCGGGGATGCAGCAGCTCACGCAACAGCAGCGCGAAGCGATCGGCGCGCAGATGGCGTCCGGCGTCAAAGCGCAAACGCACGACCAGTTCCTCGCGTTCGAGAAAAACTACATGGCGTCGGTCGGCGTGAACGACGCCGCGCTCGCGGACCAGGTCGCGGCGCTGTCCGCGCAAAGCGATGCCTCCGCGGTCGCCGCGTGGCTGCAAGCGGATCTCGCCGCCGACCTGCGCCCGAACCTTGCGAAGATCACGGTGCCGGTGCTCGAGATCGCGCCGTACAGTCCAGCCGAAGGCAACCCCGCCGCACCGATGCACTACACGGAGGCGGAGAAAGCGGACTACTACCGCACGCTGCTCGCCGGCGTTGCGAAGCTCGACGTCCTCACGATCGCGCCCGCGCGCCATTTCGTGATACTCGATCAGCCGGAGCGCTTCCAAAAGGCGCTCGACGACTTCCTCGCGCGGGTCTAGGCGTCGTCGTCGACGGCGCTGATGGTTACCACGTGGTCGACGTTGATTTCGACCGCGTGGGCGATCCGCTCGCCGCGCACGGTGTTGAGCGCGACCAGCCGTGCGGCGAGCGTGCTCGCGAAGCCCGTCTTGATGGAGCGGTAACCGTCTTCATTGGTCGTCAGCCGGTGGCCGTCACTCAGAAAGATGTCAAACCGCTTCATCCATACCTCGTGCCCATGGGGAGACGATCTCGGCCGCGTATTCCGCGCGCGGCAGCGAACCCCGGTTCAAGACCGCGTGCTTCCCGCACGGGACCAGCTCGCACAGATCGTGCTTCTCGCGCGCGCCGCAGCCGCAGCGCCAAACGTGATCGCGAAGATCCGGCGCCGCGCTCGCCGTGTAGGAAAAAGTACGGGCCGGCGGGCCGAGGGTCGCCCGAAGAAATGCAAACGTGTGCTCGTACAAAGCCTACCCTCCATGGCAATGAACCGGATCGTGTAACCACACCCGCGGCGCCGTCCAGGTTATGCACTCATTCTACGCTACAAGCAAGCGCCGGCTCAAGGGCTCAAACCTCTGACGACGGCTTTCCGCACGAACTTAACCGGGACCGAACACTCCGTGAACGCGCGCTTTTCGCTCAGCGGTCCGGCTCCACGATCACGCGCAGAAAGTGGTCGGCGTCGATGCGCCGCAGCGCGTGCTGCAACTGCGCCGGCGTCGTCTGCAGCAGCGCGCCCCAGAACCAACCCTCGCTCGCGTTGACGTAGCCGTCGCGCGCGCCGCGGAGCATGTCGTCGGCGACGCCCGTGTAGCTGTCCAGCGGCAGGACGCGCTCCGCCAGCAGCAGCGCCTTCGCGCGCTGAAGCTCGACGGCCGGCAGGGCATGGCTCTGCAGGCGCTTGATGATCGCGACGACGGCGGCGTTCGCGCGGCCGACGTTCTTGGGATCGCTGGCGAACGACACGCTGAACTCCGCCTCGTTGCGGTCGACGCTGAAGTCGGAGTCCGTCGAGTACACGTAACCGCGCCGCGTCCGCAGCTCCTCGAACAGCAGCGAGCCGGTGCCTTCGCCCGAGAGGATCGTGTTCGCGAGCAGCAGCGGGACATAGTCCGCGTCGCTGCGCCGCATCGCGAACACCTGCTTGAGCGTCACCTCGGACTGCACGTTCGTGGCGACCTTGACGGTGACGGTCTCCGACTTGGTCGCCTTGCGCGCGAGCGCCGGATACCGAAACGTCGGCGGCGCGCCGGCCGCGTGCCACTGTCCGAAGTATTTTTCGACGGCGCTCGCCGCGCGCTCCGGCGTGACGTCGCCGACGATCGCGAGGGCGGTCTCATCCGGGCGGTATGCGAAGCTATAGTACCGCTTCACGTCGCCGAGCGTCACGGCCGCGATCGTGCGATCGGTGATGTCGCGGCGGCGCGGATCGCCCGGCGCGTACAGCGCGAGCCGCTGGGCTAGATCCGCTTTGTTTTTCGGCAGCTTGTTCGCAAACGCGACGGTCTGCTTCTCACTCGCGTGCACGATCGCGAACGCGGCGGGCGCGAAAACGGGGTGCTGCATGCCGTCGGCGAGCAGCTCCATGCCGCGCTCGAAATCCTTCGACTGCACCTTGAGCGTGAACGACGTGCCCAGCTTCGCGGTCGCCGCGATCGCGTCGAGCTGCGTCTGGAAACCCTTGCGGTCGTACGTCGCCGTGCCCCACGCCAGCAGGTCGTCGACCATGAGATGGACGCCGTCTTTGCCTTTGGGTTCGTACAATTCCGGGCTGGTGCGAATGACGCCGTGCACTACGACCGTCGGCGCCGTGGTCTCGCGCCGCGCGAGATAGCGCAGGCCGTTGGGCAGCCGGCGCGAGCGCGTGCGCGCGCCGTCGGACGGTGCGCGCAACGGCGCCTTGAGCGCGACCTGCGCCCAGGCGGGCAACGGTTCGTGCACGGTCGGCGTGAAGCCGACGTGCTCGAGCCCCGCGCTCGGATCCTTCTTGGGCATCGTGCTCGACGGTTTGGGCGTGATGACGATCGACAGCCGGTGGTCCGGCGTGAAATACGCGCGCAGCACGCGATTGACGTCGTCCGCGGTCACGTTGGCCAGCGCGTCGTGCACCGTGTCGGGCGTCGTGTGGTGCGCCGCGCTCGCGTCGGCCCACGCGAACCCGAGCCCGGAGATGGACGACTGGCGATACGCCTGTTCGCTGAGCAGCCGCGTCTTCGCAGCCTCGATCAGATCCGGCGGAACGCCGTTCTTGCGATAGTCGTCGATCACGCCGGTGACGAGCGCCTGCGCGCTCTGCGGCGTACCACCGTTGGCGGGAATCGCCAGCAGAAAGCTCGCGCCCACTTCGGGGAACGCGTTGTCGAGGCTCAGCACCGCAAGCGTTTTGCCTTCGGCGGTGAGGTCCCCGAGCGCCCCGCGCTCGCTGGCGAACACGCCGCCGAGCACTTGCGACGCCGCGTAGTCCGCGTCGTTCGAGCCCGGCAACCGATATGCCAGCACGCCGAACCCGATCGGAAAGTCGATCGTCGCTTCGACCGTCGATGACGCGAGCGGCTGCACCGCGATCGGCTTGCGGGTGGGGACGGCGGCGTCCGGAATGCCGTCGAACTGGCCGTGCACGTATGCGAGCGTTTGCGCCGGGTCGATGTCGCCGGCGACGATCAGCGTCGCGTTGCTCGGGCGGTACCACGTGCGGTAGAACGCGCGGATGTCGTCGGCGGTCATCTTCTCGAAGCTCGGGATCGTGCCGCCGGACGCGGTCGCGAACGGCGTCCCGGCGAAGAACGTCTGGCGCAGCTTTTGCCCGACGGCCGCCAGCGGCTGGCTCTCCTGCGCGCGGATCTCCTGTTCGATGGCGCCGCGCTCGGTCGCCCAGTCGGCGGCGCGAATCGCCGCATGGCTCATGCGGTCCGCTTCGATGCGCAGCGCGACGTCGACGTACGGCGAGGGCAGCTTGTAGTAGTAGAGCGTATACTCGAACGTGGTCGCCGCATTGTACTCGGCACCCATGCGCGCGGCGATGTCCGCCAGCTGTCCGCCCGATAGGTTGGTGGTGCCGCGGAACAGCATGTGCTCGGTCGCGTGCGCGATACCCGGCAGCGTGTCGTCGTCGGATCCCACGCCGTACGACACGATCGTCGTCGCAACGGGCGCGAGCCGGTTGGGCAGCAGGATGACGTGCATGCCGTTCGCGAGCGTCACGCGCAGGGCCGCGTTCGCGTCCGGTGACGGCTGAGCCGGCGCTTGCGGCGCGGGCGTGACCTGCGCCGGCGCGGCCTGCGGCACGCACAGGAGAGCGGCGAGAACACCCGCGACGATCCATCTCAAAGGATGCAAAGGATGTGGTGACTTCGGGCCTAGGTGGCATTCCTACTCCGGGTTTTCGCAAACGTCGAAATCTAGGAAGCCGGTGACGGGCTAGCGTATGCCGCTTCGATGAAGCGCTTCGTGGTGTGCCTATGCGCCTTGCTCGCGTTCGTGCCGCGCGGCGCACCCGCTGCCGGCGCTCCGCCGCCGTTCGCCGCCGTGATGGACGCGTATCTCGCCGACTTCCCGACCGAGAATCCCGTCTACGCGGACGCGCTCGGCCTGCAGGCGGGCGCCGACCGGCTGGACGACGTCTCGATCACGGGCCACGACCGTAGCATCGCCTTGCTGCGCACGTGGCGCGCGCGATTCGCCGCGACGGAACGTGCCGACGACGGTGCGGACGTGCGCGCGGACCGCACCGCGATGCTCGACACACTCGACGCGCAGTTGGTCGAGGACCAGATGCTGGCGCCGTGGCGCACGGACCCCGGGCTCTACGTCAACCTGTTGGGGCAGTCCGTGTTCGTCGAACTCGTGCGCGAAGGACGTCCCGCCGACGAGCGCTTCGGGCACATCGTCGCGCGGCTGCGCGGGATGCGCGCCGTGCGCGACGCGGCGATCGCGAATGTACAGCACACGACGCAACCGGCGCAGGCGCTCGCGAGCGTTCAGCTGTCGGGCGTGCTTCAGCTCTACCAGTCGCTGCCCGTAGCCGCCGCGAAGCAGGGCGTGTCGCCGGCCGTGCGCGGGCAACTGGCCGCCGTGGTCAACGACGCGATCAATGACGTGCTCGCGGTCAGGAAGTTCGTCGACGGTCCGCTCAAGGCGCACGCGACGGACGAGCCGCGCATCGGCGCGGCCGCGTACGCGAAGCTGTTCCCGCTGATCACCGGTGTGGACCTCACGCCCGCCGAGCTCGAGCGGCGCGCTCGCGCGCGCATCGTGTCGACCCGGGCGGCGATGCTCGCCATCGCGCGGCCGATGTACGCGTCGATGTTTCCGAAGCCGAGCGCCGCACCGGGCACGAGCGACGACGCACGCCTCAACGAGATCGTGCGCGCGGTCCTCGACAAGATCGCCGAGCAGCATGCGACGCCCGATACACTGCTCGATCAGGCGCGCGCCGACGTCGCGGAGAACGAAGCGTTCCTGCGCAGCACCGGTTTGATCGCGCTTCCCGATCCCGACACGATACGCGTGCGCCAGACGCCGCCGATCCAGGGCGGCACGGCCGCCGCGAGCATGGAGACGAGCGGCCCGTTCGATCCGCCGACGGAGCCGTCGTACTTCAACGTCGACCCGATCCCGATCGACTGGAACACGGCGCGCGTCGCTTCGTATTTCCGCGAGAACGACGACGCCGGGATGCACATGCTGTCGATCCACGAGGCGGTGCCGGGCCACTACGTGCAATTGCGCGCGAACAACCTGAACCCGTCACTGGTGCGGCGGATCTTCGGCAACGTCTCGTTCATCGAAGGCTGGGCATGCTTCACCGAAGGCTTGATGATCGAGCAAGGATTTCGCCCGGGCGATTCGGCGCTCAAGCTCACGCAGCTCAAATGGCGCCTGCGCGAAGCGACGAACGCGCTGCTGGACGCCGAGTACCACGCCGGATCGCTCACCCACGACGAGGCGATCCGGCTGATGGTCGACGGCGCGTTCCAAGAGAGCTCCGAAGCGGAGAGCAAATGGCACCGCCTGCAGCTCACGCACGTGCAGCTCGCGACGTACTTTGCGGGCCTCGACGCAATAGAGCGCGCCCGTGCCGGCAGCGGTCTGGACGCGAAGACGTTCGCCGCGCGCCTGATCGCGATGGGCGCCGTGGAGCCGCGCGCGATCCCGGCGTTGCTCGCCCCGCGCTAGCGGAAGGACACCATCCGGGCGCTGCGCGCGGAGAGGTCGAGATGGTTCTCGCACGTGATCAGCGTGTACGCGCCGGCCTCGTGCTCGATCGCGCGGCAGCCGCAGGTCCAGCCCAGCGCCGCGGTGAGGCCGGTCACCCGGGCGATCGCGTACGGCTGAGCGGCTCCAAGGAGCCGTTCGAGCGCGGATTGGTTCAGACGAGCTGTACCGGCCATGTCTTCATTGTGGTCGGCACTTCGCCAGATTTGTTTAGGTGAGGTAAAGCACTCTCGGCCTCAAAGCCAGGTGCGCGGGCTACAGCTTGCAGAGGCTTCGTTCGCGGGGGACCGGGTGCGAGCTCGATGCGACCGTGTCGACGTAGTCCCATTGGTCTTTCATCGCGCTCTTGGGCTTGCCCACGAGCAGGTAGTACGGTTTGACGACCTGGTGGTCGAAGGCGCGAATCTCTTCGGCGCCCGTCGGGCCGGTGTACTTGTAGCCTTCGAGCGCTTTCGCGACGTGGGCCGGATCGACCGACTTTGCTTTCGCGATGCCGTCGAACGTCAGCTTCGCTTCGATGTACGCACTCGCGCCCACATAGCCCAACGGCTCGCCGTACGCGGCTTTGTACGCTTCGCTCGCCTTGCGCGTTGCGGGCGTCGAATCGTGCCAGTACTGGCAGCCCACGTGCACGCCGTCGAGATCGTCCGGCCCGATGCCGGCGAAGTCTTGCAGGCCGCCGCTCCAGATGTAGAGGATCTTCGTCGACTTCTTCAGGCCGTAGCTCACGGCCGTCTTGAGCGCTTTGATCGCGTCGCCGCCGAAGTTGAGCAGGCACAGCACGTCGGGCTTGGCTTCGGCGGCTTTTGCGATGTAGGCGGAGTACTCGGTCGCGCCGAGCTGGTGGTAATCGTTGCCGACGAGCGTGAGGCCCTTCTCCTGGGCGACTTCCTTCACGTTCGTCAGCAGCGACTCGCCGAAGATGTAGGACGGCGTGATCGTGTACCACTTCTTCGCGCTCGGGAACTTCTGGATAAACGGGTACATCGCCGCGCGCACCGCGCCGTAGGCCGGCACCGACCAGCGGAACGTGTAGTCGTTGCACGCTTTTCCGGTGATGTCGTCGGCACCGACGCTCGTCCAGAACAGCGCGTGCTTGTCCTTGGCAACCTCGGCGATGCGCAGCGCGACCGCGCTGGACGCGCAGCCCGCAAAGAAGCGTGCGCCGTCGTGCTCGTACGCGTCCGTGGCCTGCTGCACGCCGACGTCGGCCTTGGTCTGGTCGTCGCGCGTGATGTACTTGATCGGATGACCCGCGACCGACTTCTTCACCTCGTTCACCGCGAGCTGAAAGCCGCGGTCGGTGTCGCGGCCGAACGCCGCATACGCGCCGCTCGACGAGAACACGCCGGCGAACACCACCTCGTCGGCCGCACGCGCGGGCAACCCGGCAAGAAGCGCCGCGGCCGTGCCGCCCGTGGTCGCGAGAAAGTGCTTGCGTTCCATCATGCGGTCCTTTCGGCTCAAGTGCCGACGCCGAGGTAAGTGGTTTGAAGATCGCCGCGTTCGCGCAGGCCGGCGGCCGTTCCGTCGAAGACGATCGCGCCTTGGTCGACGATCGCGGCACGATCGGCGACGTCCAGCGCGAGCTCCACGTTCTGCTCCACCAGCAAGATCGCAAGTCCCTCGTCGCGCATCGCCTCGATCGACGCGATCATCGCGTCGACGATCACCGGCGCGAGGCCCTGCGACGGTTCGTCGAGCAGCAGCAGCCGCGGACCGGTGACCAGCGCGCGCGCGATCGCGAGCATCTGCTGCTCGCCGCCGCTGAGGAAGCGCCCGCGCCGGTTGCGCAGCGGCACGAGCGCCGGGAACACGGCGAAGACGCGCTCCGCCGTCCACGCGGGCGAACGCGTCGCGATCGCGAGGTGCTCGTCCACGGTCAGATCGCGAAAGACGCGCCGTTCTTCGGGCACGTACGCGATGCCGAGCCGGTTGACGGCGTGCGGCGGGCGGCCGCCGATCGAAGCGCCGTCGAACTCCACGGTCCCCGCGCGCGGCGCGACGAGGCCCATGATGGTCTTGAGCGTGGTCGACTTGCCCGCGCCGTTGCGGCCGAGCAGCGCTACGACGCCGCCGGCCGGGACCGCGAGCGACACGCCTTTGAGGATCCAGCTCGAGCCGTAGAAGACGTCGATTCCGGAAAGCTGCAGCATCACGCTCGCGTTCCCAGATACGCCGCGCGCACGTCCGCATTCGCGCGGATCTCGTCGGGCGTGCCGTGCGCTAGGACGCGGCCGAAGTTCATCACGGTGATCTCTTCGGCGAGGCGCATCACCAGCGGCATGTTGTGCTCGATCAGCACGATCGTGTAGCGCGCGGCGAGCGTGCCTATGCGGTCGATCAGGTGGCGCGCGTCTTCGGGCGAGAGCCCCTGCGACGGCTCGTCGAGCAGCAGCAGCTCGGGCTCGGTGGCGAGCGTGATCGCCAGCTCGAGCAGCCGCTGGTCGCCGCCGGCGAGCTCGCTCGCGAGCTGCGAACGGTAGCCGAGCAAACCGAACTCGTCGAGCACGTGTTCCGCGCGTTCGTTGACGCCGGCCAGCGCCGCCGCCGATCGCCACAGCGCGAAGCTGTCGCCGGTGCGCGACTGCGCGGCGAGCCGGACGTTCTCGAACACGGTCAGGTTCGGGAACACGTTGGTGCGCTGGAACGAGCGCCCCATGCCGAGCTGCGAGCGGCTCGTCGCATCGAGGCGCGTGACGTCGCGGCCGCCGAACGCGATCGTGCCGGCGCTCGGGCGCAGCTCGCCGCTGAGCAGGTTGAACAGCGTCGTCTTGCCGGCACCGTTGGGGCCGATGATCGCGTGCAGCGCGCCGCGGCGGATTTCGAGGTCGACGCCGTCGACCGCCACGTGCGCGCCGAAGCGCTTGGTGAGCTCACGCGTGCGCAGCACGGCGCCTCCGGTCGACGATGCTCCACAGCCCGCCGCGAAAGAACAGGACGACCGCGCAGAACACGAGGCCGAAAATCAGCGGCCAATGCGACCACACGTGGCTGAGCGAGTTCGACAGCACGGTGAAGATCGCGGCACCGAGCAGCGCGCCGTACGGCGAGCCCGTCCCGCCGAGCAGCGCCGCGATGACGACGTTCGTGGACGTGTCGAGCTCGATGGCCTGCAACGGCACGAAGCGGAACAGCACCGCGTACAACCCGCCGGCGAGCCCCGAGAGCGCGCCCGAGACCGCGAACGCCGCGATCTTGAAGCGGCGCACGCGAAAGCCGATCGCGCGGGCGCGCTCTTCGTTCGCGCGGATCGCGCGCAGCACCGCACCGAACGGTGAGCCGTTGATCCGCAGCACGGCCGCGAACGCGAGCAGCACGACCAGCGCGGTGAAGTAGTAATAGCGCGTCGGGTCGTCGAGCGCGATGCCGAACACGGCGGGCCGCGGCACGCCGCCCAATCCGTTGTCGCCGCCCGTCACGGCGCGCCACTGAAACGCCGCGTAGTACGCCATCTCGTTGAACGCGAACGTGAGCATCACGCCGTACACGCCGCGCCCCGTGATCGCGAGCGCGCCGATCGCCGCGGCCGTGACGGCGCCGGCGGCGATCGCGACGAGCAGCGCGAGCGGCAGCGCGGCGTGCGCGTCGATGAGCACGCGCGCCGCGGCGTACGCGCCGACGCCGTTGAACGTCGCCTGGCCGAACGACAGAAACCCCATCTCGCCGAGCAGCAGGTTGAACGCCACCGCGAGCAGGCCGAACGTGAGGATCTGCGTCTCCAGCTCAGGATACCGCAGGACGAGCGGCGCGAGCACGACGATCGCGACGAGCAGCGCGTAGCGTCTCATCGCTTGCCGAACAGCCCCTGCGGGCGAATCAAGATCACGAGCGCCATCGCGGCGAAGATCGCGACCTCCGACGCCGCCGGATACAGGATCGTCATGACGGCCTGCGTGAGCCCGACGAACAGCCCGCCGACGACCGCGCCGAGATAGCTACCCAGCCCGCCGATCACGACGACCGCGAAGCTCGTCGCCATCAGCTCGTTGCCCATCGCCGGCTGGCCGCCGCGAATGGGCAGGATGAGCGCGCCGGCGAGCGCCGCGAGACCGACGCCGATCCCGAACACGATCGTGAACAAGCGCTGCACGTCGATGCCGATGCAGTCGACCATCTCGGGATCGTCGATCCCCGCGCGAATGATCGCACCGTATTTCGTGCGCTCCAGCGCGATCCAGACGAGGCCGATCACGAGCGCCGAAGCGACGACGAGAAACAACCGGTAGAACGGAAAGCTCACGGCGCCCAGCGGAACGCCGCCGTCGAGCACCGCCGGCACGTTGACGCTGGTCGGGTTCGCCCCCCAGATCAGCACGATGACTTCTTGCACGATGAGCACCAGGCCCAGCGTGAACAGGATCTGATACACGTGCCCGGCGCGCGCGAGCCGCCGCATCGCGAACGCGTCGACGGCGAGTCCGACGATCGCGACCACGACGGGCACGATGGCGATCGCGAGCCAGAAGTTCCCCGTCGCCGAAATGACGGTGAATGCGACGTAGGCACCAAGCGCGTAGAACGCGCCGTGCGCGAAGTTCGGGATGTCGAGCATGCCGAAGATCAGCGTCAGGCCCGCGGCGACCAGCGCGTAGATCATCCCTTGCACGATGCCGTTGAGGAGCTGGATCTCGACCAAGCCGGACATCAGCCGGCGCGGTCCCACACCTTCGCGCCGCCGACGTACGTCGCGCGCACGCCCAGCGCGCCCAGCATCGTGGGATCCACGGTGAGCGGGTCGTCGTCGAGCGCGACGAAGTCGGCGAGATACCCGGGCGCAAGCCGCCCCTTCACGCCGTCTTCGCCGGACGCGCACGCGGCGTTGACGGTGTAGAGCGCGAGCGCCTCGCGCGGCGTGATGCGCTGCGAGAGGCCCAGCGGCGTACCGTCGTAGCCCGTGCGCGTGATGCACGACTGCAGCGCGAGCAGCGGCTGATACGGCCCGCACGGATAGTCCGACGATCCCGCGACGGTGATGCCGTGGTCGATGAACGAGCGGTGCGCGAACATGCGCTCGATGCGCTCCGCGCCGTACCATTCCAGCAGCTTGCCGCCGTGATAGTGCACGTAGCTGCCGAACGGTGCGGCGACCGCGTCGAGCGCCTTCATGCGGCGCAAGATGTCGTCGTTGACGATGCTGCAATGCTCGATGCGGTGATGGAGATCCGATTGAGGGCGTTCGTCGTGCGCCGCTTCGAGCTGGTCCAGCAGCTTGCCGATTGCGCGATCGCCGTTGGCGTGCACGCAGACGCGGTTGCCGTCGAGGTGCACCATGCGCACGACGTCGCGCAACTCGCCGTCGGAGAGCGTCTGCATCCCGAAGTCGTCGGTCGTGCCTTCAAACGGCTCTTCCATCAAACAAGTGCGACCCCCGATCGCGCCGTCGACGAACGTCTTGATGCCGCCCAGCCGCAGCCGGTCGGTGCCCGAACCGGTGCCGACGCCGAGCTCCTTCAGTAAACCGTAATGCTCGAAATGCAACAGCATGTTCACGCGCATCGACAGCTGCTCGCGCCGTTGCGACTCTTCGAGCAACGCGATGTCGTCGGGTCCGATCATCGCGTCGGTCACCGAGGTGATGCCCGCCGCGTGGAACGCGCGCATCGCAAGGCTCAAACCGCGGAGGCGGTCTTCCTGCGTGCTTGCCGGGGCGACGGTTTGCGGAAGATGGGTGGCCTGCGGATACGCGAAGTCGAAGATCGCCATCTCGAACAAAATGCCGTTGAGCCGCCCGCTGCCGTCGCGGCCGAACTTGCCGCCCGGCGGTGGTTCGGAGGATTCGTCGATCGCGCCGAGCTCGAGCGCCTTGGAGTTCACGACGCCCCAGTGGCCCGCGACCTGCAGCACGAGGATAGGATGATCGCGGCTGATCTCGTCGAGATCCCAGCGCGTGAGCACGCGCCCTTCGGCCATCTTCGCGTCGTCGTACCGGCTGCCGCGCAGCCAGCCGCCGGGCGGCGTGCGCGCGAGCTGTTCGCGCAGCTTCGCCGCGATCTCGGCAAGCGACGACACCGAGTCGATGGAGAGATCGAGGTGCAGCATGTCCTCGGCGGCGACGGCGAGGTGCGCGTGCGCGTCGTTGAACCCCGGCACGAGCACAGCGTCGCCGAAGTCGACGACCTCGGCGGCCGGAAACCGCTCGCGAAGCGCGGCGACCGTGCCGGTGCTGACGACGCGCTCGCCGGCCGTGGCGAACGCTTCGGGCGCGTCGTCCGTCATGGTGACGATGCGCCGCGCACGATAGATCGTCGTCGTCATGCGGGCTGGGTTCGTCGGCTCGGCGATGAATGTCCTCGGCTAGGAGGACGCCCATGATCGCTTCGATCGTCGCCAGCACGATTTTCGCCGACGGCGAGTTCCAGCCGGCTGCGTCCGGCGAGACGCTGCCCGTCGTCGAGCCCGCGACCGGGCGAACGGTGGGCGCGATCTCCGCGGGCGGCGCGCAGGACGTCGACCGTGCGGTCCGCAGCGCGACCGCCGCGTTCGAGGGCGCGTGGGGACGGCTCGGCGCGGCCGATCGCGGGCGACTCCTCGCGCGGTTCGGCGACAGCATCGCGCAGCACGCGGAACGCCTCGCCCAGATCGAATCGGCAGACACGGGCAAGCCGATCTCGCAGGCGCGCGCCGATCTCGTGGCGACCGTGCGCTACTTCGAGTTCTACGCGGGCGGCGCCGACAAGCTGCACGGCGACACCATTCCGTATCTGCCCGGCTATGCGGTGCAGGTGCTGCGCGTGCCGGTCGGCGTCACCGGCCACATCATCCCGTGGAACTATCCGATGCAGATGTTCGCGCGCTCGCTGGGGCCGTCGCTTGCCGTCGGCAACGCGACGGTGATCAAGCCGTCGGAAGATGCGTCGCAGTCGGTCGTCGAGCTCGCGAAGCTCGCGGCGGAGAGCGGCATCCCCGCGGGCGCCATCAACGTCGTGACCGGGCTCGGCGAAACCGCCGGCGACGCGCTCGCGCGGCATCCGGGCGTCGACGTGATCGACTTCATCGGCTCGCCCGAAGCCGGCACGCTGGTGCAAGCCGCCGCGGCGCAGCACCACGCGCGCTGCATCCTGGAGCTCGGTGGCAAGTCCGCGCAGATCGTGTTCGCGGACGCGGACCTCGACGCGGCGATTCCGGCGATCGTGCGCGCGATCGTGCAGAACGGCGGGCAGACGTGTTCCGCCGGCAGCCGCGTGCTGATCGAAGCGGCCGCGTTCGACCGGGTCACCGAACGGCTCGGCGACGCGTTTACCAAGCTGCGTGTCGGTTTGCCGTCGAGCGATCCCGACGTCGGGCCGCTGATCAACGGCGCGCAGTTCGCGCGCGTGCGCGGCTATATCGATCGCGGCAAGCGCGACGCGGTCAGCGTGGTCGCGCACAGCACGCTGCCCGGCGATCTGCCCGGTGGGGGATTCTACGTCGAGCCGACGCTGTTCGGGCCGGTGCACGAACGGCACGAGCTCGCGTGCAACGAGGTGTTCGGCCCGGTACTCTCCGCGCTGCCGTTCGCCGACGAGAGCGATGCGATTCGATTGGCGAACGCGACCGAATACGGTCTTGTCGCCGGGCTGTGGACCGAGAACGGCAGCCGCCAAACGCGCGTGTCGCGCGCGATGCGCGTCGGCCAGGTGTTCATCAACTGCTACGGGGCGGGCGGCGGGATCGAGCTTCCGTTCGGCGGTTTCAAGCGCAGCGGGCACGGGCGCGGCAAGGGCTTCGCCGCGATGCACGAGTTCAGCACGCTGCAGACGATCACGCAGAAGTACACGTGACGGCGCGCGAGGGCAGGCTGCCGGGCAAGTTCGCGGTCGTCACCGGCGCGGGCTCCGGCTTCGGAGAGGACATCGCCAAGAAGTTCGCCGAGGAAGGCGCGTCGGTGACGCTGCTCGACATCGACGACGCCGGCGGCACGCGCGTCGCCGAAGAAATCAACGCGGCGACACCGGGGCGCGCGCGATTCATCCACTGCGACGTCAGCCGCCGGGCCGACGTCGCCGCGGCGGTGCGCGAAATCGTCGGCGCCGACCGGCGCATCGATGCGTACGTCAACAACGCCGGGATCACGCATCGCAATCAGCCGATGCTCGACGTGAGCGAAGACTGGTTCGACCGCATCTTCGCCGTCAACGTGAAAGCGTTGTACCTCTCGGCGCTGGAGCTGGTGCCGGTGTTTCGCGCGCAAGGCGGCGGCGTCGTGATCAACATCGCGTCGACCGCGGGCATTCGGCCGCGCCCTGGACTGACGGTCTACAACGCGTCGAAAGCCGCGGCGATCGGGTTCTCGAAGTCGATGGCCGTGGAGTTCGCGCCGGACAACATTCGCGTGAATGCGGTGTGCCCGGTCGCGGGGGAGACGCCGCTGCTGGCGGAGTTCATGGGCGGCGACACGCCCGAGCTGCGCGCGAAATTCGCCGGCACCGTGCCGCTCGGACGGCTGTCGCACCCGCGCGACATCGCGAACGCCGTCGCCTTTCTCGCCTCCGACGAAGCGGCGTTCATCACCGGCGTCGCGCTCGAAGTCGACGGCGGCCGCTGCGTGTAGCGTGCATACATACATCACGGAAATCGCCGGACATGCGGAGGACGATGAACTCTCCGCTAAAGTGAAGCGGGCGTTCAGCCGGGCGTTTTGTGGTCATGGCGAGCTCGATGCCGGCATTCTCACGATGGAGGGATTGTCCGGGCGCAAGTATCGTCTGTTCATCAATAATCTGATGACAACGTTATATCGGCCTCGGTACTTGGAAATCGGCTGTTGGACCGGCTCGACATTGTTTTCAGCGACCAGTGGCGCGGGTGTTAGCGCAACGACTATCGACGATTGGTCGGAGGTCGGTGCTCCCAGGGAAGCGTTTCTCGCAAACCTACGACGCTTGCGGGCCGAAAGCTCGGACATCACCCTCATCGAAAGTGATTTTCGGAAGGTGGGCTATGCATCGCTGGGACCTATCGACGTTTTTACCTACGACGGTCCTCATCAGGAAAGCGATCAATACGACGGGATCGTGATGCCCGCGGCGGCGCTCAAGGACGAACACGTGCTCGTGGTCGATGACTGGAATTGGCCCGGACCGCGATCAGGGACCCTGCGCGCGCTCGGCGATCTGCGATATTCGATTCGCTACGCGCTGGCCATTCGAACGACTCTGGACGATTCGCACCCCGAGCTCTACGGAGAAGCGACCGACTGGCACAACGGATATTTCATCGCAGTCCTGGCGAAGCCGACCGGACACGAAGACAACATCGGGTTGACGGCTCGCGACGTGGAAGCGGTTCTCTCGAGCGCAGCCGTATAAGGACGTCGAGCGCGCCCGACGCCGCGCTACAAGAAGAGCTCGCCGATCTTGTTGGAGCTTCCCTCCGTGAACCAGATGGTGTTGTCGGGGCCAGCGGCGATGAACACCGGTCCGGACAGCGCGGTCGGAATCGAAAATTCGGTGACCGTACCCGTCGGCGTGATGCGACCGATCTTATTCGTTGTTCGGTTGACGCCCGGCTCGGTGAAATACAGGTTGCCGTCGGGACCGGTCGTGATGCCGTAGGGCTGCGCGTTCGCGCTGGGGATCGCGAACGTGACGAGCGCGCCCGCCGGCGTGATGCGCGCGATCAGGTTGCTATCCGACGCGGTGGCCCACACGTTGCCGTCGGGTCCTTTGGCCATGCCGCGCATGACGTTTTGGATCGTCGGCGAGTACAGGAACGCCGTGGTCGCGCCCGTGCCGGTGATCATCTTCACGACGTTGTCGCCGCTGAACGTGTCGAACCAGATGTTGCCGTCGGGTCCGGCAGTGATCTGTTCGAGCTGCAGGTTGGCCGGGTTGGTGCCGGAGGCGTAGCTGTGCAGCAGCGCACCGGCGGTCGAGTAGACGTCGACCTTCATTCCGTTGAACTCGTTCACCCACAAGTTGTTGTCGGGCCCCACGGCGAGGCCGGAGGGATCGGCCGCGGGAAAGAGCGTGACCGTTCCCGCGGTCGTCACCTTGCCGAGATGGCTCGCCTCGTCCACATACCACAGGTTACCGTCCGGCCCGGAGACGATGTTGCCGGGGAACGCGTTGGCGGTCGACAACGCAAATTCGGTGATGACTCCGGCCGGCGTGATCCTGGCCACTTTGTTGGTCCCGGTATTCGACTCGGTGAACCACATGTTGCCGTCGGGACCTTGCGTGATCGCAAACGGACCCGCATTGGCGGTGGGAATCGGATACTCGACGATCGTTCCACTGGCCGGGCGCGTAATGGGCGGCGTCGTCGGCGGCCCGCTCGAGCCACCGCACGCCGTAAGGGCCAGCGCGACTGCAATGACTGCCAACTGTCGCATGTTCGCCTCCAGCACTGAGAGTGCAGACGAGCCAGGTTCAAGGACAAACGCGGTGCTCCTTGGCCCGGCCGGCTCCGGGGGCCGGCGATCACTCACCGCCGCCCATCGTAGCGGTGCGAATTTCACATCGCTTTCGCGCCGATGAGCGACCCCAATTCGAACGAAGGCGTAAGGCCGAGCTCGTCGGCGAGCGCCTTCGCGTAGTCGCGGTACTCGCGGATCGCGCCCGCGCGGTCGCCGCAAGCCATATGCGCGCGGATCGCGAGTTCGCGCGCGCGTTCGTCGCACGGATCGAAGTCGATCGTGACACGGACGAGCGCGAGCGCGACATCGGGTCGCCTGCTCGCGAGCGCTTTTTCGGCGAGACGATCGGTGGCGTCGCGCGCGGCGGTGAGCAGCCGGCGTTCGAGCGCGCCGACGAACTCGGGATCCGCGGCACGGCGCACGCAGCCGCAGCAGACGTGGCGCATCACCGCGAGCCAGCGTCCGGCCGTCGTGATGTCCGGCGTCTCGGAGGCGCGAAACCGCGCCGCGAACGCCTCGATCTCCCACAGGTCCACGGCGACGCCATCGCCGAGCCGGTAGCCGTCCGCGGACTGCGCGATCGCGTCCTCGCCCAGGCGCTTGCGCAGGCGGTGAATTGCGATGTTGAGCAGGTTGCGCGCCCGCTCGGGCTCGTCGTCGGGCCAGAACATCGCCTCGAGCTGCTCGCGGTCGACGGGATGGCGGCACTTCGCGAGCGCGCACACGAGGAGGCGCTGCGGGCCGGTCAGGATGACCTCGACACCGGCCACCAGCGCTCGGCCGGACAAGACCTCGACTTGCACCTGTACGTCCATGCAGCGATCGTAGGCCGCTGCCGGCAGTACCGGTATTCGTGCCGGTACCGCTTTTCAGTACCTAGACGAAGCGCAGCCGTGCAGGAGTTTTTCCTCTTTTCGCGCTCAGACGTGCCTTGCGCGCACCGCACGCCGTCCGAAGGAGCCTCGGCTGGTCACGACCCCGTTGTACTGCCCTCGGTTCATCGGTCGCGAGCGCGAGCTGCGCGCGTTGACGGACCTCGCACGCCGGGCCGCGTCAGGTGAAGGCGCCGTAGCGTTCGTCTCGGGCGACGCGGGCGCCGGCAAGACGCGGCTGGTCGATGAGCTTGGACGGCATCTGCCGCGCGGGATGCGCCGCTATCGCGCCGCGTGCCTGGAGTATGCCCCCTCGCCGTTGGGTCCGCTCGTCGACATCCTCGCCGAGCTCGATGCCGACAACGGGTCGCACGCCGCCGGCCCGGGGTTCTCGGCGCCGACCGGGGACGATCCCGTCGACAAGCGACGATTGTTCGAACGCGTGGCGGCGACGTTGCACTCGGCCGCCGCCAAGGCGCCGCTCGCAGCGGTGATCGACGACGCGCATTGGGCCGACGCCGCAACGCTGGACCTCGTGCAGTTCTTGATCGCCACACTCCACGACGCGCGGGTGCTCCTCGTGGTGGTCTATCGCACGGATGAGGTGTCCGCCAGCCACCCGCTGCACGGGGTAACCGCTCGCGCCATGCGCGCTCGCCACGTACAACGCGTCGAGCTGGGCCCGCTCAGCCAAGCCGACGTTCACGAGCTGATCGACGCGACGCTGCCCAGGTCCGTGCGCATCCCGGTGCAGTCGCTGCGCGGCGTGCTCGACCGCAGCGAAGGGAACCCGCTGTTCGCCGAAGAGCTGCTCAAGGCCGTCGTCGACGACGAGCGCTCGGGCGTCATGCGGCCGACGCTGCCAGACTCGCTGCGCGGCTTGCTGCTCGAGCGTTTGCGGCGGCTCACGCCCGGCGACATGGCGCTGCTGGAGATCGCCGCGCTGATCGGCCGGCGGTTCGGCGCCGCATTTCTTGCGCGCATCGGCGGGCGCGACGCCGGCGCCCTCGACGCGTTTCTGCGCATGGCGGTTGACGAGCATTTCCTGCGCGAAGACCCGGCCGAGCCGGGATGTTTCACCTTTCGCCACGCGCTGACGCGCGACACGATCCTCGACGGCATCCTCGCCATGCACGCGCGCGCGACGCATCTGCTCATCGCGCAGGAAATCGAACGCGAGGCCGACCGTGAAGGACGCGTCGTCGAGCTGGCGGAGCACTATTGGCGCGCGGGCGCGTTCGCCGAGTGCGCCGGCTACGCGCACACGGCCGGTGATCTCGCGAAGACGCGCCACGCCTACGCGCAAGCAGCCGAGTTCTACGAGCGCGCACTGGCATGCGGCGTCGCCGACCAGCGCGAGCTCATCGTGCTGCACGAGAAGGCCGCGTCGGCGTACGAGTCGCTCGGGTCGCCGCAAAAGGTGCTGGACCACTTGCAGGTCGCGGTGGACCACTACACGGCGATAGGCGACTCGGCCAGGCTCGTCGAGACCTACATCGACCTCGCGCTCGCGCTGCGCCGTACCGCGCAAACGGACCGCGCGTTCGCCGTGTTGCGCCGCGCATCGGAGCTGGGCCTCGAGATCGGGGACGACGCTCTGCTGATGCGCATCGCCGTGCAACTCGCGCTGCTGCATGCGATCGCTGAAGAGTGGCTCGAGGTCGAAGCCGCGGTGCGCGCCGCGGAGCCGGCCATTGCGCATGCGGGTGCGCGTGACGCGGTCCGGTTCTACAGCGCGCGCGCGGCGCTTCATCTCGCCAAGTACGAGCTCGACGGCTGGGAGCGCGACTCCGAACTCGCGGCCAGCATTGCGCGCGCGCACGGCGACCCGACGCTGGTCGCATTCGCGCTCACGAGCTACGGCGTCGACGCGCGCAAGCTGGCGCGTTTCGACCTGGCGTCGGCATCGTTTCGCGAAGCCGCCGAGGCCGGCAGCGCGTATGGCCCGCTGTACTCCGTGACGTTCGCCCGGCTCGGAGTCGCGAACGTCCTCTACCTCACGGGCAAGCTGCGCGCAGCGTTGGGCGAGATGCTCGAAGTGCTAGCCGACGTTCACGAGTCCACGACGATTCGGATTCTGACCGCGCAGTTCGGCGTCGCGCTCGCGATCACGCTGCGCGACGAGACGTTGGCCGGGCGATGCTATTCGACCGATCTGCTGGAGGCAGCGTTCTCGACCAACGAGCCCATTTGGTACGCGCCGTTCGCGGCGACGATTGCGGAGCATCACCTCGCGAACGGCGACGACGCTGCCGCGGTGGCGCTGCTCGAGCGAATGCTCGCGTCGCTGCCGGACGGGTGGGGCGACTGCGAGGCACTCCTCCCTGTCGCGGTATGCTGCTCGCAGGCCGACGTCGAGCGCGCGCGGGCGCGTTTCGACGAAGCGCCCGATGCGGCATCCAACCCGTTCGTTGATGCGTACCGCGAGCTCTTCGATGCGTACGCGGCGGCACGGTTCGGGACGCGCGACGCGAAGCTGCGCCACGCGAAGACCGCCGCGACGCTGCTCCGCCGGCTCGGCATGCCGCTGCACGAGGCTGAAGCGTACGAGTTGGCGGAGGAGCCGGCGCGTGCCGTCGCGCTGTTGGAGACAGCGGGCGCCGCACGGCTGCCGCGGCGGGTCGGACCGCGCTCGCAGCGACGCTCGACCGCGACGCAGCTGACGCCGCGCGAACGAGAGGTCGTCGACGTCGCACTGCGCGGAATGTCTAACAGTGCGATCGCCGACGAGCTCTCACTCAGCGAGAGGACCGTCGAGGCTCATCTCGCCGCCGCGTACCGCAAGCTGGGCGTGCGGTCACGGGGCGAGCTGATCAGCGTACTTGGGCGCGGACCTTGACCGGCACGACCGGCATGGCGCCGCCGTGGCCGCTCGCATGATCGAATTTCACGACGGGATGGCCCGTGCCGTTGGGATCGCTCAGCAGGAATTGGGTTTTCGTGTTGGCCAGCGTGACCCAGAGAACGTTGTTGCGATAGATCAAAATCGATCCGTCAGCGCGTGACTGCGCTTTGTAGGTGTACACCGGCGGTAGATGGATCGGATGGCCGGGAGCCGCGGGCGGCAGGGGGTCTTGCTGTGTGATAACGCCGTCCGGGCGCGGCATGCCGTCCACGCCGTACTCCCAAAACGGATAATGCCCGCCGGCTTGCGATAAAACGGCCGACGCCCACGTGAGCAACGCGAAGACGGTCGCCATGACGACGATCCAAAACGTCTTTCGTCCAAGTCCCGATGGTCGAACTGCAGCGAAACGGTTCATCATGCGGGCATCTCCTTTAGCGATTGCTTGGATAGGTAGCTAGGGAGACTATGCCTGCTCGACAGCGTGAAAGTCAAGGCTGCTCGTAAGGCGCGCTTTGGCCGCCGGCCATTTCGTGTCGACGATCGAGAAGTACACGGAGTCGCGAACGCGCCCGGATGCCGCGAGTGCGTTGATGCGAGCGCGTAAGCCAGGTCCAACGGAAGCGAAACGCCGCGGCGCTGTTCCTCGAGCGCGGTCTCGACGTACGCGCGCATGTCGTCGATCGTGCACGATCATCAGATCGTTTCAGTGCTTGGAAGGAGTCACCCGGCCACGATCCCCGGGGTGTAGGCGAGTCCGTCGCGGCGGGGCTTCGCAAGGCCGTGGCCGGGTGTTGCTCCCCACCGCTTCTGCGCGGGCTCCGGCACCGGTGTGGAAGTGCCGGACCGACGGCCCGAAGCGGGACGCCCTCTGGAGGACGCTAGCCGATGGTGCCGGGCACCCGCTCGCCGCGCCATCCCCCCGATGCGTGAGCCGAAAATCTTGGCACAGCGCTCGCCCAAGCGGTCGTCCTGGCTATACCATGGGGCTGGCGCTACGAGCGTCACACCTCTGGAAGGAGCAAAACCACAATGCTACACCTCTTGGCGCTGCTCATAGCGCTGTTCGGGGGCGGACCCATAACCGCGGACATCGTCGGCGGCGGGCCGCCCGGTGCGCCGGTCGTCTCGGGCGACGTGTCCGGCGGCGGACCTCTCCTGACACCGCCGACGGCGGCCGACGTCAGTGGGGGCGGCCCCTTGGTGAACGCGCCCCCGCCGGGGGGCGACGTGAGCGGCGGAGGACCGCTACTGTACGTGCCTCCGATGGGCGGCGACGTGAGCGGCGGCGGCCCGCTCGTCACCGGCGGAGGACCCTCGGGTTACAAGTAACTAGGTGCAGCCTCGCGGCCCGCGGAACCGACGCCTACAGGTGTGACAAACCTACGGCGTGACGACCGCGGCCGCGGCGCTTCCCTACAGACGATTGCGCATGCGCGCGACGCATATCGCCGCGGCGACTTCGCCGCAGTGTATGCGTCGACCGAACGCGCCCTGGATCCGCACGAACCCGCAGGCGAGCTGCACCTTTTGCGGGCACGCATACTGCTTCGCGAACAACGGCCACTTGATGTTGAGACGCTCCTCGCGCCGCATCTAACGTCGTTTCGCGACGCCGATTCCGCGGCCACCGCGGCATTACTGTACGGGACCGCAGTCGGCAGACGTGACACCGACGCCGGGCTAAAGTTGCTCGTGGACGCCGAACGGTCCGCCCGCCGACGCGTTCACCCAGCCGTCCTTGCGGAGATTGCATACCGCCGCGCGCACATCCACTGGCTCCGCGGAGAGATGGCCGAAACAGAACGCCTCGCGCGAATTACGGAGACAGCAAATGTCGATGTGCTTAGCGTGCGCGGGACGCAGCTACGCGGCTTCGTCGCCGTCGCGCAAGGGCGGTTTCACGACGCACTCGGATTGTTTGAGTTAGCCAGGCGCGGATACGGACGTTGTCGCGAGCACGATATCGAACTCGCAATGGTGGTGTTGCAGCAGATTGCATCACTCGAGCAAACGCTTCGCTGTGATACCGTGCCCGGCACACATAATGCTCGCCTCGGGCGCACGATCCCACGCGCCGCAATCGGCCTCGGGAGCGCGAGCGGCGGGCGTGTTCGGCTGTGCGGCGACGATGCGTGGTTGTACGCACTCGACGGCGACGCACCGCGCGCGTACGCGAAAGCGCGCGAGGCTGAGCGCTTGGCCCCCACGGACGCATGGCGCGTGCGGGGACTCTCGTACCGCGCCGGAATCGCCGCAGCGTGCGGAGAGTCGATAGCAGCACAAACATTCGCCGTTGAGGCACGCGCATTAGCGTCACGCGTCGATTGGGGCAAGACGGTTGACGACGAGCGCTTTGCGTTACTGCTCCTGGCCGAGGTATTCTCGAGCTTTGACCCGGCTGGGGCGAGCGAGATTCTCGCTGCATTTGATGCCATTGAATCGCCGCTTGCTGTGACCCGCATCCTGCGTGGCGGTGCCGATCTGCGGATTCGCGGGTGGAACACTTTCGTGCGAGCTTCAGTCGCGCGGTCACACGGTGAACTGGCGCCCGCGGCGGCCTTATATGCAGCGGCCCTGGATGCGTTTCGCTCTTGCGGTTACCGTTGGCGCGAGGTGGCAACGCTCGCTGCGCTCGCAGACCTCCCGCCGGCCGTGCGCGTCGACGGAGTTGCGGCCCCCTTGGACGAAGCCGTCGCGCTCGTCGCCCAGCACTTTCCAAAAGCGTTCCTTGCTCGCAAGTTCGACGGGTGGACCCGCGTCTACGTGGACGCTCGCGCGCGGACGATTTCGCCGGCGCAGCGCGAGGTGCTGCGCTGGCTTCTCGAGGGGCGCACACCTCGCGAGATCGCGGCGATCAAGGGGCGTGGCTACGAAACGATCCGGTCACACGTTCGTGCCCTTCATCGCGCCTTTGGCACGCGGGCGGAGCACCAGCTCGTCGCGGAGTGCGCGCGGCGGGGCATCGTGCCTCCGCGTGCCGAGCCGGATCAGCGCGTCGAGGATCGCGCTCGAACCGCGCCGCGCACGTCGTAAGCGCCTAGCATCCACGACCGGACTATAGCGCGCGACTCCGGCGTGAGTAGAAGCACCTGGTCGCGCGCTTCGGGCGGCACGGCCGCCGCGGCGGCGGGCTCTTTCGATTTCGCCTTCCCGCGCACGTCGAACCCATCCAGCAACCACCTCCGTATGCGCGCCCGTCCGTCGCGGTGAAGCTGCGCGACGTTTTCCTTGAAAACACGGATCATCGCCGCATGGTCCCCGTCCATGCGCGGATGATGGGCGACAGCGGCGTTCACCGCTATCCCACATCGGGAGGAGTGCCGCCTATTGTGGGCTCACCGCTCCGCCCTGTCCGAGCGTTACCCGGCTTCGATCCGGCCTGTGACCACGTGCTTGAGGTTGATCGCGGCGATCTCGAGCGTCATCGTCGCGTCGAGCTCCTCGCCGGCGGAGAGCGTTCGGGCGTCGAGCGCATCGCGAACGGCCTTCTCGATGGCGCGCTGCGACGTCACGCCGACCTCCTTGAGGAACTTCCGAACCGACATGTTGAAACGATCTTCGTCCATGCGGAGAAGTTCAGCGCCGAAAGCGAGTCGTCATGCTACAGCCCTTAAGAGACATTCCGCCGCGCTAGGCCGAGATAGCTTCGGCTACACGCGGAGGAGGCAGACGTGCGCTCGCAAACATCTGCGGGAGCGTACCGGCCGATCGTGGAGTTCCACGAAAGGGAGATTGACGTGGCGAAGATCATCGCATGGACTCTGATCGCGTGCCTCGCCGGCACGGCGATTCCGGCCGGCGCGGATAACGCACCCAGTTACAAGTCCGGGCCGTGGCATTACCGCTCGATCCCGTGCGTCGATGCGACGGTCAAGACCGTAACGCCGCGGCTCGTGAGCGCCGGCCAGACGTCGTACTCGAAAAACGACTTCCTACAGAGCGGGGTCGAGGTGGCCTTCAACACGCGCCTCGGAGCGGATCCGGCCGTGCCGTCTGCGCTCGCCGGAGTGACGCACTATCAAGACGCCGCCGGAAACAGCGTGATGATGGCGGAGCATCCGGGCGATCGCGTGCAGGTATGCGTCATTCAAATACCGGCCCCGACGCAGACCTGCAATCCCGACACCGACTCGCGCGGCCGTGTGTACCGGGTGTGGGATTACCGACAGAAGGCACAGTACAACGGGATGAACAGCGAACACGACTGCGGCGGAGCGTGACCCTGTAACCGCGGCCGGTCAGTGCTAGCTTTTTAGCCGCATTTAGTGCGTCCGAAGACCACGTAACGCGTGTCGGTCTTGATCGGGCCCTTGTTGAGGCCGTAGCCGAATGCGTCGAAGTACGCGCCCTTGAGCTTGGGGGTGGGATCCTGACGGATCGTCACGTAGTCGCCGAAGCGGGTCGTTCCGACATCGCTGTTGGTCGTGATGTACACGATGAAGTCGCCCCAGAATCCCACCACGTGGTTCTCGTAGAACTTCCGGTTGCCGCCGTACTCCAGCGACAGGCCGACCTCGCCGCTGCACGCATTCGTCGCGAGCGCCGGATACCCGAACGCGTAGCTCGCGTTCCAGATCTGCACTTGGCGGATGAGGTTGAAGCCGTTGCTCGGGTCGACCGTGATCATC